>ENA-OSEO01005262-OSEO01005262.1-sediment-metagenome-genome-assembly--contig:-NODE-5262-length-12644-cov-48.062624_pt1 | contig 12644 bp, 7 predicted proteins | sample MGYA00237883_ERZ534232 | MGnify/ENA metagenome assembly ERZ534232
CCAGCAAAACACCCTATTGTTTCGTCTTCCCAATCTTGTACTAAATATTTCAACCATTCCGGAGTTACAATACAGTCAGAATCGGTAAAAGCTATGAGATCACCTTTGGCTTCAAGAATACCTTTGTTCCTTGCCGCATATGAGCTCTTTACAGAATTTTCAAATAAAATTTTTGCACCATGTTTTATGGCTATATCAACACTTGCGTCATCCGAACCGTTATCAATAACGATAACCTCGTATTTATCTTTGGGATAATCGAGTTTGTTGACTGACTCAAGGCACATACCGAGCGTAGACTGTGCATTGTAGACAGGGATGACGATGGAGATGAAAGGAAGAAAATTTATATCTTTATCCATCATTTAAATCCTGACCGGTTTTACAAATTTTGCAGATAGAATCCCGTAACGGTCCACCTTATTTTGCCGCCAACCTGTCCGAACAACCGGTGCCACCTCTCTTTTTTATTCCTTGCGTCTGCTATCCCGATAGCATTGCCAGATCTTCCTTAGTTTTCACCCACGACATACCCAGCCGACGGGCTGATCTAAAAGCATTATCGGCATACATTGTCAATGGTCTTTGATGGCTTAAGCTGATATAAATACCCAACGCTGTGGAGTAATCTCCTTCGCGGAAGAGCCGATTCGCCACTGTGATGTTAAGGTTATCTACCCCGAGGCGCTCATAAATGCCCGCAAAGGATTCAATCACCCCTACGCAACCATTGATGGTAAGCACGGATGATCCGCCATCGGACGAATCCAATATATCAATCTTTATTTTAAGCGCCTTATGGGTATTATCGAAACATTTGCTCAGTTTCACGCACTGCTCTACCCCAGGGGTTAATGTTATGTTCTGTGTTGTTCCTTCATAATCCGTCTGGTCATTACTACCAAGGCTTGCCTGCAAAGTTATCTGACGATCCGATTGCATCCACAAACAGCCTGCAATTATCCGATTTGCCGTCTCTGTGGCAATGTCAAATGAAGCTTCCCAAAGATTGTGCTTGTTATCATGATGGGTATAACGCCATTGATTTGAAGCAATGGGTGTGCATTGTGCTCCTGTTTCAATTTGGAACTCATACAACATTCCCAATATTCGCAAGTTGGGCCCATAAAACTGCTTTTCACTTTTTGGCTCACTCTTGCCAGACGCAACTTTCAGTTCCTTCTTCACCGCCGTCACCAGCATTTGTTCGTCAATGGGGTCACGAAATGCCAGCAGATTGCCCCAACCCTTCGGGTCTGCCAGTTCGCAGGGATAACGCATCAACTGCCGCCAATCGTGCTGGATGCCATAGCGGATGATCGGGTGCCACTCACTTACATAGACTCTATAGCCCTTCTCCACCAGATAACGAGCCAGATCATGGAAGGTATAACCCGAGGGCACAGTCTTGGAGTCTTCGAACTCGCACTCAATCACCGCAGGTTTGCCGCGTTCCCATGGATAGCCCTTCAACACAAACAGATCATGCCCCTCGGTATCGATTTTAAGGAAATCAATGGTTGTAAGTGACTCGCCAGCAAGCACCTCGGATAGCGTTATAGTGTCAACAAATTGTTTAGATTCATGACTTGGTAGAAACGCTGAAAGGCCACTGACACCTGTGCTTTCTTCTGAACTGAAAAATGCTACTCCTTTGCGGTTTTCGTTGCTGACTGCACTGGTATCTACTTTGACCAAGGATGAATTTTTATGTTTGGCTAGGCGATCGAGTAACTTCTGGCGATTCTTCTTATCTGGTTCGAAGGCAAATATTTTCCAGCCTTTATTAAGAAATGGTGCAAGTGAGCTTCCAAAATGTGCCCCTACATCAATCATTGTATGAGTAGAACCTTTACTGGATCTGAGAATCTCAGCAATAATTGATGTTTCATCCAAATGTGCCTGCATTGTGCGGCTGAATGGGCCATATATATCATTTCTAGAAAACTTGCATTGTAATTCAAAAAAGTGTGAAAGAACGTCATGCAACTGAGGGATTAAACTATCCAATCTCAAGGATACATCTGTAATCGCAATTCTAGAGCGAACTATCTCTGGTAAGTCTTTCGCTTCCTCGAATTTAACCGAAAACTGCCTAATCACTGGAACGCGCAACGCTGACCTAAAGAAATCGGATTTTTGCTCTTTCATGAAGGACAAAAGCTTTGGGTCAGAAAGCATAGAACTACATTCCTTTATGTCACCAGCTAAAAGAAAAGACAGAAAAAGAGACAACCTCCTTCGTAGTATTATTTCCGATTTAGGGGGAGATACCAACCCCTTCCTGAACTCATCTGCTACTTCTGTATCCTCTGAATCAGAGTAGATCCAATCAATGACTCGTTGAAGGGTGTGCTCGTGATTTTTGAGGTTGCTCAGTACTGTAGAATCTTGATGAACTCGATAAGCAGCACCTCCCCCCTCTACGAAATGAGATCGAACCCCACTACGCAATATAGTAGCCAAAAAAAGCCAATCCTCACCGTTTGTCAGATCCTCAGCGAATCTAAATTTTTTCAGGACATTACATCTGCCCATAATAGTATTAAAACTGGCAGGGTTTATCGTTACGTCAGAGAAGGAGATCGTTTTTTTTGTACTAATAGTGAAACCGAGATAGTTTCCATGAGAGTCGACGAACCTAAGGCTACTATGTACTAATTCCAGTCCTGGATAAAGCTCAAATGTTTTGAGTCTCGCCTGCAAAGCACCGTCATCGTATTCATCATCTGCATCGAGAAATGCGATAAATTCTCCGCGAGCTATATCCAAACCTGTATTTCTCGCACCAGATACACCCTTCCTGCGATAATTACGAACTGATTTAATCCGAACATCTTGTTCTGCCAATCGTTTAGCAAGTTGCAGGGAACCATCCTCACTGCCATCATCAACCAAAATCAACTCAAAATCGACAATATTCTGCCGCAGAATGGAGGACACAGATTGGTAAAGAAATCGTACCGCATTGAACACCGGACAAATCACAGAGACAAGTGGATTAGATCCTTCATGATCTACATTTCTAGCCAATTTAACATTACTGATTAATAGATTTGAAGATGCGTATATAATCTCAATTGGCAACCTCGGGAATACTGTACATGCGCCATCAATCGTACAATCAAAAATTGCACGACCATTCCGATTAAATGCTTCAAGAGCAGCACGGTAAGAAACTTCACTATTTGACAAATCAGGAAAATCCCAAGATTGGCCGTTTCCGAAATATCGCGGATCAAAATGGTCGACGTCTGCCCCTTTTATCACTGATTCAAGGTTTTCCTTTCCTGTCTGGTGTTGAGAAAACCGATGATCCATTCCTACGATATAGACTTCTGCAAACCCCATGTAGCAGAGTATCTGGAGAGCGACGTGCGTAACTGTCCACCCTTCATGCACATAGGCAGTTATATCTTCGCTGAAACGTTTGTGTGGATAAGGTAAATTAGCAGTATTTATATGAAATGTGGTGTCGCTTTCTGGAACAAGTTTGTCACCAACCCTATTACTTATAAACTTAATGATCTGTAATTTGTTATAAACATCAGCTGCCTGTTCTATAACTTTTTTATTAACTGCAACGATATATTTCGGTTCAACACCAAGGCGTTCGAATCCTAGGAAAATTTTGTTGAGCCCAACAATAGTGAACCCTGCCAAATCAACGCAGGTAAAATCCACCTTATTTAAGCTTGGGCCATTGCATAGTAATAAAGCTCTTTCTCCTTCATGACAATCTTTAAACTGCATCAATCGGCTTGGTTTTCTATGTAATTTATCGGCAACAACATCACTATCATTCGGTGCTGTAGCTAAAGGCATGTTTGTGGCTTCCGAACTTCGTATTAAAACTTGATTAGCACATTGTTCAAAATGAGTTAATTCAAAAGATAGCTGCTCATCATTGATGAGGTGCTCATAATATTTTCGCGAGCTGAAAATTACATTCATGTTGAGACAATAGTGAAGCAAATCATGCTCTTCTCCTAAACGGGTTTGCCTGTAGTTTTTGGGTGGGAAAAATCTCTTCCAACGATCAAGAATCTCTTTGCTTTCAGGAGACATAAGTCGATCTGATGCGGTCCCTTTTGCACAATAAAAAGTGGTCATCGGTTCACATGAGACGATCATTTTCTTTTTTGCTGCTGCAACTCTAAGCCAAAACTCATAATCCGCACAGAAATCAAAGGATTTAGCATCGAAATCACCTAGCTGATCATGAAGAGATCTGCGCCAAACTGGCGCACAATGAGGGATATTTTGTTTCACTAAACGACCAGCGACAAAAGTTACTAGGTCCTTCAGACTGTATTCAATAATTGTTGACTCGCAAAATCGATCCGATGGAATATGCTCATGCACTCGGGCATCTGGTGATGGGCTGCCAATCTTGCTGGTTATTATTGAAAACGATGAAAAAACATCAGCTGAAAATTCATCAAGTGCAGATACTGCCGTTTTATAATAATTTGAAGAAACACGATCATCTAAATTAAGATTGCCAACATATTCAGTAGTCGCTAGTTCAATAGCTTCATTCCATGCATCATAAAGTGAGATATTTTCATCTTTCTGGCAATAAACTAGATCTGGGTAACGCCTCAACTGCTTTTCCACAAATTCCCTGTCTCGGTGAGAAAATGGAAAATCAATTGCTATCAGCGTGGCGATCTCATTGATATCTGCTTTAATTATTGAATTAATATAGTTCTCAATAAGATTACTAGCATTAAAACAAGAAAGAAGTATAGATATTTTTTTCATAAATCAAGTTGGCAATATGTTGTTCTGTAAAATCAAGAAAAATTATTTTTAGGCTAGGCTCATTTGTGAAAATCAACCATCAAAACTATTCCGATAATATCTGCGCTTTTTTACAGCAAGTCATGACCACCGGACTTGCACCTTTTGCAGCGACTTTTACAAAATCTTTTCCCTGTTGATTCTACATATTGTTTTGTTTCAGACGGAAATGGAGATTTTCGCTGGGCATTGTTGGCCGCATTGAATCGCTGCCGTCTTTGGAACTGTGTGAACTGATATCTTTTTATTCTGTTATTCTTTCTTGTATTGGTTACGTATCGCTATCTATACCTCGGAAGGAGCATTTTTCTAAATACAACAACATGGTTTTTGCCTTTCTCCCCAACATAGCTGAGGATTAGCAAGGATATAAATTTTATGTCCACTTTTCATAGAATTGGTTAACTTGCTGTTTTGTGTAAAAGTGCTCTACAATTGGACTGTTCAACATCTTATCAACATAACGCTTAGGAAGATTGATTTTTTCCTTAAATTCCTTATAGGTGGTTGAATACTCTTTTTTTCCCCCAATATTGGCTCTCTTCATGGCAGTCAAGTTCAAGCCAAAAAAATGATTGACAGCTGCTAATTTTTCATTATCGTCAATTTCCGTAGTCATTAACAAGCATTTGTAATTGCCATCACAAATTTCGTCCCACCCTCTTTCCCTGTTGAATGGATAGTTAAATATATTGATGTTGAGCACCTCTTTGAATTGTTCATCAAACCAGTTCAAAGGGACATCATGGGGATAATTTTTTAGAAATTTATCTATTAGATTCTCAACATCATTATGACGTAGATCTTCCAGATCAATATTTTGAAAAAACGCTGAAATGTTCCTAGCTATTGGATCACGCATGGCCGTAACAACATTTATCTGAGGCTTTTCTACTTGTATATAATCAGCAATTTCTTTCCATTCTATTTCCTTAAGCGCTAATTCCACGCACCCTGTGCTCAAGTACCTATCGATCATGGAATCGTTTGAAACTTGATTCAATCTATGAAGATGAAAAACTTCAAACCTATCAATATCCCTCAATAAAAGCTGGAAACTGGTCGACCCCACTTTGCCCATCTGATAGATCAGTACCAATTCCTTTTTATTAATGAGGGTATTACTTAATATAGATCGAATTTTTTTGGACCTAGCTTCAGCTTGTTCATCAAACAATTGACGATCATTCGGCAAAGGTTCAAACTTTGATGGAATCTCTGGATAACCATTCATAGTGTCCCTGCCCAGCTTTTTCATCACACATTTTTTAATATTCCATACCTTAATATTTACGTTTAAAAAATTTTTTCTCATATTGCGGACTACCCCATCCTGCACTACATAAATAATTTACTTAACACTGCGCCTTAAAGGATATGCTGATGCTGATATTAGAAAAAACCACTTCTATAATACAAAAATTTGGTTGCCTTTTTTGACAACAATGAGTAATTTAACGATATTCAATTAAATTATTTAAACGCTAAGGATCACTTGTGATTGAACCGTTAATTCGGATCTAAAAGTTTATTACCAATACCCCCATCTAATCCAATGCTAACACCATGTAAAAATCCCAACTCATCATTTGCCAGCAATAAGGCTAATTTTGCCACTTCTGACGGCTGACCGATTTTTTGCCGAGGGTGACAGGCTTTCAGTTTGTTGTAAGAATCAGGCTTGCCCTCAAACCCAGCTTTGAGCATTTCAGTTTCGATGGCGGCTGGTTCAATGCAATTTACCCTTACTCTGGGGCCCAAATCTACAGCCATTGCGCGGGTTAATCCCGCGATTGCCGCTTTGCTAGTGGCATAGGCAACAAAGTTTTTTTTGGTGAGCCGAGCATGAATACTGCCAATGTTGATTACGCTTCCCTTGGCGGCTTCCAACTTAGATAGCAGAGACTGGGTAAGCAAAAAGGGGGCGAGCAGGTTTACATCCATTGTTGTTTGCCAGTTTTGCCGTGTTAGTGAATCGGTGCCCCCAAGTATCTGGATGGCTGCATTATTTATAAGTACATCAAGCCCATCATCTAGTTTGTCTTGAATGTTGGCGCTGATTTGCTGGGCATAGTTTTCATCCTGGGTAAATTGTATCAGATCGGCGGGCAGATAGTAATCGCATGCCAGATCAGGCGGTTTAGGGGTAATGTCGGTGGCGATTACAAAATAACCTGCAGACTGAAATGCTTCAACCAGCGCGTAGCCAATACCACCGGCGGCGCCAGTTATCAGGCAAGATCTTTTTCGTTTAGATGACACCAAGGAACCCCATTAATTTACTGATCGCAATTTCACTTGTACGCACCACAGCATCGGCGGTATTCGAGGCATTGTGCGAACCAAAAATGCAACGCGGGTGAGTGCGTAAATAGGAATCCATCGGCAAAGGTTCGATTTCAAAAACATCCAGAGCGGCGGAATAGACCTTACCGGACTTGAGAGCCGTTTCGAGGGCCGGCTCATCTATAACCGGCCCGCGACCGACATTGACCACGCGTACTCCTAGCTTGGCCTTAGCGAACGCGTCAGCATTGACCATATGACGACTGCTAGGGGTCAGTGAGCAGGTTGCCACGATGAAATCAGCCTCTTCGACACGGCTGGGCCATTCAGCTCGTTGGACGGTACCGAGCTCTGGGCTGTCCGGAGCGACAGGGTCATAGGCAATGACATTCATGTCAGCAGCGAGCAAGCGTTTGGCTGTACTCTTGCCAATGTCGCCGTAGCCAATGAGAGCAACGGTCTTCCCAGTAAGGGAAATGCCACGCGGCTTGGGCCATTGACCCTGACGGATACCATCGTCTATCTGAAAGGTCTCCCGCGCCAAAGCGATGATGTAGCCCATGGCAATATCAGCGACTTCAGAACCGAACATGTTGGGAGTATTGGTGATTGGAATGCCAAGATCCTCGCAGGCAGCAAAATCGACGTTGTCGACACCGATCCCCCACTTGACTGCTGCCCTGAGCTTCCCAGTTTTTCCAGCGGTAAACACCTCGCGGGTAGCAGGATCGTCGCCAATAATCCAGCCATCGTGCTGAGGTACAAGTTGAATTAGTTGTTCAACAGTCATGATTTGCACGACCTTGGGAGCACTTATTTCAATACCATGTTTTTCAAACATCGGGCGAAAGCTGTCTATCATGCCCAGCATGGGTGGGCAAGTTACAAGTACCTTCATTTTGTGTTTCCTTTTTGTTCTTGCAGATAACGGGCTGCAACAACAGCAAAATCCCAGTCATCAGGGGTATCGATATCGATAGATTCAAAAAAAGGGCTTTCGTACATCATCGGCTGTTTGCCTATGCGAGCGTTGGTCTTTTCGAAGCTCTCACGTGTGAAAATATAAAGGTTGGAGTTTTCCTCAAACCACGGCTCCAGATTTTGGGTCGGAAGGAGGTTGTCCGGATCGTGATTCACCGGGCTGCAATCTGCACGGTAGAAGCGTGTCTGCACCTTGTCGACAGTAAAAAGCGAATCGGCATTACCTGCAGCATGAGCTTCCTTGAACGCGGCAAGCGCATTTCGGATAGTATCCGCGCTCATCATGGGATTTGTGGTATGGGTCATCAAATAGATGTCGGCATCGACATTGGCGACATCGTCTGCCAGAACAAGGTTCATACTGACCAGGTTACCGCAGATTTCCTTTTTGCGGTCACGTATCATGACACGCTCGGTATCAGTCAGTCCGTTATCGGCAAGAATATCGCGAGCGTCAGTATTAATCACGATCTGGTCGATTTCCTCGACTTCGAGCAATGTATCAAGAATCCAACGAAAAAGCGGTTTTCCGCAGAAATTACGGAAATTTTTACCAGTGACTCGCTCACTAATGGCTTTCATGGGCAACAGGGCTACAATGCGAAGTTTAGACATAAACTCTCCTTCAGTTTAATCGGGATAAAAATATTTTTCTTTCTCGGCGTGCGAAAGTTTACGATGTTTACTGTTGCCTTTCCATATGCCTTTATACTGGTTCCAGCGATAACGAATAATAGCTAGTAAACTGGCTTCGGCATTCTCTTTTCGGACGGAGCGCCAGTCTTTCCAGATGCTGCTTGCTGAATAGCGCAGGGTGTCGACAAACTGGACATGCACCTGCGGCATGATCTTTTGCAAAGCGATGGCCTCTCGTTCGAAGCGACGGCGCACTTGTGGCCAGGTTTCACAATGATTATGCCATACTCCAGCCTCAGCGACGTAGGCCACCTTGCCGCCATCTTTGATAAGTCTCTGGGCCAATTCCATGTCTTCAAGACCTGTAAGCTCCTCATCAAAACGGTATTGCTCCCATGTCGTTTTGAGCAATGCCGCGTTGGCATTGTTGCAGAAAAAACCTTCCTGAGGAATACAGGAGCATTCAGGATAGTATTTGGCAAAGAGGCGGCGTTCGCTGAAATGACTTTCCGCCCCCCCGTATTGACGGCCATAGGTATATTCAGCATTACCATCGATAATAGGCTGGCACAGCTGCTGCAGCCAATGTTGATCTGTGGGCACGCAATGTCCACTGATAATGACAAGGATGTCGCCATTGGCACATGCACACCCTATGTTGAGCGAGCGGCCGAAGGAAAAGTCTTGGCGAGAGATGTGTCGAACTCGGCAATTATGGTGCTCCGCAATTTGCAGCGTATCATCACTGGATCCTGAATCGACAAGAATTACTTCGTAGCCTAAATCTTTAGTTTCCTGCGCAGAGATAGCGGTAAGCAATTCATTAAGGTAGCGGGCTTCATTGAGTGTGCGAATGATTATACTGGCCTGCATGTCACCTAAAACAAGGTGCTTGGGATTCATCTGCAGAGCAAAGCCTGGATCGGTACGCTGGTAGATGAGGTGAATTTCATCAGGATCAACAGCATTGCTGGCGAACATGTCCCAATGCATTGGGACGACTTGACGTACGCCGATTTCTTCAGCAAACTGAAAAGCTTCACGGACCGACATATTACCGATGATGCCACGCCGGCTACGGAAGAAATTGTGCTCGTTCACTGGCAGGAATGTGGTGTGGATGGGGCCTTCTGCGACTAAAGTATCAATGATTTCCTGTCTGGCCGATGTATCTCCAGCGAGATAAATTTTTTGCTCAGCAAAATCGATGAGGTAGCCAACCGCAACAAGGTTGCCGGCCTCGTCTCGCTCGATTTCCGGATGTGCAGCAGGAATTGCCTTCACTCTGACGTGCGGGGCCAGATCAAACCACGTTTCATCTGCACGCACGAGACGAACAGTATCTATTCCCCAATCACGGAGTTTGGCGAGAACTGGCGCAGGACCTACAAAGCGTGCCTCTGGGGATGCTTTGGCAAGCAACGGCAGTGTGTGGGGGTCGCAGTGGTCGATATGCTCATGCGTGATAAGCACAAAATCGGCATCGATGATTTTTTCGGGTGCGATAGGAATAGGTATCTTCCGTTCGAGATCCGGCGAGTCAAGAATCTGAACGGAGTTCGACAGATAAGGATCAAAATAAACAGTAGTCCCGTTAAAGCCGAACCGGCATCCCGACTGACCAAGCATCTGTACAGGTATACGGCGAGTAATCATGCATTCAAACCAAAAACTTGCCGGTAATCTGCTTTTTCGAATATATTGCAGGCTCCGTTCATTGTGGCATCAATAATTCGCCTACCGTCTTTTTCAAATTCGGAGCGGGCAATACTGTAGGATTCTTCGGAATGGGCAAGATCGGGGTTATCCCAGGTTTGTCCGCCTCCGAAATAATCAGGGCTAAAGTGGTTGGGGTCGGGACCAACAAGTATTTGGCTTTGATTCGGCTTGCCGGTATATTTGTACCGATGATCCATGCCGATGATCACAACTTCCTTGAAACCGAGATAGTAGGCAATTTGCAAGGAAGCATAGGTAACCGTCCAGCCTTCTTTTACACCCTGGGTAATATCATGGAAAAACCGCATTGGCAGATTCCGGGTTTCAATATGGTAGGTAAGCGCATTTTCTGGGATAATATCGGCGCTTCGTTTACTGATAAATTTAACGCAGTTAAGCTTTTTAATTTCATCGGCAGATTGTTCGATAACCTTTGGGTTCACCGCTACATAATATTTTGGGTAAAATTTAAATTTTTTAAACCCAAGGAATATTTTATTCATTCCTATTACAATTTCGCGCCGCAAAAAAACCAAGTTCATTTGGTTTAGCGAGGGGCCGTTGGCAACAAGAACGGCGCGTTCACCAAGGTGGCGGTTTTGTAAAGCGTTTAGCCTTGACATAAAATTTTCTGATTACGTACGAAACTATGCAAATTTATTGCCAACTCCTGGAAAAATGCTATCATTTCGAGCGGATATGGGGAATCTCCTTGCACCAAGGACGTAAGATTTCTCCCTTCGGTCGAAATGACAAAAATACACCATAAGTCAGTCAAAAATCATGGAAATTTTGAAGCTGAGGATTGTTGATAATCAGGTAAAATATTACAACTTTTATTTTTTCCGCACAACAGCCGTTCTTGAAATTGAACCAACCCATTCAATGTGGGATGATTTCGCAAGATCTTCGTCAATAAATTTCTGAACACCTGGCCATTCTTTAGCATTGTAGTCGTCAAAAATTATATAACTGCCAGATTTTAGGAGAGGTGAATAATTTTCAAAATCCGATTTAATACCTTCGTATCCATGGTCCCCATCAATAATCAGTAGATTAATTGGTAGTTTTTGAACAAAGCCAAAGGCGACTGAATCAGTGCTGTAATATTTGAGTACCAGATAGTCTTCCTGCGGAACATTAGCCAACTGCATATTACGTATAAATGTCAAATCATTTACCGGTTGATTAAGAACCGCGTCCAATGCTTTACCATAATATCCATCGAAAGGATCGAGGCATACCACTCGCACTTTTTGGAACCTTGTAATGGCATGATTATATAGGATTGCGAGACTGACACCATAGAGTGCCCCAATTTCCAAAACGCAAAGATGATCACCAGGTACAGATTCCGCGACTAGTTGCCGAGCAATTGCATCCTGCACGGTTGTGGCTAGACGACCTACACAATTGCGCTCAATTTGAACAGCCTTGGCAGCCAAATAATCTATGTAAGCAGCTTTGATGCCTTCCATTTTCATTTTTGCATGAGCAAATTCTCTAAGAGCTTGATTAAGAGCCGGAGTTAAATTGCGGTTGTGAACGTAAGGATTGGGATTGTTCGCTTTAAAGCTAGCTTGAACCTCTGCCTTTATCTCATCTTTAATTTTTTGGTTTTCAGCAATTATAGCTTTGCTGATTTGTTGAGCGGACAAATCTGCAAAATGATGACCTGCGCCATCACGGTGAAAAATATTAATATTAAATATGCCCAATTGAGCAAGTTGCTCCCCCAAGCGTACTTGGGTAAGCAAACGAGCATCACCTCCCAGCAAATCAATACTCATCGCATTTTCAAAATGCACAACTGTCTTGCTTTGCTTACCGGACAAGGCGGAGATTCTACCCAAACTGTTATACACCCCGGCAATTAATATCCGGCTGATCATTTTTTTTTCACAACCCCAATTTTGAGCCAGAGTTATTAATTGGCGGGCTTGCGTCATATTTCCTATTTGTAAATTTCCTGCGGCAGAGAGCAGAGCGAGTATGGCGCGATCTGGATGGTGTTCCAGACTACCGGCCTGAATGTTAGCAAGGCTCTGCCAGTCGCCAAATTGCCACTGAGTGCGGGTACGCTCAAGGAGGTTTTCGTCGTAGGACACGATGGGTTCGGCTTCAGGACTCAAGGCGCAAGATTTCGGTTTTGGTGGTTCTGATTCGGCAGATCGCGGGTGTATTTCTGTTTCTGTCACCGCCGGAGTGGTTTTCGG
>ENA-OSEO01005263-OSEO01005263.1-sediment-metagenome-genome-assembly--contig:-NODE-5263-length-12640-cov-9.575659_pt1 | contig 12640 bp, 11 predicted proteins | sample MGYA00237883_ERZ534232 | MGnify/ENA metagenome assembly ERZ534232
AGGCGTTTTTCAGTCTCACTGGCATAAAAAATTACACTCCGGTACTGGGCGCCTCGATCCACGAACTGTCCACCCGGGTCCGTAGGGTCAACATGCCGCCAGAATACCTCCAGCAGTTTTTCATAGCTGACTTTTTTAGGGTCGTAGGTCACTTTCACCGTCTCCACGTGACCGGTACCGCCCGCAGAGACCTGCTGGTAAGTGGGATTTTTGACATGGCCGCCGGTATAGCCTGAAACGACCTCAATCACACCGTCAACTTTCTCAAAATCCGATTCCGTGCACCAGAAACAGCCGCCTGCAAACACGGCGGATGCCATATTATCGGGTTTATCCTCCATTGTCTTCTCCATGGCATCTATACTCCTAACTTGTTGATATCCTATAAAAACTATCGCAAAAAGTACGAATAATATGTAAATGGATTTCATCATACACCTCCGTCGTTTCATATAAATTTAAGATAATGCGGATTCGGTGAGAGTCCAGCTGTTAACGACTCAGGATCCGCCGATTCCATGTTTTTAATACAATAAGGTTTCAGCGTAAAGGTTGCGTAAAGGGATTGTAAAGATTGGGTAAAGGTTCGCGAATCACAGGAGGGCTCCCGTTAAAAGGCGGCGAAATCAGAGGGCAATCCCAACAAGAAATTGTTGCAAACACAACATATAATATATTAAAAGATAGTATAATGTTAACAGACTTATGACGTCCAAAATTAGCCTGATTGTTTATAAATTCGCAAAAGGCTTTGGGCGACATTCCGCCAAGGTTTGACTTCAATCTATCATGAAATGTAATCAAAAAGACAATCAGGTGCCAAGGATGCCAGAAATGGCTGGACAAATACCATCTGATTTATGTTACAATGTAATAGTTCAGATTTCGCTGTCCGGAATTTTGAAAAAGAAGAAGGACATATGAGAAAAATTTTGAAATTATGTTGTTTTTTAGCATGTATATTCTTTTTAACAGCTTCATGTCAAAGAATAAGCGACACCGAATTATCTCCGGATCAGAACCCCGGTGTTACGGATACCGACATTCTGATCGGTTCTTCTTTGGCTCTGGAAGGCCATGCCGGCTATCTGGGCACCCAGACCCTGCACGGAGCCCTCGCTTACCTTAATTATGTGAATGAGAACGGTGGGATCCACGGCCGCAAGATCAAGGTTGTGACTTACGATGATGGGTATGATCCGCCCCGATGTCAGACCAATACGCAAAAATTAATCATTCAAGACAAGGTCTTTGCCCTCTTTTGCTACGTTGGAACGCCAACCACCGTCAAGATTATTCCGATTATTGAAGAAGCCAAGATTCCGCTGGTAGGAATGTTTACCGGCGCCAACGCCTTGAGAGATCCATTGCACCGCTACATCATCAATGTTCGGGCTTCGTACTACCAGGAAACGGCGGCAATGGTCAAACACCTGGTCGAGGATCTGGATATCAAAAAAATCGGCGTATTTTACCAGTATGACGCTTACGGCTTTGACGGACTTAAAGGTACCGAGTTGGCCCTCAAAAAATACGGCCTGGCTCCGGTCGCCAGGGGGACTTATATTCGCGGAACGCTGAATATAGAGGACGGACTTAATAAAATCATCGATTCCGGTGCTGAAGCCGTAGTGATGATCGGCACGTACGATCCCTGTGCCAAGTTTATCAAGTCTTCCAGGGCCAAAGGCTTTAATCCCATTTTTCATAACGTCTCTTTTGTCGGAGCCGATGAATTGGCCAGAAAGCTTGATAAAGAAGGTGAAGGCGTTATCGTGACTCAGGTGGTGCCGTCCCCTGAGGCCCCGGAAACGCAATCCCTTCTATGGGGAGCCGGAGAATACTCGGAGCTGCTGAAGCGTTATTATCCCCAGGACGAGCCCAACTTCGTCGGGTTGGAAGGATATATCAATGCCCGTGTATTTGTGGAGGGTTTAAAACGGGCGGGGAGAAATTTAAATCGCGAACGGTTTATCGATGCCATCGAATCTATCCAGAATTATGATCTGGGGATCGCCAATACGCTGACATTCAGCCCTACAGACCATCAGGGCCTGGAAAGGGTCTACTTCACGCTTATCCAGGACGGAAAGTTCGTCCTGATTACCGATTGGCAAAAGATCAAAAGAGAACTTTCCGTTCCCGGTGTTACTGCCGACTCGATTACCTTCGGCTCCTCTTTGGCCTTGGGCGGCCATGCCTCTTATCTGGGCACCCAGACGTTGCACGGAGCCCTTTCCTTTATCAATCACGTGAACGAACAGGGTGGCATCCACGGTCGCAGGATCAAGGTCATTGCCTATGATGACCGATATGATCCGCCTCAATGCATAAAAAATACGCATCAGCTCATTAATGAAGATAAGGTTTTTGGACTCTTCTGTTATGTGGGCACGCCAACGTCGGTTGAAATTATATCCATTGTGGAAAATGCCAAAATACCGCTGCTGGGTTTATTTACAGGCGCCCACGCGCTAAGGGAACCTTTCAAACGCTATATCATTAATGTGCGGGCATCATATTACGAAGAAACAGCGGCCGCCGTCATGTACTTCGTCGAATTTTTGGGATTGAAGAAGATTGGGGTGTTCTATCAGGATGACGCTTACGGTTTAGACGGCCTCCAGGGAGCTAAACTTGCCCTGAAAAACTATGGTTTGGCGCCGGTGGCCAAGGGCAGTTACATTCGCGGAACCATGGATGTCGAAGAAGCTTTAAACAGAATTGTGAAATCCGGTGCCGAAGCGGTGGTGATGATCGGAGCGTATGATCCTTGTGCCAGGTTTATCAAATCGGCCAGGGCCAAAGGCTTTAATCCCATTTTTCATAACGTCTCTTTCGTCGGAGCCGATGAATTGGCCAGAAAATTGGGTCCGGACGGCGAAGGGGTCATTATCACCCAGGTCGTACCCCCGCCCAAAGAGCGGGTGTTGTTGCCTGCGGCTAAAGATTATGCCCGTCTGCTTGCCCGGTACTATCCCGATAATACACCAAATTTTGTAGGGTTTGAAGGCTTTATTAACGCCAAGATCCTGGTCGAGGGACTCAGGCGTGCCGGAAGAGAAATAACCCGAGAAGGATTTATTGACGCCATAGACAGCCTTGAAAGATATTTTGTGGGGATCGGGGCAAGGATAAGTTTTAACAAAACCGATCACCAGGGTCTGGACCAGGTGTACTTTACCCAAATTAAAAACGGCAGGCTTGTACTGATTACCAGGTGGGAAACAACTGAAAGAAACATCCCGAATTCTCAATAAAGCATCGCTTATCCGCTATGGGGCGAAGTTTTAGCCCGAAATGCCTTGTAAATGAACACATCTGGAGCGAGAAATATCCGGGTTGGAGGACTATTTTTATCAAAGTGCTCTTATGAAAAAATTCAGAAATATAAGCCTCAAAAACAAAATATTCTTTTCCACGCTTGCCGTTATACTACTCTTAAGCGGGCTGAGCGTTCTGGATACCAGACTGGTCCTCATCCAAAACATTATCGATGAACTGAAGCTCAGAGGGACTGGTATTGCCCAAGGCATAGCCGAACGAGGCCGGGGATATGTTCTCACCGAAGAGACCCCCGGTCTTGTCAGTTTGGTTTTTGATGTCGCCAAACTGGAAGAGCACAGGCAGTTTGTCTTATATATTTTCATTCTTGATCCCGAAAACAATGTCCTGGCCCATACCTTTGTTGATGTTTTCCCCGATTTTCTGCGATTGGCAAACCCAATTCCCCCGGAGCAGCCCCGCAGCATCCGGCTGCTTGATATCAAATACGATTCGGCCTATGACATTGCAGTCCCCATCATGGAAGGTATTTATCGCATCGGGTCCGTTCATATCGGCCTGAACAAAAAACATATTGATAATCTTATCGGCACGTGGCGGATCACTTACCTGGGCATCATCTTTGCCATTATCGGCATCTTTTTTCTGATCAGCCACTGGCTGTCAAATTACATTACCCGGCCGATTTCGGAACTTACCAAGGTGGCGGATGAAATCAGTCGCGGGAATTTAGATATCAAGCCGAGCCTTGACAGTGAAACAAAGTGCTGGGAGATACAAAATTGCCGCAGAGATGATTGTCCGGCCTACGAAAGCACTGAATTTCCGTGCTGGTATGTTGATGAAACAAAATGCCCGGAAAACCCTCAAGACAAATTCCCGGAAAAACTTAATTATTGTTATGAATGCCCTGTTTATGCAAGAAGAAGCAAGGATGAAGTCGGTCAACTGGCCGATTCGTTCATCCATATGACCAACAGATTAAAATTTTCCCAGATCCAATTGAAAGAATCCGAGGAAAAATACCGGTCTCTGTTTGACAGCGGACCCAACCCGATCTTTGTGCTCGATCATAAAGCGCTTACAATCCTCGATGCCAACCCCCGTGCCGAGGAGACCTACGGTTACGCAAAAGAGGAGCTGTTAGGCAGGCCTTATGCGGACCTTGCTCCATTTGAATATGAGACCCTGAGCGGTGTCAATTTCGAAAATAACGGCCGTAAAAATTCCTACAAAATAACCCCTAAGGTACGACATTTTAAAAAGGGCGACAAATCTTTCTATGTTAATGTTCATGCCTGTCCAACACGTTATAAGCATAGAGACGCCTTGATCGTTGCGACAACCGATATTACGGAGATGATGGAAAAAGATACCCAATTAATCCAGGCCGGCAAAATGACGGCGCTGGGCGAAATGTCCGCCGGTATTGCCCATGAACTGAACCAGCCGTTGAATGCCATCAAAATGGGCAGCGAATTTTTGAAAATGATGATCGAAGAAGGAAAGACGATCCCCGAACAAAGCCTTCTGGATGTGGTTACTGAGGTAAATAATCAGGTCAGCAGGGCGGCAGAGACCATTAACCGACTCAGAGAATTCGGTCGAAAGGCTGATTTTACCAAAGAAAATATTGACATCAACAGTCCGATTCGGGGGGTTCTTGGCATCATCGGTCAGCAGTTAAAACTTCAGAATATAGAGGTTGTGCTTGACCTTGATGAAACCCTTCCTTCCATTTCGGCGCACAACAACCGCTTGGAACAGGTTATTTTTAACATGGTGATCAATGCCCGTGATGCCATAAATCAGAAGCAAATGGCCGGCAACGGGAAAAACGACCGTGTCATCACACTTCGTTCTTTTCAGGAAAACAATCGGGTAGCGGTTGCGGTTTCAGACACCGGGATCGGCATCCCGGAACCAGCAAAAGAGAAGATTTTCGAACCATTTTTTACAACCAAGGAAGTAGGGAAAGGAATGGGACTCGGACTTTCCATTATTTACGGGATTGTTAGAGATTATAACGGTGAAATCGATGTTGAGAGCCAGGAAGGAACGGGCACCACATTCAAGATTACCTTTCCCGCCGCTTCATCTTTAAACAGCGAGAAATAGTTCATGGAAAAGATTTTGGTTATCGATGATGAAAAAGCGACCCTGGCCATGTTTCATCTTTTATTGGACGCTTATGGTTATAGCGTGTTGACCGCGGAAAGCGGGGCGGCAGGACTTGAACTATTCGGAAAAGAAAGGCCGTCCATTGTCCTGACCGATATAAAGATGGCGGGAATTGACGGGTTTGAAGTCTTGCAGCGTATCAAAGAGATCGATCCTGTGACCGAAGTGATCGTTATCACCGGACATGGTGACATGGACCTTGCCATCCAGGCGTTTAATCTGAACGCCAGCGACTTTATCAACAAGCCGATTCAGAAAAATGCCCTCGATTCTGCTTTACGTCGGGCCGAAGACCGGCTCAAATTGACCAGAACTTATGCGCAACATATCTCTTGCAGGCAAGTGGATGGGATCACCATTCTGGACATCCGCGAAAATTTGACCTCGCTTTCCGAACAAGCCCTGATCGAGGCGTTCGAACATGCTTCCGCGCAAGGTTCCGGGAAACTATTGCTTCATTTTGACAAACATTCTTCCATAAACGGTGCCGGCATCGCCGTATTGATTCATCTCCTTTCAGAAAGCCACAAAAGAAATCAGGTGGTAGCGATTGCCGGACTTTCAGAATATTTTCAAAAAATATTGAAGATGGTGGGAATTACCCGATTTGCGCAAATTTTTGATAATGAAGAAGATGCCTTAAGGCAAATTTGATGGTTTCGTAAAAAGTCGACATTGCTCGCTCCGTGACCATTTGGGGGCGTTTCCATCGGTGTCGCTAAATTTCAAGAACTCGGCGCAAGCGCCTCAAACAGCTTGAAATTTTTAACGCTTCACCGCTTGAAACGCTGATTCCCCGGATGCTCAAATGTCGCTCGCAAAAGACTTTTTACGAGTTTGTCAAATTTAGCGATAATGATACCAATTAAAGGGGAGCTGAAAAAATTATGGTCGAGAGAACGATTATTGGGATGATGCTTGTTTTATGTATGAATGTTCTGATTATTGGCTTTCATTCCGGCGTCGCTTTTTCCGAGACACTTCCCGCTGCTGGATCCTCTCTGCCGGATTTTCTGTTGCAGACACCATCATCGGAACAGGACAGGGATTATCTTGGAATCGAAAATACCGAGACCTTTTCCATCGATCAAATCAAATGCAAGGTTTTAATGCTTGAAATTATTGGCGTTTATTGTCCTTTATGCCATATCCAATTGCCCCGAAATAAAACGCTGTTCCATCGTATCAAAAAAGATGCCCTGATATCCGAAAAAATAAAGATACTGGCAATTGCAATCGGCGCCACCTCCACAGAGGTTGCCTACCTGAAAGAGCAGTTCAACGTACCTTATCCCGTTGTTACGGATCCCAATTTCAAGATTCATAAATTGATAGGCGAACCTCGAACACCGTTTACAATGCTGATTACCGGCGACAGTAAGGTTGTATTTACCCATTTGGGAACCATCGAAGACATGGATAAGTTCTATCTTGAGATTAAGAAATTTATCCCGTGAATGGAGCGTTTAATACCCGAAAACCGGCAGCTTGGGTTGAATTACAGGCGAGTCTTCGTCATGGAATTTCGGAATTACTATGAGCGCAACCAATTTTGTTCAAATACCATGGAAAATGAACAGCCGAAAAATAATATCAAGTACGAAACTGATGACCGAAATGAATTAGATCGGCGCAGGTTTCATGCTGACTCCCTCCTGGACACAAGACGTGAGTTTTTTTCCCACTCAGATCAGGAAAAGATCATAAATAATTACCTGCTGTCAGCGATCGGCACCCTTGGAATTGCCAGCGGATTTGTTTGTATGACCGACAAAGAAGCGAACAAGCATTATTTTGCCGGCCGCGGACTTGAGCAGGACAAAATCGAGCCGCTCGAAAAAAATTCAAAAAAAGTTGTTCAGCACTATTTTTCTGAAAACCAGCGGGGCATTTCGCTCCCGCCCATGGAAGCCCGTCTGATTCCCTGCGAAGATCTGTCCGATCACTTTTCTTATCCGCACAAAACCATGATTTTGATCCGGTGGACCATCAATAACGAATGTTTGGGGCTCACGGGACTCGGGGAAAAAATACTCCCCGGAGCCTACAATGATGAGGATCAAAAGTTCCTCCTCGACTTAACGTATAACCTTTTGTCCGCACTTATTCATGCGCGCGCTGCGAACAGCATCAGAAAACTGAAGTTCGAGCTGCAGACAAAAAACTTGGAATTAGAGGATGCGGTCGAACAGGTTGAGAAAAACAGAGCCGATCTGGACAGACGGCTTTTTCACTTAAAAAGTTTCTATGATATATTTCACGAACTGAGTGGACTTAAAGATACCAACAGGATTTTGGAAACTTTCTTGTTGATGATTATCGGCATTCTTGGCGCCGGGCAAAGCTACATTTTGCTTCTCGATCGAAAAGAAAAAACGACGTGTATGACCTGCCGTGGTATTAAAAATGAGAATCGCAAAAAGCTGCCGCAGGATCAAATCAACACCATGATAAACAAATGTTTTGAATTCGCCGAAGTCCACAAGTTGGGCCCTATGAATGCCTTGAGGTTGGCCGGCAGGAGTTTTTGGGGTAACACCGTCCGGCCCGTGGAAGCCCAAATCGAGATTCTGTTTGTTATCAATGATTCATACCTCGGGCTAATCGGTTTTGGAAACAAAATAACCCGCGGAAACTTTTCCGAAGATGAATTAGAACTTTTAATGACCCTCGTCCACCATCTCATGGTTTTTTTGGACAATGCCAAGTCGTTTGAAACAATCCAGCGTCTTAACATCGATCTGGAAAAGAGAAACATCGAACTGGGCAAGACCATAGAACACCTTACGGCCAGCAGGCATAAAATTGAAGTTCTGGAAAGAGCCAAGGCACGTGTCAAGTCCGCCATTCAAGGAGAAATGGAAAAGGCCGCGCGGATATCAGCCAAAGATATTATATTGATTTGCAGTGTCAGTCTCTTATTAGGCCTCGTGTTCAACTACGCCAATCCGGTTGGCGTCTCCCTTATCCCTCAAAACTGGCTTCGAAAAACACCTTCTCTCATAGATTTACAATGGGCGAAATTGAAACATGATGCGGGTGCGGCCTTGTTCGTGGACGCAAGGCCGGCCGAATTTTTTAGACAAAATCATATCCAAGGGGCTGTCAATTTGCCGCCGGCCTTATTTGATTTCGTCTATATGATGAATTTCGGCAATCTTGACACTCAAAAAGAGATCATCGTTTACGGCAGGAATATCAGCAGGCATTATGATGAAGAAGTTCTCTTTAAACTTGCTTCCAGGGGACATGAAAATGTCAAATTATTTCCGGGCGGTTTTACCGCCTGGAAAAGAAGCGGATTTCCATTGGGGCCATGACCGTGATACGGTTTGTTAAAAAAGGTCTGACGCACAGATATCTTGCGTTTGTTTTCAGGCTTTACATTGCCGGAATATTTATTTACGCCAGCATGTACAAGATCAACTACACCGCCGAATTCGCCGAAACCATCGCCAGCTATCAGATCGTTCCTTACTGGGGGGTAAATATATTGGCGGTCGTGCTTCCGTGGATTGAGGTAATCTGTGGCATACTTCTTTTTGCCGGAATTCGGGTCCGATCCGCGATCGCAATTCTCTCTTTTCTTTTGCTAACATTCACGATCGGCATTTATATAAATTTGATCAGCGGTTCCCCCATAAGTTGCGGCTGTTTCCACACCATAGGTGAATCGATAAGCTGGCGAACCGTCGTAAGAGATATGATATGGCTCGGCATGTCTATCCATATCTTCTTTTTTGATAAGATCTTCCAATTAGGACAAAGATTTTCATTCACGCTTAAGGAGATTTAATGCGAAGGGCATCCTCATCTTTTTTTATGAAGATTTTAATTTTTTCCTTGCTGTTTACGTTAGGCTGCGAAAAGAAAAACGAAGTGGCAGGCAAATACGCCACAGCGAGTGACCTGACTCAAAAAACAACCATCGCAAATCTTGAGTTAATGCCCAATGGCCAGGGAACATGGTCTATCGAAGAAGATAGTGTTTCTTTCTACTGGGAGATCAGAAAGGAAAAAATCTGGCTCCATACCAAATCAGGAGGCGTTATTGCGGGTACAATTAACGGAGACACGCTCACAATAGATTTGCCCGGTATGGGTGTCCACAGATTTAATAAAGTATCCACCCTTCGAAGTGGTGGTGTTGGGTTAACCCCTGAAAGGGAGTAAGTATACCTGGTTCCCAGAATGGGTGCGGAATGGATATTTTTTTTAAAAAAATCGTGTGCTGTTTGAAAAAGACATTATCCATGGAGCGATCTAACGAATAAAAACACCCCGACCCCTCAGTTATTTAAGGCTAAAATAGTTGCTTTTTATCCCCCAAACGTAAAATTTCACCCACTCAAAGCCGAACGCCATCAATTCCACATCATCGGATCGGACTTGCTTTAATACCTTGGATTTTACTTTGTACCGCTTTAAGAAGCTGCTTTTAAACAAAAAATCTCGAAACTGGTCCATATTGTAAGTGGCCATGAAGGCCATTTTCGCTTTGGGTCCCTCAGGTCCCTGGGAACCCCAGGGATCCGATTGGAACAATCGCTTTAATTCCGACCACCGGGCGGTCATTTTATTATAGACAACAGCTTCTTGATCCTGAGCCCATGACTGGGGTGTCCACAGTTTTTTCTCGTGCTGCCCCATGCAAAAATCCGGGGGCCTGAAAAAATGGATAACATTTGATGTGTTGCATTCGGCATCGTAAAAGACGCCTTGTTCCAACGGAAAGGTCCGGCAGGTGTCCGGCCGGTCGGGATAAACCGTACATCCGGCGTCGCTTAAAAAGGGGCAGGTCCGCCCTTCGTCTTCGGCCATTCGAAGGAGCACTTCGGGAAAGAAGTTCGATTTTCGCAAAACAATATCCACATGTTCGTCCAGAAACCGGTCGGAAGTAAGATTTAGACGGTTTTTCAAACGGATAACATCGTACGGGTATAAAAATAGATTGAGGTTTCGACAGCATCGATTAAAACAGGATATATTCGGATGGCACTGAAACGAAAAAGTGTCATCCGGCGCAAGCCTTCTCCCGGGCAATGCATCGAGATTGTCTGTATCTACGTATTTCATACTTCTTCAAATATCCAATTTACCAATTGACGACCACCCATCAACCATCACCAAACGTTTTTATCATCTGTGCAACCGTCAATTTAATCTTTTGTCTGATTCCGACCGTCCGTTTCAGCTCCAATTCCAAATTGGCCATTTCAATAAAAAAGGGTGTGCGATCGAACGTAAAATAAGGCTTTCCCATGCACTGCTCTGAAAAAGCTTCGCAACCCGGGTGATTTTTGACCTCCATGCCGGGCTGTTGAAGTTCATGGGGAATGCCGAAAAGTCTGCATATCATGGGACGGTACGCATATATCAGACACAAACCATCCCAATTTAACGGGCACATCAGACGCACGGAATGTCCGTTATTGTCTGCCAGATCGGTTTGGCGGCAGACCTCCGCAGCATCACGCTTTACTTTGTTTTGTTGTTTTTGATCCAGCGTTTTAAAACCCTCATATATATAAAGGTATTCCAGCAAGGTATGATGATAGAAACGGGTTAAACAGCAGTTGTCTTCACAACCCTTGCAGTTGAAACCATAATATTCGGCGGCCTCCTGGTATTTTTGATCCATGGATGCAAATATCCTTTTTAGACGTTCCATAAAAGGTGCGGTGGCATGAGGCTGGATTCGGGATAACTGATACGGAATAACGGATTGCATACTCATCATTCAAACAACTTTTATACCAGAGGCGAAGGGAAAAAGATGGTTGAATACAAATCGAGTGCGCGCCGGTCCGTTAAGCTGGCGATAAAATCACAAACGCATCTATCCCTGGACTGACTGCTGTGATTACACCTCGACATTTCCATAGCTGCAAGTTCTTTCTTAAGCAATGTTTCGTTATCGAGAAAAAAGGTGTAAAGTTCGGTCAGAATTCGCTTGGCTTTGATAAATTCGTTATGAACCTGGGGGGAGCGATAGACATTTTCATACAGAAATTGCCTCAGTTCGGTCATGGCGTTAAATACTTCATCACTCATTTTTAAACACAGCGTATCATCTTGAGATTCGCTGTTAGAAATCAGATCCTTGATCATGACCGTAGCACGCTCGGAGTGTGTATGCCCAAGGATTTTTTCGCAGGTTTCCGGAACCTGATCGGCATTGATAACACCGCTCTTGATGGCATCATCCAGATCATGATTCAGGTAAGCCATAATATCGGCAACTCGAACGACGTTCCCTTCGACAGTACATGCCATTTCTACGGGATCGTCGGGAATAATCTTTCCATATCCTTTGGAATGCTTTAAAATGCCGTCCCGAACCTCATACGTAAGATTTAGCCCTTTACCGTTCTGTTCCAAAATATCAACGATACGCAAACCCTGTTTGTGGTGTGAAAAATCCGGTGAATAAATTTCTTTAAGCGCCATCTCGCCGCCGTGTCCAAAGGGTGGATGACCGAGATCATGCGCAAGGGCGATGGCCTCAACCAGATCCTCGTTCAAGCGCATGGCTCGCGCAATGGTTCTTGCAATTTCAGCGACTTCTAATGTATGTGTTAAGCGGGTTCGATAATGATCTCCCATCGGAGCCAGAAAAACCTGGGTTTTGCGTTTTAACCGCCTGAAAGCGCTTGAATAGACAATTCGATCTCGATCCAGTTGGAATGCGGTACGAACAGGGCAGGCGTTTTCGTCTCTCTGCCGGCCTTTTGATTTGGAACTTAAACATCCAAAAGGAGCAATAAAGCCTTTTTCTCGTTTTTCGAAATCTTCACGTATTGACATATAATAAAATGAGTAAGCGCTGCTGATAACAAAAAAATAGAATTATCAAATATATTACTGATTCGGCATTTATTTTTTGCCGATATTCTTATAACATCATCACCATTGAATCTAATTGATAAGGCGAATTTATTCATATGCAAAATCAATTGTAAAGACATATTTGAAATTTTATTTGCTTGCAAGGTTGTTTCGAAAAGTTTTTAGCTTTATACTTTACAACATTAGAACCAATCACAGGTTAGTTCGCTCCGCTCACAATTGGAATGTTGACAAACTCGTAAAAAGTTTTTTGTGAGCGACATTTGAGCATTTGGGGAATCAGCGTTTCAATCGGTGAAGCGTTAAAAATTTCAAACTGTTTGAG
>ENA-OSEO01005264-OSEO01005264.1-sediment-metagenome-genome-assembly--contig:-NODE-5264-length-12640-cov-8.323410_pt1 | contig 12640 bp, 10 predicted proteins | sample MGYA00237883_ERZ534232 | MGnify/ENA metagenome assembly ERZ534232
TCCCCCTTTGGAAAAGGGGGATCGAGGGGGATTTTCATGGGCGCGGGCGACCCTTGTGAGGGTCATGAGCGTTTACGGAGCCGTCAATGTTGACGGTCTCGTAAAAAGTCCCAGCCCGTCATTGCGAGGCGCAAAGCGCCGTGGCAATCTCTTGGCTATTCGGGCAGTTCTGAGATTGCCGCGCTTCGCTCGCAATGACAAATCAGCGGTTTTCGAACTTTTTACGAATTCGTCAATGTTGAATGACAAATGTTCTATGATCGGCTCAGTGCCCTTCGGCATTCCGCGGCATAGCGGGCGGCGGTCAATGATTCGGGAAACTGTGAGAAAAGAGCGAGGGCCCTGTCGAACTCCCCCAGGTTCATGAAGCCGACTCCCAGGCACGTGTGCAGTTCCTCGCTGTCCGGCCAATGTTTCAGGCCTTCCTGAAGGATCTCCATCGATTCTCTGATCTCGCCTCGCTTCTGTCTCAACAATCCGAGACCCAGGTAGGCGCGGTGATCGGGAAAGAAGGCGAGTGATTTCATGAAGAGGTTTTCCGCTGTCTTGTCTTTGTTCCTGACGAGATCGATCTTTGCATAATCTCCGTAAAGAAAGGTCATGCCCAGCCTGGAACAGAATTCAGCATGTTCTTGGTCGAGGTCATCTCCGGAGACAAGGGAAACGTTCCGTGCAAAGGAGTCCACGTTTTCATAAAAAGAGGTTCGAAGCTTCTTTCCAAAAGCCAGGATGAGGTCATCGGACAGGTTGGGGGCTGTTTCAAAATACATGATGCCTTCCATCTTCTTCAGCCAAATGTCATCCGTTATTCCTGAATGCTTTTTGAGATCCGTGTAAAGCTCCGTGCCGGGAAAAATGTCGAGAATGTAGAAGACGGCGCTCAGGGGCTTGATCTCCATCATGAGGTCGATGGTTTCCTGAACGGTCTCCCACGTTTCTCCGGGAGAACCGTAAATAAAATAGGCCCTTGAAAGGATGCCGAACTTCGTGGTGAAAGCGAAGGCCCGTTTGATCTGATCGCGCCTGATCTGCTTTTTGAGCCTTTTTCTTATTTTCTCTGAACCGCTTTCGATACCGTAGCTGATCTGGATGCATCCTGCCTTTCTCATCCAGAGAAGCATTTCCTCGTCCACGCAATTGACCCGCGATATGGCATACCACGTGATTCGGAGTCTTTTTTCAATGATCCTCCGGCAGATCTCGATCACTCTTTCCTTGTCGATCGTGAAGGCGTCATCGGAGACATAGAAAAAAGTGACCCCCTTGCGAAAAAGCATCTCCAGTTCTTCGACAAAGTGGCCGGCCGAGCGAAACCGGATTCCTCTGCCCCAGAACCGGGGTGAGCCGCAGAAGGAACATTTCCAGGCACATCCCCGGGAGGAGGACACATGGTGATAGGTAAAGTACTTTGCGGGAATGGGGAGCTCATCGAGGTTTTGAATGGGCTCCGGCCGGTCGGTGCAGACGGGTTGCCCCGCTTTTCGAAATGCAAGGCCCCGGATGCGCTCCAAATCGGGCTGTCCTGCATTCTCCAGCGCACGCACCAGGTCCAGGAAAGGGTATTCTCCCTCTCCGAGAATGACGAAATCGATCTCGGGAAAGTGTTTCAGGAAATGCTCCCAGAGAAAGGTTGCGCCGATGCCGCCGAAAACGATCGTCACATGCGGATTGACTTCTTTTGCAACCCGTGCCAGCTCAATGCCTCCCCACCGGTTGCCGTGGAGAATGGAAAACCCGATCACATCCGGTTTCTTCGCGATCAGAGTCTCCCTGATTTTTTCCGGCGTTTTGTGAATCTCGTGCCAGTTCAGGACCTCAACGTCGTAGCCTTCCTCCTTGAGAACCGCAGCCACGGAATAGAGGCCTATGGGCACGGGGCGGATGTCTTCCCCACGGATGCGCTCTTCAATGAAATAGGGATAGATGAGAAGGATCCTCATAATGAAATCCACATGTCAGATGTCATTGGGCCGTGGTCGGTGATGCAAACCGTCATTGCGAGGCGCGAAGCGCCAAGGCAATCTCATTGGTCTTCCGGCCTTTGAAATTCCGCTCAGCGGTTCGCTTCCTCCACCACGTTAAGGCGGATCATTTCTTCGATCTCTCCCTCCGTGTATCCCGCTTCCGCCAGGATTTCCTTTGTCTCCGCGCCCCTCGGCCGGCATGGTTTGTCGGCTCGGCCCGGAGTCCGTAAAAGCCTTGGGGCAGGCGCCGGTTGCAGCACCCCGTCCAAACTGATCAAAAGCTCTCTGTCCCTGTTGTGAGAGTGGTCCCGGACCTCGTCCAGGTCAAGAACCGGGGCCACGCACGCGTCCTTTCCTTCAAAGACGGCTGTCCACTCCTCCCGGGTTTTTGAACGGAACACCTCGGCAAAGCAGGCTTTCATTTCAGGCCATTTTTCCTGGTCGTGCTGTGCCGGGAGCGAGGCCGGATCCAATCCAAGCCCATCGAGCAAATGAGCGTAAAAGCGGGCTTCAATGGCGCCCACGGCCATGAATTTTCCGTCCCTGGTTTCGTAGGTTTGATAAAAGGGGGCGCCGCTGTCCAGCATGTTCGTGCCGATGTCCAGGGTCATGAGATGATGCGCGAAGAGTCCGTAAAAGAAGGTTGAAAGCACAGCCGCTCCGTCCACCATGGCCGCATCCACAACCTGCCCCTCCCCGGATCGGTTTCTCTCCACGAGAGCCAGAAGAATTCCCATGGCGCAAAGCATGCCGCCCCCGGCAAAGTCTCCCAGGACGTTGCAGGGCGGAAGGGGAGGCTCTCCTTTCCTCTTGAACAGAGACAAGGCCCCTGCGACGGCGATGTAGTTGATGTCATGGCCTGCCATGGCCGCATAAGATCCCTTTTGCCCCCACCCTGTGAGGCGGGCGTAGATGAGGCGGGGATTCAGGCCCAGCGCTTGCTCCGGACCCAATCCCAGGGACTCCATGACTCCAGGACGGTATGGCTCGATCAGGACATCGGATTTCTGAATCATTTTCCGGACCAGTGCCGGCCCCTGCTCGGTTTTCAGATTGATCCTCATGGACCTCTTGCCGCGGTCAAAAGGGTTCTTCGGCATCAGGTTGGGAATCTCCGGCCCTCCCTGGGAGAGGCGGTCCACGACGACCACGTCTGCGCCGAAATCGGCGAGGAGCATGCCGCAAAAAGGCGACGGCGCCAGGCCGGCCATTTCCAAAACCCGGATACCATCGAGTGGTCTCATTCCTTGTCCCTCCATAAGAAATCTGCGTAGGCAGATTTCTTATATACCCGAATGACCGCAAATCCTCAACCTGCATGCTCCCCCGGGCTCAGGGTTTTCCTTGACAGGGCATTGCCACCCTCCCTATATTTGTGCGGTTATCATCTTTGAGTTTTCCTTGAGATCCTTGGATGAAAGGCGACTTCTCCTTGAGCAAGCCTCCTGTTGTGCGACTGCCATGAACTCCACCGCCACCTCCCCTGCCCCGAACAAGCCGAAGATCTTCTCTTCCCGGGCCGCAGGTCAACTCCTTCATAAGCCCGGACTCATCCTTTTCGGTGCTCTCTTCGTGGTCGCCGCATGGAGCAACCAGACACCCATCGTTCTTCTCATGGGTCTGTTTCTCTCTGCGGCTCTTGTCGCTAAAGCGTGGAGCCGGTTGTGTCTCCTGGGTGTCAGCTCTCACCGTACCATCAGTGAAAGCCGCGTTTTCCCGGGTGATTCCGTGAAGCTCACCCTTCACCTTGTCAATCGCAAACCCCTGCCTCTGCCATGGGTCCAGGTGGAAGACCACATTCCGGCTGCGCTCGAGAGTCATGGGGCGGGATCAGGCGCCGAATCGGCTCTTGTCCGCCGCTCGGCAGCCCTTCTCTGGTATCGATCCGTGCGATGGACCTACTCGATGGAATGCAACAAACGGGGATATTACCCTTTTGGGCCGATTGAGATGACCTCCGGAGATATTTTCGGTCTCTACTCGTGTTCCCTCGCCTTGACCACGGAGGATTGTATCATCGTGTACCCCAAGATCTTTCCCGTGTCCCGAGTCCCCATCCCTTCGATCCATCCCATGGGAAATTCGCGGACCGACAAATGCCTTTTTCAGGATCCCACCAGGGCAGTCGGCGTCCGGGATTACAGGCTGGGAGACAGTCTCAGGCACATCCACTGGAAGGCCAGTGCCCGTGCTCAAGATCTGCAGGTCAAAATGTTTGAACCTACCACAACGCTCAAGGTCGCCCTTTTTCTGGGCGTCGACTCCTTCCATCACGAAGGCTCATTCAGAACCGATGACTTTGAACTTGGGATCAGCGCGGTCGCCTCGATCGCCCAGGATGTCATCGATCATGGGGGCCCTGCAGGGATTTTCGTGAACACCCGGCTTGCCGATTCGGGACACGGGGTGAGCCTCCCTCCAAGCGGGAATCGTGCTCAATTGACCCATGTCCTCGAGGCCCTGGCCAAAGTCACACCGTCATGGAATGAACCGTTCGCGAATTTCCTCGAAAGGGAATGCAGGAGCCTGCGGGCAGGAACGACCCTTGTCTTCGTGTTATCCTCGCCGCCTGACGGTCTCCTTCCCCTTCTTCTTTCTTTGAAGGAATCCGGTTACAAGGTTCTTGTCCTTTTCGTCGGGGAACAGGGCACGATCCCGATCATGGACGGGATTCCCTGGTTGAATGTGAAAAGTCCTATGGACCTTTGGCGGGCCTGACGGAGAGGGCCTCATGGAACAGGAAAGGCGCCATAGCTTTTTGACGATTATCATGGCAGGGATGGAGGCATGCTGGCTTTACACCGCCCTGCTTCTCATGATCGCAAGAACCGGGAGCGGTGGGCTCTCACCCTTCCTGATCCTGTCCCTGTATCCCATATCATGGGGCCTTGACCGGGTGCTGCAGCGCCGGCCCTGGCCCTGGTCGGGCAAAACGAGCGCAAGTCTTGCCGGCTGGTTCATTGGCACTCTGGTGCTCGGAAAATATCTCTTTTCCTCATCCCTAAAACTCCTCGATGTCTCATGGTTCGCGATCTTTTTATCAAGCCTCATTGAGCTTTCTTCCTTCCCGAACCAGCAACAGCTTTTCCTTGTGTCGGGCAGTCTGACCTGGTGGCTCGGAAGGCGTCTTGCCCGCCTCAGGCCGAGCTTTTCGGCTTTGATCAGTGAGTTCCAGTTCGGCTTCACCTTGCTCCTCATCCTCTTCTTCGTGGCCTCACAGTGGGGGATGAATTTGCCGGGCCTTGTCCCGGTGTGCCTGGCCTTCTTTGCCTTTTCTTTTCTCGGCATCTCCCTGGCCCATGCGCGAGAAGGCAAGGGATGGCTCCATGGCACCGACAGGAATCAATGGTTGAGCATCCTGTTGTTTGCCATTTGCCTCGCCTTTGGCCTGGGCCTGTTTATGACGGCGATCATAAAACCCGAGCTTTTGAAGATACTCCTTAACCTTCTCAAGCTCCTCTGGTATGCCCTCTCCGAGTTGATACGCATGATCATCGCTTTTCTTGCCGGCTTGCTCCCTAAATCAGACCCTGCCCTGATGCCGCCCCCGGTAGGACCGCCGGCCATGCCGGCTGAACCCCCTGCTTGGGTGGAGCTTCTAAGGATGCCCGAATGGGTTCGACGGGTGGGGCAGATCGTGGTATCCTCATTGTGGCTGATCCTCATCCTGGCGGCCCTGTGGAGCGTTTCTTCCCAGATCATCCACTGGCTCCGTCACAAGCTGGATCACGATGAAGGGGCAGCTTACGAGCCCATGTCGGGAGCATTCAGGGAAGACTTGATGCATCTGCTTCGAATGATCCTGAATCGCATTTCCCGGGTCTTTCGCTTTTTTCGCCGGAATCGGGTCGGGAATGATACCGTCTCCTGGGAGGTGCAATCGGTGAGACAAATCTACCGGCACCTCCTTGACTGGGCTGCTTCTGCAGGCTGTCCGCGCCACGCGGCCCAAACCCCGGGAGAGTATCTCCTCACCCTGACCCAATGGTTCCCTGAAGGGCGCCTGGAGCTTTCCCGGATCACCGAGCAGTATGTCGTTGTCCGGTACAGCCCCTTGTTGCCTTCAAAGGAAGCCCTGGAAAACATGGGGAAGACCTGGAATCGGTTGAAGCGGATGAGAGGACCGGCGCGGAAGAAACCGAATAGGGCGGGCGGTTCGCAGGAAAAATAAAATGAATTCACACAAAGCATCGGAGGTCCGATCAATGAATGAAGCGGCGGCGGCCGGCACCGACATGGCACGACTCAAGGCAACGGCCGACAGATTTCGGTCCAACGTGGCAAAAGTGATCGTGGGAAAAGAAAAGGCGATCGACCTGGTATTCGTGGCTCTTCTTTGCGAAGGCCACGTCCTCATCGAGGATGTGCCGGGTGTGGGCAAGACCCTGCTCGCTAAAGCGGCGGCCCGGTCCCTCAACTGCACCTTCCGCAGAATCCAGTGTACGCCTGATCTCCTGCCCTCGGACGTGATCGGTATCCAGTTCTTTAATCAGAAGAACTCCGAGTTTGAGTTCCGGCCGGGGCCAATTTTGGCCAACATCGTCCTCGTGGATGAAATCAACCGGGCCATGCCCAGGACCCAATCGTCTCTTCTCGAGTGTATGCAGGAGCAACAGGTGACGGTGGACCTGAAGAGCATCGCGCTTCCTCGCCCCTTTATGCTCATCGCAACCCAGAATCCCATCGAGTTGGAAGGGACTTTTCCCTTGCCCGAAGCGCAGCTCGATCGATTCCTGCTCAAGGCGAAACTCGGCTACCCCTCACCAACAGAGGAAAGCGCCGTTTTGTCCCGGTTCCAGCACTCCAACCCCCTGGATGAGCTCCAAAGTATTGTTGACTCCTCCGAGCTCCTGGAGCTCCAGAAAATATTCCGCCGGGTGTTTGTCGACCAATCGGTGAGAGATTACATCATCAAGGTGAATGCGGCGACCAGAGATAACACGCATATCAAGCTCGGGACCAGCACACGGGCCGCTCTCGGTCTGCAGGCGGCTTCCCAGGCCATGGCCGCCATTCAGGGAAGGGAGTACGTGATCCCGGATGACGTGAAGGCGCTGGCCCCGTCCGTCCTCTCCCACCGCATCATCGTGAAGACCGAGGCCAGGCTGCGGGGCCGATCCGAGGACAGCATCATCGAAGAAATCCTGGCCACCGTGCCCGTTCCCGCGGATTGAGCTTATGCGCACGTCAATGCAAAGCACCGGGTAGGCCCCAACACATAGCCATAAAAATGGATTTCATCAAGGTTAAGACCTCTTGACGACTCCTACCCAAGGGCATAAAGAAAGAAGGGCTTTTCTTCCACAGATTCCGCCGATTTCACAGATTGCAGAGATCGGTTTTGGGTCATAAAAAATCTTGTAAATCCGCGTAATCTGCGGATATAAATTTGAGTTTAGTCTTTACGGCCGCAAACCATGAAGCCTGAAGACCCCATCCTGTATCAAGACCGATCGGGCTGCCCATTCGAAGTTCGAGCATGTTCGATCCATGATCTTTCCTGCCTCGCAGACATGTACCGGGTTTTCCTGCCCAAGCCCGCGTCCCAGGGTCTCCCGCCGCCCGAGCCCGAAACGTGCAGCCGCTGGATAAGGTCCTTGTTTGAAATAGCCGTCAACATCCTGGCGTGGCAGGACAACAAGGTCATCGGCCATGCGGCCCTGATTGTGGATCCCGGCCGTCAATCCGGAGAGTTCGTGATTTTCGTGCACCAGGATTACCGGAACCTGGGCATCGGCACGGAGCTCACCCGCTTGACGCTTCAGAAGGCGAAAGAGCTCGGCTGCAAGACCGTGTGGCTCACCGTGTCCGTCACGAACTTCATCGCCATAAGGCTTTATCTTCGGGTCGGTTTCGCCTACTGCGACATGGACGACTGCGAAAGGACCATGATCATCAAACTGTGAACCGCCCGCCTGCTTGAACCGCTCGTCATCCAGAGCGAACCCCTTGATGATATATTCCCCCAACCGCTGCGTGGCCCAGATGCGGAACTGGGTGCCCCTATGAGACTTGATCCGATATCCTACGGAGATAATGACGTCGAGGTTGAAGAAATCTACGTCCCGGTCGACTTTTCTGGCACCTTCATTCTGAACTATCAGGAATTTCCGGATCGATCGGCCCGTAGTCCCTAGCGAACCAATAGACACTCCCAACATTTCCCTTACGGCCTAATATTATTCCCGGTCCCTGAGTAAGAGGCTTCTCTCTGGCCACCTCATATCCCCAACTCCTCGAAGTTCTTTCGGATCTTCTCCGCCAATCCTGCCGCCTTGTCCTCCTCGATCATCCGGGTGGCGGCTTCAAAGCGGTTGGCCGCGTGGCGGAGAAAGATCACGCCCAGCGCAGGCATGAAGTAATCGCCCGATGTCAGTTTGGAGTTGGCGCGCAGGTTGTCCACCGCCTCCCATAGATCTGCTTCGAGCTTCTCAATCTCTCTGAAGGTGTCTATCATTGGTCGGGTATCTCCACGACCCACTCGGCCTCATGGGCCTGACCCCAGGCCCAGAGTCCCCAAGATCACCCAGTTGACCTATCAAATCGAGGTTGGGCAAAGGCCTTGATAATGAATTCTTCAGGAACTTTTCTGTTAGGGAAAATAAACAGAAATCAACCAGAATTGCAATAAATATCTAAGAGTAGTTTCCATTCTGATCCATGTTCCCAGGGTTCGTTCTCTCTTTCCTTTTCTTGACATGCCTTGATGTCTTGCATAAAACCTAAACAGACTGGACAGGAGTTTCGGAAATGAAACGGGTGTGGCAACTCCAAGAAGCAAAAAATAAATTCAGTGAAGTTGTGGAACAAGCCCTTTCACAAGGCCCACAGGTCATTACAAGACGCGGAGTAGAAACCGTCATTCTCTTGTCCTACGCCGAATATCGCAAGTTGATGACGTCACAAAAGAAGCTCTCGGAATTTTTCCGCCAATCTCCTTTGGTCGGCATCGACATTGATCTTGGTCGTGACAGGGGTGAGGTGAGGCCCGACATTGCCCTATGAGATACTTACTGGATACCTGCGCTATTTCGGAATTAGTATCCAAGCAACCCAATCAGCGGGTTGTTGATTGGATCGATGGCATTGATCCTGAAGCCGTCTATCTCAGCGTTATCACGATCGGGGAAATTCGAAAAGGGGAACATTGATGGTTTCCTAAAAAGTCGAAAAACAACGACTTGGTCATTGCGAGCCCTTCGACAGGCTCAGGATAAACTCCGCGAAGCAATCTCGAAACTGACCGGATCTCAATGAGATTGCCACGGCGCTTCGCGCCTCGCAATGACGGTGTAGGACTTTTTACGAACGCATCAACATTTACTTCGCTGAGAAATAGTTTACAATCGCTTGGGTAAGGGAGGGGATGGTGTACTCCCTGGCGACGAAGGTGACCTTCAGCCCTTTGTCTTCGGCGCGCTTTGCCGTCACGGGACCGATACAGGCAACAGCCACCTTGTCCATCCACTCTAGGACGGGTTCCCCCGGGAACATGTCCAGGAAGTTGTTCACCGTGGAGGAACTGGTGAAGGTGACCATGTGGATGCCACCGGCCTGAAGCATCCCCCTGATGTCCTCCTTGTCCCCTTCGGGCTTGACCGTGCGATAGGCTTCCACCACGTCCACCGCGGCACCCAGCTTTTCAAGCTCCTGCGGCAAAACCTCTCTGGCTTCCCATGCCCTGGGCAGAAGGATCTTTTTGCCCTGAACGTCTTCCTTCCTGAAAGCTTCGACCACGGCCTCGGCACGGTATTCTGCCGGAACCAGATCGATCCGAAGACCTTTCGCCGTGACCGCATCCGCCGTGGCAGGGCCGATGGCCGCGATCTTCACACCCTTGAGATCGCGCACATCCCCTCCCAGGGCCTCCAGCCGTTCAAAAAAGTATTTCACCCCGTTGACGCTCGTGAAGACCAGCCACCGGTATTTGTCCACGTCCCGAATCGCTCGGTCCAGATCTTCCCAGGTCGCCGGCGGAACGACCTCGATGGTGGGGAACTCCAGGCACCGGGCGCCCAGTTCTGAGAGCGCAGCCAGAAAATCGCTTGCCTGCTCTCGTGCCCGGGTGACGACGATCCTTTTGCCGAAGAGCGGTTTTTCCTCGAACCAGTTGAGCTCATCCCTGAGACGGACGACGTCTCCCACCACGATGATGGCAGGGGGCCGGATTTGTTCCTGTTTTGCGATCTCCGCGATCTCGTGGAGTGGTCCTGTCACGGTCCTCTGTTCAGGGACGGTTCCTGTGCAAATGACCGCTACAGGGGTCTGCGGGGATCGGCCGTGCTCCATGAGGCTCGAAGCGATCTTGGCGAGATTTCCCACGCCCATAAGAAAGACCAGGGTGCCCGCACCGGTTGCGAGCTTGTCCCATGCAATATGGGAATTCTCTTTTGTGGGGTCCTCATGGCCTGTGATGAAAGCCACGGTCGAGGTGTAATCCCTGTGAGTCAAAGGAATGCCGGCATAGGCCGGTACGGCGATCGCCGATGTCACGCCAGGGATGATCTCAAAGGGAATCCCTGCTTTCACCAGTTCCTGTGCCTCTTCCCCTCCCCTGCCGAAGATGAAGGGGTCCCCTCCCTTGAGCCTGACAACCCTCAGCCCTTGTTTAGCCTTGCCGACGATGAGCTCATTGATTTTTTCCTGGCTCATGGTGTGCCGGCCGCCTTCCTTTCCAACATAGACGAGCTCGGCCTCCTTTCTCGCGTATTCGAGAAAGACGCGGTTGGCAAGGTAGTCGTAAACAATGACATCCCCTATTTCGATGCACTGCTTCGCCTTCAGGGTCAGGAGCCCGGGGTCGCCGGGACCCGAACCAACGAGGTATACCTTTCCGTTCTTTTGTCCAGCCATAGAGGAAACCTTCATTTGGATGTATCAATAGCGTTCAAAGCAATCAGCTATCAGCCCACCCCCCATGAGGGGGCATAGGCGCTAACTTAAGCCGTCACCCCGGTGAAAACCGGGGTCCAGAACTGTTTAAGACCCCTGGATTCCGGCTTCCGCCGGAATGACGAAACATCAAATCTGTCGCCCTCCCTTCTTAAGTTAGCGCTTATGCCCCCAATCCCCCCTTTGCTAAAGGGGGGCGAGGGGGGATTCTGCTCCTACATGACCTCATCGATCGCTTTCCTCACCGTCTCCGCACTTTTTCGCAGGTCTTCCTTCTCTTTCCCGGCCAGGGGAAGCGGAAACGCGGTGATGACCCCCTCGCCCCCCACGAGACGCGGCAAGGAGACCGACACATCCTCCACACCCTCGACATCCCTGGTCGGAGACGAGACGGTGAGGATGGAACGCTGGCCATGGAGAATCACGTCCGCAACCTTGGCGATAGCGCTCCCGACACCGTAGTAAGTCGCTCCTTTGCCGTCGATAATTCGGTATGCCGCGTTTCTGACCTGATCATCGATTTTCTTCTTAGGCCCCTCGTCGAAGCAGATGTCCATCTGATTGCAGAAATTTTCAAGGTTCATGCCGCCGATGGTGACAAGAGACCATGTCAGGACCTCGGAGTCTCCATGCTCGCCCAGCACGTAAGCATGGACATGTTGCGAATCGACGCCCAGCTTCCTTCCAAGAAGAGCGCGAAACCTGGCGGTGTCAAGCATGGTTCCGGTACCCAGGACCCGGCTTTCCGGGACCCCATGCTCTGAAGCGAACCGGGCCGCGATATGGGTCATGATGTCCAGCGGGTTGGTGGCCACCACCAGCACGGTTTCGGGTGCGTTTTTCAAAACGCTTGGGACGACTTCTTTAAAGATTGCAGCATTCTTTTTTAACAGGTCCAGCCTGCTCTCTCCGGGTTTTTGTGAAACCCCGGCGCTCAGGATCACCAGCCGGCACCCCTTCAAATCTTTGTAATCCCCTTTGTGAACCTCCAGCGGGTTCGAAAAAGGAACGGCGTGGAACAAATCGTTGGCTTCCGCTTCCGCCTTTTTTTCGTTCTTGTCCACGAGGACGATCTCGCGGCCGATTCCCTGCATGATCAAGGCATACGCAGCCGTGGCGCCTACAAAGCCGCTTCCCACAATTCCGATTCTCATGTCGACCTCCTCACCAGAAGCTTCTTGAGATCCTTTAACGACCGCGTGTTGATCACGTCTCCGGGCTCCAGCCAGCCCCGTCTGGCCTGGTCCACGCCGAATCGCAGGAAGTCGAGGTCCGCGGTGCTGTGTGCGTCCGTGGAGACAGCAAGCTTCACCCCGGCCTCCTTGGCCATCCTGCAGTACCGGTCGGAAAGATCGAGACGCTCCGGGTGGGCATTGAGCTCCAGGAAGCATCCCGATTCCTTCGCCTTTTTCAACACCTTTTCCAGGTCGATCTCGTAGGGTGATCGCTCATTGATCAATCTCCCTGTCGGATGGGCCAGGATATTGAAATGAGGGTTGTCCATCGCTTTCATGATCCGCTCGGTCATGTCTTTCTTGGACATGTTCCGATCATAGTGGACCGAACACACCACTACGTCGAGTTCCCCGAGAATGTCATCGGGAAGGTCCAGGGAACCGTCCTTGAGAATATCCACCTCGATACCCTTGAGTATCGTGATGCCCTCGATCTTCTCGTTCAGCTTGTCGATGGCCTTGATCTGCTTTTTTATACACAGCGCATTAAGTAATTGCGCATAATTTGCGGACAACTTCGTTCCCTGATCTCCATTCGCTGAACTTGGA
>ENA-OSEO01005265-OSEO01005265.1-sediment-metagenome-genome-assembly--contig:-NODE-5265-length-12639-cov-4.663270_pt1 | contig 12639 bp, 9 predicted proteins | sample MGYA00237883_ERZ534232 | MGnify/ENA metagenome assembly ERZ534232
AACGCGCGAAACCGCAGGAAACGGGGGTCTGCCAGCTCGCGGTACTTCGGGGTCACCTACAACAAGAGGCGAAAGAAATGGGTCGCCTCCCTCAAGGTGGAGGGCAGAGTCAGGGAGGTGGGTTTCTCTTGCGACGAGAAGGAGGCCGCGCGCGCCCACGACTACGCGGCGGTCCTCTACCTCGACGACTTCGCTCGCCTGAATTTCCCGGAAGAATGGCCGCCCGAACGCAAGGCCCAAGTCCGCGCCACGCGCCCGGCGGACAGTGGAAAGCGCCAGAGCGCGAAGGACAACGCGCCTCGCTCCCAGCGCAAGACGCGCGACGCATTCTGCACGACGAAGCCTCAGCGGGCCACGGGTGACGGGTCACGAGGCACGATTCCAAAGGGCCCCCCGCCGGGGCGTCAGCGGTAGGGTGGTCGGGCTCCCAAACGCAGGGAATCGCGTTTGGGGTCCCGCTATGCCCACCGTCTCTCTCTGCCGCCGGAAAAAGTACCTGACACGGTCCCAGTTCCCCGTCCCAGTTCTTGACACCGTCCCAGTTCTCCGTCCCAGTTCCTGGGATCAGATGGAGTATGGCCGCGGCCTCCGCCACACCGACCACGGCCGTGACGACCGCCGCCAGAAACCACCTGTGCTTTGGGTTCTTCATGCCGTTCCTGTCGAGGTAGAGGTCAACTCTCAACTCGCCACACCGGCGGCAAACCAGCGGTAGGCGTGCCATTCCGATCCTGGGAGTCGCCGCGTCGCTGCACTGGCATGGACGGCTCGGCATCGCGCGCAACGAGTTGAGCGTTAACCCCATGAGCCTCATCAGGTTGGTCCTCTTAATGACCACTGGCGGATTGCCAGGGAGCTATTGTTGCGGCACTATGGTAATCTCGTCTGAACCCTTGATACTCTGGCCGTCATAGGTATTTCCGGTCACGACTGCGTACCCACTTTGGAGCATCTCAGGATCGAGATTCTCTGTTGCCACCTGCACTACCAGATCGACCAAATCGTCATTATTCACGTCCTCCTCGTGTGCCATATACTTGTCGCTCTTTCCCCGGATCTCGACACCGGCACCGGCAAGGACAACGCTACCCGGGTCAACCATAGTGGCATCGAAACCATCCCCTGACAAGATCGCCACTGGAATCACGCCGTGCGAACCCAGGTTGACAGCATTGGGATAGCTGCCTGGTTTGATGTCGATGTCCACAACGAGGGTAAGGGCAGAGAAGCTAAGGTCATCGACTGCAAAATCGTCCCCATCCCACGCGCGCCTCACGTCTCTGAGGCTAATAGCTGCGGTCACACTGTCTCCCGAATTCCACGAATAAGATACTTCGTGCCATACGCCACTCTCGCCGGAGGGTGCGGAGGCGGTGCCAATTGCCGTGCCGTTAATCGAACACTGCAGTTGTGCTGGGGCGTAAGGGTAGCAATTCGAAAGCCAATAACCAAAGACGTAATCCCTGCCAGGGATCACTGAGACCGTTTGCGCCCAGACTCTCGTGTCCGGCAAAGGGGTCAAAGCGTCGGCATTGAAAATGAGCATGTTTCCGGATCCGGTCGTGTGATCGCCATACGACGTGAACTTCGGGTAAGCCTCTATTGGGTTTGTATGGACAGTGTACCATCCGTCACCGCCAAGGTGGCCAGGCGGTATTTGTATATACGTGTATCCAGTTTCGAAGCCAGTGTTCCCCAGCTCGAAATCTCCATTGTAAATCAAGTTCGCGAGACTTGCCGGCGCACCTACGAGGACTACCGGAAGTACCCACACGATGACGAGAAGCGGGGTTTGGATTACTTTGTTCATGTCCCGACCTTTCGAACAATTGTCAGCATTTGATGACATAACCTACCACGTCCCATGATTCTCCCTATCGTGAGAGTATGTGCTGCACGGCTGTGACCTCCTTCCTTGCGTGTGGCTTGTGGTTTGCCGTAGAATCAAATGGTACTTGGCTCGTGCGCGTAACCTAGACGCTCGGGCCAGGCCGAGCCGGTGAGTTGGTATGCTGTCCGGCATCGCACTCACCAGCCGCCATTCTCTACGCATATTGTAACTGGACTCCTTCTGAAAGCGCAATCCAGGGATAGCTCTCGATTATTGCCGACTTGAACATGGCCTGGTGACCGGCAGTCCGTCTTTCAAGGCGAGCGGCGATCCATTGAGATACCATTGACTCCTTTGTCCCATCTGTGTTCGTGCTGAATCACACAGCCGACATTTCCCACATGACCTTCACCCGGCGACAGCACAGGCTTCCCAATGTACAGGTATTCCGCCATTTCTACCAGGAATTCAAGTGCAAAATGTCCCCGTGTACAGCAACCGACAGCGAATAGAGACAGAATTGGCATTTGAGAATCAAAGGTACGCGGTCCCTTTGGGAAGAGGGAAACCGTGATTCGTGCCCAGGGCCAGGAGGGACTTGATCAGCGGGTCAATCGAGACGCTCGGGTCGCAGCGTGAGGGCCTTTATGAAGCCTGAGCGTGCGGCGTCTTTCTCGGCGGCCGCCGCGGCCTATGTTTGAGATGCCAATTGGGCACCTCAGAAAAAGGCGTTGGTAAGTCCCGAGAGAGCGCCGCCAGGGGTGGCCGGCGGCGGCGCTTAGCCGCCGGGGTCGGGGCCTGCATCGTGCTCGCGGGCCGGGCGTTTGGCGTAAACCTGGGCCCGTCGCTCCGGGGCCGCAGGGAGACGAATGTCTGGCCTCCTCACGATGGGCGAGCGACGCCATGGTGGTGGTCAGGACGGGTTCTGCTTGGCGCATCAATGTGCCTGTACGCTGCCACAGACGCGCCCGACCCAGAACAGTCCCAAACATCCTGCCAACACATCGGTGGCGACGCGGCAGGCGAAGACGCCGTATACCCCCCAGACATGGGCGCCCAACCAGGATAGGGGAATCAGCAGAATCAGAACCCGCATGCCGTTGAGCAAGGCCGACGAAACCGGCTCGTGGAGCCCTGTGAGGATGATGGCGGAATACCGGTGCACTTCCATCATGCCGTACCCGAATGACACGATGCGGATGTACAGGACCAGGATGCGGACCACCTGGGGGTCCTTGCTGAAGAACGAGGCCAGGAGCGGCGCAGTGAGCAGGAACGTCAAGGCGATACAGCCGCCGTAGAGCAGTGCGAATCGCGCGGACAGCCACAGGGACTCGCGGATTCGGTCGTGCCGGCCGGCGCCGAGATTCTGGCTCACGAACGGCGCCAGGGACATGCCTAAGGCCATGGGAATAACGAAGGCGAACATTTCGATCCGCTGTGCGGCGCCGGTCGCGGCCACGGCGGCGTTACCGAAGTTGCTGAGAATCCGGGTGACCACGGTCGCAGAGACCGGCATCAGGATCATGCTCACGGCGTTGGGGATCCCCAATCGGAGGATGCTCCGAAAGGACGCGGCATACACCGCTATCCGCCAGCGTTTGCAGACCAGCAGACGGTGCTTCCTGGAGAGCAGATGGAGGAGCCAGGCGGTGGAAACCGCCTGTCCGATCACAGTGGCCAGGGCGGCGCCGCGAATGCCCATGGCCGGGAAGCCAAGATATCCGAACATCAGGATCGGGTCGAGGATGACGTTCAGGATCGGCCCCAGCATCATGAAACGACCGGCGGCTCTGGAGTCTCCCGCCGAGATCAACAGGCCGTTGCCCAGCATAGGCAAGGCCATGAATGGGGCCCCGAGGTACCAGATGCGCATGTACTGACGCACCAGGGATAGGACCGTCGCGTCGGCGCCGAGGGCCGTGAAGACGGGATCGATGCTCAGGAAACCGGCGACGGCAATAACGGCGGCAACGGCAAGCGTCAACAGCAGGCCGTGCGTGGTGATCCGGGCCGCCTCGACTGGATCGCGGCGGCCGGTCGCGTGTGACATCAAAGTCGTGACCCCCACGCCGAGACCGCCGGCCATGTGGGTCAGCAGCATGACGATTGGAAACGTGAAACCCATCGCGGCCAGTGGCAGCGTTCCCAATCGTGAGACAAACCATGTATCCGTGAGGTTGTAGGCGGTCATGGCGAACGTGCCGGCCAGCATGGGAAAGGCCATGTTGAACAGCGTGCGCTTGACGCTTCTGTTGACCAGAACGCTCATACGTTGTTGGTCTCCACCACCTGCTCGATCGCAGGATGTCGAATCCACCGAATGTTGCCTGTTTCTCCCGTCGTTCTTCCGACCCTCCCGTACCTGTCGATGCCCCGGTCCTTTGCAGATTTCCCGTCAGACCATCGTCCCTCTGTAGCCATTGGCAGCGTCAGGTCCGAAGCCGTGCCGGACGGCCGACCGGAAAATTCTACATTATTGAATTGACAAATTCAACTAAACAATATAATTTGTCATTGGGGTTGCCGGGTGAACGATGTCGTGAAAGGGTTTGGCCGATGAAGAGAAAACCAAGAAAGGACGCGCTGGAAACGCGGCAGCGACTGCTGGCGGCCGCCGCGGAGGTCTTTGCCGAGAAGGGATTCTGGGAGGCCACCCACGCCGAGATTTGTGAGAAGGCCAAGGCCAACACGGCGGCCGTGAACTACCACTTCGGCAGTAAGGAGAATCTCTACGTCGAGGCGTGGAAGCACGCCTTCGAGAGATCGGTGCAGACGCACCCGCCGGACGGGGGTGTCCCGGCCGACGCGCCCGCTCCGGAGAGGCTGCACGGCAGGATCCTGGCGTTCATGCGCCGCATCGGAGACCCGGCCAACTGCGAGGTGGAGATTGTGCACAAGGAAATGGCGAACCCGACGGGCTTGCTCGCGGAGGTCATCGTGCGGGCGATGGAGCCGATGCGGCGGGACCTGCAGTCCTTGGTGAAGGAACTCCTGGGCGATTGCGTCGGCGAGCCGACGGCTTCCTTCTGCGAAATGAGCCTGATGGGCCAGTGCTTCGGACCGATGCTGCACGTGCGACGCGCCAGGAAGTCGGCCGGTCTCCCGCGTCCGCCGGGTCCACCCTTTGAATTCAATGTCGAGCAACTGGCCGATCACGTCACGGAGTTCACGTTGGCGGGGATTCGGGGCATTCGCGAGAGAGCCAGGCGAGTTGGCGGGAAACCTCGCCGCAAGACAGGTCTTTCGAAACGGGAGTGATCGATGAACGCTTTGCAGGGGAAATCCATCATCAAATGGATGGCATGGCCGAGCGCGGTGCTGGCCGTCGTGACCGTGGCGGGGTGCACTGTGGGACCCGACTACGCTCGGCCCGAGGTTTCCGTGCCCGAGACTTGGCACCGTCGGCTTGGAGTTGGAGACGGCCTCGCGGCCGAGCCGGCAGATCCGCAGGTTCTGGCGTCCTGGTGGACCACGCTGGCCGACCCCACGTTGTCCGGTTTGATCGAACGGGCGGCGGCGGGAAACCTGGACCTGGAGACGGCCCGGTCGCGGGTGCGCGAAGCACGGGCGCGACGAAGGATTGCCGCCGGCGGGCTTCTTCCGGCGTTCAATGCCGGGGCCTCCGCCACGTCGAGCCGGACCGACAGGAGAGCCGGGCTCGACACGAGTGGCCAGGTATACTCGTCGAGCTTCGACGCAGGGTGGGAGTTGGATCTCTTCGGCGGGATTCGTCGCTCGGTCGAGGCCGCTGCGGCGGACCTAGGCGCCAGCGAAGAGAATCTGGGCGATGTGCTCGTCTCGCTCCTGGCGGAGACGGCTCTGAACTACGTCGAGGTGCGGACCTTCCAGGCTCGCATCGCGGCGGCCGAGGCGAGTCTCAAGGCGCAGGAGGAAACCTACCTGTTGGTCCTATGGCGGGTAGAGGCGGGTCTGGATGATGAGCTGGCCGCCCAGCAGGCTCGCTACAACCTGGAGAACACGCGGTCGCAAATCCCCAATCTGCGGACCGGACTGCACGAGGCGATGAATCGCATGGCGGTGCTGTTGGGGCAGTGGCCGGGAACTCTGGATGCGGAGCTGGAAGAGCCCCAGCCGGTGCCGGTTCCGCCGGAGCAGATCGCCGTGGGTGTGCCGGCGGACGTGATGCGGCGCCGGCCCGATGTGCGCCGGGCCGAGCGGGAGCTGGCCGCCCAGACGGCGCGGGTTGGCGTGGCTGTCGCGGACCTGTATCCGCGACTGGCGCTCAACGGTTCCATCGGTATTGAGACCCTGTCGTTTCGCGAGCCGGCCTCGTCGCGAACCTGGACGGCCAGTGGTGGCCCCAGGGTCTCCTGGGCGGTCTTTGATCCGACGGTTCGTCCGAGCATCGAGGTGCAGTCGGAATTGCAGGGACAGGCGTTGACTCAGTACGAAGCGGTCATTCTCACCTCGGTGGAAGAGGTCGAGAACGCGCTGGTCGCGTATGCCCAGGAACAGCGAAGGCGGGGGAATCTGCAGGAGGCCACGCAGGCGGCGCAGGCCGCCGCGGAGCTGGCGCAGTTCAAGTACCAGGCCGGTCTGACGGATTTCACGACCGTCCTGGACGCGGAGCGTTCGCTCCTGTCGTTCCAGGATCAGTTGCGCCAGAGCGACGGAACCGTGACCGCCAACGTGATCCGGCTCTACAAGGCTCTGGGAGGTGGATGGACCTCGATGGCCGTCGCTCCGGCAGCGTCCAAGGTTGGACAACAGCTTTGAGACATGGAGAAACCAATGAGTGCCAAATCACATGTGGAATCGGATATTGCCAAGACCCTGGGCATCGCCCCCGGCTCCGGTCGAGGCCGGCGCATCAAACGCTGGCTGTTTCTTGGCCTGCTGATCGTCGCGGTCGTGGTCTTCCTGGCCTTTCGCAAGAGTTCCGGGGGGCCCAGCGCGGTGCAGTACAAGACCGAAGAGGCTCGGCGCGGAAATCTCGTCGTTCGCGTCACGGCTACCGGTACGCTCGAACCGACCAATCAGGTCGAAGTGGGCAGCGAGATCTCCGGGATTGTCAAGACCGTTGAGGCGGACTACAACGACAAGGTGAAGGTCGGACAGATCCTCGCCCGGATCGACACCTCCAAGTACGAGGCCCAGGAGACGCAGTTGAAAGCGGCCCTGGAGGCGGCGCAGGCCAGGGTCCTGCAAGCCCAGGCGACCCTGAGCGAGACCCAGACCAAGCTGGCGCAGCTCCAGAAGGTACGAGAACTGAGCAACGGAAAGGTGCCCTCCCAGACGGAATTCGATGCGGCCCAGGCAGCCTTCGAACGGGCCAAGGCCGACAACGCCAGCGCCGCGGCGACGGTCGCCCAAGCCGAGGCGACTCTCAAGGCTACGCAGACGGACATTGCCAAGGCGGTCATTCGTTCGCCCATCGACGGCGTCGTCCTGACCCGCAGCGTCGAGCCCGGCCAGACGGTGGCTGCTGCGTTCCAGGCGCCGGTGCTTTTCACGCTCGCGGAGGATCTGACCCAGATGGAGCTGCACGTGGACGTGGATGAGGCCGACATCGGCCAGGTGAAGGAGGGCCAGGAAGCGGAGTTCACCGTGGCCGCCTACCTGGATCGTACCTTCCAGGCCAGGATTGTGCAGACGCGCTATGGTTCCGAAACCGTGGACGGCGTGGTTACCTACGAGACCGTGCTGAAGGTGGACAACACGGACCTGTCGCTGCGTCCCGGCATGACCGCCACGGCGGACATCACCGTCCAGAAGCTCGAGGACGCCCTGCTGGTTCCCAACGCGGCTCTGCGTTTCTCGCCGCCTACACAGGGGCCGAGGGGGCCCTCGCGCGGGCTGGTGGGCATGATGTTGCCGGGTCCTCCCCGCTTCAACCGGCCGCAGGAACCGGCAGTGGACACAAACAAGAGACAACAGACCGTATGGGTCCTGCAGAACGGCCAACCCACGGCGGCTCCGGTGACCGTCGGTGTCTCCGATGACACGAGGACCCAGATCGTCTCGGGCGCGATCGAGCCGGGCGCGCCGGTGATCGTCGACACGATCGGGACAGGGAGGTGAGTATGGTCGCCTCCATCCCAACGGACAACGCGCCTCTGATCGAGTTGCGAGCCGTGACGAAGGTCTACGGCACAGGCCAGGCGGCCATGCAGGCCCTGGCGGGCATTGACCTGCGGATCGACGAAGGCGACTTCATGGCGATCATGGGCCATAGCGGCTCGGGTAAGTCCACGTGCCTGAACATCCTCGGGTGCCTGGACTCGCCCACGAGCGGCTCCTATCGTTTCCGGGACTTCGAGGTGTCGCAGTTGACCCGCGACCAGCGGGCCCGGCTGCGCCGCTACTACCTGGGCTTCGTATTCCAGGGCTATAACCTCCTGAAACGGACCTCCGCAATCGAGAATGTGGAACTGCCCTTGATCTATCGACGCGTGCCCGCCCGGGAGCGTCATCGGATCGCCCGTCAGACCCTGGCGTCCGTGGGGCTTCAGGGCTGGGAATCGCACAATCCCAATGAGTTGTCCGGCGGCCAGCAGCAGCGAGTGGCGATCGCGCGGGCCATCGTCACCGGTCCCTCGGTCCTCATGGCCGACGAGCCCACCGGCAACCTGGACTCTGCGCGAAGCGAGGAGATCATGGAGTTGCTCAGCCGGCTCAATCGCGAGCACGGGATCACCATCGTTATGGTCACGCATGAGCCGGACATGGCCGCGTACGCCAGGCGCATCGTCCACTTCAAGGATGGAAGAATCGAATCCGACGAGCAGAACGGGAAGGCGCACTGATGTTTTGGAACACGTTACTACTATCCCTGCGAGAGATTCGGCGCAACGTCATGCGGTCGTTCCTGACCGTGCTGGGTATCGTCATCGGCGTGGCGTCGGTGATCACGATGGTGACGCTGGGCAAGGGGGCGACGCAGCAGGTGGCTACCTCGATTGCGAGCATGGGCAGCAATCTGCTGATGGTCACTCCCGGGCGGCGGATGGGCCCGGGCTCCGCGGGTTCCGCGCCGGCCTTCAGAGTCGAAGACGCCGAGGCCGTCGCCCGGGAGATCGGATCGGCTTCCCTGGCGATCCCTGTGGCGAGCCGATCCATGGCGGCCATCTACGGACATGAAAACACATCGACTACGGTGACCGGCTCCACCAACTCGTTTCTGACCCTGCGGAACATGCGCTTGTATAGCGGGCGGTCCTTCAGTGATAGCGAAGCCCGCGCGGGGGCTGCGGTCTGCGTCATTGGCCAGACCGTCCGGGAGAAGCTCTTCGGCAGCCAGGACCCTCTGAACAACCGGATCCGTCTGGGCGCCCTGTCGTTTCAGGTCGTTGGCCTGTTGGCATCGAAAGGCCAGAACAGCATGGGTATGGACCAGGACGACATCGTCCTGTTGCCTTTGCGCACTTTCCAGCGCAGAATCTCGGGCAATCACGACGTCAGCCTGCTTCAGATCCAGATCCGCGAGGGCGAATCCACGGAGAAAGCTCAGCGGGACATCCGCCTGTTGATGCGGGAGCGTCGTCGTCTGGCCGCCAGCGAGGAAGACAACTTCAACGTCATGGACACCAAGGAGATCTCGCGGATGCTCACCGGCACCACGCAGATGCTCACCGGTTTGCTCGGCGCGGTCGCGGCGGTCAGTCTCCTGGTCGGCGGCATCGGCATTATGAATATCATGCTGGTCTCGGTCACCGAGCGGACGCGCGAGGTCGGCACGCGCCTGGCCATCGGCGCTCTGGAGCGGGAGGTGCTGATGCAGTTCCTCGTCGAGGCGGTAGTGCTGTCCTCCTCCGGCGGGCTGTTCGGAATTCTCCTCGGTCTGGGGGCGTCTCTGGCTCTCAAGAACGCCCTGATGGTCCCCTTCGTCCTCGATCCGACTATCGTCGTCATCGCCTTTCTCTTCTCGGCGGCGGTGGGCGTCGTCTTCGGCTACTTCCCTGCGCTCAAAGCCGCCCGCCTGGATCCCATCGAAGCCCTCCGGCACGAGTGACCCCGGGATCGATGACAGTCGCACTATGAAGGTGGGGTACAGCCTGTTTGGAGTTTTGCCTTCAGGCGGGTCGGAGAGTCTTCCGACGCCGCCAACTTCTTTCGTGGCATCCTGGAAATTCCTGAGGCGGTTCGGACTGTCGGACCCGCGTGAACGCGGAACTCCGAACGCAAGAGGCTTTTCTGTAACACGCTCTCTTCCGCGGCGTCTATAATGAGGATCGGCCGCATGCGAGAAGGTCTGCGCGGCTGATGGTACAGCGGTTTGGCCCAAGAGCCGGGGCGGAGAGACCTCATGAGTTGCCTTGCGTTGGCGTGTTTGGCTGTCGTCCTCACTTGTCCATCCGCGGGTGTCCGCGGCAACGGGCCGCAGTTCCCGTCCGAAGCCCGCGCGCACGACACGGCTCAGGATTCGATGAGAGCGGCTGTCTCTACGGGCAATGTCGCAGAACCCAACGCGGCGGATCTCGTCCGGGAGCAGAAGATCCCATTCCCTGTTGGCAAAGCCGACGCGGACCTTCGGAAGATGCGTCAGACGTGGGGTATCCGCTCGTTCCCCTGGCTGATTCTGGCGGACGAAGAACACATTGTGCGAGCCGAGGGGTTGGGGCCTGGCGACATCGAGGCTGTACTTGTTGAGACGGAGGAGATGCGGAAGTAGGGAATCCTTGTTTTGCGGAGGTCAAGATGGCTCGTTCGTCATGCGCATTGGTTACAGCCGTGTTTCTTTCTTCCCTTGCCTGTTCCGGAGGCGTGCTGCGGGGTCAGGATCGCGCCGAACCGGCGGAGTGCTCCGGCACGATCGTGGATGAACAGGGCCAGCCCATCGGCGGGGCCGCCGTCCAGGCATGGTGGTACGATTCGCCGGGCCACGCGATGGGCGAGTCTTGCGTTACGGATGCCCAGGGACGCTGGCGGATGACGGTGCCTGCGGAGGTGCGGGAGGTCAACATCCATGTCACGCATCCGGATTACATCAGTGACGAATCGTACCGCCAGGACAAACCGCCGATGTCGCGCCTGCGAGACGGCACGAGCGTCATGACGATGAAGAGGGGATTGAAGATCCGTGGCATCGTGCAGGACGAGGATGGGAAACCCATCGGCGACGCACTGGTCTTGTCGCACGACCGGTACGCCACTACCGCGGCGGGAGGGGCGATAGAAGACCCCACGACGGCCCGAACGGGAGCCGACGGCAGCTTTGTCCTGAGCGGTCTTCCGCCCGGTCCGAAAGAGCTGACGGTCACCGCGCGGGGATATGGCCCCGAGAGCGTTCCGGTCGATGTGACACCGGAGACAGCGATGATTCGGGTCACGATGCGCCCCGGCGGCGTCTTTCAGGGACAGGTCCTGGATGAAGACGGCCAGCCCATCGAGGACGCGAGGATCTTCTGCCGCCGGTGGCGGACGTCGCAAGGTCATATCGTCAGCCTCACCGGCCGCACCGACGCCGAAGGACGATTCCGGATTATCGACGTTCCCCTGAGGGGCAACCTGGAATTCTACGTGAGCAAGAGAGGATTTCTCCTCCGTGATAGCAGCGTGAGCCTGCCGACGGAGCCTTGTCGTGCCATTCTGTATCGACCGCCGGTTGTCTCCGGCAGGGTATTGGACGACGAGACGGGTGAGCCGGTGACGGACTTCGAACTGGCCCAGGGAATCCTGTGGGGCACGGGCGGCCGCCCTTCCTGGCGAAAGCCGCAAGCGGTCCATTCCGACGATGGAGCTTTCACCGTGACGATCGACCGTTTCGTCGTCGGCGCCGCTCTTTCTTCCTGTGAGGTCCGGATCAGCGCGGCGGGATATGTTCCCGAAGCGAGTCCTCCGGTGATGTTGGGAGAGAAGTCCGACCCCTTCGTTGTCCGTTTGCACCGGGGCCGGGCGTGGACCGGTTTCATTCACGATGCCGCAGACCGCCCGGTGCCAAACGTGAGTGTGTCCTGGCTCGGTCCGGATCGGATCGCCTTCATCAAGAACGGGCAGCTCCAACGTCAGTACACGGCCTCGCCGGAATGGGTCGTTTCCACCGACCCCAGCGGCCGCTTCGAATTGCCGCCCGCGAGGACGGAAGGAATCATCCTGGCCTTGCACGATACCGGCTATGGCTGGTGGCGTTCCGAGGGTTTCCCGCGCGATTCCGCCGTTCGTCTGACCGCGTGGTCGAAGATTGCGGGCACCGTTCGGGTGGCCGGCTCGGACCACCACGTGGTTCAACTCAAGATGGAGCCGGCGGACCCGGCCGTGGACCCGAACCATCAACCCATTCGATGGTTCTTCGACGAGACCTACCATGTCGATGGGCGATTTGCTTTCGACTTCGTGCCCTCGCTTCGGCTGGCCGTTGGCCACGTGTTTGACAAGAAGTTCTTCCTTGCCGATTGTCTCACGCCCGAACCCGGCCGGACCTGCGAAGTCACGATCGAGGTGGAACCGAAGCCGGCTGCCATCCGTTCTCTCATAGGTCGCGCACTGCCGGAGATGGAGAGTCTCGGCCTTGAGCCGGTCGGCGCGCTGCCGGGGGATCGCCCAGTGCTGCTTTGTCTCTTCGATATGCAGCAGCGGCCCTCGCGCAATTGCATTGACAACCTCGCCCGGCAGGCAGGTGGACTCCGGCAAAAGGGCGTGACCCTTGTGGCCGTCCAGGCCGCACCGGTCCAGGAGGACACCTGGAAAACGTGGGTTGCCGCACGAGGCAGGCCAATGTCCTTCGGACGAATCAAGGGAGACCCGGAGGCAGCAAAATCCGCCTGGGGTGTGCAGTCGCTGCCGTGGCTGATTCTGACCGACGCAGAGCACATTGTACGTGCGGAGGGATTCGCTGTGAGTGAACT
>ENA-OSEO01005266-OSEO01005266.1-sediment-metagenome-genome-assembly--contig:-NODE-5266-length-12639-cov-4.031364_pt1 | contig 12639 bp, 9 predicted proteins | sample MGYA00237883_ERZ534232 | MGnify/ENA metagenome assembly ERZ534232
GGGAACGGCGCAGGCAGGAACTTGACCGCCAGAGATCGCTATCGCTCCAGGCCGTGGAACGAATAGCCAGTGTCCTGGTGATCCCGCATCCGGACCGGGAGGCCCCGGATGTTCTCCGGATGAGGCCGAACCCTGAGACCGAGGCCACAGCCATGCGTGTGGTGATGGAACATGAACAGGCTCAAGGCCGCAAAGTCTATGATGTCCACGAGAAGAACCTGGGCTACGATGTCACCAGCCTGGACCTCAACTCCGGCGAACTGCGGCTCATTGAGATCAAGGGACTGGCCCGGGCCACGGGCACGATCCTGCTCACGCCGAACGAAAGGCGCGTTGCCGAGGACCGCCGCGACTGCTACTGGCTTTACGTGGTAACGAACTGCGGTAGTGAACCGACACTTCAGGAGCCGATAAGAGATCCTGCCCAGTTCCCGTGGCACGAGGCGACGAAGGTTGCCCACTACTGGCTGGAAGTAAATGCCATGACGCGGCCTATGATGGTTGGTGAGGATCAGCCGCCGTATGGAGGGAACAGGCTATGAGAACATCTGGTAATAACACCAGTGCGAAACAATTGACCGACCTTCTAAAAAAAGGCGAAGGACAGACGCTTGAATTCAAGCGTTCGACAGCCGAGCCCGCAGAAAAAACCTCTAAGGCACCAGTCACGGCACCAGTCACGGCACCAGAACCGACCCAGTCACCGACCCAGTCAGACGACCCAGTCGCGGGTGAAGTCGCGGGTGAAGTCGCGGGTGAAGTCTACAACCTGTTGAGGGTCCTTGACAAATGTCCCTTGAGCAGAACTGAGGCACAAACAGCCCTTGCACGCAAGGGACAGGCCAATTTCAGAGACCGACATCTGGGGCCGGCCTTGAATGCAGGACTTATCGAGATGACCATCCCGGACAAACCCCGAAGCAGCAAACAGAAGTACAGATTGACAGGCAAAGGCCGTCAGGTGCTTGAAAGTATCAAAGGGGATGCGAAACGATGATTTAAGTAGCGGGATATGCGGCAGGGATTTTTGTAATCACGTTTTGGGCGTGTATGGTTGAAGGGTGTATTCTGGGAGAGGGTAACCAGGAAGGTGTCCTGAAAACCTCTGGTTTGATTCTGGCAATTCTCGCCGAAAATTCATCGAAGGAATATGCCCGGATGGCGGTGGAATCTGGCGGCTACGAGGATTTTTTTATGAAGGCGGATAATGACTGCGGGACGCTCTTTTAAAATTTAATTCCAGGTTCCAGCTTTATCGTAAATGACGGTTTTAGATGTTCCAGTCATTAACGTTTTTAAATTCTAAAAGAGCGTCCCGCAACCCTGATCGATGTCGCGTTTTCGTAATTGATGATTCCCGATTTTACTTCATCCTGAGAAAAGGCATTGAATGAACATATCAGAGAGGATGGAAAATGACCCCCCAAGTATCCCCATATCACGATTTGTTTCTGAACTTGGATGAGCTTCGAAAGCGGACTGCCCGTTTCCGCCGAGTGGCGCTTCACATTCATTCTCCCGACAGTCACGACTGGAACAGAACGGGGGACAAGATGCTCAATGCTCGGGAAACACTTCTTGCCCCCAGTGGCGAAGCTAAGTTCATCGAAGAGTTAGAAAAGCATTTCGATTTGGCAGTTATCACCGACCACATGAAATGCTCCTATGCCAGTAGGGTGTCCAATGCCAGCCGAAGTAAGAAGGACTTTTTGGTCCTTCCTGGAATGGAGGTGAACTTCCAGCCCGAGGCTGCGATCAGTTGCTCGAGAATACACATTCTCGCCATGCTCCCCGAGGGATCAACCGTGGAGAGTTTCAGTCGCCTGTTTGCGGGGCTCAAGGCCATCCCGGACGATGTGGACAGGACAGGCAATGAAGTTATTACAGGCCTGCGCTTAGAGGAGTTTGTCAAGCGTATTCACGATGAGCGTGGCGTATGCGTTGCGGCTCATGTAAATTCACAACAAGGAGTCCGGAACCACTTTCGGCAAACCGCGGCTGGCCTTATTAAGCTTCTGACAATTGATCCAACTACACAGGCCGAACAGGAACAAAAACTCACGGATGAACTGAAGGACTACTTACTTAACGTAGGCTTGGATGCTCTTGAGATAGCTAAGACTACAGATAAAAGGCACTATCGGTGGACCTCAATTGAAAAGGGGCACAAGGTCGGAATTCCTGTGACAATGCGGTTCGACGCACACTGCTTTGAGGACTTCGCCCGGACAAACTTGGTCACCTGGATTAAAATGACGACTTTAGGCCTCAAGGGACTCCAGGATGCGCTGAAATTCCCTGAAACGAGAATCCGCTTCACATCTGATCTGCCAACGCCCCCCAGCCCTCTTCTTCGCGGCCTTGAGATTGTGGGCGACGACAAGTCGCTGTTCAAGAATGAGCGCATCGCCTTTGCTGAAAACCTCAACTGCCTCATAGGTCCCCGCGGCTCTGGCAAATCGACAATTGTCGAGGCTCTACGCTTCGTGTTTGGCTACAACCGCACACTTTCGGAACTCGACACGGCCAACAAGCTTTCCGAACGCATCCGTGAAATGCAGAAAGCCAATCTGACCGGCTGCCTCATTCGAGTTGTCTATCAGACCCAAGCTGGCGACAGGCGTGTTCTTGAAGCTACTTTCGATCCGCAAGAGGATTATGCAACCAAGGTATTTACAGCCGATGGCGATCAACTATCCGTCGCCGACGTTGAATCCAGTGGGGATTATCCCATTCGACTCTTCGGATGGAGCGAAATCGAGACACTTGGCCGAGACACCGCACGTCAGAGGGATCTCTTGGATCGTCTTGTCGCAGAATTGCCGCCAGCTAGGCAGGAACGCGACAAGCTTCGCCAACAACTTCAAGCAAACCGAAAAGACGTTGAAAAGATCGCAAATGAGCTCAATACTATTTGCGCTCGACAGAACGGTATAATCAGGCGCTATTCTGAATACAAAGCCGCCTTCGAAAAGTTAAATACCAAGGAAGTTAAGACGCACTTCGGCGAACTCGACCTCGCCCAGATGAAAGGGCAGGTCTTGCAGATCATCAAGCGGAATGTTGATTCGTTTGCAGTCAAGGTGGGCGAGCTCGACCTTACTTCGCTACGAGAGGGACTGACGGAACTACTCCAGGAGGCACCTCAGTCGCTCCGTGATTGGTGGATGACTGATGCGACACAAAAACTCAAGATTGTGGATTCGGAGGCAAATGTACAGAAGTACCTGTCATCTGCCACACAAGTGCTGAAGGGATTGTCCGAACTGTTGGATCAGCATATCGACGTGTTCAAAACTGAAATTGATGCAATCCAGTCACAGATCAGGGCTTCATTTGCAGACGACTCGTCCATGCAGAAGATTGCCGACCTTCGCGCGAATGCCGAGCGTAGGTTACGCGAGGTATCCGCTGTCCGCGATGAGTATTTGAAAGCCTGGAAGGGTCTTCAAGATACGCTTACAGCGCGGAAGAAAACCGCAGACCAACTGATACAAAGCCACGATCGGATTGCGGGAATTCGGGCGCGGCATAATGAGACGATCGAGGCAAGGCTTAATCAATACTTTGCCGGACACATGAAGATATCACTCCGCTTCCAAGCGGGTCATGATACACTGCAATTCAGAGAGGAGATTATGCGATTAAGAATTGCATCTGCCTTTGCGACGCAGTACAAGAACCGCCGGATTCCGGAGATCTTAGCCGCCCACTTTAATCCCGTGACCTTGGTTCAGGCGCTGCTTGCAGGTGATGCCAGTGTCTTTGCTGGTCGCCAGCTCTCCGATGATCCATCGGCACAAATCAGAACCGATGAAGCCCTAAAGGCGATTGACACGTGGAGGCCGTGGGCAATGGACGAGGCCGCTCAGATCGAGACTCTTACGGATAATGACGCTCGCCTGACGAAACTGATGACACTACAGGAAACCGAATGGGACGACGAAGAGAGCATACTTCTGAATGACCGCCCAGTTGGGGAACTGTCTCCAGGCCAAAGGTCGAGTGCGATGCTTCCTCTCATCGCCTTGGCTGAGGCGACGCCGCTCGTTATCGATCAGCCGGAAGACAACTTGGACAATCGACTCATTGGTCAGGTTCTCGCTGATATTCTCGGGGCGCTAAAGGAGAAACGCCAGATCATTGTTTGCACGCACAACCCGAACATCGTTGTTTCCGGTGATGCCGAGCAGGTGATTGTCTTGAATGCGATTAGCGACCGCAAGGCGAAAGTGGAGAAACACGGATCAATTGACAATGAAGATATCGTGCAGTCAGTAATTGACATCATGGAGGGGGGACGTGATGCCTTTCGAGTTCGACAGCATCGCTATGGGATGGATCTTCCATCTGCGGTTGCAGCGGGAGGCGTCGAATGATCCCCAAGGAATGTAAACGCCTGGCTGAAGTGGACTTCCCTATTGCAGTGGTTTCAAAGCACGCTGCTCGGGAGAAGTCCATCAGGCACGGGCACCCATCCACGCTGCACCTTTGGTGGGCGCGGCGTCCCCTGGCCGCGTGCCGGGCTATGTTGCTTGGCCTGCTTCTGCCTGATCCGTGTGACGCGAACTGCCCTCAGGAGTTTAAAAGCCTGGCACGAAAGGCGCTGGCGCCATTGCCCCAGGCACTCGAACCGGATGACGACGGGTTGCGACGTTCTTTACTTCGGTTCATAGGAGATTTTGCCAATTGGAATCTGGCATCTAACCAGGCTTACTTAGAGGCAGGACGCGAGTTGGTCAAAGCCGCCCATCCGGATGAAACGCCGTTGGTTGTGGACCCCTTTGCAGGAGGTGGCTCTATCCCATTGGAGGCGTTGAGGCTCGGCTGTGAGGCTTTCGCGAGTGACCTCAATCCGGTGGCCTGTCTCATCCTCAAGGTTATGCTTGAGGATATCCCGCGCCACGGGCCGGAGCTCGCCGAGGAGCTGCGACGGGTCGGGAAGGAGATCAAGGACAAGGCTGAAAAGGAACTGGAAGAAGTTTATCCCAAAGACCCGGATAGGGCCACGCCGATTGCCTACCTCTGGGCGAGGACGGTCAAATGCGAGTCGCCCAACTGCGGAGCGGAGATTCCGCTTATGCGATCGTTCTGGCTGTGTAAGAAAGCGAGCATAAAGCGGGTGTTCAGGCACAAGGTTGTGCGGCCAAGCAGTGGGCCTCCACACGTTGAGTTTGAGATAATCGAACCAAAGACGGAGAAGGAAGTTCACGGAGGCACCGTGACGCGGGCTAAGGCAACCTGCCTCTGCTGCGGAACCGTGCTCCCGCCGGAACGGGTGCGTGCGCAGCTTTTTGAACAGAGCGGCGGCGCGGATGTGGTCTTCGACACGAAGGGCAATCGCATCGGCGGGGCACGGATGCTTGCCGTCGTGATACTCCATCCAGGCATCCAGGGCCGCAACTATCGACTGCCAACTGAGCCCGATTATCAGGCAGTTTGGAAGGCACAGAAGCGGGTGAGGGCAATTCTTGACGAATGGGAACGAGGCGGTAAGAAGGGCCTTTGCCCAGTACCGGATGAGCCGACGCCCGCTGGTGGCGGTTCTGGCGCTGGACGTGCCTTTGGCATTCAGAAATATGGGATGATGACCTTTGCCGATCTATTCACAGCGCGGCAGAAGTTGACGTTAGCGCTCCTGGTCAGAAAAATATCTGAGCGAACCGAAATCCCACGTATCCTAGCTCTCAATCTTACTAAGCTTGCGAGTGGTTTCTCTTCGCTTTGCGCTTGGCGTTCTTCAACCCAGGACATCGGAAATATGTTTGAGAGAATCGGGCTTGGAATGTGTTGGGACTTTGCCGAAGCGCAAGCGATGGCGGGAGCAACCAGAGGTTGGGATGCCGCTGTAAAAAGTGCGGTCGCCGTTGTCGAAAAGCCTTTGTTTGGTGCAACGGGTTCAGCAACGACGCAATTGGCCGATGCTGCCGAGCATCCACTTCCTGACGAAAGCTCAGCCATTTGGTTTACTGATCCTCCTTACTATGATGCAATTCCATATGCGGACCTGTCCGACTTCTATCTGGTCTGGCAGAGACGCCTCCCAGCCGCAGGAACTCTAAGGGATCCATTCGATTCGATCAACTCTCTTAGCCCCAAGACTAGAGAAATAGTACAAGACGAGGTGAAACTGTTTGACGGCAAAGCCAAAGACCGTGCGTTCTTTGAGAGCCGAATGGCAGTGACTTTCGCCGAGGGCAGACGTATTCTACGTGGCGATGGCATCGGATTGGTTGTATTCGCCCACAAGACAACGGAAGGGTGGGAAGCGCTGCTGACAGGTGTGATAAGGGGTGGCTGGACCATTACTGGATCGTGGCCCATAGCCACAGAAATGGGCAATCGGTTGCGTGCTCTCGAATCCGCCGCACTTGCTACGAGCGTTCATCTCGTATGTCGCCCACGTCCCGAAAATGCACCGGTCGGGGATTGGGCTGAGGTATTGCGTGAACTTCCTGATCGTGTCGGCGATTGGATGGAACGGCTCCAGGGCGAAGGTATCCGTGGTGCAGACCTGGTCTTCGCCTGCATTGGCCCTGCATTGGAGATTTTCAGCCGATATTCAAAGGTTGTTGATCCCCAGGAAAGGGAGATTCCCCTTGGCGGCGATCCGGAAGCTACCGAACCACATAAGCGAGGGTTCCTGGCATATGTGTGGGAGACTGTAGGTAGGATAGCCCTTGAGCAGGTTTTAGGAACGGCCGAGGCCACGGCACGCAATGGCATGGCCGGTGTGCTTGAGGAAGATGCGCGCCTTACGGCTCTCTTTCTCTGGACTCTCCAGGCCACAAATGGGAATGGTGAAGGGAAAAGTGAAAAGGCAAAAGATAAAAGTGAGGAAACAGAGGAAGAAGAGGAAACAGCTCCAAAGGGTAAGGCCAAGGGCTACAGCCTGGTCTTTGACGTAGTCCGTCGTTTCGCGCAACCTCTGGGCATTGCGCTTCCCAGGTGGGAAGGCCGCATTATTGAGACCAATAAGGGTGTCATAAGGCTCTTGCCTATTGCGGAGCGGGCAAAGCAACTTTTCGGGGAGGACGGAGCCGGGACTGTGGCTTTTCAACTGGAGAGCGAGCCCAGACCGAATCCCCAGCTTCTTTTATTTCCGGAGGCGAGACAGGAAGTTCCGAAGATTCGGGGACGTGGGGGTAAACGCAGCCGGAGCATGGCCCGGGCAGCCGAGTTGACCACTGACCTTGAGGCAACAACACTGGATCGGATCCATGCGGCCATGCTTCTTCAGGCCGGAGGCATGACGAATGCTTTGAGGGCACTTCTTAAGGCGGAACAGGAACGGGGCACGGATTTCCTGCGTCTGGCAAATGCCCTGTCCGCACTGTATCCTAAGGGCAGCGAGGAAAAAAGGCTCCTGGACGCCATGCTTCTCGCGGTGCCGAGGTAATTGGCTGTGGAGATTTCGGAGAACAAACCCACGGTGTGGCAGTTGGCGAGCGGTCCAGCCAACCGCAATTTCGCGGATGTGTTTTTGAGGTACGGCATCGGCCTCATCGGACCTGGCGATGCAGGACCCTGGCGATCGGACAGGGCCGATAGCGAGTTCGAGGGCGGGTTTGTACGGCGTTTTGCCAGTGAACTTCATGAGGGTGATGCAGTGCTGCTCCGTACCGGCATTTCCTCTATATGCGCGGTGGGGCTGGTCTCATCCGGGTATATGTATCTGAACCAGTTCGATGACGTGAACGGATGGGACCTTCAGCATGCCCGCCGCATAAGGTGGTGCAAACTGCCCCGGGAATATGCCTTTCCATCGGGTGTGTTCGGAGCGAATCCTTCTCGCTTTTCCAGGGTGTGGAATGAACAGGCAACCGATTATGCTGAGCGGTTTCTTAATTCCCCTCCCAAACGCTGGCAAAGCGATGAATTGCCTGAACTCCCTTTGGAGGAACCTCCCCTTGAAGAGGTTCCACCGGTACTACAGGAAATCGTTGCACAGGCACAGGACCTGGTCCCTCTGCTTTGGAATCGGGAAGCATTCGGCGAGCATCCCACTGAAGATGAGTTGGTGGCCCATTTTGTCGTTCCATTTTTGCATGCGCTGGGTTGGCCTCCCGAACGCATTGCGATAAAGTGGAGGTACATCGATGTGGCCGTTTTCAACACTCTGCCTCGGATTCCTGAAAACTGCCGTCTCATCATCGAGGCAAAACGGCTGGGGGCTGGTGTCGAAGGTGCACTCTATCAGGCGAAAGGTTATGTGCAGAGTTTGGGCGTTCCTGTTGATGTTGTGGTGACTGACGGCATTCGCTACCGCATGTATTCCTGCAAAGAGGATTTCAAGGCAGTGGCCTATGCCAATCTGGTGCGACTGAAGGAGTCTGCGCAAGATCTCATTGAAAGAATTCAGCGAGGTTAAAAGGAGAAAATGGCGATGAAACCCTGGTACAAGGTTGCAATCCCTCGAAAAGAGGTCCGCGAAGGGAGATCCTTCAATCCCGACGAGTTTGCCATCCACCTTGAGCAGGTCATGGCCGGGACCGCCCCGGAAGACTACAAGGAGCCCGACAAATTCTTTTCCCGGACGTGTTTTACCAGGGCGCTCCGGGAGCATGCGGGAATGGTGCTAAGGCGGTTGAGTGGGAAAACCTCCAACACGGCACCGGTCCTGACCCTGGTTACCCAGTTCGGCGGGGGCAAAACCCATACGCTCACAGCGCTCTATCATCTCGCAAACAATGCTGGTAGAGCGTCCGAATTTCAGGGTGTATCTGCCCTTGTTTCGGAAGCGGGGATTGGCTCGGTTCCTGAAGCCAGGGTGGCGGCCTTTGTGGGGAATGCCTGGGATCCGAAGGAAGGCCGGGAGAACCCCTGGATTGATATTGCCAGACAGCTCGCTGGAGATGAGGGCGTGAAGGCCCTGGGAACAGCCGCTCAGACCACGCCACCCGGTACGGAGGCCATTGAGAATGTCTTCAGGGCCGCAAATAAGCCGGTACTTATACTTTTTGACGAGGTCCTGAACTTCCTTAACCGCCACCGCAATATGGCGGACTCCTTTCACTCATTCATCCAGAATCTCACGGTTGCAACAACCGCGACAACGCACGGCGCTGCCATTATCAGCCTGCCCCGCAGCCAGGTGGAAATGACAGACTGGGATATGCAGTGGCAGAATAAAATTACCAAGGTGGTGCGCCGGGTGGCCAAGGATCTCATTGCAAACGACGAAACGGAAATCAGCGAGGTGGTTCGCCGCAGGCTCTTTCAGGAACTGGGCAATGAAAAACTTCGGAAAAACGTGGCCAAGCTCTATGCTGACTGGTGCTTTGAGCGCCGAGCCCAGCTTCCTCCCGAATGGACGGCAATAGACAGTTCAAGCACCGAGGCCAAGGCAAGGGAATACCTTCAGAACCGTTTCGAAATTTGCTACCCGTTTCATCCCGCAACCCTCTCCGTTTTTCAGCGCAAGTGGCAGATGCTCCAGCAGTATCAGCAGACACGGGGCACCCTGGCCATGCTTGCCCAGTGGATCTCTTGGGCCTACAGGGACGGGTACACATCCGCTAGGACCGAACCGCTCATTACCCTCGGCTCGGCGCCCCTGCATGTCTCGGAATTTAGAAGCATTGTACTCGGACAGGTCGGGGAATCCCGCCTCGGCTCTGCCCTGGATGCAGATATCGCCGGAACCCATTGCCATGCCGGGGCCCTGGACGCCGACACAAAGGGAGCCCTGAAAGGGATTCACAGGCGTGTGGGAGTGGCCGTTTTCTTCGAATCCACTGGTGGCCAGACTGAAAAGATTGCCCATTTGCCTGAGCTGCGATTTGCCCTGGGGGAGCCGGAGATTGACACGACTTCCGTGGACAACGCCGCCTTCGCACTGGAGGACAAATCCTTTTTCATCCGGCGAGTGGGATCCGATGGCTTTAAAATCACTCATCAGCCAACCATGAAGAAGGTCGTGAGTGATCGAAGGGCCTCCCTGGATCATGAAAAAGAGATCATTCCCGCCATGCGAAGCATCATCCAGAAAGAATTTGATCGGGGCGCGACCGTTCCCATTGTCCCTTTCCCTGCGGACGGCGCTTCTGTCCAGGATACGCCCAAACTGACCCTGGTTACCATGGACCCTGAATCCGAATGGACGGGCGCCGGTTCAATACGGGAGCGGATTGCTGAATGGTCGAGACAGCGGGGCAGTTCCCCCAGGCTTTATCCGGGCAGCCTTGTGTGGTGCCTGAAAAAGCCGGGGCGCGATTTCCTGGAAAAGGTCGAACTCTGGCTGGCATGGAAAAAAGTGGCCAAAGAAGTCGCCGAAGGTACTCTCGGTGGAGATTTCGACAAAGGGGATCGTTCAGAGCTTCAGACCAAAGTGGCTGACAGCGAAGAGGCGGCCAAGGATGAAGTATGGGGCGGCTATAGATATGCGGTCATCATTGACGGCAGAGAGACGGATGGGCTCAAGGCCATAGATCTCGGAGCCGGACATTCCAGTAGCGGGGAGACCCTTTGCGGCAGGGTTATTACTGCGCTTAAATCCCAGGCACTGCTCAATGAATCCGTGGGTGCCGGATACATAGACCGCAACTGGCCTCCCGCCCTGAAAAAATCGGGGGCATGGCCGCTGGTCAGCCTCCGCAAGAGTTTCCTCGATGGTTCTCTTACCCGTTTGCTCGATCCGGATGCCGTACTCAAAAGGAAAATCGTTGAATTTGTGGGAAAGGGTGATTTCGGCCTTGCTTCCGCATTAAAGCCGGACGGCACCTATGAAAGGCTGTGGTTTTCCGAACCGGTCAGCGCGGATGAGGTGGTTTTTGAGTCCCAGGTTTTCCTCTTGACAAAGGCCAAAGCAAAAGCGTTGAAGACGATTCCGGAACCAACACCGGGACCGGGACCCGAACCTGAGCCGAAACCAGAACCCGGGCCGGGTCCGGAGCCTGGCCCTCAACCCGAACCGGAACCTGAGCCCGGTGAATCAAAAAGGACCTACTATTTAAGCGGAGAGATTCCGCCTGAACTCTGGAATCGCTTGGGGACCAAAATTCTGCCAAAGCTGCGTTCGGGATCTGATTTGAAAGTCGGAATCAATTTTTCAGTGACCGTTGATAGTGATTTCTCTACTGCTTTCGAATCTGATGTACGCCAGATTTTGAATGATTTGGGCTTGTCCGACAAGGTACGAATAGAATAACTATCTTTTCCTTTTACGGGGGATGTTAGAGGAAAAGGGGCCTCCGGGAAATCCAATAAAATCAAAAGGTTCTTTTATATGAGGAAGAGCGCTGGTAGAAAAGTAAATTTCTGGGCGATGAGACACTGTGTTTACACACTCAAGGGATCGAAAGGTTGGCTGTTTGAGATCACTTATGACTATTTTTGTTTGATATGGGGTTGTATGGACTGGGACGATGAATTCGACAATATGGACCATTCCTGACCCCGAGAAGAGTCTATTTCTGACAAGTGCACTGAAGGCGGCCTCGATCCGATGGACATCTCCGACCCAGCCAGTGCCTATTTCCTGGTGAGCGACGACGCCCAGGATGAGATCAGCGGAACCGGCAAGAAAAGGGTGAAATGCCTCGCCTATGGGCATCGCTTTTTGGGTGAATTCTATGACAGATGCCCGAAATGTGACAGTCTCAACACGGAAGAGGTCTTGTCATTTATCGATGATGGAGATGAGCGTGGTGACATCCCTAATATGAAATGCCTTTCATGCGGTCACACATTCGTTGGCGAAATCTATGACCGTTGCCCGGAATGTTTCAGCTCAGATACCGAGCAAATGACTGACGAAAATAGTGATGGATACTGGTGAGAACAACTGACCTCTATTGAGTTTGCCAGAAGATATATGGCAAAACCGCCAACCTGACATATCTTGACACAAACCTTGATTCTAAAGAGTGCTGAGAAAGCTGGGCGATATTGCCAGCAGGAAAAGGACCATTGCCTTTGCCCTGACTGACCCGGAGAAGCGGTCCAGAGGGGGCATAACGGCCTTTATCGTCTGAAAGGGGACCCCGAGATTTACCGTGGGGAGGCACGAGAAGAAGACGGGGTATATGAAGGAATTCCCCATTGAGCGCATCTACCGGGATGCCCGCGTGGTACGGATTTACGAGGGCGCCAGCGAGATCCAGAAGATCGTTATCGCCAGGGAACTGCTCAGGGATTGACAAGGCTGTACAATGGATCAACAGACAGACAGAGTGAAGATGAAAGAGGACATCATTGTGAGGCCATCGCCGATTCGCCAAACCTTGGGGATCCGCTATCTGCAAGTGGAACCTGGGCGGGTGCCGACCCTTACAAGAACCTTCTCCAACCTGACGCCCCACTCCCTCAAGGTATTCTTGCGCTACAGACATCCCCCTGTCGTGGACCGCATCCGGGCTATCCGGAACCGCCCGTCCTTAAGCAGTGCCGCGCCCTGAAGCCACGGATTCAGAACGGAGCTACAGCGCAGACTTTCAGTCTGCAAGACTTCTCCTCAAAGATGGCCGGATGATCAGGAAGACGGCAGATGGGGATGCTGATCCTTTTTGGGACCGAAGACAGGTGCTTTCTTGTTTAAAAAGGAGGCTATGCCTTCTCTTGCTTCTCCTGTGTACACCAATCCCTGCATAAGTTCAGGCTCGCAGACAAACAGGTTCCCGAATCCTTCCATGGAAGCGG
>ENA-OSEO01005267-OSEO01005267.1-sediment-metagenome-genome-assembly--contig:-NODE-5267-length-12633-cov-6.966470_pt1 | contig 12633 bp, 12 predicted proteins | sample MGYA00237883_ERZ534232 | MGnify/ENA metagenome assembly ERZ534232
CCGAAAACGTTTGCGGCGGTCCTGATCGGCGCCCTGTTTTTCATCAACGGCTATGTCCAGATCGCCTTTAACGCCGCTATGCAGCATTATTTCATCAGCATCAGCACCCATGCCCACCAGCTTGCCCACGGAATCATCACCCGCGCCCTCGGCGGCCTGACAGGAGGGCTGGCGCTGGTTGCAGGAGGGTGGGCGCTGGAAAAGCTGAAAATGGGCGCAACCCTTTCGATCGACCCGCTGCAGCATTTCCGCTGGTTTTACGGCGGCCTGTTCCTGCTGTTGATCTTTCGCACGGTGGTGTTTTTTAAACTGCCCCGGCTGAAATCCCAGGGTATCCGCGACGCCCTCAGCGCTCTTTTTTCGCCGTGGGACTGGCGCGCCATTCATGCGGTCAAGCGCGCCATCAGCGTGCAGAGCGAAGATGAAGAGAGCAAGGCCCTTTCAGCCCTGATGCATACCGATTCACGCATCTACCAGGCCGACCTGGAACATTATCTCCTTTCCCCCAGCTTTTTTATCCGGCAACGCGCCCTGGATGCCTTGCAGCGGGCCAAACCCACCCGAACCCTTATCAAAGCGCTTCAAAGTGATTTGCAGGTCAATCAATTTACCACGGCCCATCAGGCGGCCTACTGGCTGGGTCAATGGAAAGTGTTTGAAGCCGTACCGCTGCTGGTCCGGGCAATTGACAGCGCGGATTTCCAACTGAACGGAGCGGCAATCCATGCCTTGGTTGAGCTGGACGAGCGCAGCCCGTTTGCGCTGATCGAAAAAAAATTCCTTGAATCCGACAATCCCTATGTACTGATTGAAGCCGCCCGGGCAATTTCATTCTGGGGCAATCCTCGCCATTACAGCCTGCTGCTGCAGAAGTATCTGCTGGATATCGCACCCCAGGCCAAAGACGACCTGTCGCTGTCGGTTGCCCGCCTGCTGGGGCTGTACGATGCCTTCTACTTTGATCTGGGGATGCTGCACCGCGAGCCCGCCCAATTGTTCCGGGAATGGCAGGAACGCTTTGGCGCCATGGATCATGAAGGCCTGATCGCAGCCGTTCGCACGGGGAAAACCGAACATGAACTTCTGCTGGAGGTTTTGCAGCGGCAGCCGCAGCGCTACCATCCCTGGTTTTACGACCCCACGGTAATTTTTCTCGAAAAGCAACCGGTAATCGTCCCCTGGCAGGAAGCCTTTTTGATGGCTTTTCTGCTGCTTACTCCCAAAGGGTTCCATATCAATTAAAAAGGAGGAACAAATGATCTACGAAATCCGCACCTATACCCTGATGCCGGGTTCCATTCCCGAATTTGAGAAGCGTTTTGAAGCCGCCCTTCCCTGCCGCACCCCCCATTCGGAACTGGCGGCTTTCTGGCATACCGAATTCGGGCCGCTGAACCAGGTCATCCATGTGTGGCCGTACGACGATCTGAACCATCGCAGCGAAGTCCGGCGCCGCGCCGCCAAAGAACCCGGCTGGCCGCCTAAAACATCCGAGCTGATTCTGTCCATGCAGTCGGAAATTTTTACCCCGGCCCCCTATTCGCCGAAACTGGGCGGCGGCCGAAAGCTCGGCAATGTATATGAAATGCGGATCTACCAATACAAACCGGGGTCAATGCCGACGGTAATTGAACGTTTTGAAACGGCCTTGAGAGGCGGGCGCACGGAACTGTCTCCCCTGGCCGCCTGCATGTCCAGCGAACTCGGACTGCTGAATGTCTGGATTCACATCTGGCCTTACGCCAGTCTGGATGAACGCGAACGCGTCCGCCGGGAGTCCCGCAAACTCGATACCTGGCCTCCCATAACCCGCGAAATGATGGTCAGCCAGCAAAATAAAATACTGATTCCGGCATCGTTTTCGCCCATGGCGTAAGCCTCAGCTGTCAGTAGTCCGTTGTCCGTCGTCCGTTGCCAAAGCAATTCCGAGGCTCAACCCACAACGGACCACGGACCACGGACAACCGACCGGTCTTTCAGGCGGATAGGATTTACCAAGGAAGATATAGATGCTTTCGTATGCCCTGACCATATTTTTGAGCGCTTTTCTCCTTTTCCAGATTCAGCCGATGGCCGCAAAGTATATCCTGCCGTGGTTCGGCGGAAGTCCGGCCGTTTGGACCACCTGCATGCTTTTTTTTCAGCTGCTGCTGCTGGCCGGATATTTGTACGCTCATCTGATCACCCGGCGCCTTTCGCAGCGCATGCAGGTTTTTTTTCACGTCGGATTGATCACGGTCGCCTTGCTGCTGCTGCCCATCACCCCGGACGCCGCTTATAAACCCGCCGGAGATGAGGATCCGACCCTGCGAATTCTGCTGATACTGACCACATCCGTCGGGCTGCCGTATTTTCTCCTTGCCGCCACCGGTCCCCTGCTGCAAGCCTGGTTCAGACTTTTATTTGCCGGCATTTCACCCTACCGTCTGTACGCGCTCTCCAATTCCGGTTCGCTTCTTGCCCTGCTGAGCTATCCCTTCGTAGTGGAACCATCCCTGCGACTGCGGACCCAAAGCATCGCGTGGTCGGCGGGCCTGGGTATCTTCGGCGTCCTTTGCGCCGCCTGCGCCCTGAAAACCTGGAAGGTCCAGATAGAGCCGATTCATGACGATCCTGCACCCGAAACTGGAACTGTTGGCGAACCTCGCCGCCCCGGCGCGCCGGCGGCGCTGCTGTGGCTGGCCCTGGCGGCCTGCGGTTCGGTGCTGCTGCTGGCGGTAACCAATCAGATCTGCGCCGATATCGCCGTTGTTCCGTTTCTGTGGATCCTGCCGCTTTCGCTCTACCTGCTGTCATTTATTCTGTGCTTTGAAAATGAGCGTGTTTACTTTCGCCCGGTGTTCTGGCCGCTCCTGATCATCGCCTCGGGAGTCATTATATGGATGTTGGAAAAAGGGGTGGACCTTGCCATCCAAACCCAGATTCTGGGGTTTTCAGGCGGATTGTTTATCTGCTGCATGGTCTGTCACGGCGAACTGGTCCGGTTGAAACCGCCCCCGCGCAACCTGACTTTCTTTTACCTGATGGTTTCAGCCGGCGGCGCCCTGGGCGGCCTCTTTGTAACGCTGGCGGCTCCGGTATTTTTTCCCATTTACCTGGAACTGCATATCGGCCTGTGGGCCTGCTGCGCCCTGGCAATGGCCGCTTTATGGCATGAACGCAGCCTTGCGCCGCACCGGTCCCGGCCCTGGCAGGCCGGGGTTTATCTTCTGATTTGTCTGGCGGCTCTGGTTTTTTTGGGCGAATCGCTGCGGCGCAACGCCCGGGCGACAATCGCGGATTCCCTCTCGCTTAGCCGCAATTTCTACGGCATCCTGCGCGTGGCGGTTTACAATTCGAAAAATCCGGAGCTGATGAATTACACCCTGCAGCACGGCCGCATCAGCCATGGCAGCCAGTTTGTCTCGGAAAACCGCCGGCGCCGGCCCATTACGTATTACGGCGATCGCAGCGGCGTCGGGCTCGCCCTGCTGAATATGCCGGAAAAACCCGGTCTGCGTGCCGGTATCGTCGGCCTCGGCGCCGGCACCATCGCCGCCTACGGCAGGGCAAACGACCGGTTTACATTTTATGAGATCAATCCCGCCGTTGTCGATATTGCCGCCGGCCGTTTCACTTATTTAACTGACTCATTGGCCGCCTGCGATATTGTCATGGGCGACGCCCGCATCGCGCTTGAGCGTCAGAGCCCCCAAATCTTCGATATCCTGGTTCTGGACGCCTTCAGCAGCGACGCCATCCCGGTTCATCTCCTGACGCGGGAGGCCTTTAGAACATACCTGGGGCACCTGAAACCGGAGGGGGTCATGGCGGTGAACATTACCAACCGGTATCTGGATCTTGCGCCCGTGATGGAAACCCTGGCAGACCATTTTCAGCTCGCCGCCGCCCTGATCGATTCGGATTCCGACCCGGACGAGGAGATCGATGCGGCAGCCTGGATGCTCCTGACCCGCAACCGTGCGTTCCTGTCCATCAAAGACATTTCAGATGCAACTTCAGCCGGGAACATGCAAACCCGCCGCCACATCCTCTGGACCGATGACTTTTCCAATCTTTTTCAGATATTGAAGTAATTTGGAATTTGGGATTTGTATTTTTAGTCGCAAAGGTTCAAGGCAGAGCCGTCAGTCTCTGACCGCGCCCGGAGAACCCGGTTTTCAATGTGTGAATATAGGGGGCATCAGATTGATGCGCTGCCGGCTTTCGGTCCGCTGAACATGGCCACCCCTGCGCACACAAACGAAAAGACGGCGAAAAGGAGATAACCCAAAGAATAACTGTCAGTGAGCGTGGCCACTGCGGCAAAAACAGGCGGCCCTGCCACGACTCCCAGAAAAGTAAAAAACAGGCAGCCGCCGGTGGCGTCGCCGACCTGTTCTTTGGGCGCCAAGCGCGCCGCCTCTGCCAGGTAAACCCCATTCCAGCCAATGGCGCTGGCGCCGAAAACAACCGTGCTGACCCAGATTGCCGGGTACGACCAGCCCGGCGAAAAGGAGGCGGTTGCAACGGCCCCCAGGGACATCAATACCCCGATTAATCCCAACACCAGTGAGGGTTTTAAAAACCGGTCAGCCAGGATGCCCCAGAAAATCCGTCCGACGGTTCCGGCAATTTGAGCCGCGGAAAGCGTCAGCCCGGCGGCAATCAGCGTTATGCCGATATTTTTTGTCAAATATATCACCAGGTAGGTAATCAGGCAGAGCTGCATGCCGCCGTAAAAAAAAGAGATGATCGCCAGCCGCAGCAGCGGTCGATGAGTCAGCACCAATTTCAGCGGACCGGTCACACCCTGAAGGGAAATACGCCGGGACGGCTGGAGATCGCTGTCGATCGCCGCACGGATCGGCGCCAGCAGCAGGGCCGATAAGCCGCAAAAAACGCCCACACTTACGGCAGCACTTTTCCAGCTGAAGGCAAGTACCAGCGCCGGAACAACGGCGCCGGCCACGGCCCCTCCCAGGGGAACCCCTGTCTGTTTCAGGGAAAATACAAACGACATCAAATTGGCCGGGGTCTTGCGGGAGAGTATATGCGAACTGGCCGGGGTCACGGGGCCATAGCCCAAGCCCAGAATCAGGGCACTCAGGATCAGTACCGGTACCGAGGCGGCGGCAGCCAGCACCAGCCCTGAGCCGCAAAGGAGCAGAGACGCCTGGCAGACCCGCACGGCGCCGTAGCGCACGATAAAATTGCCGCTCCACAGGCTCGACAACATGCTGGCGATGTAGATCAGACCGACATATATACCGACGCTGGTTGCGGAAATGCCGATGTCCCCGGCTGCCGTCGGCGCAAAAATCGGAACGGTGACCGACGCCAGGGAAACCAGGGCCTGAACCACCAGCATGGCTGCCAGGGGAACGGCAACGCTTTTTCTGTCCAATACAACCATCACTTTCCTTTAACATGGTTGATTCTGATTGATCCCTTGCCCGCACTGTGATATCGACCCACATACGGAATTTGATTATTTACCACTTAATCGGTAAAAAAACAGTCTTTTTTCTGAATTGAATTTATTAAAATCAGCGGTTTTCCACCAGCAGGAAAACCGCTGATCCCATAAGGGGGAAATCGTGAGCAACGAAATCAACAAGGTCATCTATTCGATGATCCGGGTCAGCAAGTATTATGACAAAAAACCGGTGTTAAAAGACATTTCACTGTCCTATTTCCATGGTGCCAAAATCGGCGTACTCGGTTTAAACGGTTCCGGCAAGACGTCGTTGCTGCGCATCCTTGCCGGCGTCGATCAGAATTTTAACGGAGAAACCGTCCTTTCGGAAGGATACACCATCGGCTATCTGGAGCAGGAACCGCTGGTGAATGTGGAAAAGACCGTGCGGCAGGTGGTTGCAGAAGGCGTCCAGGAAACAATGGATCTTCTTCAGGAGTTTGAAGAGATCAACGCCGGGTTCGCAGAACCCATGGACGACGATGAAATGAACAAACTCATAGAACGCCAGGGCCTGGTCCAGGAAAAGCTGGATGCCCTGGATGCCTGGGAGCTTGATTCGCGCCTGGAAATGGCCATGGATGCCCTGCGCTGTCCCCCTGAGAATACCCCCGTAAATGTTCTTTCCGGCGGCGAAAAACGGCGGGTGGCGCTCTGCCGCCTGCTGCTGCAAAAGCCGGATATTCTGCTGCTGGACGAACCCACCAATCATCTGGATGCCGAAAGCGTCGCATGGCTCGAGCAGCATCTGCAGAAATACCCGGGAACCGTCATCGCCGTCACTCATGACCGTTATTTTCTGGACAATGTCGCCGGCTGGATTCTCGAGCTCGACCGGGGGGAAGGGATCCCCTGGAAGGGTAACTACTCCAGCTGGCTGGAACAGAAGCAGGAACGCCTGCGACGCGAGGAGAAATCCGAAAGCTCCCGCCGGAAAACGCTTCAGCGCGAACTGGAATGGATCCGCATGTCCCCCAAAGGCCGCCACACCAAGAGTCAGGCCCGTATCAACGCCTACGAAAAGCTCCTTTCCCGGGATGCCGAACAGGGTGAAAAAGAGCTGGAACTTTACATACCGCCGGGACCCCGCCTGGGGGATGTGGTCATTGAGGCTGGAAATGTGAGCAAAGCCTACGGGGATCGCCTGTTGATTGAAAACATGAATTTCCGTTTGCCCCCCGGCGGTATCGTGGGGGTTATCGGCCCCAACGGCGCCGGCAAGACCACCCTGTTCAAAATGATCACCGCCCTGGAAAAACCCGACAACGGTTCCTTCCGGCTGGGCGAAACCGTAAAACTGGCTTACATCGACCAGGAACGCGAACTCGATCCCGGCAAGACGATCTGGGAAGAGATCTCCGCAGGCAGCGACCAGATCGAACTCGGCACTCGCCTGGTCAACTCGCGGGCTTACGTGGCCCGTTACAATTTCTCCGGCATCGACCAGCAGAAGAAAATTGAATCTCTTTCCGGCGGGCAGCGCAACCGGGTGCACCTGGCCAAGATGCTTAAGGAAGGCGCCAATGTCATCCTTCTCGATGAGCCTACCAACGATCTTGACGTCAACACCCTGCGGGCGCTGGAAGAAGCTTTAGAAAATTTCGGCGGCTGCGCCGTGGTGATCAGCCACGACCGCTGGTTTCTCGACCGCATTGCCACCCATATCCTGGCCTTTGAAGGCAACAGCCAGGTCGTCTTCTTTAACGGCAACTGGTCGGAATACGATGCCGACCGTAAAAAGCGCCTGGGCGTCGCGGCCGAAAGGCCCCACCGCATCAAGTATCGCCGCCTGACGCGCTGATGAATAAAACAGATTTCATTACCCGGGGAGGAAACCATGACACCGACACACGTATTGAAAGCCGAACATGAGGGCATCCTGATCATGCTTGGGATATTTGAAAAAATTCGCGGCATCCTGACGTCTTCCGCTCCGCTTCCGGCGCAGCATATTGACGAAATCCTTGAATTTTTTAAAGAATTTATCGACGCTTGCCATCACGGCAAGGAAGAAAAGTTCCTGTTCCCGGCGATTGAGGCCGCCGGCATTCCCCGGGAAGGAGGCCCCATCGGCGTGATGCTGGCCGAGCATGAAGCCGGCCGCAAGCTGGTCCGACGGATGCGCGACATCAGCGGAAAATTCCCCGGCGAATCCGCGACGGCCCGCGGCGAGTTTGCCGAAACCGCCGGGCAATACATCGACCTGCTGCGAAGCCACATCCAAAAAGAAAACACGGTCCTTTTCCCCATGGCCGACAAGGCCCTGGCGAAAGCGGAACAGGACCGCATGGTTGTACAGTTCGATCGCCTCGAAAGGGAAGAAATCGGCGAAGGCCGGCATGAATCCTTTCACCGGCTGATCGATACCTTGTCTCAAACGTACGCAAGCTGAGCGCCCTCATCCACGTCTCTGTGTCCGCTGGGACCGAGGCAACTGATCTTAATCGTTTTAATGCCATGCCTGTCTTAAAGCTTAATCGTACCAACACGATTCTGTACTGCCGCAACTGGGATGCGACGGTCCGGTTCTACCGCGATGTGCTGGGGCTGTCGATCAGCCACCGGACTGAATGGCTGGTTGAATTTCACCTGGCGGCGGAATCCTATGTCAGCATCGCCAATGCGGCCGATACATCCGTCCAAAGCGCAGACGGCGGCGGCATTACCCTCTCCTGGCGGGTTGAAGATTTATCCGGGATTTATCACAGCTTGAATGCACGGGGAGTAAAGACCAGCGCAATCAGACCGATATGGGGTGCACAGGCATTTTATTTTTCCGATCCGGAAGGCCACCGCATCGAGCTGTGGTCGTAAATGATAAGGTCGGAATACCGGGATATCCGATATATATTGCATCACCGAACGTTCATGTGCTATTGAAAGAATACATTCTTTCAGTATTTTATGGGGGGGAGAAAAAAGTGATAAAAACCTTTGACGGCAAAAAGGCAGCCAAACTGGGTACTGCAAAGAATCCGGCCATAGTTACCGTAAAAACAAAGAAAAAAAGGAACGAAGTTGCAAAGATTTTTGAAAAAAACGGATGGAACTATACGATTGAAATAAATCCGGATAAACCTGAAGATATTACCGCTTTAGAAATATTATTGAACTGGCCGAAACCGAAGGAAGCCGAGGAGAAAGTCGGACGCAACGAGCCCTGCCCATGCGGAAGCGGCATCAAGTACAAGAATTGCTGCGGCAAACTATAAAATAAAGACATTACCGGGTTTTTACTTCCAATTCATCTTTTCCCGCAACTTTTGGCAACCGTGTTTGGCAATTTCACTGAAAAGCAGCCCCCGCTTCCAAAGCCAATACCGGCGCTTCAATATTACCGGAAACTTTACTGGCAGCTTTGATTTCAATCTTTTCCCCGGCAAAAATATTTCCGCCGATTTCTCCCTGAATAATGACGTGAGAGGCATGAATATCAGCCTCAATTTTACCCGCTTTCCCTATTTCAAGGGTTCCCTCTATTGAAGGGCTTTGAGTTCTACCCTGCGGTTGCGGGCTCGTCCTTCTTCGGTCTTATTTGTGGCGATGGGGCTTGTCAGTCCGTAGCCCTTGGGAATCAAACGCCCGGCAGCGACTCCCTTACCGACAAGATATTTAACTACGGATTGGGCCCGTCTTTCGGACAATTTTTGGTTGTAAACCGCTTCGCCGGCACTGTCGGTATGACCTTGTATTTCAACCTTGATAGCCGGCTGGGCCTTTAGACCGGCTGCGATTTCATCCAACACCGGGTATGTGCTGACCTTGAGAAACGCGTCGTTGAAGTCAAAATGAACACGCTTGTATATCCAAGCACCGGCTTCGGTTGCTCCGGCGCTTTTGATCGTGGTGGAAAACAGGCACCCCTGAGCATCCACTTTGACGCCGCGCGGGGTCCCGGGGCATTTGTCCAGGTCATCAGTGACCCCGTCGCCGTCACTATCAATGGGACAGCCGGAAGCGTCCGTTTTTACACTGCGAGGCGTATCGGGACAACGATCCCGGGTATCGGGAACACCATCGTCATCACTGTCAACCTGCCCTGCCAAAAGTACCTCCTGCACAAAAGCGGCCATGCCGGCGCTTGCAGCAAGGCTGTTGGCACTGGTGTACTTGCCGCATGAAGATGTCGCAGCGATCTTTTTTAAAAGTTCTTCTCCCTCCGGGTTATACCCAACTAAAACAGGATACAAGCAAAGTCGGTCGGCTATTTGGGCAACCAGGGCATCAGCGGCCGCCAGCTCGGCACGGCCCATATTTTTTCCGTCGCTGACAATCACCATGGCCACCGGGCCATGACTCTCTTTCAGGTCGGCAGCAGCTGCAGCCAAGGCCTTACCCATGGGACTGGTGCCGCCCGATTCGCTGATCGAATCTACCGCCTCGGCCAGACCGGTACGCTCGTAGTCCCGGGGACCATAGAAGAGGGCCGTTCCCTGTTCGGAACGGGCGGTGCTGAAGCTGAAGCCCCTCAGAGCGGCCTGAACCTTCAGGTCCGGCATGGTTTGGTTGAAATTGGCCACGATTGCCTTGGCGATATCAAATTTGGTATGGCTGCCATAGGTCTCAGCCATGGAGGAAGATGCATCCAGAATAAAATAGAGGTGATCTGCTTTTTGAACCCACTCACCTTGAATGGGTTGGGCGTAAAATGGAGGCGCCGCTTTCATGGGTTGGGTTGCGCAGGCTGCAAACAGGGTAAGCAATAGAAATACGAGCAGCAAAATGAAGCCATGTTTTTTTATCATCAGTTTTCCCCTTTTTATATAAATGGCTTGATTGTTTCTATCCGTAAAAGGAGCAGTCGAATATCCTTTATATTTCAAGGTTGTTTTTAAGGCATTTCGATACCGGTAAAAATGATGTCGGGTTCGAAGCTGATGAAAGCGCCATACCTTTCCTCGCTATTTTCGGCCGTCTTCATATAATCCGCATTTTGCTTCTTTATCATTTTTATCCTTGAATGTAAATACTTTGATCGTTTTCACAGGGTGACGGGGCGCCTGGTTTCCGGCTTTTTAAACCCGCTGATGTTCAATCGCTCTTTGGGTTTACCCTATTGTTGCAATGTTAGGGTTTAATTCTGCGCAGGTTGTCTTGGCAAAGCGGAGATACCGTTTTACAGGGCAGCGGGGCGGTGCCTTATTTGAAGTTGCGGATCATCGATTTAATACCGCTTGTACCGTGATTGGAATTTTTCAAAAGCGCCTGAAGCACCTCTCAACCCCGGGGGCTTGCAAAATGAGCTTTATGTGAATATGTTTAACCGAAAGTGAAAAGTGACCGTACTCAAAATCCGGGATGGGTTAAAAAATATACCCTTACCAAATTGACGGAGGTAATGATGACAACCAGTAAAATGTCCCGATATGAAAGCCCTTGCGCCAAATACGTCTATGATCCCGAAGCGGGGGACTACGAACGCAATATCCCGCCGGGCACCCCTTTTGAGGAATTGCCAAACGATTGGTGTTGCCCCAAATGCGGCGCCGAAAAAGATTATTTTGAAAAGTTGGATGACTGACCTCCAACTACAAAAATGTTAATGCGATCAGGCCCTGATCAGGATTTGAAAATCCGTATGAACTTTTAAGCTTCAACAGAATAGGTTCGCCGGATATAAAGCGATAAGGGTACCGGTATTGAAATTTTCCGTACGATCAGATATGTATCGTTTTATTTTTCCCGGATCAAATGGAAAGCAAGGGTTATGCGATCAATTAAAATTATTTTATTTTTAGTATGTTCCTTTATCTTTTCTGGAATATCTTTTGCCCATGCCCAAACCGTCTATGTAACGGATGAATTTGAAATTACCCTGCGGACAGGTCCCAGTATTGAAAACAAGATCATTGCCATGCTTCCCACCGGCACCCGGCTTGAAATTGTTGAGGAAAGGGGAGACTGGATCTTTGTAAAAGATCTCAACGGCAGAGAAGGATGGATTTTCAAACGATATGCAACGGCGGAAACTCCCAAAAAGTTCCTTGTCGAGCAGTTGCAGAAAAGATACCAGGATGTTTTAAAAAATCTGGCAATACAAACGGAAAAGGCATCGACCTTTGAAAAAGAATATAATGAATTGCAGAATGATTTGAACACGAGCCGGGAGCAGTTGGAAAAGATTAAGCGGGATTACACCGGCCTGATTAACGAATCAAAAGATTTTCTCCAGCTCAAAGATGAACATGCAACCAACTTGGCCGGTTTAAGAAACGCCACCGCGGAACTCACGCGGCTGAGAAAAGAAAATGAAGATCTGCGCCAATCAACGAATGTCATCTGGTTCCTGAGCGGCGCCGCGGTGGTGATCGTATCCTGGTTGATCGGATATATCATGGGAAGAATCCGCCGGAGAAGTCGAAGTCACTCTCTTTACGGTTAATAGTCTCCTTTACTTCCGGCATTCCCGTCCTGGAATACATGTTGTTTTAATTCATAATACATTCCATACCCTATATACGTTTCAACCCGGATCCGGTGTAATCTCAAGAAAACTTGGACTCTAAAATCCGGAAACCTTGGAATGTTCCCCATTGCCGGATAAATGGTTCGGATCTTTTTCCGAACGCCTCGGTTCGATATCTTCGGTAGAAAGCCTGCCGTTATGCCCTTCTACAGAGGCAGGCGCGACGAAAGGAAACAACATGAAGAGCAAGCCGCATCGCCGGATATGCAGGGCATTGATTATCGCAGCGACGGTCATTTTCGGGGCGGGCTTGCCGGCTATTGCCGCAGCAATGGATGCGCAGCATTCCGGGATAAAGGGACCGGCCGGAAATAACCTTGCGGAATTAGAGCGTCGTGCGGCAGACATCTGGGGCACTGATAACGTCTGGATTCCCAGCCCCCATGTGCTGGTTCAATACGAGACGGACCTGGGGGAGCGCAGTTTTGTAGATTTCGAAAACGGTGTGGTGCAGGTTCAAATACTTTTAAGGGCCGGCGACAATCCCGGCCGCGAGATCGTACTGGCCCATCTGCGCCAGGGGGTGGGCAACCTGATTCTGGGGGAAGCTAAGGATCCGGTTGAAATGATAAAAGCGCAGGGATCGGAAACCGGACCTGTGATGCAAAAAACCCTGACGGCGACAGCGCTTCCGGCCGGAAGGGAAATCCGGGTTTACCTCGTCCGCCGGGGAGATTCCCTCTGGAAGATCGCCCGGCGGTTTCGTATG
>ENA-OSEO01005268-OSEO01005268.1-sediment-metagenome-genome-assembly--contig:-NODE-5268-length-12630-cov-3.821716_pt1 | contig 12630 bp, 15 predicted proteins | sample MGYA00237883_ERZ534232 | MGnify/ENA metagenome assembly ERZ534232
CCTGGAAAGGAACCCGGTTCAACTGGGCAAGGAAGTCTGAAGTCAGAGGGTGTAACGCCTGGTTGAGTTGATTCAATTGGTCAAAGGACATAGGGTTTGAGGTTGGAGGCAAAGACTGGAAACAACATCCTCAAACCTGATGCCTCCGAAGGGGCATCATTTTTTGTTCTTCTTTTTAATCAAATGCTTAAATTTCAGCACCGCGAAATTGATCTCAATTGATGTTTCGGTATCGGTTACCTTCAGGTCGTCATCAAGAATTTCAGCAATGATTTCTCCGCTTTTCTTCATAAGGTTTTTTTGTTCATCCTTGTTTTGAATGGTAGAAAGTGTTTTTATATTTCGAGACAGTTCCCTGATTTTCGAGAATGTTTCAATAATGGCTATTGTAGTTTGTGCGGCAAGCGGGCTTTTTAAAATGGTCGCCAGCATGTACAGGCCTTTTTCGGTAAAAGCAGTTGGCAGCTTCACCTTGCCACCCTTGTTTGAAGTCGAAAATTTCGACTTCAAAACATTCCATTCATCTTTTGTCAAATCAAGGATATACCCATCAGGAAACTTGCCAGGATTGTTTTTGACTGCCTCATTGACCCTTTTTGTTTCAACGCCATAGAGCTTTGCAACATCGCTGTCAAGGATGGTTTTTTGTCCTCTTAATTCAACAATCGAGTCTTGAATATTTTCAATCTTAACAATTCCACTCATTTCAACCGATCCCCTTGAGTATTGGTGTCAAACCCCGGTTAAATTCGCCTGCGGCTGACCGTAAACGGTATTGAACAGGGCCCCGATGAATCGGGATTTCCGCTTCGCTCCAACAGGCAGGGAAGGCCATAGTGCAGAGGGCAAAGAGCCCCGGTTAAATCCTCCTTCGGAGGGCTGGCAATGACAGAAGCCAGAAGACAGAAGTCACCCCGGTTGAACACCCTGGAAGGGAACCCGGTTCAACTGCAGGAATTGGTGTCAAATCTTGAATTGTGAATAAATCCTGGTTGAGATCGTCCCAGTTAAACAAAGAAAAATACGGTTTAACCCCGATGGAATAACAACCAAAACTTGATTCCATCCCAGTTAAATAAAAGCCAAAAAGATTTAACGGGATAAATTGGGCAAGCGGGATAAATTGAGAACGTTGAGATCGTTAGGATCGTCCCGGTTAAATCCTTATACCTCGGACACCCAATTTTCACATTTGAGCTTCGGGATTCTCGAAAATTCTTTGATGTTGTTTGAAATAACCGTGAGGTGCAAACCCAAAGCATGGGCGGCGATCAGCATATCAAGAGGACCGATCGTTTTGCCTTTAGATTCCAGTGCGGCCCTTATTTCCCCATAGCATCTGATTACTTTTTCGCCATGAAACGGAAGAATCGTCAGCGGCAGCAGGAACTCATCAAGCGCATTTTGGTTTGTATCTTTGTTCATGCTTTTTTCAACGCCATACTGCAGCTCTGCATGTGTTATGGAAGAAATTCCGAATTCAGCAACAGAATATTGTTCAAATTTTCTCAATACTTTCTCCGGCTTTTCGTTGATGATGTATATGCAGATATTTGTGTCCAAGAGGTATTTCATTGGAACATAGGCTCCCGCTTCTGCTCGTCTTCAGGCTGATTTCGCTCTAATTTAATATCCTTTTCAAAGTGGTTCAAGCTTTCAAAGAGCGGCGCCCATGACTTTGCTTTAGGCAACAGGACGATTGTCTCGCCCTGTTTCTTGATATATACCTCGGTGCCTGGCATTCTATATTCCTTTGGCAATCTGACGGCCTGGCTTTGCCCGTTTTTAAACAATTTCGCCGTTTTCATTATTCACCTCCATGTATAAATATATACTGATAATATATATTTACGGCAACTACTTGTCAATCTGAAAGTCCGCGCTCAGATGATTGCCGGAAACATGGAGCTGGTACGCGGCTGCACGGGCGCGGGGCGTCGGGAACGCAAGAAGGAGTCCCAGCAAAATAATGATCCCAAACCATCGAATGGTTTTTTGCATAGATTCCTTTTAATATACGCCCAAACCGTTCCTGTCGATTTTTTTGACAGATTTGACAGGATTTGCTTCCTCTACTTTCTCCCCATATAGGCTTCGATTTCCTCAATGAAACTGTCGAAATTATTCCGGCCGGCCTTGATTTCGTCGATCAGGCGCTGATCGTCTATGATCCCATACCGATGAATCAAACTGTTCCGAAAATCAAAAAACGGCTTTAGGCGTCCGAACAGGTCCTGCGAAAGAATCCCGTTTTCATATCCCTTTAAGACGGCATCGATATACCCCGATACCGCGATGCCTTTTCCCTTCGCCAGGATATGCTGGATGGTGTTGGACATCGCTTCGGCAAGTTCGATCAGGATGTATTTGGCGGCTTTAAGCGGAACCGAATCGGGAGCCAGTTCATTCTGATCGATCAACTGGTTCAGCGCCAGGCTGTTCCTCCTGATTTCGGCCAGATAGTTCTTGATCCGATTCGGATCGGCCTTCACGACAGCACCTCCCGAATGAGTCCTGCGCATTCACGAAACCTTGAGCCGTAACGCTCCAGAAAATCCGAACGGATATCAGGTGCCTTATCAACAAGTACCTGACCGTCTTGCAGCACGTTTTTTAAATAAAGAAGTCCGAAAATGTCGGCGCGTTTATTCAATCCGTTCAGTATGCGGATATCGAACGTATCGGGCGTCAGACCCGTCTCCTTGTATAAAGCAATTTTCAAATCCGCTGACAATTGATGGGGGTCTTCTTTTTCTTTCGCATAAACTCCGATATCGATGTCATTCCCCTTGTCTCCGGAAAGTATAGAGCCGTAAAGATAGGCGAAAAGGACCCTTTCATCCGCTGATAACACCTTGACGGCTGCATGGATAAAGTCTTTGTGCGGTTCGTCATTCATAAATCTTTGTATCGGCCCGCATGATCCAGGGTTCATAAGGATAATTTGCAAGCCGGATCGAATGTGTAGCGTAGAGAGTGCGATCAGAAACGCATGGGCTTTTTTGACAGGATTTTTCCACCGGCTCCCGCGCTGCGGGACAGGCAGAAATTGGGGTAAGCGCCATTTATTTTTTTCGAATGGACCATCGGCTGGGCCTTCGAACCGGCGGCCCCGGTTTTGTCCCGCCGCCCTCAGGACTGACAACCCTCTCTTGGGCGCCCTGATCCCCCGGTGAGACGATCTGCACCCCCTCCGGAGGACCGCCTTCGCCCGGCGATCCGATAATCATGCCCTCGCCCGGACCGATCTCCATCCCTTTTTCGCCGGGCGGGCCGATCTGCATCCCTTTCCCCGGGGTAATCTGCATGCCGCCGCCAGGGCCGATTTGCATCCCTTCTCCCGGAGTAATCTGCATGCCGCCGCCTGAAACCACCTGCATCCCCTCCGACGACAAGCTTGCATCCCTCTCCTCTCCGGGAACTGCTCCGGCGTTTGCCGCAACGACGAACGGCGTCCGTGTTTTTACTCCGGTTCCGGCCGCCGATTTTGGGCCGAGGATGAAAACCTGGCGGACCGTGTCGTTGCCGTCTGAAATAATGGAACAGTTGAAATCAGACAACAGCTTTTCAAGGGCGGCCCGGATGGGTACGGAATTCACTCTGAAGGAAAAGGGATGGCTGTATGCCTCGCCGGCTGCGCCGCCCAGAAATATAAACTGAATCCCGGTTTTGGCGGCGATGTCGGCGATGACGGCTGAAAACGGCGTATTCTGAAAGTCCGCGCTCAGGCGATTGCCGGAAACATGAAGCTGATACGCGGCTGCAAGGGCGCGGGGCGTCGGGAATGCGAGGAGGAGTCCCGGCAAAATAATGAACCCAAACCATCGAATGGTTTTTTGCATAGATTCCTTTGAATATACGTCCAAACCGATCCTGTCGATTTTTTTTGACAGGATTTACAGTATTTGCTTCTTCTGCTTTCTCCCCATATAGGCTTTGATCTGATCACCGCAAAGTTTAACTGCGCCGGGGAGCCAGTCGTAACTTCCGCCTGGCCCGACTATTCCAACACGCGTTTTTTCTTTGCCGTAGCTGCGCATTCGAGCTGCGGCACCTGGCTGTAGCCGTAATATTTCAAAGAGGCCCGCACGCGCCGAAGCAGGTCGCCCCGGGTCACATCCCCCTGCATGTCTCTGAGGTACATGGACAGATAGTAGGTAAAGGCGCCGTTGTATTTACCCTTGATAAAAGCGTCGGCGGCGGTCTGGTTCTCCCGGCAGGCGGCAAACAGCACCTGGCCGGCCGGATTGCTGTCAAGGGCCAACCGTCGCACCGGCAGATCCTCATCCTCCTGACGGCTGAGAATATCCACCGGCGGCTGCAAAAAACGGGCACTGATGCGCTGCTCGGGCGGCAGCAACCCCAATCCGGATCCCTCCCGTATGCCGGTGCCGGAATGGCAGCAGTCCAGCAGCACCTCCAGGCGCACCCCCTTGGGAAGTTTTCCAAAAAAGGCATCCAGGTCGTCATCCATGATAAAGTTCCCGTCCCAGTCCATGTCGTGGGGGCAGAGGATCTCGTCCATGTGATCCTTGAGTTCATCGCCGCTGCGGTCCCGGATCTGGGAGCCATGGCCGGAAAAATGCAGGAGCAGGCGGTCTCCGGCTTCGGCGCCTTTCACCAGCCAGTTAAGCCGGTCCAGGATGGCCTTTCGGGTGGCACGGCCGTCGGCCAGCATGCGGATATCCTTGACTTCAAAACCGAAATGTTTGAGGAGGATATCCCGGATGTTGGTTATGTCGTTGAGGCAGCCTTGAAGATCAGCGCCGGGTATCCGGTAGTGGTTGATGCCGATGAGGAGCGCTTTTTGGTTCATGGGGGGGCCTTTTGATATTTCTTGACTTGATATTTAATTTTATCCTGTATTATGCCAATTCAGGACGCGGAAGTTTTCGAACAGTTTGAAATCTTGAGTGTTCCGCGTGACCAGAATCAGACCATTCACACTTGTTATCGCCGCGATCTGACCGTCTACAAAGGTCGGCATCTTTCCATGCAAGGATAATTTTGACCTCTGTCGTGCATGCCATTCTGCCGCCCGCTCATCATATGGAAGGATATCCATGCTCCGAAAGACAACATCCTCAAGATATGCCTGGAGCATCTCCCGCTTACGAGAAACCGGAAGCCTGAGGCAGCCGTACAGGAGTTCATGCCACACCGGAGCAGCCGTCGCAATCTCGTCCTGATGATTTTCGAGCATTTTCATCACGCACCGGTCGGGGAGAGCTTTCACAGCTTCAGACAAGACGTTCGTGTCGAGCAGATACTTTATCATGACAGGTCGACACCCCTGCCTGGGGTGCTATCTCTAAGGTCTTCAAATTCTTCTCCGGCAACGGTTATACCTTCTTTTTCCATTCGTTTCCGTAATGAATTCAAAGCACTCCAATATCCTTCTCTTTTTCGGTCCAGCTTTTGATAATCTTTTATAGACATCAAAACAGCAACAGGCCTGCCGTGTCGGGTCAGTTTCACAGCCTGTCCGGTTTCTACGAAATGGATGAGCGCCGGCAGCTTGTTTTTGGCATCGGCTATCGTATAGTGTTCTTCCATGATCCTTGCCTCCCTATGCCGAAACATATGCATGATTCAGGGTAATAGCTATATTTATAGCCATTGTCAAGAATCTGATAAGAATCAATAACAGATAGCCACTGTTTCAAGACAGCTCCGCCTTCTGAATTCCATCCGCACAATCAGTCAACTTATTATAATAACTAATATTTATCAAATTTCCGAAAGCTTTTAGCTTTCAATTACGAGACGCACTTTCATATGGAGATGATGCCGACCCCTCATATGAAACTCCATGAAACCGATGTTTTTTTCATGAAGGAAACGTAGGGTCATTCACTGTATCGACCGGGACCGGCGGGTACCGTGACCCGCCCTACCATCCTTGCATAAGGTTACCCAACGTATGAGTTTCTTTTTGGGTCAAACCGGCCGGCCCTATTTCGCGACTTCATCTTTTGCCAAATCCACAGGTTCCTCCACGTTTGCTTCCCGGGCCAGCTCACGAATCTGTTTTTTGATCTCATTGTATTCAGATATTTTTCGCTTTAAAAAGTTTACCGTCATCCCGGCTTTGGCCTCCAGGCCGCTGGGAGTCAATTTATAAAGGTACTGCAGTTTATTTTCGGCGTCCTTAAAGCGATTGATTTTAATCAGCCCTTTTTTAGTCAGCTCGGAAAGACAATAGTTGACTTTGCCCAGGCTGATCCCCATCACCCTTGCCATTTCACGCTGGGTAAAGTTGGGATTCCGGCTCAGGATCTTAAGGAGTCGATAGCGGATTTCCTGCTGATAAGGGTCGTTCATGACGTGAACATTTAGAATAATTAGGAACTTATGTCAAGCGGAAAGTAACGGAAGTAACACATTGGCAGATACCTGCATAAACCTCGAATACAAAAGAATAGTATTTTTTTGACAGGATGTTCAGGATAGACAGGATGTTTCTGTCTGATCTTATTTTTTGCCCCCTATCATGGTTTCCAGAATCGCCTTGTGCAAATGCATCTTGTTTTCGGACTGGTCCCAGACGACCGATGACGGCCCTTCCAGGACTGAGTTGCTGATTTCTTCGCCGCGATGCGCCGGGAGGCAGTGCATGACGATGGCATCTTTGGGGGCCTTTTTCATGAGGGTGCTGTTGACCCGAAATGCAGCAAAAGCGCGTTTGCGGGAAGCGGATTCACTTTCCTTACCCATGCTGGCCCATACATCCGTATAAATCACGTCGGCGTCCTGGACGGCCTCTACCGGATCGGAGGTAACCCGGATCCGGCCGGTTTTCAGGAGAAGCGCCTTTTTCAGGACCATTTCGTCCGGATAATACCCTTGCGGGCAGGCCAACACCAGATCCAGACCCAGCACCGCCGCCGCGTTGATCCAGGAATGCGACACATTGTTGCCGTCGCCGACCCAGACAATATGGACGCCGGCGTATCCCTTTTTAAATTCAATAATGGTCATCAGGTCGCTCAGCACCTGACAGGGATGATACATATCCGTAAGGGCGTTGATGACCGGGATGGAGGAAAATTCGGCAAACTCCTGGAGCAGGTCCTGCGAATAGGTCCGGATCGCCAGACAATCCAGATACCTGGATAAAACCCGGGCGGTGTCCCGCACCGGCTCGGCCCTGGCCATCTGGGTATCCCGTGCGCTGATGAAAATCGAGCTTCCCCCCAGCTGCGCCATGGCCGCTTCAAAGGACAGACGGGTACGGGTGGAGTGTTTGTCGAAAATGAGACCGAGGGTTTTGCCTTTCAGCGGCATGGCCGGGCGACCCTGCTTGTGCCGCTGTTTTAATTGGGCCGCCCGTTTAAAGAGCCGGTCAATGTCTTTTTTTTCCAGATCCAATAATGTCAAGATGTCTTTTTTCAAATCGATTTCTCCATAAAAATTTAGCAATAGTCCCAATCAGTCACGTCAATTCGGTTTGATTGTTCACCAAACTCGAACGTTTTCCGTCTGCGATCTCAGCGCCTTGTGGTTCAAAACAAAACTTAAACCGCCCGCTACGCTCAAGGCGCAAAGGAAAGAATTTGCGGCATCGTGTCCTGGCTCCGTCGAAGAACCGACTCCGCCAAGCTGCGATCCCGCAAATGGTTGCCGCTTCAGGATTAGAGTTCCAGACTCCGCTGGCATTAAAAAACATAGGCCCCTTTGCCTGAACCGAAGTCAGCCGAGCTCTTTCGGCCGGCGCCCGGTTCGGGCAAAAACTTCGCGTCCTTCGCGTCTTTGCGGTGAATATTTATTTCATTTCAGAAAATATTTCGTCCAGGCACGCGACCAGGGCGTCGATGGCTTCTTTTTCAATGATCAGGGGCGGAATGAACCGTAAAATCGTATCCTGAATGCAGTTGATCAGAAACCCTTTCTGCATGCATTTTTCCACCACAGGGGCGCCGTCCCTCTTCAGCTGCATGCCCAGCAGCAGCCCCATCCCCCTGACATCCGCAATCGCATCATGGCGATCCTTGAGGATATTGAGCTTTTCTTTAAAATACACGCCGATCCGGGTGCAGTGCTCAAGGATCCTTTCTTCCGCAATGGTGTTGAGCACGGCCAGCGCTGCGGCCGTTACGATGGGCGTGCCGCCGAAGGTCGACGCATGTGAACCCGGTCCGAAGGCGGCCGCCACCTTTTCCGAAGCCAGCATGGCCCCGATGGGCAGGCCGTTGGCCAGGGCCTTGGCCAGGGTCATGATGTCCGGCGCCACCCCGAAATGTTCGTAGGCAAAAAGTTTACCGGTCCGTCCCATGCCGGTCTGGATTTCGTCAAAAATAAGAAGCGCGCCGGCGTCATCGCAGATGTTACGAACCGCCTTTAAATACGGCGGGTCCGGACACCGCACGCCGCCTTCGCCCTGAACCGGTTCAAGGATCACCGCGCAGACGGATGCGTCGATTTTACTCCTCAGCGCACCCAGATCGTTAAACGGGACAAACTCAAACCCCGGCAGGACCGGATCAAATCCTTTCTTGATTTTATCCTGACCGGTAGCCGACAACGTCGCCATGGTGCGGCCGTGAAACGATTTTTCCATAGATATGATCCGAAAGCGGCCGGCAGCGCCCTTTTCGCTGAAATACTTGCGGGCGAGTTTGATGGCCGCCTCGTTCGCCTCCGCCCCGCTGTTGCAGAAAAAGACCCGGTCGGCAAAGCTGTGGGATGTCAGCCAGGCGGCCAGCTGCGTCTGGGGCCGGGTATAGTAGAGATTGGAGACATGCCAGAGGGTATCGGCCTGGCGGCAGAGCGCCTCGACCACCCGGGGATGGGCGTGGCCCAGATTGCATACGGCAATGCCGGACACAAAATCGGTATAGGCCTTGCCGGTTTCATCCCAGAGGGTGCAGCCTTTGCCCCGGCTGATGCAGATAGGAAAGCGCTTATAGGTTTTGGCCATTACCGTGTCGGCTGTTTTGATGGTATCGGTGTTCATGACGTTTTTCTTTCAATGATGTCAATAGTAAATTGTCAAAAGTAAATAGGCGCATGGCTTGTTCCAGGCTGAGGCTGAGGCTGAGGTTAAGAAAGAAACCAATCCTTAACCTTAACCTTAACCTCAGCCTTAACCTTAACCTCAGCCTGGCCCTTTGCCGTTTGCCCTTGGCCTTAAGCCTATGGCTACTGCCTCACTTCCGTGCCGATGCCTTTGTCGGTAAAGAGCTCCAGCAGGAGTGCGTGCCGCTTTTTGCCGTTGATGATGTGGACCTTTTCGACTCCGCATTTTACGGCGCCCAGGGCGCACTCTATTTTTGGAATCATCCCGCCGGTGATGATGGTTTTCCGAAGCATTTCCTCAGCGCCGGAGGCATCGATGGACGAAATCAACGAGCCGCCGGAGTCCAGCACGCCGTCCACATCCGTCATAAAAATCAACCGGCCGGCGCCCAGCGACATGGCGACCTGGCTGGCCACCAGATCGGCATTGATGTTAAACGTTTCTCCGGCGCTGCCGGCGCCCACCGGCGCAATGATGGGAATGAATCCCTCCCGGGTCAGGGTATTGATGATGGCCGGATTGACATGGGTCACCTCGCCCACCAGGCCCGGATCGATAATTTCCGGGGGCTTGTCCACATCGGTCTGATGGATGATCTGAAGCTTCCGGGCCAGGATCAGTCCGCCGTCCTTGCCGCTCAATCCCACGGCTTTCCCGCCCTGCCGGTTGATCTGGGCCACAATGGCCTTGTTGATCTTGCCGCCCAGGACCATCTCCACCACGTCCATGGTGGGCTGATCCGTAAGCCGCATGCCCCGTACAAATTTGGGACTGATCCCCATCTGTTCCAGCACCTGATTGATCTGGGGGCCGCCGCCATGGACCACCACGGGATTCAGACCGATAAATCTCATGAGGGTAATGTCCCGGGCAAAGTCCTCCTTGAGCTGTTCGTCCACCATGGCATGCCCGCCGTATTTGATCACGATGGTCATCCCGGAAAAGCGCCGGATATACGGCAGCGCCTCGATGAGTATGTCGGCTACGCTGGGAGTCATTCCATCACCTGCTTCATAATGTCATTTAGAAAAATACTGAGTAAAAGACAGGACTGAGTGCTGAGCGAAAAACAGGACTGAGTGCTGAGGACTGAGGACTGAGTAAAAGACAGGACTGAGTGCTGAGGGCTGAGTAAAAAACGGATACGCTTCATCCTTTCGCCTTTCGCCTTTGGCCTTTCGCCTTCATCCTTTCGCCTTTCGCCTTTATCCTTTCGCCTATTTTACAAAATATACCGGCTCAAATCCTCGTCGTCCTTGATGTCTTTTAATTTTTGGTTTACATACGTCTGATCAATAACGATTTTCTTTTCGGCCATATCCGGCGCTTCAAACAAAATATCCTCCAGCAGACATTCCATGATGGTATGCAGCCGCCGCGCCCCGATGTTTTCAGTGGCATTGTTGACCTCTTCGGCAATCGCTGCGATTCTTTCGACGGCGGCATCTTCAAATTCCAGATCGATCCCTTCGGTCCTCAAGAGTGCAATATACTGCAGCAGCAGGGCGTTTTGGGGTTCGGTCAGGATCCTGACAAAGTCTTCGCGGTCAAGGGAATCGAGTTCCACCCGAATGGGAAAGCGGCCCTGAAGCTCCGGTATGAGGTCCGACGGCTTGGCGGCGTGAAAAGCGCCGGATGCGATAAACAGAATATGATCGGTCATGACCGGTCCGTACTTGGTGGTAACCGTGGAGCCTTCCACGATGGGCAGCAGGTCCCGCTGGACCCCTTCGCGGGAAACATCCGGGCCGTGCCCGCCGTTGCTGCCGGCAATTTTGTCGATTTCATCCAGAAATATGATCCCGGACTGCTCCACCTTTTCAATGGCCTGGCTGACGACCTTGTCCATGTCCACCAGGTTCTGAGATTCCTCCTGGGCCATAATTTCCAGGGCTTCGGGAACCTTGACCTTGCGTTTTTTAGTGGTTTTGGGCATCAGATTGCTGAACATATCCTTGAAGTTGATCCCCATCTCCTCCATGCCGACGTTTGAAAAAATTTCAACCACCGGCATGGCCCGCTCGGACACCTCCAGATCAATATAGCGGTTGTCGAGTTTGCCGGCCCGCAGCATTTCGCGCAGCTTTTCCCGGGTAGAGTGGCCGTCGGTTGGCGGCGGCAAAGCGGATTGGGCCTGCAGGGCGGCCGCTTCGTCCGGTTTTGGCGCCCCGGATGCCGGCGTTTTGGGGAGCAGCAGGTCCAACACCCTTTCTTCCGCGATCGCCCAAGCCTTGTCCTTGACCGCTTCCTGCTCCCTGGACTTACCCATGTTGACCGCCAGCTCGGTGATGTCCCGGATCATGGATTCCACGTCGCGCCCGACATAACCGACCTCGGTAAACTTCGAGGCCTCGATCTTGATAAAGGGTGCGTCCGCCAGGCGCGACAGGCGCCGGGAGATCTCGGTCTTGCCGACTCCGGTGGGGCCGATCAGGATAATGTTCTTGGGCGCAATTTCATCCCGCAGTTTTGGTTCGACCTGCTGCCGGCGCCAGCGATTGCGCAGCGCAATGGCAACCGACCGTTTGGCTTTATGCTGCCCGATGATAAATTTATCCAGCTCTATGACGATTTCAAATGGTTTCAGTTCACTCATGATGGTCTTTACACCATATGCGTTCGTTTTTTTGGGTTAATGCTTCTATTGAGATCGCTCTTTACTGTTATAGGCTGTTGAGCAAATTCAGGACTGAGGACTGAGTAAAAATACGACTAAGCCCGGATGCCTGGATGCCATGATGTTAGGACGCTTCCATTGAAGGCTTCCAGCTTCCTTACCTCCCAGCTTCCCAGCCTTTGACCTCGTCATTCAGTCCTCAGTCCTCATTACTCAATCCTATATTAAAGCTCTTCCACCGTAATCACATTGTTTGTATAGATACACAGCGACGCCGCAATCTCCATGGCCTGGCGGGCAATGGCGGCTGCGTCCAGGTCGGCGTATTTCATCAAGGCGGTTGCCGCAGCCTGGGCCGCCATGCCGCCTGAACCGATGGCAATTACGTTTTCGTCGGGCTCAATCACATCGCCGTTTCCGGAAACTAAAAACGTGACGGTGTGATCCACGGCAATCATGACGGCCTCGAGCCGGCGCAGGTATTTATCCGTTCGCCAGTCCCTGGCCAGTTCAACGGCGCTGCGGGTCAAGTTACCGTTATAGCGCTCCAGTTTGGTTTCCAGGCGATCAAAGAGATTGAGCGCATCGGCGGTAGCCCCGGCAAATCCCACGATGATCTTCTCGTTGTACAACCGGCGGACCTTGCGGGCCTGATGTTTGATGACCGTGGTGTTGAGGGTCACCTGGCCGTCCCCGGCCACCACAACCTTGCCCCGGTGGCGCAGCGCCAGAATCGTGGTGCCGTGAAAGTGTGTCGTCTGACTGCTGTTCATTGAACACTCCCTGTAAAAGAATTTCTGTTGAGCTGTTGAACATATTCAGGACTGAGGAAAGAAACAGGACTGAGGACTGAGTGCTGAGGACTGAGTAAAAAAAGCGGATACGCTTCATCCTTCATCCTTTTGCCCTTTGCCCTTTGCCTTTAGCCTTTAGCCTTTTGCCCTTTGCCTTTTGCCTTCACCCTTCAGCCTTTTTTCCCTGATCCCTGACCCCC
>ENA-OSEO01005269-OSEO01005269.1-sediment-metagenome-genome-assembly--contig:-NODE-5269-length-12629-cov-3.697817_pt1 | contig 12629 bp, 7 predicted proteins | sample MGYA00237883_ERZ534232 | MGnify/ENA metagenome assembly ERZ534232
CCGCCAGGGTGTCTATGGCAACCCCGACCTTTCCTACCTCCCCTTCGCTTATGGAATTATCCGAATCATAGCCTATCTGGGTGGGAAGGTCGAAGGCAATGGAAAGTCCCGTCTGGCCCTGTTCCAGGAGATACTTGTACCTCTTGTTTGATTCCTCCGCCGTTCCAAAGCCTGCATACTGCCTCATGGTCCAGAGTCTTCCCCTGTACATGGTGGGCTGCACTCCCCGGGTATAAGGATACTCTCCCGGAAAACCGCTCTTATCCATATACTCTTCCGCGGAAAGCTCCTTGGGAATGTATAACCTCTCTACAGGAACATCGGAGCCTGTTACAAACTCCTTTTTAAACTCCGGGAATTTCTTTACCGCCGGACTTACCACCTCTTCGTTCCATCTCTTATAATTATCCCGAATCTTATCTATTTCCGACACTATAATCCTCCTTTACCCTGTTTCAAGAAAATCTTAAACACCGGGCTCTTTAAGGGATCCGGATCCTGCAGGATCTTTCCCCCGAACTGACTGCAGGGTCATTCCCCGCTCTTTAGATAAAAAAACCTGCCTCCGCACCGGGATGTGCAGATGGCAGGGTTCATATACCTCAGATCTCTTTCCAGATCTCGTCGTCTGTGGGAGCCTTGGCATCCTTGTTGAAGAGTCCGATTCTGGAGATATTGATAAGATGCTTGTAATCCAGATTTTCGGAAATACTGTTGTTTCCCCAGGAACCGCACCCGAGGGTGGTTGTGGGAGCAAAGCCATTAAAGAAGCTTCCTCCTGCAGTAAGGGAGGAGGGCTGATTTACCACAAGCCTGCTTACGGTAAGGTTGACACCGGCGTATTTTACATGCTCCAGATTGTTGGTGTGAACCGCCACAGTGTGTCCCTTTCCCTCGTAATCCAGGTTGGCCTGGGCTATCTTGACCCCCTCTTCAAAGGTCTTGTAGGAGAAGGAGGCCATAACAGGGCACATCTTTTCCTTGCATAAAAGATCCTCTCTTCCTATACCGGAGGCTTTAAGCAGTATGACCCGGGTTCCCTCTGGCACGGATACTCCGGCAAGTTTTGCAATACTCTGAACCGACTGGCCCACCACATATTTGCTTATTATTCCCTTTTCATCAAAAATAACCTTCCTGAATTTATCCACAGTTGCGGGATCCGCGGCATAGAATGCTCCGTGTTTCTTGAAGGCTTCGATTACCTCGTCATACTTATCTTCAGGAGCTATCACGGTCTGTTCCCCGGAACAGATGATTCCATTATCAAAAATTCTTCCCCGGATAACCTTGTCTGCGGCATCGGAAAAGTCTACATCCCGGTCGATTATTACCTGGACATTTCCAGCACCAACTCCAAAGGAGGGGTGGCCGGAGGAATAGGCAGCCTTTACCATACCCATACCGCCTGTGGCTACCACCACATCCGCCTGCTGCATAAGCTCCTGGGTAAGCTCTATGGAGGGCTCATCAATGTACTGGATAAGATTCTCCGGAGCACCGAGTTTCTTCAGTTCCTTTAAAAAGAGGTCTACCGTAACCCTTCCGCACTTCTTTGCCCTGGGGTGGGGAGCTATTATGGCGGAGTTTCTTCCCTTTAAGGCAAACATGAGATTGCACATAGGTGTAACAATCGGATTGGTACAGGGGGTTACAAGGGCGATTACTCCCATGGGTTTTGCCACATAGATGAGACCCTTCTCCTTATCCTCTCCTATTATCCCCACAGACTTTTTATCTTTAATGCTGTGCCAGATTATTCTGGATTTTCCCTTATTCTTAGCTACCTTATCCTCGTAAACCCCCATGCCGGTCTCTTCTACCGCCATCTTAGCCAGAGGCTCCGCATTGTCCCAGACAACCTTGGCGATCGCCCTGACAATTTTATCCACCTGCAGCTGATTGAAGGCCTCGAACTCCCTCTGGGCCTTCCGGGATTTTTCTACCATGCTCTTTATAATCTCTTTATTATCCATAAAATCTCTCCTGTGGTTTTTTATCTATTCTGTAGCCTTTTTCAATACCTTCCGGAAGATCGCGAGGGCATCCTTAATCTGAGTCTCCGATACAATTAAAGGTGGAATCCATCGGATCACGTTCTGGAAGGTTCCGCAGGAAAGGAGCAGAAGCCCCTCCTTCTCCGCCATGGAGATAACCTTCTTAACTGTATCAGCATCCGGTTCTCCCTTTTTGGTAAATTCCGTGGCTATCATTAGACCTCTACCCCGGATATCTCCTATTACGGGAAACTCCTTCTGGATTTCTCCAAGACCCTTCACGAGCTGCTGTCCCCGCATTTTGGCATTTTCTGGAAGTTTCTCCTCTTTAAGGACTTTTATGGTAGCTACCCCTGCGGCACAAGCTACAGGATTTGCACAATAGGTACCGCCGTGAGTTCCTGTTCTCCACTTGGAGGAGAATTTGCTCTGATAGGCAATTCCAGAGATGGTCATACCGGAGGCTATACCCTTTGCCATGGTCATTACATCGGGAAGAACCCCCTCTTGATCAGCGGCAAAAAAGGTACCGGTTCGTCCAAAACCGGACTGAATTTCATCCAGTATGAGGAGGATACCATATTCATCGCAGATCTCCCGGAGGGCTTGGATAAAGCCCGCGGGAGGAACCACATAACCACCCTCGCCTAGAATTGGTTCTATTATGATACAGGCAGTTTCGTCCGGCGCACTTTGGGACTTAAGGATTCTTTTCAGTTCCTTTAGGGCGAATTTTTTGGTTTCTTCTTCTGACCAGCCGTAGTAGTAGGCATAGGGATAGGGAGAGACAATAATCCCGGGCACCAGGGGCTGGTAGTGGGTTCTGTAAACTGTTTTACTTGTCGTCATGGCCATGGTAAGATGGGTTCTGCCGTGAAAACTTCCCTGGAAGACAATGACATTGCTCCTTCCGGTGGCATGTTTGGCAAGCTTTACCGCCCCTTCTACCGCTTCGGCACCGCTGTTGCCGAAGAAAAAGGAATCCAGCCCCTTGGGAACCACGGTGAGAAGCTCCTCTGTTAATTCTAAAATGGGCTTATGATAAACAATATTCATCTGTCCGAAGATGAGTTTTCCCGCCTGTTCGCGGATCGCTTCCACAACCTTTGGATGACAGTGTCCTGTGCTGTTTACGCCAATTCCGCTAGTAAAATCGAGATACCTTTTCCCATCGGTGCTGTAAAGATAAACCCCCTCTCCCCTTTCCACCACTACTTCGGTTCCGTGGCTCCAGACCGGGGAAAGATTCTTCTTGCTTTCTTCTCCCATGATCAATTTCCTTCCTTAAATTAAATTAATTTTAGGGTCTGCAGAAGGGGTTTCTGCCGGTAAGGAATTGATCAATACCCCCTTCCGCGGGCTCATCTGTTTCCCCTTGAATAAAAGGGGAGGATCATTCTATCAATCCCGCCGCCTCCTGGGGAGACGGCGGATATTGAGTTTAATTATCTCTATTATATCTTAAAGATTAAAAATATTAAAGCTCCGGGAAGGCATTATTGATGCCTAAAAACCAGTTTTAAATGCCTTTTCTTCGTAATTTCGTCTGTATTGGGAATCCATTTCAATCATTCCGGGGGGAAAGTCGTAGACTTCCATCAGCCTCATAAAGGGTTCGGAGGGGAAATATTCCGGTCCCTGTACTCCAGTACCTTTCCAAACCCCTTTGGCAAGAAGTTCCATCATTATTACCGGGTTAAAGGCAGTCTGGGCTACCACAGCCTGGCATCCGAGAAGTTTCATGCACTCCTGATTGTCTGCCACCTGATAAAGATACACAGATCTATCCTTTCCATCCTTCCTGCCCTTTACCCAGAGGCCTGCACAGGTTTTGCCAAACATCTTGTCTCCCAGATGAGCAGGATCCGGCGCCGCTGCCTGTACTACATCCCTGGGAGCCACTTCCACATTCCCTACCCTGATCTTCTCCGCCTTGTCCAGGCCGAGATCCTGCAGGATCTTTAACACTTTAATGAACTGTTCACCAAGCCCATACTTGAAGGTTACCCGTTTTAATCCCTTGTCTTTAAAATACCTGGGCATTAAAAGGACCTCCTCATGTTCCACATTCACCATTTCCACCGGCCCTATTCCTTCTGGAAGATGGAAGATCTCCGGTTCGGAGAAGGGTTCTGTTACATACCATCCCTTATCCTTTTCCCAGATAACCGGAGGGTTAAGGCACTCCTCTATGGTGGTCCAAATGGAAAAGCCGAAGGCAGTATCATAACCCCGTACTTCCAGATTGGCTCCATCCCGGACATTCAGCTCCTCCAGGGTATCAAACAGGTGATCCGCAGCATACCGGGCAAAGACATCCACCATTCCCGGTTCAACCCCGGATCCGACCAGGGCAAGGTTTTTGGCCTTTTCCCAGTCCTTACTCCTTGCAAACTGCAGATCTCCCAATTTGACATTAGTCCTTTTAAAGGGATCCTTAGTATCTCTTTCCGAAAGGCTCATGGCCATATCCATATACATAGTTCCCGCCTCAAAGGCGGCATTAAAAATAGGCATATTGAACTGAGGGGCACAGGCATTCATAATAAGATCTACATTGTGTTTCTTTGCCAAAGCGATGATCTCTGCCTTGTTGCCCGCATCTACCCTTTCCGCAGGAAAACGCTTAGGGTCTTTGAGCTTTTTAGCCACCTCTTCCGCCCGGGCAAGGTTGTAGTCTGAAAGCACCATTCCCTTAAGCCACTCCCCTTTGGGATCCCTTTTGTTTGCTATAACGGCAATAGCCTCTCCTACTCCACCTGCACCTACCAATAAAACTTTCACAAAAGCCTCCTTAAATAAATTCACCTTATTTATTAAGCCTAGTATACAGACTGATTATAGAACAGTTTTATTACAGAACTCTGATATGATTGTGTTTTATGTATGATTTTAGAGAATTGTTTCCTGCTCCCAGAGCTTTGTTTCCGGTATCTCCCCGGAAAGGAGCAGATTTTTTAAATCCTGGGTTTTCTGATCCGCCTCAACCTTGTAGCATTCCCCCAGTTTCTGATTCAATTTATCGAAGATCCTGGGAATTTCACTGCGGTTTCCTATGAAGGCACTTGCTATCATAAGGAGTCTGTAACCCGGTTCACAGAGAGGATCCAGAGAGATCACCCTTTTCCCCCACTCCAGGGCCTCGAAGTATTGTCCAAGGTATAGAGAGATTTTTGTTAGTTTAAAAAGGACCTCCCTGGAAAGGTTTTTTAGATTCTCTCTCTCATCCCGGATATAGTCGTAGTAAAGGTCGCTGTCTAAAAAGTCTCCCTTGTAAAGAATAGCAGCCTTCTTATAATACCCCAGCGCCTTTTCTAGATTTCCAGCCTTTTCCTCCTCCTTTGCCCAGGAGAGGAAAGAATAGAAGGAATCCACATCTGTATGGCAGATCCCATCCTTGAATTTTATGGAACTGGAATCGGTATGGAGAAAGTCATTTCCATCCCCCAGGATCTTCCTTAACCGGTAGATAATGGTATTCAAATTATCTCTGGCGCTTTTATAGGAGTAACGAGGCCAGAAGAGTTCGTAAATCTTCTCCTTCATTAACCCGCCCTTCCGGTAAACCACAAGAAGCTTTAGCAGATCCACCACCCTCTTCTGGCTGGACAGGAGGGAAGAGGGGATCTCCTTTCCCTGAACAAAAACCTGAAAACTCCCCAGGGATTTTATCTCCAGTTCTCTGGAAACGGGATACTCTTCCACCAAGGCTTCCCGATCCTGGATTCTATTGAAATCCTTAAAGCATTCCCTGCCGCTTACCTTGGCAAGATTCTGTAAAAGGCCGGGATTGCATAGATCAAGATTTGTATACGCCTTTTCCAGGACAAGAGCCTCCATTTTGTTAAACCAGAGTATTGCTTCTTCCCTTTTCCCCTCCTTTTCTGAAATATACCCTAAAAGGGCGTATACCGTGGCACAGGGATAGGGGTGATTCTCTGGGGTAATCTCCTTAAGGAGACCCTCTAGGATCCCACGCGAAATTTCATGTCTGTTGAGAAAGAGTGCCACCTCTGCCAGGGCATGATAGCTGTAGGGGAAATCACTGCGCAGTAGGTTTCTGTTCTCCTCCTCCATCAGTCTTTTAAAAAAATAATCCGTTCTTCGGAGATTTCCGCTTCTGTAGGCCAGAAGCATTTGAAGAAGATAAAGAAGGTAATACTTGACATACAGGTTTTCGTAAACCTCTATCTGCCGGAAGGAATCAAAAAGAGCCTCTGCTTTATCCGTTTTCTCCAGGTAAAGATTGTACAGGATAAGGTTCAGCTCAAGATAGAGGCAGAAGGCGAATTCTTTGGAAGCAGAGTCCAGCCCCTTCTCCACCTGTTCAACCGCAGCACTGATTTTCCCCTGATAGAAAAAGGTGTCCCCAAGGTAGAATTTCAATAAAGCCATATAGGGATGATCCCGATTCTCTTGAATCAGTATCCTCTCCGTTTTTCTTAAAAGCTGCTCTGCCTCGTTGAATTCCCCCTTTTCCAGATAGATCCTGGAAAGCACAAGACGGGCGGTAAGAAAGGCCTCCTCATTATGAAGCCTCTGCGAGGTTTCTTCCGCTCTTAGGGCAGCTTCAAAGGCCTCCTCCTTTGCAGGACTTAACCACCACTTTGCCAGGGGCAACAGGGAAACAAGGATCTCCCTTTTTATAGGATCAATTCTGTTTCCATACTCGGTACAGAACCTTTCCGCAGATAGGAGAAGCTCCTGAACCAGAGGGATACTGGTCTGGTAAAAGAAGTAATTGCTAAGAAGCAATGTATAGATGGTTGCCTTTCGGTTGTAATCCCCCCGGGAATGAAAGTATTCCAAGAGGGAAAACAGCTTTTTCCTGGCGGAAAAGGGCTGCAGAAGGTTTGTCGCCACTCCCTCGTAGTAGGATAACAGGGGATCCTGTCGGATCATCTCCTCCGGGAAGAGTGTTATCTGCCTCTTGATACTGATGTAGGAATTTCTCTCCATAGCCTTTTCGGCAAAACCGCAGAAAACCTCCCTGGCCTTACTTTCATTTCCGGTTTTAAGATAGAAGGAGACAGCCCGATCCGCATCCCCCTTATTGGAACAATAATCCGCGAGGAGGTCATAAACCAACTTCTGATCCCTTTCCCTTAGCTTCTGGAATTTAAGCTCCAGGAATCTCTTAAAAAGGGGTAAAAAGGAATATTCTTGAACCTGAAAATCCTCCTGTTCCAGAAAAAGATTGTTTTCCAGGAGGAAACCAAGAAGCTCCTCTCCAGCAAAACCTGTAACAGTCTCGACACCCCCTGCATCAAAGGAATCTAGAACGGAAAGACGAATAAGAGCTGTTGCTTTTTCTTTGGGGAGTTCCTCAAAAATCTCTTTTTCATAGTAATCCAGGATTTCCGGGGTATGCAGATTCAGGAGAAAAGAGCTGCATATCTTTTCCTGATTCTCCCGGTTTTCCCGCGCCAATCTGTCTATAAGATAGATGTACCCCGTTACCCAGCCCTTAAGAACTCCATTAAGCTCTTTGATCCTCTCCTCAGGCAGGGCAAGGTGGTAGATCTCCTGGAGAAGATCTTTTACCTCGGCACAGGAAAAATTAAGATCCTTATCGGAAAGTTCAAGTAGTTCCTTCTCCGACCGTACCCTGACCAGGTTTATTTCCGGCAGCCGGCGGGATAAAATTACAAGGTGAAAAGTCCTGGGCAGGTTTTCCAAGAGATGGGAAAAAAAATCCAGGGCTTTTTTTGCATCCTGCAGCACCTGGAAATTATCGAAAACAATAAACCCCTCCCTCTCCTGGTATCCTGATAAAAGAAAGGAGAGATACTCTGCAGATTTTCCCGAAGTATCCCTGCTGAAATCCCCTGGGTTTCCCGGAAGGGGAATGTTCCATAATTTTGAAACCTGATCCACAAGATTCCCGATTAGAAAGGAGAGATCCCGATCCCGGGAATCAAGGTTGTACCATAAAAAGTCTTTGTTTCTGGAGATACAGTAATCTGCCATAAAAACAGACTTACCCTGCCCGGCTTTTCCCGTAACCCAGATCAGTTTTCTTGGGCTTCTTTCATCTAGAAATTTTTTAAGATTCTCCCTGGGGAGAATATCCTTGAGCCGCGGAGGTTGGAATCTTGTAGGAAGAACCTGTTTTATATCCATAACTATATGGAAAGCTCCTAGATACAATAAAAGGATAAACTTCTTTGGTCAAGACAGGATAATTCTAAGAAATAATAGATATATTACCATTATGTTACCTTGCTTTTAGACCTATGTAAGCATCCTCCTCTAAATTAGTAAGTAATTGTAAACCAATTCTTCTATTACAGTATAAGAGGTATTACCATGAAAAGCGGACCCAAAAGCAAGGCTCTTTTTGAAAGAGCTGCAAAATCCCTTCCCTGTGGAGTTACATCCAATTTCCGATATTGGGGGGACGACAAGACCCTTATAATTAAAAAGGGAGAAGGAGCCTACATCTGGGATCAGGACGATAAAAAATATATAGATTACCGCCTTGGGTTCGGCCCAGTAGTTCTCGGGCACGCCCACCCAGAGGTAATCTCCCGGGTAAGAGAAGCTCTTTCTATGGGGAATGTCTTTGCCATGACCAGCGAACTGGAAATAAAGGTGGCGGAGAAGATAAAAAAGCTTACCGGAGTGGATATGGTTCGTTATGCCAACTCCGGTACCGAAGCGACTCTTGGAGCCCTCCGTTTCGCCAGGGCAATCACCGGCAGGGAAAAGATCCTGAAATTCGAGGGAGCTTACCATGGCTTCCAGGACTACACCCTCTGGAACTGCTATCCCCCAATCCCGGGAGCAGGCTACAGGAATAATCCTGTCTTAATACCGGAGGGATCCGGGATTCCCAGGGTTATGGGGGATCTTATCTATTCGATTCCCTTCAACGATGAGGAACTGTTAGAAAGAAAGGTTAAGGAGCAATGGCAGAATCTTGCCGCAATAATTGTGGAACCCCTTTTAGGCAACCAAGCATCCATAATGCCAAAAAAGGGATTCCTTAATACAATCCGGAAACTCTGCGATCAATATGGGATCGTCTTTATCCTGGACGAGGTTAAAACAGGATTCAGGATCGCTAAAGGAGGAGCGCAGGAGTACTTTGGAGTAAAGGCCGACCTGGTTACCTATGCAAAATGTCTGGGGAATGGTTTTCCCGTGGCAGCCATAGGAGGTAAAAAGGCAATTATGGGAGAGGTCGGCCCGGGCAAGATCCCGCACGGCGGAACGTACGCGGGGAATGTGGTGGGCATGGCTGCGGCGGATGCTGTTCTGGATATAATCGACCGGGGCGAATTGTCCAAGGTGAATGCCCACGGCAAGAAACTCATGGAAGGCTGGAAACGGATTCTGGATCCCATAGGCATCCCGTATGTTATCCAGGGACCTCCGGGAATGCCTGGGATAGTTTTTACAAAAGAAAAACTTTGTACAGAATACAGACACTGGGCTTCCGGGGATCATGACACCTACGAGCTTATAATAGAGGAGCTGATGGAAAGGGGTGTAATGCCAGACAAGGATTCCCGGGAACCCTGGTTTATATCCACAGCCCACACGGATTCCGATGCGGATTTTGCGTTAAATGCCCTGGAGGATTCTGTTAAGGCTGTTCTGAAAAGATAAAGGTATCGAAAGATAAGTCTTTTTTAAAAGACTTGTGTTTACAAATTACATCCCCGTATAATAGGGATAGTAAAATGAGATAAAAGGATAAGGAAGCTTTTACGGGAATTTTTTAGAATCTGCTCCCTTATAACAAAAATCAAGGAGGTAAAAAGTAGAGATTTTTAGTTAAAAGTAAAATTAAAATAGCAATAAATATTACAAGGAGGAGACAATATTGACAGAAACAGTTGTAACTCTACATTTTCTTGATTGGATCGTAGTAATCCTCTACATAGCCTTTATGCTGGGCGTGGGATTCTACTTTTCCAAAAGAAAACAGGGCTTTGATGACTACTTTATGGCCGGCCGCAATCTTACGGCTCCCCTGCTGGTGGGAACCCTGGTTTCCACTTTCTACGGCCTGGACACCCTATTCGGTACCTCCGAAGTAGGTTTTTTGGAAGGAATCTCGGCTTTCTTTGCCTATTCCCTTCCCTACACCCTTTTATACATCATCATGGCCATCCTGGCTCCCAAATTTAAGGCAGCCTTTCCTGTGGGAACCACCATGCAGGATATCTCCTTTCAGAAGTACGGGAAGACCGCCGGAGTGGTTTCCTCTGTGGCAGCCTTTCTTTACTCCACCAACACCATGGAGATGATGGGAATCGGCTTCCTTTTACGGCTGATAACAGGAATGCCCTTCTGGCTTGGAACTCTGATCGGTGCAATAATAGTTTTAGTCTATACCTGGACCGGAGGCCTATGGGCAGTAACCATGACCGATTTCATCCAGTTCATAGTAATGATGATCTCCGTGGGTATAGGATTGATAATCGGCTGGACTGCCATAGGTGGGTTCGAAAACATCTGGGAAGGCCTCGTTGCGTATGTCGGAAGCACAGAGGATGCTGGATACTTCTTCAGTATCGGAGCGGGATATCTTACCCCCTGGACTTTGGTTGCCTATTCCATTACAGCCCTGGCGGTTCTTACGGAACCTGCCTTTTTCCAGAGAATGTTCGCCGCCGCAGGGCCAAAGGAGATCAAAAAGGCTTTTGCCGCGGGTGTTCCCATGTGGCTTGCCTTTGACTGGTGTGTTTCCTTTATAGGAATAGTTGCCGCAGCTGCTGTAGGTCTGGGAATAATTCCGGAAATAGCTCCCAACGAAGCCCTCTTCGCGGTTCTGGGACAGTATCTTCCCACCGGACTCCTGGGTCTTTTCGTAGCCGGTGTGCTAGCCTGTGCCATGTCCACCGCAGACTCCTACTTCCTGGTTTCCGGTGGTGTTCTTGGATACGACCTGTATAAAGGGGTCATTAAACCGCAAGCCACAGGGGATGAATGCGAAAGGATGACAAAGATCGGTATGCTGATATCCGCTGCCCTCTCCCTTATCCTCTCCTTTGTTTTTGAAAGGATCATGGGGGTTTGGGTTTTCCAGGCAACGATAATTATCTGCACCTGTCTTATTCCCGTGTATTTTGGTGTTTTTTCCAAAAAAGCGCCCAAGAAGATTGCCGGTACCCTGGCAGCGATCGTAGGATTGGCTCTTTCCGTACTCTGGTATGCCGCTACCCTGATTTTCGGCTATATGGATGAGGATATAGGGACCTATATCATAGCCGTGGGCGAAATGGAACTCTGGCAGGAGTATGGTATACTGTATATTGTTCCCATAGTGCTTGTGATCTACCTGATTGCCAATGCCGTAGGGAAGGAAACCATGAAACAGGAGGCAGCATAATGTGGTGGAATATCTCTTGTTATGTATTCGGAATAATCTCTGTTGTAGGACCGATCTGCCTGATTTTCTGGTATGGCGCTGAGGCAAAGAGAAGAATTGCGGATCTGAATAAAAAATAGATTTCAGAAAATCTAAAAATATACCGGCACCCCCGGACTGGGGGTGCCTTTAATAAATTAAAAAAAGAACCAGCCGGGCGGAAGAATAAATTCGATCTTACCGCTTTTTAATGGAGTAGTTTGAAACAGAAACAACCAGACACCGTATTATCATAAAAGCTTCAAACCCCCGGATTAAAACCCGGAAATAGCTTATTTGAAAACCGGATACTCTTGAAAATTTAATACTTCCAGAGCCTCTAAAAAACAAGATAGGAGCGAAATATGAAAGTTGTGGTATTAGGAGTCGGTGCCCAAGGCAGCATTATTGCTAAAAGACTTGACCAGGAACCGATGGTAAAAGAGATCCTTTGTGCGGATTACAATTTTGAAGCTGCACAAAGGCTTGAAGGAATGCTTAAAAAGGCAAAAGCCTTTAAGGTTAATGCCAAGAACTCGGAGGAGGTTCTTAAGATAACCCAGGGAGCAAACCTGCTTGTGAACGGGCTTCCTCCGGATTTTAATATGACCCTGATGAGTGCAGCTCTAAAGAATGGGTGCAACTACCAGGATATGGCCTCCGGCCCTGTAGAGGATGCCTCTTTTATAGAAGCTGTAAAGCGCCAGCTTGCCCTGGATGATCAATTCAAAAAGGCGGGACTTGCAGCCCTTACAAATACCGGCTCCGCCCCGGGGCTTGTAAGCGTACTGGCCAGAAACAGCGCGGATAAACTGGATACCGTAGATTTTATCGGGATCTATGTATACGACGGAATCTGGACAAAAAGGTTTATCCCCTTCTGGTGGTCCCCGGAAACCGCCTTTGGAGATATGGCCGCCGAACCGGTCAATTTTGTTAATGGAAAATTCCAGATAGTCAAACCCTACAATGATCCCCAAATGATAGATTTCCGGGGCCTTGGCGTCCGACGGGTGGTGGACCATGAACACGAGGAACCTGTTACCTTTGGTCTCTATTCCGATAAGGTTTTCAAGGGATGTAAGAATGTAACCTTTAAATACGGCGGGCCGGCCCTTGAACTTTCAGAAAGTTTTTACAAAATGGGCCTTCTTTCCAAGAACCCGGTGGAAGTTGATGGAGTAAAGGTGGTGCCCCTCAACCTGGTGTGCAGACTGACCCCCCCGGCGCCCAATGATCCTAAGACCATCCGGGAGGCCTTGTCGGAGGGT
>ENA-OSEO01005271-OSEO01005271.1-sediment-metagenome-genome-assembly--contig:-NODE-5271-length-12624-cov-4.870646_pt1 | contig 12624 bp, 11 predicted proteins | sample MGYA00237883_ERZ534232 | MGnify/ENA metagenome assembly ERZ534232
TGCTCCTCTTACTGGTGTTTTGGGCCATCCAGAAAAGGCTTTTTTCCTTTTTGGGATCATGCTTGTAAAAAGGTCCTATGTCTCTTCCCACATCTCCCCCCGGAGGCTCCACTTTGATGACATCGGCACCCAGATCCCCCAGTATTTTGCCGCAGAAATATCCTTTCTCATCCGTTAAATCCAGTACGCGCAAGCCTTCGAGACTCTGTGGCATTTTCCTTCCTGTTCTAATTTTCACATCATTTCAGCTGGTTAACATGATTAGGAAAGCCTAAGAAATTCAAATAATCCCGTCCTGTTCTAGCCGTTCCAGGTCCTCGTCGGTGTATCCCAAAAGACCTTGAAATATTTCCCGGTTGTGCTGACCCACCAGGGGCATGCCCCTTCGAACAGCCCCAGGGCTCTCGGAGCATTTCACCACTACGCCCAGGGTGGCCATTTTTCCGTTCCCCTCGTGTTCCATATCCAGGAGTATCCCCCTCTCCCAAAGTTGCTTTTCCGAAAAGGCCTGGCCTATGCTATTGACCCGGGCGCACGGCACCACGGCCTTTTCCATCAGCGCAATGATCTCATCCACGGTTTTGACCCTGGCCCACGGGGCAAGAATGTTTTCGAGCATGTCCCGGTTTTTGGACCGATCTTCATCCGTAAGGAAACGGGGGTCCCGCGCAAGATGTTCCATTTGCGCATGCTTTAGGAACCTTTTCCATATGCCATTTCGGGTTAGCGATATAAAGACCCACCCGTCCCGAGCCTCTAACGTATCGGCATAGGCGTAGGGACTCATGTTGCCCATCTGAGGTCGTTCGATCCCTTCCTTTTCAAACTCCGTATAGATCCCATGTACTGCCATCAGGGCGCCGGCCACGTCTGCCAGACAAATGTCCAATTGCTGGCCCTTGCCCGTCTTATCCCGGAATCGGACGGCAGCTACAACGCCGAATGCCGTATGGATCGCCGTGGCGTAATCCACCCAAGGGGTGGCAGAACGCGTTGGAGGGCCTCCCGGAAAGCCATTCATGCTCATGGCACCGGATTCCGCCTGAGCTATTGGATCAAAACCCACCCGCTCCACGTTAGGCCCCGTGAGTCCAAAAGCGGAAACAGAGGCCAGGATAATCTGGGGGTTGATCTTCTTGAGGGTTTCATAATCAAAGCCCAGCTTCTTTTTGTCCCGAAAAGCAAAGTTCTCCAGAACCACATCGCTTTTCCGGACCAATTCTTCGATGATTTTTCTCCCTTCCGGATGCCGCAGATTGATGGTCACCGCCTTCTTGTTCCTAGCCCGGTTGGCAAACGACCAGGTATCCCCGCTCGGTGCCTTGAAACCGAAATGCCGGTCTTCGTCCCCGCCGGGTCTTTCCACGCGAATTACTTCCGCCCCGAAATCAGCTAGAATGGCCCCTGCATAGGGACCGGACATGTGTCGGCTCAAATCAATAACCCTGATGTCTTCAAGCGCATCTTTCATCCAATAATCTCCGAAGATCCCTGCGATCGGCACAGCCTGGTTTTACCGGTAGGGCAAGAATTCCTTCCCCAATATCTCTCTGACAAGAATCAGATTTTGGGCTTCGGCGGTGCCATCGGCGATCTGATAGCCTAATACGTCCAGCATCCGCTGGCCCACCGCATGCTCCCGACTATATCCATAGTGCCCCATCATCAGAACGCAATCGTGTGCTATTTTAAAAGCGCTTTTGGGAACAAACGCCTTCACCATGGCGGATTCCTTCGAGTGTCTCAGCCCCATGTCCCGCAGCCATAAAGCCCGGTAACAAAGCAATTTGCAGGCATCGATCAGAGTGAAGGCCTCGGCGATTTTAAAGGATATGGCCTCATTTTTGGCTAGGACGGAACCGAATACGGTTCGAAGCTTCACATATTCCATCACTTCCTTGAGGGAGGTTTCCGCCAGACCGATGGCAACGAGGCTGATCAACACTTTCATGATGTCAAAACGATCCATCACCATAGAAAATCCCTTGCCTTCCTCCCCCACACGATCGCTCACGGGGACTCTGACTTGGTCCAGGGTCACAGTTACCGCACGCAACGGATGAAATCCGAGATGATCGATTTCACTGACGCTCAGCCCCGGCGCATCTTTGGGAATCAAAAAGCAGGAAACACCGCGCGCCCGCGCGCTGGGATCCGTTTTGGCCCATACGATGAAAAGGTTGGCCTGGGTCCCCCGGGTAATGGGCGCCTTTTCTCCATCCAATACGTAGTGATCTCCTTGTCTGACGGCTTTCATCTGTATTCCAGCGGCATCCGTGCCCGCAACGGACTCGGTAAGACATATTGATGGGATCACCTCTCCCCGCAATAAGGGGGGTATCCATTTCTGTCTTTGTTCTTCCGTACCGGACTCCAGAAGGGCACAAAGCTGGGCCGGCACAATCACCAGGTGGGCAGCCCCTATATCGACTTTACCCAATTCCTCAATCACAACACCCACTGACCGCCAGTCCATGGCTTGGCCGCCATATTCTTCTTTGGCCGCCATCCCGATATACCCCTGTTCTGCGACCTTTTGGATGACCGAATTTGGCACATAGTTGAGGATGGCGCGATCTTTTGCGCCCTCTTCCAGAACTCCTTTCACGAATTTCTGGACTGTTTGCCGCAAAAATGTATGATCTTCCGTAAAACCGAATGCTTCCATTTTTTTCTTTCTTCATGTAGGGCCAAGTGGGCCCACTTCATGCCTCACGGTATTCCCGAAAGGCATGAGGGGTTAACGTGAATCTTTTCTTCTCACAATTTCAGAATCTTGGCCGCGTTGTCATACAAAACGGCCCTTTTGGTTTGGTCGCTGATGGGCAGTTCCATGAATTCCTTCTTAAACCGCGTCATGCCGAATCCATGAGACCCGCACACGATCTTGCTTCGACCCTTGGGGCTGTCCATGAAACGCACCTGATCCTTATTCCATGCGGAAGGAAAATAGGCATTCATCATGCCGTAGACATTTTCGTGCTTCCACACCATATCGCACCACTCTTCATTCCAGGGATAGCCGGTGTGTGTCAAAACCAGTGTCAGTTCCGGAAAATCAAGGGCCACCTCATCGGCATACATGGGACGACCTGGCTCACTGGTTAGGGGTTCCGCCGAATGACCGGACTGGTATCCCACGGGAACCCCCAACTCCACGCACTTGGCATATAGCGGATAACACAGCTTGTCATTGGGCTTCAAACCGAAACTAGTGGGGTGAAACCACACATACTTGAACCCATATTCCTTGACGGCTTTTTCGATCTCTCTAAGGCTCTCCGTGATGCGAAAAGGGTTGTACCCGGCGCCACCAATCACTTTTCCGTTACTTTTTTTAATCAACTCGGAGATTTCATCCACCGTGTAATCCAGGGCCACGGTGCTGTCACGGCGGGACCAGATTTTCATGGCGTTCATGACAATATGCTCGGTCCCGGTCTCCTCCATTTCGGAGAGCACATCCGGAAGGTCCTTTCGGTTCATGGAGGCCATGACCTTCCATTCTTCCCCTCTTCCAAACCCCTTTTTTTTCGCGATTCCACCAAAAGTCGTCCGCGCCATCACTTTAAATTCGTAATATTTAAAACAATCTCCAGTGACCTCGGGCTTCACATAACGCAAGGGTATGGACATATCGATCGATTTGATTTCATTTAAATCCATATTCTCTCCTTTCATTACCGCTTACCGGTAGGGCAAGAATTCCTTCCCCAGTATCTCCCTAACAAGAATCAGATTTTGGGCTTCAGCGGTGCCATCGCCGATTTGATATCCCAATACATTCAGCATCCGCTGGCCCACCGCGTGCTCCCGACTATATCCATAGTGCCCCATCATCAGAACGCAATCGTGTGCTATTTTAAAAGCGCTTTTGGGAACAAACGCCTTCACCATGGCGGATTCCTTCGAGTGTCTCAGCCCCATGTCCCGCAGCCATAAAGCCCGGTAACAAAGCAATTTGCAGGCATCGATCAGAGTGAAGGCCTCGGCGATTTTAAAGGATATGGCCTCATTTTTGGCTAGGACGGAACCGAATACGGTCCGAAGCTTCACATATTCCATCACCTCCTCTAAAGAAGCCGCAGCCAACCCCAACGCCACCATGCTGATCAAAACCTTCATGATATCCAGACGGTCCTTCAGCATGAAAAATCCCTTCCCCTCATCTCCCACACGGTTTGCTGCCGGAATCGTTACAGCATCAAAGGTGGCCGTGGCCGAACGCATGGAGGGCCATCCCAGATGCTCAATCTCGGTGAGGGTAAGCCCCGGGGTATCGGTGGGCACGAGGAAACAGGTCACTCCGCGGGAACGGGCCTTTGGGTCGGTCTTGGCCCACACAATCAGGAGATCCGTCTGCATGCCTCGCGTAATGGGTGCTTTTTCGCCATCCAGAACATAGTGATCACCCTTTCTGACCGCCTTCATTGAAATGGCCCCTGCATCCGTACCGGCACCCGCTTCTGTAATGGCCAAAGAGACAATGAGTTCTCCCTTGCACAGGGGGGGGATCCATTTCTGTCGTTGCGCCTCAGTCCCCTCTTCTAAAATGGCACACAACTGGGCGGGTACAGCCACAAGACCGGCGGCGCCGATATCCACCCTGCCCAATTCCTCGTGAACGATCCCCACAGAGCGCCAGTCCATGCCCTGGCCGCCGTAGGCCTCAGGAGCGGACATACCGATGTAACCCTGCTCTGCGACCTTTGAAATAACCCAATCCGGAATATGATTCAGCAGGGTGCGCTCCTTTGCGCCCGGAAAAAGCACTTCTCTAACGAATTTTTGAACCGTTTGGCGCAAAAATGTGTGTTCTTCTGTAAAACCAAATTCTTCCATAGATATCACGCTCGCTTTATGGTTATTAAGCCATGCAGTATCCGGCATTGACGCTGATGGCCTGACCGTGGATGTTGCGGGCCCGATCCGATGCCAGAAAGACAATGGTATTGGCCAGATCCTGGGGCTCATTGAGCCTTCTCAAGGGATACATACGCAACACATCTTTCTTCCAGCCCTCGTAAGCCTTCCATTTTTCAGGGTCTTTCTGCAGTTCCTTTTCGTCCTCAAGTCGTCTCTCACCGACTGTGAGGGACGGGCAGACGGCATTCACCCGAATGGAATACCGGGAAATGTCTTTGGCTAAGGCTTTGGAAAGGGCGAGGATACCGCCCTTGGTAGCGGAATAGACCGGCTGGTTGGGTTCGCCCACCTTGCCCGCGTCCGAACTCACATTGATGATACAACCGCTTTTCCTTTCAATCATTGAATCCAGCACGGCCCGGATGCAGTTGAGAGTGCCGTACAGATTCACATCAATTTCCACCTTCCAGTCTTCCCGGGTCATTTTCATGAAAAAGTTGGTTCGGAATGCCGCGGCATTGTTCACCAGCACATCGATCTGTCCAAAGGCGTCCAGAGCATCCTTGGCCATATTGACCGCATCTTCCCATTTGCTCACGTCTGTTTTTGAAAATATGGCAGTCCCCCCTTTGGAATGAATTTCTTCTGCTGCCGCATTTCCTCTGGCTTCATCAATATCCGCAATGACCACCTTCATGCCTTCTTCCGCTAAGGTCACCGCCGTCGCCTTTCCGATTCCCCAGCCCCCTCCGGTTACAATACCCACTCTGCCTTTCAATCCTAAATCCATTTTATCTCCTTTCAGCTATCCTTTTCTTGTCGACAACTTTTCACTCACGCTTCATAGAAACTTGTCAGATCTCACTCACTTCTGAAATATCGTGTTCGATTCAGGACCTCTTCAAATTTCTGGTGAAGAGAATCGAAGGCCTTCTTTTCGCCTCCTTCTTCCCTGTTTTTGATAAACATCATTTCTCTTAACGAGAGATTCTCTGGCCTACTGGTTTCTTTCCTTCATTTTTACTTGGAAGTATTACCGTAGACAAGCTAGGGATAATCTCCTCGTCTCTCTGATTAATGCCATTGGCAATGATATCTACACAATACTCCCCGTTTTCATCTATATATTTTTTTGCAACCTTTCCGGTGAAACGAACAACATCAGAGAAATACACAAATTTCCTGTATTCCGCATAATTGCGTTTTAACCAGCCCTCATCACCCATCCAGTTAGTAAGCAAGTTAATTAGCCAGGATTGGTTTTGAACTCCTGCCGTATACGGAGCCGGAAGCCCTGCACCCTGGGCAGCATTTTTATTGTAATGCACCGCATAAATTGGCTCTAATGCACAGGTATCAGGATCTCTAAACGCCCAGGCAGGATGCTTGCGATAATTGCGAAGCTGCGTCCCATGCGCTGCAAGTTGCACAGGAGTCGCCCCAACGCAATAGGCAATCATATCTGTCAACCCGAAAGGCCCTTTAATCACAGGAGGCAATTCATCCCCGACCTGGACATCCTCCCAGTGGCGGATTTCCCTCCCCTGGATTTTCTCGGCAAGCGTTTCTTCCTCAATTTTCTCCAATTCTTTTTCAGACCAAGGATGGGGAAGCGTGAGAGTAGAATATTTACCAGACTCCCTTGTTGCTTTCCTTTCGCCTCTCAATGACCAACTATAGGCCCTCGCAACCATCTCGCCTCTTTGATTAAAAAACTCGGCCCGCTGGTATCTCCATAGAGACTTTCCGGCAAACTTTGTGCGCACCACGTCAAACCCTACAATCGTACTCTTTGGAGTTATATGATCGCCCACATAGACCGGTTTATAATATTCCCAATCATTTCCGGAATGCCACCCATGTAGACCGGCTAGCCCCTCTACTACGTATGTTGGAAAAACACTGTAAAACCAATTCGGCGGCGCAACTATATCACCATAGCAGCTCTCTTTAGCATATCCTTTATCCCGGTACAGTGGGTTTGAATCACCTATTCCGTTTACAAAATTTCGAACGGCTTCATAGCTCACTGTCTGGTTAAAAACATTACTGACCCTAAGACTCAAACCGACTCGATCTTTGTAGCTCTCCAACAACTCATTCGAAAGCTCAGCTTCCGGCAAAACATTTTTTTCGTCGTTCACGATTGACCTCCTTGTATCAATTCTTTCTTTATGATCCTCATTGGTTCCCCTTCATGTCGGACTGAAATAAGCTGTTGGCAAGTCTCACACCTCATAACCATCATCTTTCCCTGGGGACCGGTATAGCTGCTTTCTTTCAATTTTAATATGCTATCACACCATGGGCATTGTTTTTCCGACGTCATTAGCGTTTTCTCCTGATCAAATCAATTTACATGTTAGCTTATCTATTCCTTCCAAATTAAACTTCATCAGATCTCACTTCTGAAATATCGTGTTCGATTCAGGACCTCTTCAAATTTCTGGTGAAGAGAATCGAAGGCCATCTTTTCGCCTCCTTCTTCTCTATTTTTGATAAACATCATTTCTTTTTCTTCCGGTCGGTAATGGAGGTTGGTTGCCAGGGTATGAAATACGACCTGGTTTAGAAAGTTCCCGAGCCCCAATGACTCGTAAACTGTTTTTCTGCACATTTTGCCAATCATAACCGCATCACTCGGTATTATGCAAAGCGCCGTGGCAAGATTTCTGACCTCATCATCCAGAATTTCAGGTTCCACTGCCCTAGTGATAATACCTATCCGCTCCGCCTCTTCCCCGCGTATGGTTTTTCCTGTTATCAAAAGCTCGACAATTTTTTTTGTGTGTCCCATAATGAGGTCCATGGGCATGGAAACCACTCCCCCAAAGGCAAGCCGTTGACCCCTGTGGGCAAATCGCGCATCTTTGGCCGCCACCGAAATGTCACTGCCTTCCGCAAAGTACATGCCTGCCTCTATGCACCAGCCATGGATCTGGGTGATAAGAATTTTCTTGCAGTAAAACAGCGCTCTTCTGATCCCCACTACGTGGTCTTCATCAACTCTTAACCTCGTCCCCTGATAAGGCTTGACTTGGGGACTGCCACCATAAACGCGATAGACCATAGACAAATCAAATCCGGCACAGAAATTTTTGCCGTTGCCTTTAATGACGATCACTTTCACTTCCTCATCTTGCTCAGCCTCCTTAAGGGCATCCTGAACTTCCTCGGTCATTTCACCCGGCCCGATACTGATGGCGTTGTTTTTATCAGGCCGGTTAAGGGTCAGATAAAAAATGCCCGGGCAATCTTCGTCTTTGCTGCAAGCTATGGTCTTATACGTTTTCATTTTTGTCCTCCTGTTTTCTTATTCATCAAAAAAATTCTGGCTCATCGCGGATTAGTGTGAAAATGCCGCGTTGAGTTACTTGTGAGTAAACCTCAAATCACTACAATATCCTGCAAATAAAATATGTTACATCATACAGGCGCTGTGATGGTCATCGATGCTACTATTGGAAATCACACTAATCCGCGATGAGCCAAAATTCTTGATGGAATCGGCAAAAATAATCCACGAAATTGCATCGCATCCTGGCCCAGATACAAATTAGCATACCGTGGGGTTGGTTGTAAATTAACCGTTTAGTTAGATTTATAACTAAACCGGAAAGTCGTGTCAAGACAATTATTTTAAAAAAAATTATTGCCGTCTTTCAATTGGTTACATGGCGTTTAGGATTATAAATGCAAATGTCATGGGGCGTTTTTACTTCAGACGAAATTTGATTTGTATGAGGGAAATATTTTGGCTCTCAAAGTGTTATGAATATTTTTTTCCACCTTCGTGACTTTTCTGAAGTTGGCCCACCTATAAGCGGACATGAAGAGGGATTTGCGCTGTTCTTAACCGCTTGAAATGACATAAAATTCTTGATACTCCAAAATTATTTCACCCCACTCTTTTCGGGTAATTTGCCGTGTCCTTGTGAAGGATGAGCATTGTTTAGCTATAATGAATATGTATGGTTTGGTTAAACTTCTCACTTTCAGATCCTTTGAAAAACGGTACAGCGCAAATCCCTCATGAAAGGGCAAGGTTGAAACCGGCGCACTTGTGGATCATGATCTGGGGGTTAAGGACTGAGGTGCTTTAACCGGAGTCGTTGAGGGAGGAGGAGATCAGGATGAAGGCGGAGATGGTGCTTAGGGGCTACCAGGTAGAGATGGGCCGGGAAGAGACGGATGATGCGTTCAAAACCTCTGGGAGGTTCAAAAATGAGAGGCTTCCTGAGCGTGAACATCATTTTGGTATATGTCGTCATTGTGAATTACAGATATAGCCACGATACCCACCGTCCTCTACCAAGGCCTGCACCATTCCACAAACCCAGCCAACCCCTTGATTTATGCCCTCAACATCTGCTATCAAAAAATAAGAGGCCGTCAGGTTATTTCCGCTTATGACGCCTTCTCCGCGAGGGATGGAATAGGAGACGGGAAAGGCGGGAAGACTTGTGGACGGTTACCTGTTTTCTACCTTGAGGCCGACAGGAACCATGACTTGAGTCGGGCGGGCCAGTAACGTACACTCCGCACCCTGTTCAAGGAATGGCGGACCGACAGGAGCTGTTTCTCATTGGGCGGAAACAGGCCATAAACGCTTTGATTATACAGCTCCACAATCCATGAAATGTCGTTTCCAAGGGCCGGGAATCGTCTTGCCAGACGAAAACCGTACTCGAGCGGCGTTTCATTGGGAACACGGGGCATCCCGCAATGGGCCCCCCAGCGCTGAAGCCGGGCATAGGGATATACCCCCGCCTGCGCATGCGCTCCTTTCCTCATCCTTCGTTCAGGGATGGACTGGAGGAACGACTTAAAGAGACCCAGCAACCGAAGCAGCACAGCCCAGATGCCCGCCTTCTTCTCATCCGCGGCCGTCCTCGCGGCCAGCCATCGAGCAAGCCAATAGGCCCCGAATACAAAGACCGCCAGCCCGATAATGAGGGCCATCCCCATGAAGCCCCATGTCAGGATAGCGTGGAAGAACCCCGGCTCGCTCCCGGCCGCTATCGGTATTTCAGGGCCGAAATCCTCCTGTCCTGAAGGCCGACACCCTTCTTGCGCCCTTCGACAGCCACCCATAAAAATGAAGCGGAGGACGGTGATCAAGACGGGAACCAGGGGCATTGCCGCGGCCTTAAGCACGTCGCGGCCGACCTCAGCGGCACTCATCAGGGAAGGAAGAAAGAGGACCACCAGGCCTCCTCCGAACAGGAGCACCAGCACCATAAAACCAAGGACCGCGCCGACACCTCCATAGCCACCCACATAGCCCTTCTCCACCCCGCGCCCATCGCCTCCCGTTCCCAGGGCCAGGAGACCGAGCATCATAAACCCCAGGAACCCCCACTTACAGGCGGCATTCGGGGTCACGGGGACCCCTTTTGCGATCATAATCAACTGGATGAGGAGTAAGGTGAGAAATGCGGCGGCACCCAGATCGAATCTGGCACTCACCACAGAGCGGTCAGGGGTCTTGGCAATCAGCCGGATGCCGGCGGTCCAGAGGGCCGCGGTCCAGAAAAGGACCAGGAGAACAGCAGACCATTCCAGAAACGTGTATTGCCGGCTCAAGAACATGGCAAGCCATTGTCCGGACCAGAAGGAATCTCCCCAGTCAAACAGGACATATACCATGCGGCAGACGGCAAATGACAGACCCGGGGCATGGAGACCGATGACGGACGCCATGCGCCAGCCTCTTCCCTGATGCAGAGAGGTGATCCCTGCTGCAAGGACCAGTATCAGGGCCCCGTCTGTTATGGAAAAGGGACGAAAGCCCAGGATCGGCATGATGAAGGCGGCCCATGGATATATCCAGCTCAACACCATGCCCGCACAGATGACGGTCAGCAGGCCTTTCTGTCGATGTCTCATGAACCGGGATCCTTTCCGGAGCAGCCCGCTTCGCCGACCGTATCCGGGCCTTGGGCCTCTGAAAGGAACGCGGGCAACCGTAATGTATTCAGAACCACCGTAGGGATCTTTCGGTGACGGAGGGAGGCCGTGATGCGGTTGGTCGCCTCGCAGGGGGTATAGGAGAACAGGAGGCAGGTCACACCCCAGGGGAGCGGATAGACCCGGGAGAGGATCTCCAGAAGGCCCCCTTCATATTTTATCGTGAGCCTGGCAAGCGCTTCGAGAATCAGCGCGAGCCGGGCCGGACCGCGAGCTACAGGGACAACCGGGGAACGTCCCCCTGCAAGGACGCTGTTGGCGGCAAACCCGAGGGCACGGCCATTTCGGTCCAGCAAGGCCGCATGGGAGGCGACCGCTTCTATGGTCCGCTCGAACGCCTCTTCGGCCCCCGCTTCCGCAAATGGGCCGACATCGAGCAGGAGCATGACCTTCTCCCGTTCCGCGGGCTCACACAGCTTCTCCTGCATCCGGTTGTAACGCGCACTGGCCTTCCAGTGGATGCGCCGCATCGGACGTCCCGGCCGGTAATCCCTTGTGCCGTAGATATACACCGGGTCTTCCACCAGACCCCTTGCCCCGGGGGCCCCGTACAAGTCCCGTTTCGGCAGAGAAAGGAGCCTCACCTCCCTGATGTCTGGGTAGATGATCACCTCCACGGACGACGCCGTCTTTTTTTCCCGCGTGTAAAAACCGAAGAGATCTCCGACCATGACGACGGGGGGACCCACCCGGTAGATCCCCCGGCGGGTGAAGGTCAGCTCCTTTTGCACCCGGCACCTCTGATACCATAGGAGCCTGCATGCGGTCCCGAACCCCTCTTCCTCATGCGCGATGCGGATGGAAGGATGGGGGAGACGAAGGCCGATATGGACCATCACGGGGAGACACTTGGCATTGATGATCCGGATGCGCAATCTCATCGGTTGCCCGGGAAACCCCTTCTGTCTTTCCATGTCCAGCTCGCAGGAGACGTGAATGGGACTCAACCGGGACCAGATATTGGCGCCGATACCGATGCCCAAAAGGATGCCCGTAAACAGGATCAGGTCCCGGAAACCGTAGAGGAGTGCCATAAACAGGAAACCGCCCGCAGCACACTGAAACAGGGGGACGATAAAGATCGAGGCGGCTCTCTCCTCCGGGATCTGCATAGCCGTGACCTTACTCAACAGGTGCGGGTACGGGGATCTGAGCCATAATCTCCTTCAGAAAGCGGCCGACCGTCTCCCCCCGCAGACGCTCCTCTTCCCTGAGGATCAGGCGATGGGCCAGCACCGGAAACGCCAGATGCTTGACATCGTCCGGCAGGACATAATCCCGTCCCCTCACCGCGGCCAGCCCCTGGGCCGCACGCATCAGCCCTAAGGACCCTCTGGGGCTCGCCCCGAAACGGAAGGCCTTATGGGTCCTCGTGGCCCTGACAATCTCCGTAATATACTCCGCCACAGGGGCAGCCAGAAGGATGTGTCGCCGGGCCTGCTGCATGCGGAAAAGCTCCTCCGGAGTCGCTACGGGACCGAGCTCTGCCAGGGGATTCTGTTCCTGGAAACGCGCCAGGATGGACATCTCTTCTGTCTTGTCGGGATACCCCACCTCTATCTTGAGGAGGAACCTGTCGAGCTGGGCCTCGGGGAGGGGGAAGGTCCCTTCCAGCTCAATCGGATTCTGGGTCGCAATGACGAAAAAGGGCCTGGGAAGCGGGTAGGTTTTGCCGTCTACCGTTGCCTGGCGCTCTTCCATGCTCTCGAGAAGACTGGACTGGGTACGGGGGATAGCCCGGTTGATCTCATCCGCCAACAGGATGTTCGTGATCACAGGACCCTCCTG
>ENA-OSEO01005272-OSEO01005272.1-sediment-metagenome-genome-assembly--contig:-NODE-5272-length-12619-cov-3.048557_pt1 | contig 12619 bp, 14 predicted proteins | sample MGYA00237883_ERZ534232 | MGnify/ENA metagenome assembly ERZ534232
AGCCACTTGCTGGGCGACCCCTTCTCCTCGACGTCGGCGAGCATCTTGCCGTTGAACGAGTTGCGAAGCTTCCAGCGCATCCGGTCGTCTGCGAACTGCTCGACCGCTTCGAGCGCGCGCTCGTACTCCGGACGGCGCTTTTCGCCAATCGCCGAGAGCGCCCACAGGGCCTCAAGCGCGTCGGAGTTGTATGAGAGCGGGTACCCGAACCGCAGCCACCCGGGCTTCTCGCCGTACTCGAGTGGCGCGTGCTCCGCGATCCACTCCTCGCGCAAGCCGGGGCGCTCATCGGCCTTGGCCCGGTAGGCGGCGTCGGCGAAGTCGCGAGCACCCTTCGGCAGACAGCGCAGGACTTGTTTGTCGCGCAACGCCGCCACAGCGGCGTCACGCAGCGCGGTCGTTCCGCGTGGCCACCGGTCGGTGGGAACCTCGGCCAAGAAGAGCAGCAGTTTGGGCGTGAGCATGTGGCAATAGCCGTTCAGCGTGAGGTCGGTGCCTCCCGGCGGGCATGCCAGACCGTGCTGTCCGTACACCCCGACCAGGTACTCGAGTGCCTTCGCCACACGTTCGTCTCGCGCCCAGCCCAGGCGGGCCAACGCGCGCGCGACGTTGGCGGTTAGGCAGGGAATCGATCCGCGGGACTGGGCGTTCGTGCAGCTCCAGGAGCCGTCGGCCAGCTGGCGCGAGAACGCGTAGTCGGCCGCGCGTTGCACACGCGGGTCAGACCCGTCGGCCCACAGCTCGCCGAGGAAGTGCACCTGCCACAGCGACCCCAAGTACTTCTGATAGTCGCGGGCCGGCGGCGCCCAAGAGCCGTCCTCCAGTTGCGCATCGAGGATGCGCGCCACTGGCTCGTAGGTGTTGCGCACGTCCCATAGAGACGAGGTCCTCGGCGAGTCCGCCTCGCCGAGAAGCGTGCGGCGTGTGAGGACGGCGACCGCAGGGTTGTCCTCCTCCAGCAGCCAGTCGCGAGTCTGTGCCGGAACGCGCGACATGATGTGTGCCGGCCCAGCCACGCTCACTCCTCCTCGGCGGGAAGGTCGGTCAGTTTGAAGGGCGTACCGTGACCGGGGTAGACGGTCCGGATCTCCAGCGCGCGCAGGCGCAGCAGGCTGGCATGGGCGGCATCGGGATCGTCCATGATCGTGTTCAGCCGAGGACCATCCAGGTTCTCGAACAAGTCACCGCTGATCAGGTCGCCGTCGGCGGTCAACACGCCGATCGAGCCTGCCGAGTGGCCCGGCAGGTGCAGCACGGTAGCCTCCACTCCCCAGCGGTTCAGGCTCTTGCCGTCCTCCAGCAGGACATCCGGCTCGAAGCGCTCCTTCTTCCCGAACTTGACGAGCTTCGGGGCGAGGAAGCCTGCGACGGCGTTCGAACGCGTGCGGCCCGCGAACATGTCGCCGGTGCGCGCGATCTCGGCATCGGCCGCATGCATCGCGATCTTGGCGTTGTACTCCTCACGCAGGTACGCAGCACTTCCGATGTGGTCGAAATCGCCGTGCGTGAGAAGAATCAGCCGCAGCTCCTTCGGACCGCAATCCGCGTCTGTGAGCGCCCAGTCTATGGCGCCCCGGTTGCGCGAGGTCCCGGCGTCGACCAGCACCCAGCCGATGGCTCCTTCGAGCAGGTAGCAGTTCACCATGCCCATGCGCAAGGGCATCGGGACTTCGATCGTGTGGACGCGAACGCTCATGTGTACGCCAATTCTACTGCGCTGTGCGGTACCAGCGGTCGGTGAATGTCGCGGCCCACAGCCCGTTCAGCGTTTGCACGGGCGGCACCTCTCCTCGGCCGAGGAGATCGCACGCCTTGAGCACCACGCCTCGGTCGAGCATGTGGGCGATGGGGCCGTCCGCGTCTACCGTTCCACGAAGGTGGCCGATGAAGTCCGGGTCGCGGAAGAGGGACTGCGCAGGATCGAGGAACGGGCTTTTGGGCCGGTAGACCCACTCATGCGGCACGTGACGCGCCAGGCACTGTTTGAGGGCGGCTTTGGGCTCCTGCGTGGGCCAGCTGTCGACTGATGCGAAGGCCGTGGCCAGTATCTCGGTGCTCAGGAAGGGAAAGCACACCCGCATGCCCGCCCCCTCGAATACCCGCAGTGCCTTCTGCGCGAACATGCCGGGCCCGATCAGCATCAGGTCCGTGGCGATCGCACGTGCGCGGTACGAACCCCCCACTGCGTCGCGGACCCAGTTGTCCAACGTGCGGTAGACCTCGTGCGAGAGGCGGTCGTCGTACAAGATGCCGGCAAGCGGGTTCTGCGCAAGGATTGCAGGGGCGAGCGGGATCGAAGCGGAGCGCCGCGCCGCGCCCAGCAGACGTGCCGCACGCGGGTGGTCCCACAGGGCAAGTGGGTAGGCCGACCCCATTACGCTCCTCACGGGCCGAGGAACCATTCGGAGCTTGCTCCACGAGCGGAGGCGCTTCCTCAATCCCATCGCGCTGTCCGCTCCGGTACCGTCGAGCACGATGCGGCCTTCGTGACTGAAGCGTTCGATGACCTGGTAGGCGAGGTCGAGCGCGTGGCCTGTGCTCATGTCGCCCAGCGGCTGCGCGTGCGTCCTTCCCGGTCGGACCAGGCAATCTGCGAGTGGCCGAGTCCGCCGCAACCGCACGAAGCGCAGGCCGAGATGCGCTGCCATCGCTTCGGCAAGTTCGGATTCGGGGTCGTCATCGCTGAAGGCGTAATTCGCCAGGATGGCGTCACTGCGTCCGCGCGCGGCGAGACGCGCCGCGAACAGGCCCGAGTCAACACCTCCGCTGAACAACAGGACGGGGTCCGGCCCGTCACCTACTGCATCGTCTATGGCTGCGTCGATGATCCGTTCGATCACGCGACACTGTTCATCGGCAGACACGACGGCGATGTTGCGTCCCGCGCCGGCGGAGACGCGCTCAGTGGGCGTCGTGCCTTCGTAGCGGTACCCGGGCACGAGTCTGGACACGCCTTGGTAGGCCGAGAGCGGCGGCACGATGGTTCCGAACTGCAGCGCGCTGAAGATGGCGCGCGGATCGGGCTCGGGGTGTGCGGCTGCGAGCTCCGCCGGCCAGTTGGACAGTCGGCCGGACGCGTCGTGGAACCACCCGACGGTGTCGGCGTGCGCGATCTCGAGCAACGCGTCCGCGGACACGCCGCAGCCCGCCTAGCGTTCGGAGAGCGGCACGTAGTCCTGACGCGTCGCCACGCTCTTGTATCCGGGTCGAATGACCTTGCCCCCTGCGGCCAGCTCCTCGATGCGGTGCGCCGCCCACCCGACAACACGCGACACCGCAAAAAGCGGCGTGAACAACTCGTGCGGGATGTCGAGCATCTGGTACACGAATCCCGAGTAGAAGTCCACGTTCGCGCTCACACCCTTGAACATGCGCCGCTTCGTCGCGATCGCCTTCGGCGCGATGTCCTCGACCTTTGCGTAGAGGGCGAACTCCTCGGACACGCCCTTCTCGGCGGCGAGTCGCTCGGCGTACGTGCGAAGGATTGTGGCGCGCGGATCGGAGATCGAGTACACGGGGTGGCCCATGCCGTAGACAAGGCCGGAGCGATCGAACGCCTCCTTGTTCAGGACGCGCACGACGTAGTCCTCGATCTGCTCGTCGTCGTCCCAGTCGGCCACCGAGCGCTTGAGGTCGTCGAACATCTGCACGACCTTGATGTTCGCTCCGCCATGCCGAGGACCCTTGAGCGAGCCGAGCGACGCGGCGACCGCCGAATACGTGTCGGTTCCGGTCGAGGAGACCACATGCGTGGTGAACGACGAGTTGTTGCCGCCGCCGTGCTCCGCGTGCAGCACCAGCGTCATGTCGAGCACCTGTGCCTCGAGAGCGGTGTAGCGGCTGTTGGGCCGCAGCATGTGCAAGAAGTTCTCGGCGGTCGACAGCTCGTGAACCGGTCGGTGGATCACGAGACTCCTGTTGTGGAACTCATCGAGATAGGCCTGATAGGCGTACACGGCAAGCATCGGGAACTTGGAGATAAGGTGCAGGCTCTGCCTCAGGACGTTTCGGGTCGACGTGTCGTCGGGCTGCTTGTCGAGCGTGTACAGCGACAAGACCCCACGCGCCATCGCATTCATCACGTCGCGGCTCGGCATGAGCAAGATTGCGTCGTATATGAAGTTGCGCGGGAGTCTGCGCATGGTGGAAAGCCGCTCGTCGAACTCTTTGAGTTCGGACGCATTCGGCAACGTGCCGAAGAGCAGCAAGTAGGCGGTCTCCTCAAAGCCGTGGCGCTCCTCGTTCACGAAGCCGTCCACGAGATCGGCGATCTCGATGCCACGGTAGAACAGCTGGCCCGGCGCCGGCAGCAGCTTGTCTCCGGACGGCGCGGTCCCGACCACGTCACCTATCTTGGTCAGCCCCGCAAGCACGCCCTTGCCCGTGATGTCTCTCAGGCCCCGTTTCACATCGTATTCGGGGTACAGCCCTGGATCGACCTGGCTTCCCTCCACGGCAAGTGCGGTCCAGCGGTCGAGTTCGTCGTTGTCTGCGACCAGCGTACGGGATGCCCGTTTCGGCGTGCGTTCATCTGATGTTGGCGTCACGTCGATTCCTTTCGCCTGATCTCGTGCTGGTTACGCAGGGTCGTTCTTGCTCGGAGGGTGCGCGTACCGCCTCTCGTGCCCCGTGCGAGCGTCCGACCGCTGCGGCGGTTTCGTCCCAGTGTATGTGCCCCTGCGCGGCGCTGAAATGCATTCACCCCACCCGCGCCGTGGCGTCCGCGTCGGTCCAGACCGCGGCCGCGTCGACTCAAGGATACATGACTGCGAGGCAGATTCGCCGCCTTGCCGTGTCCGCCGTTCAGTGCAGGGGAGCGCCGGAGGTATCTTCGGCCGGTTGCATGACGCGCGTCCCGTAGTACAGAGCCGCGAAGTCGTAGACCGCGTGCGCGACCATTGCGGCGGGCAGACTCCCCGTCAGGTGGTACAAGTACCCGAGCGAGATGCCCAGCACGCTGGCGAACACCACATACGAGCCCGAGATCGCGTGAGCGAGCCCGAAAACGACAGCCGCCGCGAGCACCGCCACGTGCGCGCCTGCCCCCTGCGCGCCCGCGATCTGCGCGCACCAGGTTTGGAGGAAGCCCCGGAACAGGAGCTCCTCGCCGACGCCCGCCAGCAGGGACACAAGCGCCAGATCGAGAACCGTTGCCTTGCCGAAGAGCCGCACCGCCAACTCGAAGTCGGCCTGCAGCCGGCGAAGCACGCGCGGCCGGATGCGCATCAAGCCGATTGCGGCAGCTGCCATGAGCAGGCCGAGGACGACGCCGGCGCCGACCTGCGCGGGTCCTGTCGCCCACGTCGGCTGAACGTGAGCCAGGCGGATCGCCGCCAGCGCGATCACGCCGGCGAGCGATTCCACGCCGATGGTGACCTTCAGTAGCGCGGAGCGGTCCATGGGCTGGAGGCGGGGAGCGTGAGCTGGCGCGTCGGGACTCACCGGGTCGGAGCCGCCTCTCTTCGGAATGGGTGAAACCGGCCGTCCAGAGCGTACCGTGCGCCTGAGGGTTCGACCAGCGCAGGCGCGGCCGCCAGCGAACGCACCGCTGCTGCCTGGTAGAACCGCGACTTTGGCACGTCCTGTGCTCCAACAAAGGCTACCGAGGGTGTAGCGACAGCAGGATTGCGAAGAAGCGAGGTAGCATGCAGCGAATCAAGCCGCCACACATCGTCATCGCCGTTGTCTTGATCGTGGTCGGGGCGTTCATCATCCCGCAGGTGATTGCTGACCAGCCTGGGGCGCGCAGCTCCGACGGCAGTACGATCACCGAGACGATTGGCGTAGTCGAGACGAACGCGACGGCAGTGTTTCCCGTGAGTCTGACCGAAGGGTCGGGGGCCGAGCACGAGTCGTCCCACATGTTCGAGGCGCTCGCCGGGCTGCCTGGCGTGGGCAAGGCGACCCTGGACACCGAGACGCTCGAACTTGCGGTGTCATACAACGATACTCAGATTTCCGACGGCCCCATCCGCGCACGGCTGCTCGAGTCCGGCTACGTCCAGCCTACGCTCGAGGATGCCACACCCACCGAACTTGCTGCCGACGGCTCTGCGCAGCACATCTCCGTGACCGACGACGGCACGGGCTTCTCGCCGTACCTGATCCGCGCTACCGCGGGTGTCCCTATCACGATCGAGTTCGGTCCGGGTACCGAGTGCCGGGTCGGCGTGAAGTTCCCCGACCTCGGCATCGAGCAGGACATCTCGCAAGGCGGCCTTGTCGAGTTGCCAGCACTGGAATCGGGCGAGTACCAGATAGCATGTTCGGGCGATGGTCACGAGGGCACGCTGATCGTGGAGTAGCCCCCGGCGTCGGGCGGGCGGCCGAACGCACGTCACGAGGGTCCGGCGGACTCCCATGCTTCACGCAGCCACCCGACGACCTCGTTGTCGACCTCGTCGCTTGAGTGAAGCTCGAGGTGGTGCGTGAAGCGACCGGGCGACGGCTCCACGACCTGCTTCCAGCGCGAGGATTCGTCTCGCCGTCGCAGCCCTACCGTGAGCACGAGGGGTACATCGGCCCCGCTCAAGTACATTCCTGGGATCCAGACGTATGCGAAGCCGGTGTCCCGACGGAAGGCGACCTGGCTTCGCGTGACTCGCAGTTCCGCCGGTCCGATCGCGTCCACCGCTTGGCGCACGCGGTCGAAGATGCGCCGGGACGCTTCGTTGCCTGCGAAGAACTCATCGAGCGTCGGCCGTGGGGTACCGGCATGCCGCAACACAGCTCACCCTTCCTTGCGATGGCCCGCGATCGACTTGAGCGCGAAGACCACCTTGTGCGCGCGATTCAGCACGAGGTGCATCGACACCGGAGGTGCGGAGGCCTTCGCGAGGAATTCGCGCACCGAGGTGTCGGGCGGCACCTCTCGGCCGACCGATCGGTCCTCAAGACCGGCAACCAGCTCCTTGAAGTCCCTCGTCCGGACCGGGACAAGTCCCCGCTCTGGGTCGATCTCGGTCTCGGCCACCGCCGCGAAGAGGACTTTCTGGTGCGTCAGCTGCTGGTCCAAGACGTCGGCGAATGTCGGCAGGGCGTAGAAGAGCCAGTTCTCCTCGGCCGATAACCGGTCGTGCAGGTCGGCATCTGCATCGTATGAGACCTCTCCGCGGCTGGTTCGTGGTGCGAGGGGCAGCACGAAGCGCACGCCGACATGCACGCTGCCCGCAGCGAGTAGGGAGCCGGCGGGGAAGCCGGTCTCGCCTACCTGATCGAGCGCGAAGCTCAGGAAGGCATAGCCCTCCCGCAGGAAGTGAAAACGGGCAGAGCACGTGAACCACTCGACGTAGTTGTCCTCGGAAGGTATCAAGCTGCCGTCCTCCCAGCTGATTCTAGCGACTCAGGTCCAAGAACCAGTCGTTGGCGTGCATTGTGTGACCGGGCGGGTAGTCGACATCCACCTCGCCGCGAAACGAGAAGCCGAGCTTGCGGCACACGGCGTTGGAGGCGGCGTTGTCGGTCGCGGGGAAGGCGTGCATGCAGCGGTGAGCGCCGGATTCGCGGGCGCGTTCGACGGCCAGTCGCGCTGCTGCGGTCGCCACTCCACGCCCCTGGAACTCGGGCAGTACATGCCAGCCGATCTCCCACACCCTCTCGCCTTGCCACTCGGACTCCCAGTAGCCGACCCAGCCGGCGGACTCACCGGTGCCCTCAACGACCGCGAAGACGCTGTCTGCCGAGGAATCGTCGAGGGCCAGATAACGCTGGTGGCGCTCGCGCAGCTTCTTCGGCGATTCGGGGCCGCCGATGAACTCCGTTGCCGCAGGGTCTCCGAGGAGGCGCTCAAGGAGGGGCATGTCGGCGTCGGACCATGGCCGGAGGAACACATGCGCCCGGAGAGAATCCGACCTGGACATGCGACCTCCCTCATCGTCTTGTCTCGTCGAGCTTAGCGCGCCGCGTTCCGCTTGTCCGCACGAATCGATTGTCGCGCCTTCGTGTCTCGTAGTGCGTGCGGGAGGACCGCGGTGGGGAAGGGTCCGCTGGTCGTGTGTTGAAGCACGCGTGTAGCTGCACGTGACGGAACGCTCGGATACCGGCGCAAGGGGGACGGCATGCAGGCTGCAGGCAAGACGATCGTGGTGACAGGGGGAGGCAACGGAATCGGGCGGGAGCTGGTGCTGGGACTGCTCAACCGGGGCGCGCGTGTCGCAGCGATCGACATCAGCGAGGCCGGATTGATGGAGACTGCCGACCTGGCGGGCGCCAAGGCCGACAGGGTCTCGACTCACACCACGGACATCACGAATCGCGATGCTGTCGAGAAGCTTCCGGCTGCGGTTATCGAGAAGCACGGTCAGGTCGACGGCGTGATCAATTGCGCCGGAATCATACAACCATTCGTGAAGCTCAACGATCTTGACTACGGGGCCATCGAGCGCGTGATGAACGTCAACTTCTGGGGTCTTACCTACATGACCAAGACGTTTCTGCCGCACTTGCTGGAGCGGCCCGTCGGCCACATCGTGAATGTCTCCAGCATGGGGGGCTTTCTGCCTGTCCCGGGGCAGACCGTGTACGGCGCGTCCAAGGCTGCGGTCAAGCTGCTGACCGAGGGTCTCCACTCCGAACTGACCGAAACGAATGTCTCGGTCACCGTGGTGTTCCCGGGGGCGATCGCGACGGACATCTCACAAAACTCCGGGTTGGATGCCCCGCCCGCGTCTGAGGCAGCCGCAAGCGGTGAGGCCAAGTTCAAGACCACTCCCCCCCGGGAAGCGGCGCGCGTGATCATTGACGCCATGGAGAAGGACGCCTACCGCGTTACAATCGGCAAGGACGCGGCAATGATGGATCGCCTTTCGCGGCTGATGCCCAAGCGCGCGGCAGCGCTCATCTACAAGCAGATGCGGGAGTTGCTGGCGGACTGATTGCGGTTCGCCCGAGCAACACAGTATGTGGAGGGGTCATTGCAGTGGCGAACACCGAGAGAATCAAGGTCGACACCGGCATGGGGATCATCTGGTTCATCGGCTGGTTGTTCACGATCGCTTACGCGGAGTTGAGCTTCTGGACCGCGGTGCTCGGACTGATCATCTGGCCGTACTACCTGGGCGTGGCCGTGCGCTAGCCGGCGCGCGACCGTTGCCGAGTCAGGCGGGTGCGGGGCTCGCGCGTCAGATGTACGCGAAGAGCGGCGGGAACACGATTACGACGATCGCTGCCCACAGGGCGTAGACGGGCAGGTAATCCGTCTGCCACTTCTCGACGGCCGTGAACGACCCGGTCCCCCTCAGGAAGCGCGCGTAGAGCACGGCGGACCACGCCAGATTGACCAGCAGGACGGCATTCTCGCCGAGGGCTGCTACCCGGTTGGGAGTGAAGCCGAACTCGGTGATGCGCGCGGCGATCGCCCACAGCGCTTTTCCGTTGGCAAGCAGCGCGCTGACGACCAGAACCACCTGCAAGACATCGAAGGCGCCGGGGGGCGACAGGGGATCTCGGGCGGAGACGGAGTAGAGCAGGAGTCCCAGGACCACCGCCAGGAGTAGATCGAAGGCGATGAGCACGTCTCGCTCGATGTCGATTCCCCGTCCGGTGAACAGCACCGTTCCCAGGAATGTGAGAAGTACCGCGGCGAAGAGCGGCGTGAACAGGCGTGTCAGCACGGGTGCCATGTTCTCGATCACGCTTTGTTTGGCTTCCACGAGCCAGGAGGCGATCACGACGGCTCCCGCCGCTCCACACGGCGCCAGCCATGACTCGAAGACCGGCTCGACGTCGATGCTTATCGCCTGGAAGATCATCGCCATGAACCCCATGAGCACACCGCCGCCAAGGGCGATGAGGACGTAGTAGATGAACAGCTCACCGGAGAATCGGACGAAGTCCATGCGACCGCTCACCTGGTTCCAGCGGTCGCCGGCGTACGCGATACCCATCACAAGCCACAGCGCGATCGGCAGGTGAAGTGCCGTGAGACCCTCGGTCGATCCCCCCGAAGCGAATGGATACACGTTTGCGAAGACGGCAGCCGCCACGAATGCCAGAGCCAGCCAACGGACTGTGCCGGTGTTCACCCGCCGTTTCCACACGAAGTACCCGGTGAGGAGAGGCAAGACGAAGAAGCTCAGATTGCGGGCGTAGAAGCTGGCGTCTTGGTCTATCTGCATTCCGAAAAGCGCCGGCACCTTGATGAGCACGGCGGCAGCCACCGCAAGACAGAATGCGACAACGGCGTCGGTCCGGGTCCACGCACTTCCGTCTTCGGAATCCGAGTCGACCATGACGAGCTGCTTCCAGAGCCGGTCCGAGTGTTCGCGCGCGAACTCCCGCGAAAGAGCGTCGAGGTCTCCCATTCGTTTGACCGCCACGAGGAATGCTTCGTCGGTGTCGAGCCCCGCATCGACCAGGGCTGTCACCTGCTCACGCAGGTGGTCCTCCAACTCCGCAACGTCGACGGCGTGAATCGCTTGCCGACGCCGCAGATAACTCCGCCATTGCTCGATCTGGTCCTCGAGCGATGCATCGTGACCTGGTGTTGTCATCACTCAGACTCCTCGGATTGGCGTGGTTGAAGGGTGGTGGCCGGCCGAAGTAGACAGGGAGAACGTACGCCACATGCTCCGCAGCGTATCGTCCACCGCCTGCCACTGCGCGCGTTGCTCTGCGAGATGCGCCAGGCCACGTGACGTGATCCGGTAGTACTTCCGACGACGGCCGCTCTCCGCGACCTCCCAGCGTGCATCGACGTAGCCGAGTCTTGCGAGCCGGTGCAAGACGGGGTAGAGCATCCCGTCGGTCCACTCCAGTCGCCCCCCCGACAGCTCGCGAACACGCTGCAGGATGGCGTAGCCGTAGCTGTCCCCGTCGGCCAGAATCGCCAGGACGATGGGGGTTGAGGACGCGGCCATCAGGTCCTTGTTGATCTCCATGCCGACACCTCGCGCGGGACCGACCTACCTCGCGTGCACAAGCGTGTTACATAGCAGCACTATACATAGCAGCACAAGGTATGTCGAGGAACTCCACCGAATGTCTGCACATAGGCGCCACCGCTACAGCTTCTGGATGCACGCCGCGACGGCCTTTGTCGGCTGCGCTACGCGATTGTGGAACTCCGTGTCGAACAACTCGAGTATTCGCCACCCGGTCTGCGGGTTGAACCGGCTCGTCAGCTCCTGTTCGGTGACGGCACGAGGTACATTCTCGATCGGGAATTCGACCGCGAACTCGTGGAGGTAGTACCTGCCTCCGACCGCCAGCGCTTTGCCGAGGTCTTCTATGAAGAGATCGCTTTCGTCTTCGTCGAGCAGGTGCAGAAAGCCCGAGTCCGTCACTGCGCCGAATGCCATGCCGAGGGCCGAGGGTCTCGCAGCATCCGTCACCTCGAACCGGAGTCTGTCTGCAACGTCACGTGGGAGCTGTGACGCCTTGTGGCGCGCCTGTTCCACCGCGCTGCGGACGAACTCGATGCCGAGTACCTCGTGGCCCAGTGTTGCCAGGTACATGGCCAGATCGCCGGTCGCACTGCCCAGGTCAAGGACTGGGCTAGAAGGCGGGTGCGCGGCGAGGAGACGCTTCATGGCCGGCTGCGCTCCGCCGACTTCCCAAGGCGCGGTGTCGTCGTAGACAGAATCGAAGAAGGCCCGCGGATCGCTGCCGAATCTACCCACCTGCTAGAGGTCCCAGTCGCCTGCCGCTTCCGGCTGGAAGAGCACGCGATCGATCCTGAAGGCTCGTGGTCCCGAAGGGGTAGGCCATTCGATGGTGTCTCCTTCGCCATAGCCGATGATGGCTGTGCCAACAGGTGCCAGGATTGAGACGGCGCCTGCCACCGAGTCTGTGTCGCTCGGGAAGACGAGCGATACTTCCATCTCCTCGCCCGTCTCGACGTCTATCAGTTTGACCCTCGAATTCATGGTGACCACGTCTGCCGGTACGTCTTGTGGTGCCACGATGACCGCGCGGTCCAGTTCGCCCATCAGGCCAGCCAGGTCGTCGCGCGTGCGCATTGCCGCGGCCTCGTTGACGACCCGACGTAGCCGGTCCAGGTCGTGTTGCGTAATCACGATTCGTTTGGTTTCCACAGCTCACTCCCACGTCGGACCCGATAGCGCGACAACCGGCCCCGGGGCCGGTTGCGCACCTTATGATACACCGCCAACCGCAATCGAGCACCGGCGGACGAGCTTGACCCGCGGCAGTGTGAAAATCGGCCGGCGTGCGGGTTGGGTGATCCTATTTGAGCGAAGGCGCTCGAACGACGACCGACCCGGCCACCCTGTCGTGGATCGCCTGTCGCCTCGGGCCTGCGAACGTGGCCCCAAGGTCCGCACCGACAAGCGCCCAAACGGCTAGAAAGCCCACCGTGTACGTCGGGTTTGGAGGGTCGTCGGCGAATGAGATCTGCCACACGCAGAAATGGGCGAGTTTCCCACGGCGCGAACTTGATCGCAGTGCGCACCAAGGAGCGGGCGCCATTCGCATGACGACGAGTCAGGCGTCTCGTGGCAAGGTCCGGGCGCGGATGCTCGCATCCAGCTCGTAAAGGTTCGTATCCAAACGACTCTTGCCCGCCTGGCGAGCAGGCATCTGGAGCAAGACGAGGCCTTGCCTCGTCTTGCCGAGAGTAGCTCGCGGGCCGAACCTTGTCAGGTCGAAACCTGGGTTATGC
>ENA-OSEO01005273-OSEO01005273.1-sediment-metagenome-genome-assembly--contig:-NODE-5273-length-12618-cov-20.823459_pt1 | contig 12618 bp, 19 predicted proteins | sample MGYA00237883_ERZ534232 | MGnify/ENA metagenome assembly ERZ534232
TTAAGCTTTGCTTCGATGATTTTCAGGGAAGCTCCAAATCCGAAGCCAAAGCAAACCTGACGCGGAACAAGAAGTATATACAAGGAGTTTATGATCTGGTAGTAAAAGAACACGGCCTCAAGCTAATTATTGGTAATGCCCTTCCCAAAGTAAAAGATGCTACGGACTCACAGCTAGTCTGGAACGAACAGTCTTATAATAGTTGGCTGCAGCAATTCGCCCAGGAACATCCAAATGAGGTTTACATCTTTGATCAGTATGGTATTTTAGCTGATTCCAATGGTAACCTTAAAAAAGAATATGCGGTAGACGAATACGACTCCCATCCCAACGATAAAGCTTATTCAGCTTTAGATGACAGCTTCTTTAATTTTCTGAAAGAGAATTTTAAAAACTAAGCTTCTTGCACCGTTATGTTATTATCTTTGAACCAAAGCTAATTAGGAAAGTCGATTTCCAATTAGAGTCTTACCAAAAGTAAGAATCACCGGGATAATTAGAGAGATTTTGTAGAATCAGCGATAGTTGTTATAATCAATACGTCCGTCTTTTCTCTAGTTGATTATATGCCTGAATTCCTGCTTTAATACACGTCTTCAATATTTGTATTTTAGAACTTATTGACAGAGATAGTGTTTTGTTCTACTATATGTTTTAAGCATATAGAGATTAAAGACACCTGGAGAATGAAATGTGTAATCCATCAGGAAATGATCACCACAACATGGATGAAGAGACTTGCAGCTGTCCGGGAGGAAGAATCTCAAGGTTCATTCAGCCTTGCCTCTTACTTCTTTTATCTGAGAAACCTTCCTACGGATATGAACTCATGGAAAACCTATGCGAATTGGGGCTTCAGGAAGGCTCACCCGATCCGGGAGCCATCTACAGAAACCTGCGCCGCCTTGAGCAAGACGGTTTCGTGACTTCTGAGTGGAATACAGAGAGCTCCGGTCCTGCTAAGAGGTATTATAAGCTAACCTCCGATGGTGATGATTTACTCCATGCCTGGGCGAGCGGTATCAATAAGAGAAAAGATGCTTTTGAGAAATTTCTTCGCCGATATAAAAAGCATTTTGGGAAAGGAGAGAACAAAAATGTGTGAGAGAGGGTTTGGACATCACGGCTATTATGGTCACGGCCATGGCGGTTCCCGCAGAACTCCGTTCGCCGGATGTTGCTGCGGACCAACTGGGCGACGGTTCCCCAGCCGGGAGGAGCAAGTCAAGATTATGGAGGATTATAAGAAGGACTTAGAACAGGAGCTAGCTGAGGTCAGCAAACACATTGAAGATTTGAAGAAATAGGCTTTGAGCAGCTTTGGCACAGGATATCAAAAGAAAGGGGAAAGATGACACTTACTGTTCTTGTTATTAATGGCTTTGCTATAGTCGGCTTAGTTCTGTCTTTGCTGAAAGACAGGGCTAAGACTAAGCAGGCCTTGAAAGTCGCCTGGAAATCATTTAATCGAATCTTTCCAACCATAGTCATGGTGATCATTGTTATAGGCTGGCTGTTAACATTTGTTTCCAAGGCGGTTATCGGCGGTCTTATCGGTCAAAAAACGGGTATTACCGGTGTCGCCATCGCTGCTGTTCTTGGAAGCGTTCTTTTTATACCAGCGCTGGTTTCTTTTCCTTTGGCTGCGTCTCTGCTTAAAAGCGGCGCCAGCATAACGGCTGTGGCAACCTTCATTACCACTCTTACCATGATCGGCTTTGTGACTTTTCCCTTGGAGATAAAGACACTGGGGAAGAAGGTTGCATTATTGCGCAATGGATTCAGTTTTATCATTGCCATAATTATCGGCTTGCTCATGGGGGTAATCCTAAGATGAAGCCAGACATAAAGGAGCAAAAAACTGAGTCCCCTCGCGATTATAAGTTGATTCGCGATTATGCTATCGTGGCCGCGTTGCTCCTCATAACATTTGTTACCGGTTATTTCTTTCCCGCGACAGGAACGAGGATCTTTCAGGTGTCTCGCGAGTATTTTGTTGAGTTATTGGTGATATTGCCCGCGGTTATGGTCATTCTGGGACTCATCAATGTTTGGATCTCCAAAGACGTGGTGATGAAGCACTTGGGCGAAGAGTCAGGATTAAAGGGGGCTTTCTTTTCCATGCTGCTTGGGACGTTTCCCACCGGTCCGCTCTTCGTCGCCTTTCCCATAGTAGCTGCTCTGCGCAAGAAGGGAGCGAGTATGGGAAATATAGTAGTCCTGTTGAGTGCCTGGGCCTGCATTAAGATCCCACAAGAACTGATAGAACTCCAGTTCCTTGGCTTCAAATTCATGGCAGCGAGGCTCTTTCTGACAGTGATCTTTGTGCTGCTGATGGGCTGGACAGTAGATCTAATTATTGGAACAACCGAAAGGAGGAGCAGCCATGCTCGATCCGACCGACCTCAGTGACATGATTGAGTTTTCTCCCGCCGAAAAAGTCAAGAAGATGATCTTTCAGGGAGAAAACTTTAATGTGGCCCTTATTTGTCTGGATACCGGCCAAGAGATACCGGTTCATCCCGAGAACTACGATGTATTTTTCTTCACAATCTCAGGAACCGGCATATTTACCATCGGCAAGGAGTCTGTCAAAATGGAGAAGGGTTCGATGGTGTTTTCACCGGCCGGGGAGCGCGGCATTAAAGCCCTCGAACAGCTGGTTGTTCTAGGCATTCAAGCCGCCCACTAGAATCTGAAGAACAAGTTCCGGACTAAAGGAGTACATATTAATGGTTCAACGAATTCTATTTATTTGCATCGAAAATGCCGGCCGGAGTCAGATGGCGGAGGGCTTTGCCAAACACTATGGTGAAGGCGCAATTGAAGCTTTCAGCGCCAGCTCCAAGCCAGCCGAAAAAGTCAATCCCCTGGCAGTTGAGGTAATGAAAGAAAAGGGGATTGATATCTCACGGCAAAAACCGCGCAGCCTGCTGGATTTCGCAAACACACGATTTGATCTTGCAGTTACAATGGGCTGCGAAGAAACTTGCCCGGTTGCTTTAGCAAAGAGAATAATAGATTGGCAAATTCCCGATCCCAAAGAAAGACCCATTGATTTCGTCCGCCAGGTACAAGATGAGATCGAATCCAAAGTCAAAGGATTGCTCCACGAGCTGGGTAAGTAATCAAAGACCAACTTCCCTTCTTATCTAGCTGGGCCTCACAAAATAATTAACAGGAAACTAAAAGCATGCTTGACAGCGGCCGATTATATTACTATATTAGAAAGTGATAATATAGTAATGAAGGAGGCATCGCTTGAGCTCAATCAACCAAAATCAAGCCAGAGTTTTAAAAGCCCTTGCCCACCCCACAAGACTGCAGATTGTAGAAATCCTTAAGGATGGAGAGACATGTGTTTGTGAGATCTTGCCCGCTCTGGGTCTGGAGCAATCAAACGTCTCTCAGCATTTGGCTGTCTTAAGACAGCAAGGAATTCTCGACTTTCGCAAAGAAGGTCTAAGGGTTATCTATTGGATCAAGGACAAAAGGGCCTCCGATATCGTCGACCTTGTAAACCAAATTCTAATTGATAGGCTCAAGGAAACAGAGACCACCCTAAGGATCTTGAAGGAGGCGAAACAACGATGACTATAGGTTCTGTTCTATACAGCGGCTATCTAGCCTTGATGGAATACATAGTGGCTCATACCTTAACCTGTTTGATTCCGGCTTTCTTTATTGCCGGGGCCATCGCTGCCTTTGTCTCCAAGGATTCGGTGCTGAAATACTTTGGACCAAAGGCCAACAAGTTTCTAGCCTATGGCGTGGCCTCTATATCGGGAGCTATCTTAGCGGTTTGTTCTTGCACAGTCCTTCCTCTATTTGCAGGCATCCACCGGAAAGGAGCGGGACTTGGGCCGGCCATTGCGTTTTTGTATTCAGGACCAGCCATAAACATCCTAGCTATGGTCTATACCGCCCGTTTACTCGGTTTTGACATTGGTCTCGCTCGGGCAATCGGAGCTGTTAGTTTTGCAGCCATTATTGGCTTGATTATGGCTCTCATCTTCCATGAGGAAGAGAAAGAAAAAGAGGCCAAGGCAGAGGTGCCACTGTTTGCCGCCAATGGAGACGGCAAGACCTCGGATTGGCATCGTCTGGCTTTCTTGGTGTTTCTTATTGCTATTCTACTCACAGCAACTGCTCGGGTTGGTGACCTGATTAAGTGGAGTGGAGTTGCTATTGAGATTCTACTTGTCGTATATGCGTGTAGGTATTGGTTTGCCAAGGAAGAGGTCAGCCATTGGCTCAATGAAACATGGAAACTAGCCAGGTTGATTGTTCCTATTCTCTTGATAGGTGTCTTCTTTGCGGGGATGATAAAAGCCATGCTTCCTCCAGCTTGGGTGGCCCGGTTCGTCGGTGGAAACACGGTTACCAGCAATTTCATCGCTTCCTTTTCAGGCGCCCTAATGTACTTTGCTACTTTAACTGAGGTTCCAATTATTAAAGCTTTGATGGAGTTAGGAATGGGAAGAGGTCCGGTTTTGGCCTTGCTTCTAGCAGGCCCGGCACTGTCCCTGCCATCAATGCTGGCAATCGGCAGAATTTTGGGAGTTAAAAAGACGGCCGTATACGTATTGCTGGTGGTTGTTTTTGCAACTATAACCGGCCTAGCTTTTGGCGCATTATGTTTATAAAAGACGCAGGAGGTAGTGAAATGAAGAGGCTTCTCTATCCAACAGATGGTTCAAAGACAGCTAGGGCAGCTCTGGAATTTGTCTTAGACATAGCCAAAGCTCAACATTGGGAGATACTTATCCTAAGCGTAGCTGAGAAGATTACGTCTTTGGGGGTGGAATACGAGGATATCGAAGAATCATTAATGAGACTCGCTCAGGATTTTGCTGAAGAAGCGGCATCTGAGATTAGAAATCATGGCCTGAAAGTAGAAGTAAGGGTTGAGAAAGGCAAGCCGTCTGAGGCCATCTTGAGGGTAGCACAGGAAGAGCAAGTAGCTGCCATCGTTATGGGAACTCACGGCTGGACCGGTCTTGCAAGAGCAGTCATTGGTAGCGTAGCTGACAGAGTGGTGCGCCGTGCTTCCTGTCCCGTGATTCTCGTACCTACCAAGGCTGAAGATTAAAGGAGGGGAAATGGAATTCAAAGATCTTTCGCAAACACCTTGGCACGGGATTCCAAGGAAAGAAATCAAGTGGTATCCCAAGACCATTGAGGAAAACTGCATTGGTTGCGGACTATGCTACCTCACCTGTGGCCGGGCTGTTTACGACTTTGACTTTGAACGGAAAAGGCCTATTGTTGCCCGACCGTATAACTGCATGGTCGGCTGCAGCACCTGTGGGACAATCTGCACTCAAGATGCAATTGAATTCCCCGGCCTTGGCTTCATAAGAGGATTAGTGAGGAAGAAAAAACCAATCAGCGCAGCAAAGAAGCAAATAGAAGAAAGAGAAATGGTGGCAAAAAAATAGGAAAGGAGAAAAATGGAGATCAAAGTTTTGGGACCAGGATGTATTAACTGCCAAACGCTGGAGCAAAGGACTATTGATGCTCTTTCCGAATTGCAGGTGGCAGCAAACGTCGAGAAGATAACTGATATCAACAAGTTTATTGACTACAACGTGTTTATGACCCCGGCTTTGGTCATCAACGAAAAGCTTAAAGTCTCAGGAAGAGTCCCTAGCAAGGAAGAGATTAAAAAGTGGCTTCAGGAAGAGATCGCTTAGAAGTTGATAGTATATCGCACCTTGCAGACGGCTCAGGTGATCCAACAATGAAAGAGTACATTTTTAAGCTCAGTGACCATGAGGCAAATAAGTTGCTCATGATAATAGCAGACAATGATGATGAGGAGGCCTTGCGCTTCTTGCAAGACACCCTGGAGAAAAAAGTGAAAGAGGCACTCCGGCCACATTGTGTCCCTGTTTTTGATCAATCCTACCATCCTGATCAGGCAAAGCGGCTCAGGAAAGTTGCAGGCAAACAAAAATTTTCAGATAGAAAGAGCGGAGATGTCTAAATACTGGTATCCTACAATCGATTACGACAAATGCGAAGGCTGCTTTGAGTGTATCCAATTTTGCCCCAATGGTGTCTATCTGCAGCGAATCGGCAACAATCGCCCAATAGTTGCTAACCCTGATAATTGTATAGATGGCTGCAAAGGCTGCGAGACTATCTGTGCTGATGCAGCCATTTCTTTTCCATGCAATACCAGTACTGCACCAAGCACTAAAACGAGGAGTAAACATGTCAAAGAAAAACAAATCAAAGAAACCTGATAAAGACAGCGCCACTAAAAAGACTGCTCCGGCTTGGCAACAAAACTATCTGCCTCTAGCTGTTGTACTCTTAGTGCTAGTAGCTGCGGCCATTGTGCTCTACCCCAAGTTCTTTGGTCAGGAAAACAGAGGGACCTCATCTGAGGTCAAAGCAACCGCGGGAACATCAACCAAAAGAGCTCTGGATGAAGCTCTAGCAAAGAACCAGGTTACAGTTTTGTGTTTTCATTCAACCACTTGTCAACCTTGTATTGAGATGGACGAGATCATTGAAGAAATCGAGCCAACTTTTAAAGGCAAAGTAGCCTTTATTTCAGTTATCGTGGATGATCCCGAAGAAAGACTTTTAATTGAGAAGTATGAAATCCAGATGATTCCCACAACGTTTATCTTTGACAAAGAAGGAAATGCTCAAAAAACAGTTGGTGTCATTGAAAAAGATAAATTTATTAGTACTTTAGATAAATTGGTGAACGAATAATGCTCGAAAACATTGCTCTAAGTATAGGCCAAGCTGTACAACATGCTTCCCTTCTAGCCTATTTTCTTGTTTTTCTGGGAGGACTTTTAACAGGATTCAGTCCCTGTGTTTTGCCGTTCTTCCCTGTTGTGATTGGTTATGTAGCAGAACAAGCAATGGATGAAAACTATACCAAACTCCAGGGCTTTATCTTATCAATAGCTTTCGTCCTGGGATTCGCTCTTATTTTTACTATTGCCGGGGCCTTTGCTTCCATACTCGGCGGTTATCTTAACCGGTTCAGCAGCTTTTGGTATATTGTGGTCGGCATTATCTGCATTGCCGTAGGTCTACATTACATGAAAATTTATCACCTTAATCTCTCTTCCCCTTTTAGCAAGATAGGAATTAATAAGCCGAAAAGAAAAGGAGTTATCGGTGCTCTTATCCTGGGAGTCCTCCTTGGACTGGTTTTATCCCCCTGTGCTACACCGGTTGTGGCTGTAATTTTAAGTTATGTTATTGCTAAAGGAAATGTGTTTTTTGGAGCATCACTTCTTTTCGTTTATAGTATCGCCCATGGAATCCCATTGATAATTGTAGGTACGTCCGCCGGAGCATTAACAGCATTCTCCAAAACCGAGCGGTGGAGAAATTTAATTGAGAAGACAAGTGGTTTTATCTTTGTTGTAATCGGTTTATACTTCCTGTGGATATCATAATTAGAAGTACGCAGCAAGAAGGACCAATGCTTGTGAATAGGCCTCTAAGATGATACACTTTTAGTTACCAGGTAATTTTGAACTGACAAACCTGCATAATACTATATCCGCAAGTATCCCAAGGGGCAGAAGGAGGAATTTTAAGATGTGTTTAGGCGTCCCCGGAAAAATTATAAAGATTGATAAAGAAACTCAGATTGCTGAAGTTGATTTTGAAGGTACGACCAGATCTGCCGGTCTTCATATGGTGCCCGAGGCAAAGGTCGGAGATTATGTAATCATACACGCCGGATTTGCTATCAGATTATTAGATGAAGAAGAAGCAAAAGAGACGTTGAAATTATTGGAGGACTTTCTTGAAATATCTGAGTGAGTATAGAGATCCCGCCCTTGCCAAGAAACTTATTGAAGGTATTAAAAAAATATCCCACCGTAAAGTCAACTTCATGGAAGTATGTGGTACACACACAGTCGCTATTTCCAGAAGTGGCATCAGACAAATTATGCCCGATAATGTTACTCTCCTTTCAGGTCCCGGATGCCCGGTATGTGTTACTGCCAACAGTGATTTAGATAAGGCCATTGCCCTGGCAAGAACCGGTGCTATTTTTACTACATTCGGGGATATGTTAAAAGTACCCGGTTCCTATTCCAGTCTGGGAGAAGAAAAGGCCGACGGTGTTGACATCAGAGTTGTCTACTCAACCTTAGACGCTCTGCAAATCGCCGAAGATAACCCCAGCCGCAAAGTCATATTCTATGCAGTTGGTTTCGAAACAACTGCTCCGACTATCGCCATTTCTCTTTTGGAAGCTAAGAAAAAAGGGATAAAGAATTATTCGATCTATTGCGTACACAAAATTGTACCCCCGGCCATGAGAGCCCTTCTTAACCTTGGCGAGCTGGGCCTTGATGGATTTATTTGTCCCGGTCACGTAAGTGCCATTATCGGAAGCAATCCTTATAGATTCATTGCCGATGAATACGGTGTGCCTTGTGTTGTAGCCGGATTTGAACCTCTCGATATACTTCAAACTATATATATGCTTATAGAACAGGTAGAAAAAGGAGAGGCAAAAGTTGAAATTCAATATACTCGAGGCGTTGCTCCGGAAGGAAATGAGATCGCCCTTGATGTGATGAATAAAGTGTTTGAAACCGGAGATGCTGACTGGAGAGGAATCGGAGTAATTCCGGGCAGTGGACTTAAAGTCAGGGAGGAATATTCTGACTTTGATGCAGAAAAGATTTTTAATGTAGATGTGCCTCCGACAAAACCCGATCCTCCCGGATGCAGCTGCGGAGAGATTCTAAGAGGGATAAAATTCTCCTATGATTGCAAACTCTTTGGCAAAGCATGTACACCGGAGCACCCGGTAGGACCTTGTATGGTTTCCTCCGAGGGTTCCTGTGCGGCTTACTTTAGATATCGAGGGTATGAGAAAAAACATAGATAAGTTAAATTGAAATCTGATTTATACCCAATATAGCTAATATTTGAAAAGTAATGATTTCTTAGATATTAATCAAAGGAAGATGAGATGAAAAAAGACAGGGTATTATTGGGACATGGCAGTGGCGGAAAACTAATGCACGATTTGGTAGATAAGTTTTTCATCAAAAAACTATCCAATCCAATTCTCGACAGACTTGACGATACAGCAGCATTAAACATGGAATCCGGCAATCTTGCTTTTACCACGGACAGTTATGTGGTAAATCCTATTTTCTTCCAGGGTGGGGATATAGGAAAGCTTGCTATTTGCGGAACTGTAAATGATTTGGCTATGAGCGGTGCTGTTCCTAAATATCTAAGCGCCGGTTTCGTAATAGAAGAGGGTCTGGCTTTTGCGGATTTAGAGAAAGTCCTTGATTCAATGGTCAAATCCTTAAATGAAGCCGAAGTTCAAATAGTCACCGGCGATACCAAAGTTGTTGAATCAGGCGGAGCCGATAAGCTATTCATCAATACCGCCGGAATCGGAAACATCCCGGATGGAGTATGTATTTCCGGAGCCAATGCTCAAGTTGGTGATAAAGTAATTCTTTCAGGATCAATTGGCGATCACGGTATTGCGGTAATAAGTGAACGAGAGGGACTTAAATTTAAAACCATTGTGCAGAGTGACTGCGCGCCATTAAATCACCTGGTAGCTGATATGCTTAATGTAAGCAATGAGATAAGAGCTTTAAGAGATCCTACCAGAGGTGGCCTGGCAAGTACTCTAAATGAGTTTGCCCAGCAATCAAATGTCGGGATTTCCATTGAGGAAGATAAAGTCCCTATTAAAGAAGAAGTTCTGGGCGCCTGTGAGATGCTTGGATATGATCCATATCATGTGGCAAATGAGGGAAAATTGGTTGCCATTGTCCCGGCTAAAGAAGCCGATGCGATAGTAGCAGCCATGAGAAAAAATAAATATGGAAAAGAATCCCAAATAATCGGGGAAGTTGTAGATGAACCCAGGGGAAAGGTTATTCTCACAACACCCGTTGGCGCAACTCGCATCCTAGATATGTTAATCGGGGAGCAGCTCCCCCGAATTTGTTAAAAAAGATACCGCCTTATCTTGTTTGAAGAAATAAAAGAGCTCTGGATCTGTAAATCCAGAGCTCTTTTTAGTTTTTACTTATACACTAATGCGATGATTCTTCTCCGCCTTCTTCGCTTGAAGATTCGCCTTCTCTATAACCTTTGGAAAACTCGACATTTACTTCTACAACCTCCTTTTTCAGCTCTTTTAAGTCTTCCGTAATCGGAGGAAGTTTATCTGCTTTTTCCTGAGTATCAATAATTGCACCGGATGGGACCATCCTGCCGTCCGGTATCTTAACTCCTCCGGTAACAAGCGCATTGTGGAGTACTGCACAGTTCTTCCCGACTTCCGCTTTAAATATTATAGCGTTAAATCCAATGAAGGTATCATCTCCTATATAACAAGGGCCGTGAATAATTGCACCATGCGCACAACAAACCTTGTTGCCTACATAAATAGCATATTCCTTCTTATCAACCTTAACATACTTATGCAGCAGCGCATGCATAACTACACCATCTTGGACATTTGTCTCGTCACCAATGTAAATTGGGGTTCCTTCATCGCCTCTGATCGAAACTGCAGGGGCTACGTATACTTTCTCCCCGATTTCCACATCACCGATAACTGTTGCGCTTGAGCTAATATAAGATTCTTCCGAAATTTTCGGTTTTATCTGATCTTTAAACCATGTAGTGATTGGTGTTGCTGAAATGTTGCTGGTTTTTTCACCTTCCAATTCCGCACCTCCTTCAGGTGTCACGCATCCTGCAATTAATACTATCATTATTAGCATTACGGAAACCAAACATCCCTTTAGACTAGCTGATTTGAACATTAAAACCTCCTTCTAAAATTATCCATGATAACTAAAAAATTCGTGATCAATTTGAATTTGCATTAAGCACATTAGATTTTTAAACTTTACCTTACCCCTTCACCTCCTGTTATTAACTTATCCCTATTCTCGAACAGCATTAACTCTACTCAAGTATAAGAATGTGACTGTGCTGCAGTAGTAGTGTGAAGTCGAATCTTAATTCGCTATTTTAAAAAAAATTCCTGTTTTTTAAGTATAAAATGTAGTTACCAATATGACACTAATCATATCTACTAACCTAGAATTAAGGAAAATACAAATTGCCAATTGCAGAGGATAAAATGTAAAATGCAACTACATACATGACATTTATGCTTTGCTATCGTTAATAAAGTAAACATAAAAGAATCGGAGGTATAGAAGCATGAAACCAATCTATCTAGATTATAATGCCACCACTCCAATTGATCCTGAAGTAGCGGAGGAAATGCTTCCGTTCATCAATACTCATTTCGGCAATCCTTCTAGTAGCCATTGGTTTGGACAACAAACCAAGAATGCAGTTGAAAAAGCACGGCAGCAAGTTGCCGGTTTATTGAATAGTAGTCCTTCCGAAGTTGTGTTTACCAGTGGGGGAAGTGAGTCAAACAACCATGCGATCAAAGAGGTTGCTTATACATATCGCGATAAAGGAAATCATATCATTACTTCTCAGATTGAACATCCGGCAGTACTAAATCCTTGCCGATTCCTGGAAAAACAAGGCTATAAGGTCAGCTACCTACCCGTTGATGAATATGGTTTAGTAAATCCCCGGGACGTTGAAAATGCCTTAAGAAAAACTACCATTTTGATTTCAATAATGCATGCCAATAATGAGGTCGGTACAATCCAGGAAGTAGGATCTATCGGGAAAATAGCACTAGAGAATCACGTTCTTTTTCACACTGACGCTGCACAATCGATCGGGAAGATATCTGTGGACACAGAACAACTAAATATAGACCTTTTAAGCATTGCCGGTCATAAACTTTATGCACCCAAAGGTATTGGCGCTCTCTATATCCGCAAGGAAATCAGCATTGAACCTTTTATTCATGGTGCGGGCCATGAAGGAGGTCGCCGGGCCGGTACAGAGAATGTTGCCGGCACCGTAGGTTTGGGTAAAGCATGTGAGATTGCCGCAAGAGATATGAAAAAAAATACCCGGCATATTATTGCACTTCGCGAAAGACTCTTTAATAGGATGCTTGATAAAGTAGACCGAATTAATCTAAACGGGCATCCCGAAAAGAGGCTTCCCAATACACTAAATCTCAGCTTTGAGAATGTTGATGCCCGTAATCTTCTTGCCCAAACAGCGGGAATAGCCGCCTCAACCGGATCGGCCTGTCACGCAGATGCTAGGAGCCTCTCGCCGGTATTAAAAGCAATGGGAGTCAAAGAAAAGTATGGATTCGGATCTGTAAGATTCAGTTTGGGTAAATATACTACGGGAGAAGAAATTGACTCAGCGACAGACATACTGGCAACAACGATAGAAAGAATACAGTAGACGACTTAATCAATTTGGCTCATATTCGCACGAATGTGAGCCGATAATAACATCGACCTATTCTTTGAGATTGAATTATTTTAATCCTATAAGTATAACAATATCCACATCCAGGGAAGCATCCTCTTTAAGATTCGCCTTATATTTACTATCAATCAGTTTGGCAATACTTTCGGCAGTATCTTTCATGTCCGGTTTATAACTTATAACCGTTTCCGGATAATCAAACTTATCAGCATTCTTAATTTCTTTGGTTTGAAAACCACTCTTTTT
>ENA-OSEO01005274-OSEO01005274.1-sediment-metagenome-genome-assembly--contig:-NODE-5274-length-12613-cov-4.173979_pt1 | contig 12613 bp, 12 predicted proteins | sample MGYA00237883_ERZ534232 | MGnify/ENA metagenome assembly ERZ534232
ACCGGCCGGGTCTCCATGGCGGAAGTAGCGGCCCTGTGCAAAGACTGCCCCATTGAAGATATGGTCCGCCAGATTTCCGAAAAACTCCCGGAAGCCAGGGTCATGGCCATCCAGCAGGTCGTCAAAAGCCGCATGGAAGCCATCCGCCATTTTCAGAAGTTTTCCTACGGCATCTCCGTTGTGGTGCTGCTGGTGGGGAGCCTGGTTGTTCTGGTTACCATGATGGGAAGCGTGCGGGAGCGGACCGAGGAGATCGGCATTTTTCGGGCCATCGGATTTCGTAAAAGCCATGTCGCCCGGATTGTGCTGATGGAAGCCGTAATCGTGTCGGGACTGGCCGGCTTGATCGGCTATTTTCTGGGACTGGGTGCAACAAAGTCCGTGTTCCGATTTTTTACCGAAAGCCATTCCGTTTCCATCCCGCCAAATTGGGAGCTGGCCGCCGGCGCCTTTTTTCTGGCTTTGTTCGTAGGCCTGGCATCCAGTATTTACCCGGCCATGATGGCCGCACGCATGGACCCCAATGATGCCTTGCGGGGGCTTTAGCTCCTCAGGAATAATGTTCTACGCGTTTTCGGCTGGACATAATCCCGTGAAGGTGTTTACCCCGTTTATCGGACTTAGGAGGAATTTATGAGTTTTATCGCAGCACAAAATATTGCAAAATTTTACAGCTCCGGCGACATGGCCGTGCCGGCCCTGCGAAGGGCAAGCTTTGAAGTCGAAACGGGTGAATTTGTCGGTGTGATGGGTGAATCCGGCTCCGGCAAGTCCACCCTCCTTTCCATCATGGGCGCCATGAATGCCCCGACATCGGGGAAGCTGCTTGTGGACGGCATCGATGTTTACGGTCTCAGGCAGGAACAGCAGGCCGACTTTCGGAGGGAATTTCTGGGGTTTGTGTTCCAGAGTTTTTATCTGGTTTCCTACCTGACGGTTATTGAAAACGTCATGCTCCCCCTAGCCATCGTCCCCGCCACAGGAAAGCATAAAAGAGTGCTGGCAGAAGAAGCCCTGGCTTGCGTGGGACTGGCCGACAAGGCCAAGCGCCTGCCGAATCAGATATCCGGCGGTGAAAAGGAACGGGTCGCCATCGCCCGGGCGATTGTAAACACCCCCCCGATCCTGCTGGCGGATGAACCCACCGGGAACCTGGATACGAAAACCTCCGGGGAAATCATGGAACTCCTGTTAAAGCTCAACGGCGGCGGCATGACGATTATTATGGTTACTCACAGCCACCCGTGCGCCCGATACGCCCGGCGGATACTCCATATGACCGACGGCCGGCTGGCTGAAAAAGACCGGCTCCGTAAGGTTTTAGCGTCCGCACCCGCCCCGGACAGACAATTGGCATGTGTAAACTGAAATTAAAGATAAGGTTTCATTGCCTGGTAAAATTTTTGCGCCATCAGGGCATATCCCCTTTCATTGGGATGAATCGGATCGCTCATCAAACTTTTGTCGCCGATAATTCCAGCGAATATGTTAGGGATCAACAACGCCTGTGTTTCCGCGCACACCTTCTGATACATTTCTCCGAAGCCCCGCCCCCACAAAGGGATGCTGATTCCGCCGACAATCACTAGCGCGCCCCGGTTTTGAATCGAAATGATGATGTTTTTTAAGTTTTGATAAGCGCTTTCTTTTGATATTCTGTTCTTTAGATCGTTGCCGCCCAAGGTGATCAGGACCATCCGTGGTGATTGGGTCAGGACCTCCTCTTCCAGTCTGGCCATTGCCGTTGCCGTGGTATCTCCCGGAACGCCGGCATTGATGACCGGCCTTGAAATCATGCGGGACAGCTGGGAGGGGTAGTCCATATTTGCAGCTGCGCCGGTGCCGAAGGTCAGGCTGTCGCCAAAGCAGATGATGTTTTCTCCGGTGGGCAACGAATTTCGAACTTGAGGCCGGGAAAAGAAAAGGTTGTAACCGACCAGTAAAACCAAAACGGATAAGATAGAAATTATGACTTTCTTCATGAGGGAAAAATGGTTCTTCTACCAATAAGTCCACCCTCGGCAGTTACCTGCTACGAAGGACGGGTTGAGAAAGAGGGCTCAAGGATTCGAAATAATAAACTACCCATAGAGCGAATGGCTTCGACTTTTTCTGCGGATTCTCCCCATTATGTAGCCGATCAGCCAGGATACAATCACCACCGCCGCGCCGCTTAGAAACCAGATGACATTTTTCGATAGGCGCAAATCCTCGTTTTCTTTTCTAAGCTCCGTGAGCTCCGACGTGGCTTGTCTTAAATCGGCTAAGTTTGTCGCATGTTCATTTTTGAGTTTTAGGAAATCTTTTGATTCGTTCATCAGACCGGTGTAATCCTTCTGAACCTTTTCCAATTGTTCCTGACTGGTGTTTAAAGCCTTCCGCAATTCCCTGTTTTCTTTTTCAAAGGTCAATCCCTTAGCCGTTTGCGTTTCCAGATTTTTTAAAGCTTCCTTATATTGTTTCTGCAGCTGCTCGACCAGAATCTTTTTGGGAATTGTTTCCGATACATATCGTTTTAAAATCCATCCTTCACGGCCGGTGGGATCCTTCACTAAACACCAGTCTTCCTTTTCCTCAATAGTCTCAAGCTTTGTACCGGTGGAAAGCATGGCAATTATTTTGTTCTCAAGACTGGGACCTGTCCGCATGGTGATCTCAAACTCATCCGTTACATAGACGGTTTGGCCAAGTGCAAAAGAACTTCCGAAAAAAAGAAAATTACAAACTATAAACAGAACAATTTTTATTGACCTCATGATTCTTACTTTCTATTTTATTAAGGTTGATCATTCCGGTATCGGCATCGGCCAGACGGGTCTGAAATCTGCGGGCAACTCTCCATAATACACCCGTTCGAGGAACAAACCCGCCGGCGGTACGGTGTGTTTAGCGGGCTCAGAGTCATTTGCCCTCAGAAAACGCCGGAGGTCTTTGGCATCCAGGGAGCCCCTTCCGCACGCAATCAGAACGCCCGCCATGCGCCGCACCATTTTCCACAAAAAATGAGAGCCTACAATCTGAATGAAGATGGAAGCGCCTTTTTTCTGAACCGCAACCAGATACACCTGCACCCGGGTGGACTGCTTTTCATCCAAAACGCTGCCGAAAGATTTAAAGTCATGCATCCCTTCAAAGAGATGCCCGGCCCGCTCCATTACATTGACATTGAGCGTGTCTTTGACCCAGTAGGCATATTTCTTTGCAAACGCCGTCCGGCGGGTAGCGACATGATAGACATAACTGCGGGCCACAGCGTCGTAGCGGGCATGAAAACCTGGATCCGCCTGTTCAACCGAAAGGATATTGACGGTAGCCGGCAGGGCATCGTTAAGCCGCATGCAAAGAATATCGGGCTTAAGACGGGTTTGAACATCCAGGTGGGCGACCTGGGCCAGGGCATGAACCCCGGCATCGGTCCGGCCGGCCCCGTACAATTCAAAGTCGTCGGGCCCCAGGGCTGATTTGCAGCTATTCATGAGAACCCCCATTACCGTGGGCGTGTTCTTCTGGAACTGCCAGCCGCGGTAGGGCGAGCCGTCATATTCAATTGTCAATTTAAAGCGTGCCATGATGACTATTAAACCTTTTCTGACAAGCTTCTGTCAACTTTGTTTTTGAGGGTTTAAAATTTTTAACCAGAGATTCAAACTGTTTTTCATCCCGCGCATCTCCGCCGTGCCCGTATCTGAGCATTACATAAAGCGCGGTGATTTCCCCGACCCTTTCCGCCAGGTCCGGTCTTTCCCCGGCGACCTGGCGGGCATAGTCGACGGGGCCCTGCTCCGGCCGCCTGGGACGGGTTACGCGGGCAAGTTTCCGGCGGAACAGATCATAGGCTTGCGGCACCCTTTCGGTCCGGGCCGGCCCGGATTTTCGCAGCCCCCGATAAAACAACCCCAGCCCGGCGGTGATTGCGGCTGAAAGGATCAAAATTCCGATGAACAGTCTCTTTACCGAATCCCCCATGATTTCCCCGCTGGTGAGCAGTTCCCGCTGCTGGCTGCGGGAATAGCCGATAATCCAAATTTTCCAGCCGGTATTTAAGCGGTCCCAGGCGAATTGAACCGGCTTCCAGTATCGATACAGCCTGGCCAGGTACTGCGAAGAAAGGTAAATCGGCCTTTCCGCCGGCGGGAGAGCCGCGGCCGAACCCTGTTGGATTCGAGCAGGGGCAACGACGGAGGTCGGATCCACCCGGGTCCAACCAGTTTTCGGCAGCCAGATTTCGACCCAGGCATGAGCGTCCGACTGACGCACGATCAGATAATTACCGAACGGGTTGCGTTCCCCGCCCAGATACCCCCCGACGATCCTTGCGGGTATGTGAGCCGCCCGCATCAGAAAGGCAAATGCCGAAGCGAAGTGCTCACAGTATCCGTTGCGGGTGCGAAATAAAAAATCATCGATGGGGTCGCCATCCAAAGGGGTCGGCCGGAGCGTATAGGCAAAATCATTTTCTGTTAAAAACGACAAAGCCTTTGCAACAATCGCTTCGGACTCAGGTATGGTAAGCGCCCATTCCCGCGCCAGCGCTCTGGACTTCGGATTTCCCTGGGGCGGGAGCTCCAGGGCCGCAGCCTCCCAAAACCGCAAGGGTCCCGTGTGATGCGTCATATGGGAACGGAGCGTGTACACTGTTCTCTCCGTTATCCGGCGCCATGAGGCCAGCGTGAAATCATCAAGCAGGCGGGCTTGCCGCGGCGCAGATTCCGGCAGATCCAAAGCAAACCACCAGCGCTTATAATGCGGTTCCAGGGAAACTGTATATTGGACGGTTTCAGTCCCTGAAAAGGGCGACCAGCGAGCAGGCGCCCGGTTCCCCCGCTCCCAGTTTTGCCCCGTAAAGTCCCAGAATACAATCCCGCGCCAATACAGGTGGCCCGGCGCAGGGATATTTCCATGAAAATCAACCCGGAATGCAATCCCATGGTCTTGGGCAAGGCTGCTGATATCCCCCAAGGACAACTTCTCGGAAAATCCTGTCCTTTCCGCAGCCGGATTGAAAAACCCCCAAAAGTGTCCGTGAATCCGGGGAAACAAAATAAAAAGGGCGATGGTCAGCGGAAAGGCCTGGATCATGATCCGGGCGGAAAGCTTCAGATGGGCCGGCATCCCCGCGCGGGGGTGGTTGATTTGAATCAGAACCGCCGTTGTCATACAGACACTCGCCAGCATATAGAGCGCGATAAAAAAGGACGTGCCATACAACAGATGGGTCAGAATGATAAAATAGGACAGGAAAATCGTTATCATTTTATCCCGCCGGGTCTTTATTTCAAGCGGTTTCAAGGATACCATGATGGCCAGCATGCCGACGAAGGTGTCCCCGGCCAGTACCCAGTCATAAGACCATAAAACCACCGACAGGCCCACGGGAATCAGCAGCTGCCGCAACCACGCTTTTGGCAGCGGCCAGTTGCGATAGGTTGCCTGAAAGGCATATCCCCAAAAAAACAGGCACCAGACGGGAATCCAGATCGGAAGCCGCGTCCCATAAGGAAACACGGCAAAAACGAGCGCAATCAGAATAGCGCGGATATCTTTATCGCCATTTTTCATGAAATAACCGGACCAGCGGGTGCCTGGAAAAGTGCCAGCGCTTTGAGACAGTTCTGGCGGTGACTATTGCCGGAATCTGGCAGAATCGATTTCCCCGGCAGGTTGAGCCCGTAAATCAGGTTGAACCGATGGGCTTTCAATACGGCATCACATAACCGGGAGAGTTTATACTCAACGCTGACGCCTTTCATCGAATTCCAGTCAAAGACAATTACCGTGCCGGCAGGATCGACAAACCGTTTAATCTGGAGTCCCTGCCCCCTTGAAAACGCCTTCCAATAAATATGCTCAACCGGCTCACCCGGCAGATAGGGTTGCAGCCCCTTGAAATCATCGATTCCCGGAAGCTCTTTTCCGCCTTCGCCTCCGGATAGTACAGAATTTTGAACTGCGGCAATAGGCCCTGAAACAGGTTTGGGATACACCAGACACCGGATGCCGAAGGAAACAGAGGCAATCAACCGGAAAAGGCCCAGCGGGTATCGGGTTTCAATTTGCAAGGGGCCGGGGTCATGCCAGCCCCGTTGATCTGCCGGAATGCGGAAGGTCAAACGCCGGGGCAGACGGGTAATCATATCCTGACAGGTCGCTTCTGAATGCCGGAATGAAAAGGAAATCGATTCTTTGGGGAGGGCTTCGGCGCAAACCTGGAGTTCATACACGGCGGTTTCTCCGGCAAGGACCGGTCGAACTGCCATTGAAAGGAATTGAAGGCCTGTGATGTTCTGGTAAGTATGCAGTAAAGAGACCGCCGCCATGGCGCCCAACAAAAAGGCAAGGAGCAACCCCAGGTTGTTATTATAATTCAACGAACCCAGCGTCATGGCGGCCACCACGACGCCAAAGAGAACGCCATAACCGGTGGGACGGAATCGAATGTCCTTTCGGCGAATGGTAGTGACGCGTGAGTCCATAAGTAAATATCCGACACCGGAGCAGGCAGCTTTGGTCTAAGCCCAGAGGGAAGGTTTTGCTTTAAAGTTGTTTTTAAAATTCGAAATCAGAGCATCAACATTCTGACCTTACCTTGCATCAGGGTATGGGTACGCTTTTCATCAGAGACATCAGCCGGTCCCGTGGATATTCCATGAGATCTTCACCTGAACGCAACCGGTGACCGGCAACCCATGGCAGGATATGTTGCACATCTTCCGGCAAGGTATAATCCCGGCCGTCCAGAAACGCCCACGTTGCGGCCGCCCGCAAAACAGCGAGCCCGGCCCGCGGCGAAAGCCCCATATGGAAATGGGGCGAGGTTCGTGTAAAATCCAACAAATTTTGAACATACTCCAGCAGGGCATCGGAGGGGTGAACCTGTTTTATTTCTTCCTGGATTTGAGAAACGCCGGCGGTTTTCAAACAAGGCGTCATATTTTCGAGGATATCTTTCGTTTCGCCATGCTGCAGCAGTTTTTTTTCGGCATTACGGTCCGGATACCCCAAGTCAATCCGCATCAGGAAACGATCGAGCTGCGATTCAGGCAGGGGAAAGGTCCCCGATTGCTCGAGGGGGTTTTGGGTGGCGATCACAAAGAAAGGGTGATCCAGCAAACGGGTCTTGCCGTCGATTGTCACCTGGCGTTCTTCCATGGCTTCCAGCAGGGCGCTCTGGGTTTTCGGAGTCGCCCGGTTGATTTCATCGGCCAGCAGGACCTGGGTAAATATCGGCCCCGGATGGAAAACAAAAGAACTGTTTTTTCGGTCGAAAACGGAAAGCCCCAAAATGTCGCCGGGCAGCATGTCGTTGGTGCACTGAATACGTCTGAATTTGAGGTTCAGGCATCTGGACAAAACTTTGGCCAGCGTTGTTTTTCCAATCCCCGGACGATCTTCGATCAGCAGATGCCCGCCTGAAAACAAACAGGTCAGCGCCAGCCGGATCTGCGGCTCTTTTCCCAGAACCACCTTGCCGATATTGTCGACAATTGTTTCAAATTCGATTAGCATACATCCCTATCTTGCCGGTCATTTTTCTATTTGCCTGAAAACCGCCCTCTATAAGGCGCCATGCTTAAAAGCGGAACAAGGCGGCTGTCTATGCCGGCTGGAAATAGGGTCTCAGCATCGTCGTAATCTCTTCCGGAAACGCCATGCAAAGGGTCTCGTTATAAAGGTTTCGCAAGGCGCCGACGTCAGGGGTCCCCAGCGCCTGGTTAAAAAAGGTGCGCGGTGAAAAAAGCAGGTGAAAGCGGGCATGATCATCGGTTGCAGCACCGGTAAAAAAATTCATATTAAAACTGTAGATTCCCATTTCGTCATAGGCCGCCATTGCCCGGGTCAATCCCGCGGCAATATCCGCAAGATCCCCATCCGTAAGTTCCAGCGTACACCGGACCCCCTCGGTCACCGCCAGGATATCCCCGGCAACCCCCATGGGGGCATAGGCGCTGAGCCAGGTTGTCCGCCCGATCTTTCCCAGGTACCGCTTTCCCTGCGCCTTTTCAGACGTTACCAGATCGTCCCAGTAATTGCTGCCATTGGTTTTCAGATAGGCCGCCGCCGCCGCCAGCTCCTCACGTATCAGATTCGGGGCAAATGAGGTGGCGAATACCTGCAGGTGGGGATGAATCAGGGAACTGCCCGATGCCGGCATATAATTCCAGTTTACCAGGTGATAGACCGATTCGGGATGACCGGCCCTGTCCACGGTCCGGAAAAACCGCATGGCCAGTCCGAAAGCATTGGCAATGCGCTCGGGTTCTATTTCGGTCATGGGCATAAAATGGCGGCTGCCGAGGGTCGCCACCGCACCCAGGCTGTCATAAGGCGCGATATTCGGAAACAAGACCATGTCGTCTGAAACCAGACGGCCTTCCGGAAGAACCTCCGGCGGAAAGCCCGGCGTTATGGTCATGACCTTGTCCGGACAAAACGGACAAGTCTTTTCGGTCCCGGCCACCAGTGCTTTAAAATCCGGTTTTTGCCACTGCAGCTTCATGAAATGACAGATGCGTGAACTTCTACCGGTTAAAGGGTCCAGCCGGATTTCGCTCGGTATGGCCCGTCGTGTTTTATTCTCACCGGGATCAATGATGACGGTTTCTTTTTTATCTGCTCTGAATCTCATATGACTCCTTTGGACGTCCGCCTGTAGGGACATTGGGGATTCGTATTTTGAATTTATTTCGTGTTTCGATATTCGGTATTCGAATTTCAAGCGATCCCTTTCACGCTGGATCGTTAGAACCTATCCGGGTCCTCCACCAGGTGGCGGGCTTAGATCAAAACTAAAATTCCCAGCAAGTTCAGATCAGTCCACCACCCAGACGGTACAGTCTCGGGTGTTGTGAACGATCTTGTTCGACACGCTTCCGAACAGGAATTGTTTGGTGCGGGAAAGTCCCCGCCGCCCGACAATAACGGTCCCATAGCTGCCGGCTTCGATTTCATCCAATATATCCCGGGCGATGCCCGTTTTTTTTTCGCAAAACCGGATCGACACAGCTTCCGCGGGAATGCCGGCTTTTATCAGGACCGCCCTGGATATTTCCATAATTTTTTCGACATCCTGTTCGTTCCGGACCGATTCTTCGGTTCGGACATGCAGCAGGGTAATCAACACATCGCGGCGCCCGGCCAGCATGTCGCCGGCATATATCGCCCCCATGGCGGAGCTTTCCGATCCGTCCAGGGCGATGAGTATTTTTTTGGGAGGCTTGAGCATATCCCTGATCATGCGCTGTCTATGGATGCGCTTGTCCTTATTCCACTGGGTGCAGCGAACCGGCTGGTTTGAAATCAAAAACTGAAAGCACGTTCCGCAGTCGATGCACGCGGTGATTGAATCCGGCTGCCCCGATTTTGCCTTCTCCGGCCAGAGCGGGTCGGCAAACAGGGGGCGAGCCAGTCCGATCAGGTCCGCCTTGCCCTCCCGCAGAACCGACTCTGCCAGATCCGGCGAAATGATCCGGCCGCTGGCAATCACCGGAACCGTAACGCTTTGTTTGATCGCCTGCGCCAGGTAGACCATGTAACCCGGCTGGTGCGATTTTTCTATTATTTCCTTGTCCGCAAAGGATTCATAGGTGCCGCCGGTCACGGAAAGATAGGCCGCCGGCATGGCCGAAAGCCGGCCGGCAAAAATTTTAGCTTCTTCGAGTCCAAAACCGTTTGGTAGCCATTCGTCCGCCTGGAAGCGGTAGCCGACGGGAAAGTCCGGCCCGACGGCATCCTTGACCGCCCGCACGAGTTCCAGCGGAAAGCGCATTCGGTTTTCCAGGTTCCCGCCGTAGCGATCGGTTCGCTTGTTCGTTCGGGGCGACAGAAACTGAACCGGCAGATACCCCGTGCCGCCATGTATTTCCACCATATCGAACCCGGCTTTTTGGGCCCGAACCGCTGCATCGGCATACGCCTGTATGGTCCGGCGGATGTCGGACTTCGTCATCACCCGTATCCGTTCCGGCCGATATTGGATCAATTCCGAAACAATCGACCATTGCTGCTGGATGTCCAGAGACTTGAACGCCGTGCGGTATATGCCGCTTAAGCTGATATCGCTTAACGCAACCGCCGAAGGCGCCCATAATCTGTCGCCGCGGGCAAACCGGCCGCCGTGATTGATCTGAAGAACGGCTACGACATTTTCTTTCTTTATGGTTTCAGCCAGCCGTGACAATCCGGGGATGAACCGGTCGCTGTCGGCCCGCAGCGAATGCCGGGCCAGCAATCCGTCGGGATCAACAGCGACATTGGCCACCACGATCATGGCAACACCATTTCTGGCCAGTTCGCCGTAATGTTCCAGAATCAATTCGCCGACACGGCCGTCCTCCTGGGCGTACATCGTAAAAAGCGGTGCCATCGTAATTCTGTTTTTAAGCTGAAACGGCGGAATCTTAAAAGAATTAAAAAGAAGCGGATAGCGGATCATGCAGGTAAACCCCCGGTTTGTTATAGCATAGAAAACATAGTGCTCCTCCGCCAAATGACGGGATTTTCAAAGGGCCAGACAAAGATCCCGCTCAATATCAGTATTCGTTACTTTATTTGCCGGGTTCTATGGCTCCAGCAGCTTAAACCCGGTTGCCGGATCCGGCAACCGGACCCCCCGGGTTTCAACCAGCTCCAGCAGGATGACCTCCATCACCTGCCAGGTTTTTACCCCCGGGCGGATGCAGCCGGTAACTGTCTGATCTTTCCGGCCGCAGGCCATATGCATATGCAGCACCGGACGGCCGGTTTCATCCGGAAAAATGGTTCCCGTCCCCGAAACCTCATGAACATTGCCCAGGACATGCTCCAGGGGACGGACGGGAGGAGCCTCACGTGATTTTTCCGGGCCGACAACCAGGCGGCTGCCGGTATCGGCGCCGCCGACAGCGATCACGGCGGCGGCCCGGATCGACTGCTCCCGGGCGAACCGCTCCAGTTCCTCGTGAACGATGTCGCCGTCCTCCAGGCGAATGACAAACACCCGTCCCTGTTTTGCCTGGGAATACTTCATGGCAGTTCCGTATTATTTTTTGCCGTAATGATTGCGGTGAACTTTATCATAGGGGAGTTCACTTTCGGCATGCCCCGGTTTTTCTTCGGCGGGATACCCGATGGCCACCATGGAAAGGACTTTCAGGTTTTTCGGCAGGCCCAGAAGTTCGGCGATATATGCTTCGGCCGTTTCGTCCCCTTTGTGTTTTCTTTCGCGAATCTGGATCCAGCAGCTTCCCAGCTCCAGAGATGCCGCCGCCAGATGAATAATAGTAGACGCAATGGCGGCATCCTCTATCCAGATGTCCTGCTTGCCCGGGTCCGCACAGATAACGATTCCCAGGGAAGCGCCTTTGATAAAGGCGGAACCATGCTCCTTTGCCAGGGAGAGTTTTTCCAGGATCTCCCGGTCGGTGACCACGACAAATTCCCAGGGATAACGGGCGTTGCCCGAAGGCGACCGCAGGGCCGCTTCGATCAGCCTGTCAATTTTCTCGGCTTCCACCTTTTTGTCCTGGAATTTCCGGATGCTCCTTCTTTTCTGCAACAATGAAATCAACATATGATCCTCCTTTGGTAAAATCCTGCCTGATACGGAATCCAATATTTTTTTATCCCGGCTGGGATTCCATTAGCAAAATTCGAACGGGATTACAATTTTTATTAAGGCATAGATTTCATCAGGCTGCATGAATGCCGGCTCCTTAATCATAGTAAATTGCCAGCCAGACCGTCTCTCTGTCCGGATCGGTCCATTCGACCCGGTGGCGGGCATGCGCCGGGATATTCAGATAATCCCCCGGTCCCAGGGCAATGGGGCCGGACGCCCCTTCCAGCAACAGGGCCGCGCCGCCCTGCAGGACCAGGACCCACTCGGAATTCTCCTGATCATACCAGAACCCTTCCGGCGAAACGTGCCCCTTTGATACAATCCGCTCAATGCGGACCCCCTTGCCCGTCTGGATAACCTCCACCAGTTCCCGGGGCAGCTCTTTCGGAATATCATGCCCGATATTTTTCGGTATCATGGATCAAGCCTGTTTAACCGGATCGGAAATGAACTTTTAAAAAAAATTATCGATTTAGCTGTTTCTCAAAGCAACGAGCCTGATTGGGTTTGGGTGAAAATTCTATTAAAAGTCAGGGGGCGTTGGGCGCAGGTACGGTTGCATTTGTTGCGGCGCGCTGCGGCCCAAACCCAATCAGGCTTATCGTATTTTTTCAAAAAGCTGAACTATTCCAAAAAATTTTATTCGGTTTATTTTCCGGGTATCATCAAACACATCTCTTTAACAAAAATCAAGCACTATCGGCCGGCACGGTTCAGGGCCTTCCGGGGGCCGGCTTGACAAGTGCAAAAATTAACATAACTATAATCTGTAAAACACCGGTTGACAATGGCAAAGCAGCCGGAAAGTCGGAATCCGACGCCCCCGGCAGCCGGTTCCCTTTACCCGGGCTTTCCGGATAACCCTGAAGGAGGGGATATGAAAGCACTCTATTTTGAGAAGCATGGCGACATAGACGTTCTCCAATACGGCGACGTCCCCGACCCCCGGCCGGCCCCCGGCCAGGTCCTCGTCCGGGTGCGCGCCTGCGCCCTCAACCACCTGGACATCTGGGTGCG
>ENA-OSEO01005275-OSEO01005275.1-sediment-metagenome-genome-assembly--contig:-NODE-5275-length-12613-cov-3.282466_pt1 | contig 12613 bp, 8 predicted proteins | sample MGYA00237883_ERZ534232 | MGnify/ENA metagenome assembly ERZ534232
GACTGGAGTTCAGACGTGTGCTCTTCCGATCTAGCGTCCGGAGCATATCCCGCTCTTCCTGCCACATACCGCTGAATTCAGGAAGGATATCCAGACTCTCCCGGCTCAAGCATTTGTTCTCTCGCCCGAGCCAATGTGCCACCGGGCCATCGTGTCTTATCCTGAAGGGCAAGCCGTCAGTCAGTGTTTTTGGTTCGGCATACTCGGCGACGAAGTCGCCACCGCCTTTCGGCAGCAACATGTAGGCTTGCTGGCAGGAGAGGACTTTGACAAGCGGCGGCAGCAGCTTTTCGCTGAGCTCCCGCAGGCTGAAGACGCCGCTTATGCCGTGCCTGACGAACTCGAACAATTGCTGCCGGTGGCCGTAAGTCTCCCTGTAGAACAGGCGGTCAACCGCCCGAACGAATATGTTCCGCAGCAGGAGGATCAGGCCGGACATGGCTATGGCCGCCAGTGTGGTGGACACCAGGGTCGCCGGCTTTATTTCAAAGCCCAGCAGCAGGTGCATCAAGAGAAACAGGCTTAGATAGGTGGCAACACCCGTGACAATCAGCCCGGCCCAGGCCAGGCTGCGGCGCAGAACTGACTTGACGCTCACCAGCTCATGCACAGCTATGGCATAGGTCAGGACACAGGCGGAAAGCAGACCGCCAAGGTGACTGACCGGGAATGTCCTTGCCAGAGGCGTGACTCCGGAGAAGCCAAAGCCCACCAGCAGCAGTATAGCAACGACGAAATAGGCAATCCTGTTGCGCTCCTTCGGATCAACGGAGATCCTGAGCCTGTTCACCAGCGAACACATGCCCATTAGCGCCATCGCAAAGATAGGGCCCATATAAAGGACAAGCCACCAGCCATAGGTCGGGCTGACCAGGCCTTTATCAAAGGTGACGCCGGGCGGTATGTACCCCAGGAAAGCCAGAGAACCATAGGTAAGCAGCGCTGCGTAGCCAAACAGTACCCCGGGACCGGGCAAGAGGCGGAGGAACGACCTGTTGAAGACATAGAGCTGCACAACCCACCACATTGACGCAGCGGTCACGATCCGGAAGAGCAGCAGCTTGTGCTCCAGGAGAAGGTCGCTCCGGAGGAAAGAGTCGCTCAAAGTCCAGGTGATAGCAGCCACCAGGTACCAGGCAAAATGCCGGTGCTGTTGCTGCCAGGAGCGGTTGAACGTGATGACCACAAACAGGCCAGCATAGACAAACGCAGCAGCTAAAGGAACAAAGCTATGTACGCCCATTCAAGGCCTCTATCAATCAAACCTGTTCAGTATTAGATTGGCCCTATTATTACTATCGCTTCGAATCTTGTCAAGCGTGCTCGCTTTTTTTCATCGCAACCGGCACTGTGCCCTGGCCTGCGCCACGTCTTTGACCCCCCTGTCACAGGAGGTGACAGAACCGGAAAAACGGCTTGGCGCCGGCCCGCAGGTTTGACAACCGGCAGCCAAATGACTTATAAGGAACGGTAACCCGGATGAACCTCGATAGCATTCTCCAGCAGGTCATGAGCTTTGCCGGAACTTTCAACCCGGCGCTGGCAGCCCTCCTTTTCGCCATGTGCTCCGTCGGCGAGTTCGGCATTTCTGTCCCCTATGTGCTGGAGACCATATGGCTGCTGTCCGGGTACAACGCGGGCACAGGTGTGCTGCCATTCCACCATCTGCTGCTCCTGTGGCTGGTATCACACCTTGGCAGACAATCCGGCGCAGCGCTGCTCTATTACTTGAGCCGGTTCGGCACCCTGCCTCTGGTGAGGCTGTACCGGAAGCGCTTTCAAACAGGTGTTTCGGCAAAGCTCTCGGAAAACAAAGGGATAGCTTCCCGCCTGTTTCGCCGGATTAACCAGCCATCACCGTTTGCCGTGGCTTCAGGCCGGCTATTCTGGCTTCGTATCCCGCTGACGCTGACTTTGGGCGCGAAGAGGCAGTACCGGACGCTCGCTCTCGGTGTCCTGCTGTCCAGTCTTATATGGGACAGCCTGTATATCTCGCTGGGTGCAGTCCTCGGCGTTAACGTAGTCGTGAAGCCGCCCCAGATGATCCTGTACTCTCTGGCCGGACTGACCGTGCTCTACATGGCAAGCCTCGTTGTCGGACGCGTGATAAGGCTGAGGCCATCCGGGAGCAAAACGGGATGAGCTGGCCGGCCCGAAGCCGGGCTAACGAGGCACTATGCCCATACCGGCCATAATCGCCAGCATGACGGCCGCTGCCATGACTGAGCCTATCTGGCCGCCGGTATTGGCTCCTATGGCATGCCACAGGAGAAAGCACTGTGGATTTGCCTTTTGACCTTCTCTCTGCACCACCCTGGCTGACATGGGAAAAGCCGAGATGCCAGCGGCGCCCACCAGGGGATTTATTTTGCCACCGGTCAGGACACGCATCAGCTTTCCCAGCAGGACTCCTGCCACAGTATCAAGCCCAATAGCTACGAGGCCCAGAATGAATACCAGGATAGTCTGCCACTGCAGGAAATTGCCGCCCAGCATAGAGGCACCTATACAGAGACCCAGGAACAGCGTTACGATATTGGTCAGAGCGCCCTCCGAAACATCTACCAGCCTCTTGATCACACCCGATTCCCTCATGAAATTGCCCAGCATGAGCATTCCCATCAGCGGCGCACCCATGGGAGCTATGAGAATGGTGAGTATCCCTGCCACCACCGGGAAAAGAACCTTGACTTTCTGAGACACCTTCTTTTCGCCCAGCTCCATCATAGTACCGCGTTCGCTTTTGGAGGTCAGCGCTCTCATGATGGGAGGCTGAATGATAGGTACGAGCGACATGTAGGAGTAGGCAGCTATCGAAATCGCCGGAAGCAGCTCACGGGCAAACCTGGAAGCCACGTATATAGCGGTCGGTCCATCGCAGGCGCCTATGACGGCTATCGAGACTGCCTGCTCACGGGGGAATCCCAGGGATAGCGCCAGGAGGAGGGTCAGGAATATGCCGAACTGTCCCGCAGCGCCGAAAAGGAGCACGATGGGGTTGGCCAGCATCGGGCCGAAGTCTATCATAGCCCCGAGGCCGATAAACAGAAGAACGGGGAATAGCTCGGTGAGGATCCCGGCGGAGTACAGCAAGTTGATGACTCCGCCCTCATCATGAGCCGAAAGGCCAGCCAGGGGAAGGTTCCCCAGGATTATGCCAAAACCGATAGGCAGAAGCAGGAGAGGCTCAAACTGCCGGGAGACCCCGAGATAAAGCAGAAGAATGCCCAGCGCGAGCATGATAACGCCTTCCCAGGTGAGATTGGCGAAGCCCTGTACCAAGGCATTCAGGGCGGAGAGAAAGACTTCCATGTGAAAGCTCCTTTCTAAGTCCGGACTGAAGGCGGGCCGGCTGGCCTAGTCCTTCTTCTCCTCTTCCGCTTTTAGCGGAAACAATCTGTCCAGAAGGCGGATGATGAGGGTCAATAGAAAGAGCGTGATAAAGGTGACTCCCATTCCCATGACGGTCATCGTTAAACCAAAGGCCAGGTCTTTCACCTTTCACCCCCTTGGCCTGTTTGGTGCACGGCTGCATCTGCCGCACCGGCACAGGCAGAAATCGCCCTTCTCTAATCAGGCGAGACATTGTAACATGCCAGCCACGCAGATGGAAATGGTCTTGTGAATCGTTCAACGGTAAACAAGCTTGGTCTATCAGTCCCTTGAATTGAGCCAGTTTCCAGATTCCGGCCGCCGGCAACCTCGTCGGCAAATGGCAGCGGGAAGGCGCCATCGGCACGGCTTTCTGGGCTGCGTCCCATAACTGGTGGAGCGTTCAGCCGTTCAGGGGCACAAGGTCAAACTGGCGCAAAACACGTGCCCGCCCTTGACAATTGAATATTCTGTTTGAGATATTGGGTTATATAACTAACATGGTCAACAGTGCAGACCAAAAGAAACAAACAAAGAAAAAGCGAGCAAGCAAGGAACCAGGCGGGATCGGATGGCTATCCACAATCGTATCAACATTCCTGATAGCAGCCCTGCTTTTGCCCGTGACCAACTTCATCAAGCCAGCTCCCGTAAAAGCAGATAGCCATCAATGGATACAGACTACACAGGCAGATTTTAATGCCGGGTTTTTGACCAACGTAGATATCGCGACAAGCCCAGGGGACGTGAGACTATCTTCAATTCTTGGTTGGTATGATTTTGCTTGGCAATATCGAAAAAGTCATGTTGTCCAGAGTGCCTCAGGTGCTGGCACTAACTATCAGATTAGGCTTATTGTGCACAAAGGCAGCGGTACAGACACCGGCCACAACGTCTACCTGGACGGTCATTGTGAAGATGATTTTAGAGACATCAGATTCACCGGTAGCGATGGTACAAGCGAACTGGACTACTGGATGGAGTCATACGCCCATAGGAACGAAGCTACGTTCTGGATTGAAGTCACTGATGACTTAGACAGTTCAAACGCGACTATCTACATTTACTACGGAAACAGCGAAGCCTCTACCACCAGCAATGGTGCAGACACGTTCGCTGACTTGTTCACCCATTTCCCAGGGGATTCCCTGCCTGGTGGTTGGATAGTGGACGGCGATACCGTGGGCTCCATGGTCATAGAGAACTCACTGCTCAAGTTGACAGCACGTAAGGAGGCTTCCGGTTCCTGGCTAAAGCGAGGGGTTAGAACCTCCTCCAGTGTCTGGACCAATGACCGAGCTTTAATGTTCCGCATCGATTCCATTAACTACTACCCTGACGCAACCAACCGCAGAAGGTGGTTTTTGGGAGGCGAGGGTGGCAACTTCTATCTCGAGTTTCAATCTTGGGGGGACAAGATTAGAGTGCGAGACTGGAACCTGTATGATGAATATAGCCCCTGTGACTTTGCGGGTGGCGAAGTTGTCTGGTTGGCTAAAGAATCTGGGAATGATGGCGTTGCCTATTATTACATTGATGGCAATCTGGTTGATGTGCTCGATAACGGTCTGCACCCCAGTCATGCATTCTCTGACTTTGCAGTACTCTTCAATGTTCAGGTGGGAAGTAATGCAATGCCTGATGTCGACTACACTTACATCGACTGGGCAGCTATCCGCAAATTCGTATATCCGGAGCCAGAACATGGTGACTGGGGGGACGAGGAGGGCCAATATTTCTCTCCGGGGACAGTTGCCTCGCAGGTTCTTGACACTGGCTCCAGTTCTTCATGGAGCCAGTTGAGTTGGGCAGAGAATATTCCCGCTGGTACGGACATCACATTCGAAGTCAGAGCTTCTGATATGCCTTTCTTGAACAATTCAATCGCTCCTAGCTGGACTTCGGTCGGAGGGACTACACCGGTAACTACCGGCCTGCCTTCTAGCAGATATATGCAGTGGCGGGCGACTCTCACTACTACGAATCGGGCTACCACTCCAACACTCAGTGAAGTCGTGCTAGACTACGACACATTTGATGCTCCTACCATAGCCACGAATGCTGCCACCGACATCATGGCCAGCACTGCCACGCTGAACATGGACTTTGACTACAAGGATGCTGGCTCTGGCAGCGTGCAGTTTGCCTACAAGAAGACCACCGAACCTGGCTGGGGATTTACCATATGGCAAGCCAAGTCAGGTTCCGGCAGCTACTCTGTGCCGCTCAGTGGCCTTTCCGCCCAAACTGAATATCAGTTCAGAGCACGGCTTAAGTATGACTCAACCGAAATAGAAAGCCCAGCGCTTGACTTCAATACTTTGACCGCCGGCCCGGCCCAACAAGTACTTACAGCTGATGGCACTGGTGCTGCTTACTTCTCAACGAACCATGGTGACATCATTAACCTTACCGCGCTGGCCAATACTCCATGCGGGACCCTCTCAGGGTTAAGCCTCCCACACGGCTTTTTCTCTTTCACTATCACCGGTATTCCCGCTGGCTCAAGAGTCACTATAACCATCACTCTTCCTTCCAAAATTCCTGCAGGAGCACAGTACTGGGAATGCATTGGTCGGCATTGGTTAAACGCCACCTCTCTTCTCGGGGACAACGACAAAGATAATACTCTTAAGCTTACCCTAACAGATGGTGGACTCGAAGATGCTGACGGCCTCGCTAATGGCATTATTGTTGCAGCCCCGGGTGGGCCCACAGTAGTAGTGGCCGGGTCAATTCATGCGCCAGCGCGAGCCTCTCAGACGCCACCACAACCACTGAATCCTGCTCAGCTTTCGGTTAAATACCTGAGCGTCAATCCGGAATATACATATGCCAATCAGCCGGTGACCATCACAACCAACGTAGTCAACACCGGAGATGAGTCTGGCAATCACAACATAGCCCTCATGATAAACGGGCAAACCATCGAGACGAGGACGGTGAACGTTAGTCCACATACGGCCTATCCTCTGAGCTTCACTGTCTACAAGAACCAGCCCGGAACGTACACGGTATATATCAGCGGCAAGGAGGCAGTGTTCACGGTTGTCGGAGAGGGAAGGACAGGCGGCACGGGTAGTCCCGGCGGTCCCATTGCCGTCATAGTCCTAGCCGTGCTTGTCATAGCCACTGGCGTGGTGTTAGCGATGGCCTTCCGCAGGCGTCCAGTGTAGACAAGTAATAGATTTTAGTAAGTGGAGATTTGCCCACCCGAAGGCAGCGGGTGAAGTATTGCTCAACATCACAGTGGAAATCCTGCGGCCCACACTCTGCAGTGCTTGACAGCGGACCTAGGGCGCTGTAATCTCTTGCAGGCCGGCTGTTCCTGCCGGCTTCAGACATAATATAACAGGAGTACGAGACTGTGGAGCCATTGCAGCTGGCAGCGTTGATAATCTTCGTGGTAGCAGTCGGCCTTATCATCTGGGGGAAGGTGGACAGGGCAGTCATCGGCATCCTGGGAACCGCCCTCATGGTGCTGTTCGGCGTGATGACCGAAGGCGAAGCCTTCATGTTTGTAGATTGGAACGTCATAGCTATCCTCTTTAGCATCTGGATCATCGCCACTTATTTCGGGAAATCGGGCATACCCCAGTACCTGGCTATCATGATGCTCAGGCTCTCGCGCAATAACATAGCCCTATTTCTGACCCTTATGGGCATGATCTCCGGTTTCATCTCCATGTTCGTTGACAACGTGGTGGTGATATTGATGATGTCTCCTGTAATACTCTACGTCACCCAGAAAATGAAACTGGCGTCCTTCCCCTTCATCATCATGGTGGGGTTATGCGCCAATTTCATGGGCACGGCGCTGCTCCTCGGTGACCTGCCGCCACAGATGCTCCACTCTGTGGCCAAGATAGAGTTCCCCGAGTTCATCTGGCAGATGGGAAGGCCGTCATCCTTTCCCATCCTCACCGTAACGTTCATGGCGACCCTCTTTCTCTTCTACCAGTTCAGGTTCAAGAAAATGTACGCCAGCGGCAGCGCAGACCGTGCAGCTATCAAAGATATCTCCGCGACAAACCCGGCTGACCATATTAAAAACAAGGCATTCGCCGGAATAGTAGTCGGACTTTTCCTGGCCACCATTCTGGCCATGTCCCTGCGGCAGTTCATAGACCTCCATCTGGGATTCATCGCCCTTACCGGCATGATCGTGCTGGTCCTGACGATGGAGATACTCCAGAAGCGGCTGGGTAGCCCCGGCTTCGAGGAGGTGCTCGGCGAGCTGGACTGGAGGGCGCTCCTGTTCTATGTAACGCTTTTCGCGCTGGTCGGCGGGATCGACCACGCCGGCCTTATCAAAATAATCGCCGACGCCATGTCGCCCTTCGTGCAGAGCAACCTCATCCTCGGCACTTCGCTTATATACTGGGTGACGGCAGGAATCGTGGGCGTCGTGGAGCATGACGCCTACATACTGGTCTTTCTTTATCTAATCCGTGACCTCGCCGCCTCAGCCAGCCTGGACCCGTGGCCTTTGTGGTGGGCGATGCTGTGGGCCGGCACCCTGGGCAGCAACCTGACAGTAGCCGGCGCACCGGCTCTCTTCGTAGCCCAGAACATCTGTGAAAGAGAGGACTCCTGCAGGATAGACTTGAAGCAGTTTTTCAGCTATACCATACCTTTTGTGGTGGTTACGCTGGGAATATGCTACATACTGATGTTGCTTATCTGGGTCATTCCTTTCACCGTCTGAACCCGGTGCCGCGTCTCTTCTCTCCGGCAGGCGCATGCCTGCGGGCTGTTGTTCATCTGTTAAGTATCACCACTCCGACTGACCGGCGCTGCGCCCCTTGAGTCAGCTAGAACTGAGTTCTAGAACCCAATCACTTCCAAAGCTGGAGATGGCATGTCATAGTACATGTATCTGGAGGCCAACCAGCCGAGGAGGTGCACTATGTCTAAAATTAAGGAGCTGCTGGGGCAGGGCAGACACCAGGAGATATGGCAGATGTGCTGCGGTTTCCTTGACCTCGACCTCGACCAGTTCATGGCAATACAGAAACAGTTGCTCCTGGAACAAATATCTCTGCTCAAGAGGAGCCATCTGGGAAGAAAGGTGATGGGCGGAGCCTGGCCCGAAACCATAGAGGAATTCAGGACGCAAGTACCCATTACTACCTATAAAGATTACTGTCCCGAGTTGCTCGAGCGGCGGGAGGACGTACTGCCGGCGAAGCCCCTGCTGTGGGTGCAGACATCCGGCAGGTCAGGGGAATACCCGTGCAAGTGGGTGCCCGTTAGCCAGAGATTCTGGCAAGAGGCCGGGCTGAATTTCGCTGCCATAGGTATTCTCGGAGCCTGCGACAGGAGGGGAGACATCCGCTTCAAGGAGGGCTTCAAGCTGCTGCATGCCGCAGCCCAGCCGCCTTATCTTACCGGTAACATAGCCCGCAAGATTCAGGAAGAGCTTGGCTTCGAATTCCTGCCGGCGCTGGGCGACTCTGAGACCCTGCCCTTCGAAGACAGGGTTGAGAATGGATTCAGGCAGGCTCTATCGGACGGCATGGACGGCTTTTTTGGCCTGGCCGGCGTGCTGGTGGCCATCGGCGAGAAACTAAAGCAAGGTTCCGGCAGAACCAGGATGTCGAAACTGGTCACTCAGCCAAAAATGCTGTACCGGCTGAGCAAAGGCCTGCTCAAGAGCAAGCTCGCCGGGCGACCGATGCTGCCCAGGGACCTCTGGTCGCTGAAGGTCATCGCCTCGATGGGCACGGACAGCGCCATTTACAAGAACAGGATAAGAGACCTGTGGGGCAGAGCCCCTCTGGATGTATACGGCAATAGCGAGACCACGGTCATAGCCACTCAGACATGGGACTACAACGGCATGGTCTTTTTCCCCAATCTCAACTTCCTCGAGTTCATTCCAGAAGAAGAGCATTTCAAATGGCAGCTGGACCCTTCATACCGGCCGAGAACCGTTCTGCTGGATGGCGTGAAGGCTGGAGAGAACTACGAGCTTATTATCACCAACCTGCACGGCGGGGCTATGGTCCGGTACAGGCTCGGCGACATGGTCAAGATTATCGCCCTGCGGAACGAGAAGCTGAATATTGACCTGCCTCAAATGGTGTTCGAAAGACGCGCGGACGACCTCATTGACCTGGGCTTCATGCGGCTGACCGAGAGGGTCATCTGGCAGGCTCTTGAGAACACTCAGCTACCGTACCGAGGCTGGACGGCGCGCAAGGAACTTAAGGGAACGCCCAGGCTCCATCTCTATGTCGAGCTCGAGGAGAGCTGTCCGTCCACCGAACGCGAAGTGGCTGTAGCGGTGTATGAGCAAATCAAGAAGCTGGATGACGGCCTTTACGTGTACAACGAGCTGACAAGCCTGGAGACACTAATCGACTTCAAGCCCCTGGAGGTGACCTTATTGCCCGCAGGTGTCTTCGCCAACTACAAGAACCAGCGCCGGGCTGAAGGTGCCGGCCTGGCTCACCTCAGACCGCCTCACGTCAATCCATCAGAAAAGATACTTGCCCTGCTGGGGGCCAAGGTTGAGACCGTGTCCGAGCTAAAGGCCAGGGTCGAAGCCAAGGCCACGGTCAACTGACAGACCGGCGTCCAGGCGAGCGCTCTGATTCAGGGCGGCTGTTAAAGCAGCCGCCCTGTGCCTTTTTCCCTGTCTTCCGGTTAGTTGTTACAATTAGAGGGAACCCAAATATCCCGGGGAACCGTGAAATTCGACAGACAGCAGAAGGAGGTCAGAAATGGAAACTTTTCGCGGGAAGGCACATATGCCGGGAGCCGATGAGGAGTGGAACCTGGAACTTGACCTTGACTGGGACAAGAAGGAAGTCAACGTGCGCATCGCAGGAGCTCCAGGCCACATTACAAGCTGGCCCGGACTGCTGGTGCATACCTTTGACAAATACGAAGTGGCCTTCAGGACCAAAGGCATACCCCCGCTGCTGACCCACTGGTGGCACCTTGCCCGGGACAAAGAGGGGAACCTCTGGGGCCTCATAGTCGGGCTGCCTAACGTGGAAGGCAAGTGGACCACGTGCCCGGTGGTGCTGGACAAGGTATTGTAGCAGCAAGCGTACCTCTGGTTATGCCACCGGTCAGTCTCTGAGATTCAGAGGTCTGGCGTGGTAAGGTTCCCTGCAAGGGTTTCCGGCAAAACAGGGAGAGGTATTCTATGGCTAATCGCCTAATCAAAGAAACCAGTCCGTATCTACTGCAGCATGCTGAGAACCCGGTTGAGTGGTACCCATGGGGTGAAGATGCTTTCAGCCGCGCCAGGGCTGAGGACAAGCCCATCCTGCTCAGCATTGGCTACTCCGCCTGCCACTGGTGCCATGTCATGGCCCACGAGAGCTTCGAAAACCGGGAAATCGCGGCGCTGATGAACCGGCACTTCATCTGCATCAAGGTAGATAGAGAAGAGCGGCCGGATGTCGACAGCGTCTACATGAAGGCGGTCCAGGCCCTGACCGGAGGCGGGGGCTGGCCGCTCACCGTGTTCTTGACGCCGGAGGGGAAACCATTCTTCGGGGGCACTTACTTTCCTCCTGAGGATAAACAGGGCATGCCCGGCTTTGTCCGGGTGCTGACAGCCATCTCCGACGCTTACCAGGGCCAGCGCGGCAAAATAGAGCAGAGCGCGAGGCAACTGTCGGCACTGCTCGCCGAAAGTGTGGAGCAGGGCGCCGCCGCCGAGCCACTGACGATGGATGTCCTCAGACAGGCGCACCTGGCACTGAGGCAGATTTTCGATGAAGATAACGGCGGGTTTGGTGCGGCGCCCAAATTTCCTCAGCCGCTGGCCCTCGAATTCCTGCTGAGGTACTTCCATAGCAGCCGTGACGCCGCTGTCCTGCACATGGTGGAGCAAACGCTGGAAAAGATGGCCCGGGGCGGAATTTATGACCAGGTGGGCGGCGGCTTTCACCGCTATGCTACTGACGCCCGCTGGATGGTCCCGCATTTCGAGAAGATGCTGTATGACAACGCACTGCTGAGCCAGGTATACCTTCATGCCTACCTGGTCACAAGGAAGCCCCTGTACGGCTCAATAGTTGAAGAGACCCTGGACTACGTCCTGAGGGAGATGACCGGGCCTCACGGAGGCTTCTATACCGCGCAGGACGCGGATAGCGAGGGCGTTGAGGGAAAATACTACGTATGGTCTGCCTGCGAGTTCGCAGAGGCGGCGGGCAAGGCTGACCAGTCGGTCGCTCGCTACTATGGCATCACTTCCGGAGGCAATTTCGAGGGCAAGAATATTCTCCACGTGGCTGGCGTCGCTACGCCGGAGGCGGAAAGCGTGATTCAGGAGGTCAGGAGCTCTTTGCTGAAAAGGCGTGAGCAGCGAGTCAGGCCGGGCAGAGATGAAAAAGTGCTGGCATCGTGGAACGGCCTTATGCTGGCCAGCATGGCCGAAGCGGCCTGCGTCCTGGGCCGGCCGGACTATCTGACCGCCGCCGTGGCCAACGGGTCATTTCTGGCAGACTCTATTGTTATAGGCAGGCGGCTGAAGCACAGCTACCGGGAGGGACAGGCCAGGGTAGATGGCTTTCTTCAGGACTATGCCCTGGTCATCGAAGGGTTTCTGGCCCTGCATCAGGCCACCCTGGATAGCAGGTGGCTTAACGAAGCTCTCAAACTGGGAGAGACCATGCTAGAGCAGTTCTGGGATGAAGACACAAGTACGTTCTATGACGCCGGGCGAGAACAGCAGGACCTGTTCGTCCGTCCCAGAGCCGTCTTTGATGAAGTATTGCCCTCGGGCCTGTCGGCGGCGACTCTGGCCTCGCTTAAGCTGGCCCTGCTGACGGGCAACAACCAGTATCAGGCGGTGGCAGCACACTCGCTCCGCCCTATGCGTGAGCTCATGTCCAGAGCGCCGCTGGGCGTTGCCGGCTGGCTGTGCGCCCTGGACTTCCACCTGTGTCTGCCCCCAGGGAGATAGCTATAGTGGGCCCTGGAGAGGCCGCGGCGACCCGGGAGCTCCTTCATGCCGCATGCAGCATCTGGCTGCCCAACAAGGTGCTTGCTGCCTGCAACCCCGCTGACAGTGAAGCCCTCACCGGAGTCAAGCTGCTTGAGCAGAGGCGCATGTTAGACGGACGGCCAACGGCCTATGTATGCCGGGGATATACTTGCAGAGAGCCGGCCACCGACCCCGCTTCACTATCGGCCCAGCTGGGTGAAAGCTGATGGCATCTGAGAAGTCTACGGTAGAGGCCCTCAGGCGCGAAGGCTGGAATATCGTGCCCGA
>ENA-OSEO01005276-OSEO01005276.1-sediment-metagenome-genome-assembly--contig:-NODE-5276-length-12605-cov-3.955540_pt1 | contig 12605 bp, 8 predicted proteins | sample MGYA00237883_ERZ534232 | MGnify/ENA metagenome assembly ERZ534232
GGCTGGATATCTTTATCGGCCGGACCCTTTTGAAGCAAAGCGAGCTGATCATGGAGCTTAACAATACCACCAAGCACGCCAATTCCCATCTGGCCATCATGGGAAAGCCAGGCACGGGAAAGACCCAGTTTATTCTCAAAATTTTGGCCGATGTCCGCAAGCAGTCCAACTATCAGACCAATTTTATCTATTTTGACTATAAGGGCGATGTCGTGGACAATGAACGCTTCCTGGAAACTTCCAGAGTCCATCCATTCCGATTGCTTCAGGGAGGAGAAAGCCTACCCATCAATCCCTTTGTGCTTCCGGCCTATGACGAACAGACGATCAATGTCTCGGCACGTGAAAAGGCCGAAAGTTTTGCATCCATCAACAGTAAATTGGGCGTGGTGCAAAAAGGGGCGCTGACCGAGGCGATTCGTGCCGCCTATGCCCAGCGGGCCGACAGTGCAGCGCCCTATCCCGACTTTCACGATGTATACCGGATTGTTTCTTCCATGTACGGAGACGACAACAAAAAGCCCGATAGTCTTATTGAGGTGCTGCGAGATCTATCGGATTTTGACCTTTTCTGGCGGCACGGCAGCGATGTGGCTCCCATCGACAGGCTTACCAACCGAACCTTGCTGATAGATGTGCACGCTATGCCGGTACTAAAAGAGCTGGTGGCGTATTTGGTGATTGAACGGCTTTACAAGGAAATGGCCCTTCTCCCCGACAGTCCGGTTCGGGATAGGCGCCGAACCATAAGGTCCATTCTTGTGATCGACGAGGCGCACAATTATTTAAGCCAGAGGAACATTTTTTTGCAACGCATCATCCGCGAAGGTCGCTCCAAAGGCATCGTGGTGTTTTTCGCCAGCCAATCTCCGAATGATTATCAGCAAAAATTTTTCAATTTTCAGGAACTCTTGGAATTTGCGTTTATTTTTCAATGCGAGGGGGTTTCTACTGGATCGATCCAGGATATTCTGGGCTGCAGCAGCAAAACGGCCAAAGATCTGCAAACGGAAATAGCAAGACTGGAACCCTGGCAGGTAATTGCCCGAAGTCCGCAGAAAACTGAGGAATTTGTTAAATTCACGGCAGAAGCGTTTTATAAGAACTATTAAAACTCAAGCCAGTAGGGCACTATATGCCGGACTATTCGAATGACCTCAAGATGCGAGTGGAAAGGGTTATCGGCGAACTGATAGATATCTTCCAGCTTTTTGAAAAGGATTTGGGTAATCCAAAAAGAGCCGCTTCTTTCGATACAGCTAAAGAAATTGAAACCTCTATAGCGCGTCTGAAAAGGCAAGGACTTCCCGTTCCGCCGGAGTTAAACGATTTGAAAATAAAGCTGTTTTTAGAAGCTGAACAAAATCGAGATCGAATGGCCCTTTACCATAAACTTCAAGAAAGCATTCGCGGGTTCATAAAAATTGAAACACCCCGAAAGCTGAAAAAACCACCAATTGTAGAGCCCAATGATGGCCGTTCGCCTCATCGAAAACCTCCGGATTATAAAAACCCACTGGGCAGCAAGGGATATAGCAACCTTGAGGATTATTTAATACCGGTCATTAAATTGATGTGGAGTGGGCTGGATCATCATGAAGCATTTCGCAAAATCGCAAACAAACTGGACGTCAGGATAAACACCGTGAGTTCTCAGTGTACCAGAGCGCTTGATCTGACGACGGCCGAGTTTGTCAGCCAGGTCAGTTCTAGAGCAATTGTGACTTTGCTTGACAGAAAATATCCGGATAAATACCAGATAATTAAGACGCAACTGAAGTGAGTTCCGTATTGCGCTTTCAAATAACCCTGCCAAAAGACACCTTTGCACCTTTGAATTTTGGATATCACCCAGTTAACACAATTTCACTCAAACCACTGATATGAGAATAATCTAAAAGCAAATAGGAATGAAAGCACTTAGCGGTAATATGGCAATCCGGGCTATCTCAAATTAGGCCTGAGTCCAACGCAATTTGAAAAGACCCCTGCCAGGACCGGCCAATTTCAGCCTGCCCAGTTGACCGAACAATGGACAGATTTGTTGGTGCATTTGCGAAATCGGCGATGCTGTCTGTGGCTCAGGCCCAATGTCCCTATGTTCACGGGAGGAGCATGGGAAAACCCCGTCTTCGGCAACTCGGTCAGGGATAGTAACATGCACTTTGTTGGTGGGAAATTGGAAGCAGATTTTGGCCTATTTTGCTCTGCTATTCAGACAGCCAAGCGATTGCTTTTTGATAATCGGTAAAAATCTGGTATTTAAACCCCTGGATATCCATGCAAGCTTCCATTTGATAAGCAATAGCCGAGCGGTCTTTATCTTCCGGCACAACATTGGCAATTTTGTTCTTAAAGGCGGATCTGAAACTTCCAATTTCAAGGGCCACCTTGATAACATCTTCCACAGTGTTGATAGAGACCGCCGTTTCCCTCAGATCAATAAGAATATTTTCATTCGCGTGTTCTCCCGCCACTTTAACAAGTTCCGTGATTAACTGTTTTGATCTTTTCAGGTCTATCTCTCCAGCTTCGGTTTTTCCCATGAAGTCTTTAATTCTATAAACTTTTATTCCGGAAACCATACAATCCACCAGAATAGAATTTATCCTACCAAGAAGAATTTTTAATAAAGAAAGTCCAACTGAAAATACACCCTTTCAATGAATCCGCGGTAACTACTTTACCGCCATTAAACATATTGCGTCAATAGTTTCATTTTCATTTATATGGGGCATAATGGGGACGGTTATGTTTGTATGCTTTTCAATTACACTGCATACCTGAGATACCCTCTCGATCTCGCAGCAACATCAAAACTGCAGATATGAGAATAAAATCCAAAAATTCAACTGATTGGTTCCGGCATCAAGCAGAGACCCGTTTTTGCAGGGATGCATGGTTCTTCAATCCCTACCCCCTCCTTTTTAGAACAGAAAGATGAGGGGAAAACGGCTGCCCAAGAAAAAATCAAAACCCCTAAAGAACCCACAAAGAAGTGATCCTGACGGCCCTAATAAAACAGCCCACTATCAGGCATCAAGGAACCGGCCGTACAATGCGGAATGAGCGTTTACAGCGTTCAGCATCATGTCAATTAACTTAAAGAGGCTGGCGCGATTTGCCATGTGGGACCGACCAAGGCGGGGCGGTAGGAGGTATTGGGGGACAAATCGGTTTAAACTGGTGTTGGAACAGGCCGAGCGGCTGTCTGAAGAGTGGACGAGAGATTAAAGCCGTTGATTGACAAATCACCCCACCTGGAAGAAGAGCTGGTCGGCGAAGTTCCGCCGTGAACCGATGGGTATGTCGAAATTCCCACCCGGCCGGGGATCGGAATGAATCTGATCCCGAATGTACGGAAAAAATTCCCGCCGGTTAAACGCCCCATTGCCATGCGCGCCCATAAAGACGGGTTTGTCGTGGATCAATAGGCATTTTTGAAATAAACAGCGATTGCAGCTTGAGATCCGGCCGGATCCCGGACGAGTCCGGCCGTTCTGACTGGCCCTGCGGGTATGCCGGCTGGCCCTTGCGATTGACCCCGTTGCCTTCCATCGCAATGCAATTTAATGGCGCTCCAACGGGACGACTTTCAGTTTACGCATCCAGATCAATGAAATGACTTTGGAACATGCAATAATCTCATCGATACTGGCGTTCTCGTCCTGCTTGTGCCCTTTGGAATATGGACCGCCCACTCCAAAGTTGACACATGGCATTTTTCCGTCCACAACCTGATAGTTCATGTCGGTGCTGGCCAGAGTCCCGGTAAAAGGCAGCGAAACCCCCAAAGCATCCCGGATGATGTCCCGGATGTCTTGAACATAGGGCGAATCGGCGGGCACCACGTACCCTTCCCTGAAACTGATGAGATCCAATTCGTAGTCCAGTTCCCGATCCGTTGCCCGTACGCCTTCAATGACCGCTCTGATTTCATCAAGAACGTCCTGAACACATTCCCCGGGGACCATACCCCTCAAGATCTCCTCTTCACAGGCATCCGGAACGGTGGCGCCCTGTACACCCCCTTTGATCGTGCCGATATTGAGCATCGCGGTCATCCGGTCGATGCCTCTTTTGCGAAGGGCATCGCCCAGATCAATTCCCGGAATCTCGACTTGCCTTTTCAGAAGAACGTTTCGCCAGTAGTCATTGAGCGCCACGTTCAATTTGCTCATCTTCTCGATAGCGTTGATCCCCAGTATCGGCATCTGACCGTGATAGCTCACGCCTTTGGTCTTGAGCAAAAACCGTGTGCGGCCTTGAGCAGCCAGGCCGATTCCCAGAAGCCCTCCGTCAAGCTGAATACCCATATCCGCCGTGACGATGCCTTCTTTGATCAGATAGCCCAGTCCGGCCACGCCACCGATTTCCTCATCGCAGTTTCCGGTCAGAATGAGATCTCCTTCGAACCGGACACCCTGTTTTCGAATCGCCTGAAGCGCCAGGGTCATGGCCGCGATCTCTCCTTTGTCGTCGGAAACCCCTCTGCCCCAGATGTAGCCGCCGCCTTTATCATACCGGCTTCGTTCATAAGGGGTATCCCGTGTTATCTCTCCGCCCAGGGGATCGACGGTCCATCCATCGCCCTGGATCGCTGCACAGTCGGTGTGCGCACTGATGTGAAGGACGGGACGCCCGGCTGTCCCCGGATATCTGGCGACCACATTGCTCCGGGGACCCTCCAGTCCTAAAAATCCGGCGCCGCTTCTTTTCAGGTACGCTTCACCGGCTTGATGAATTCGAACTTCACATCCAAGTTCGGCGAATTTTTCAGCCATAACCCGTGCGATCCGATCGTAATTATTTCCGGGTGGAACCTGGGTATCAATCCTTACAAGGGTCTGAAGATAATCAATCAAATCCTCTCTATCATTCTCTATCGCATCAAAAACTAGCTGCTCGATCTCAGACAACATACAGTTTCAACCTTCCAATCGGCGCCGGATGATATAGGGCAAAACTCGTGCAGCCCGGAGACTCGCTTTGAGCTGCACAAAAATATAGGAAATAAACGCTTGGGATAAACAGTGATACCGGCTTTGTACATAGAGCATATGTTCTACTAAGTCAAGGCTTGGACCCACACGCTTGTCATGAAGGCTGGCGCGATATCCTTAAACTTGACAAGTTCCGACGTTATAAAGTATCAAAGCGAAAGAGCAAATGTTCATTTGTGGAGACAGATGACAGGGACGAATAATTTATCGGAAAAATCGATATTCTCATAGGAAGCAGTGGGGACATACCTTACGGCGGGCTGCTGGTGCTGGAAGAGCGGCATTTGAAACGGCGGCATTCCGCAGCATGAGGCAGCATCATCAAGACGCTTACCGCAGATTTACTGGTTCTGGGTTGCGGCCCGGCAGGACTTCTGGCCGCAGTTGAAGCCCGAAAACGGGGTTGTAATGTTCTGGCCGTGGACAAGGGCATCATCGGACACGACTGTTCTGCGATCGGAGCAAAGCAGTTATCCGCCACCGGACCCTGGTCCGTGCCCGGCGACTGCGCTTTACAACACTATGAAGACACCCTGAAGTCCGGTTGTTACATCAACGACGAAAAACTGGCCCGCCTGCTGACTCATCGAATCGGCCGCATCATCATGGATCTCCAGAAGCTCGGGATGCCTTTCGATCGGGATGAAAACGGAAAGAAACTTCTTGTCCTAGGTCCGGCAGCCGGACACAGCAAGCCTCGATCTCTCAGGTTCAGCGATATTACAGGAAAGCTGATCGTGGATACGCTGTGCGACGAAGCCCGGCGCAGGGATGTGAAATTTCTGGCCGAACACGCGGCGGTAGACCTGATGATGGGTTCCGAAGGGATTGCCGGAGCGCTTGTGGTGGACCTCGCCTGTGGGGAATTTGTCTGCATCCGCTCGAAGGCGGTCCTGATTGCCACCGGGGGAACAGGGTGCCTGTATGAACTGACGTCCAATCCCGTTCAGGCCACCGGAGACGGCATTGCTTTGGCGCTCAAATCCGGAGCGGAGCTGATGGATCTGGAATTTGTCCAGTTCTATCCGGTAACGGTACTGTTTCCTCCAGCCATCCGCGGGATGAATCTGATCAGCCATGCTTACGGCGCCCACCTGCTCAATGCCGGGGGTGAACGATTCATGGCCGGACACGACCCGGACCGGATGGAACGGATCACCCGGGATAAACTCTCCCGGTTCATTTTCAGGGAAATACAGTCCGGCCGTACGGGCCCCCACGGCGGCGTCTTCATGGATGCCACGATGATTCCCGCTGACATCTACGCCAAAGAGATCCCCAGCGAATGGAATCTGGCACTGAGCGCCGGCGTGGATCTCTCCCGTGAAAAGTTGGAAGTGGCCCCTTCAGCGCACTACTATATGGGAGGCATTCGCATCGACGATCGCTGCCGGACAACACTGCCGGGTCTTTTTGCCGCCGGGGAATGCTGCGCAGGGGTGCAGGGGGCAAACCGGCTGGCTGATAACGGTATCAGCGAAGCCCTTGTGTTCGGACAAATCGCCGGTGAAGCCGCCGCAGCCCATGCCGCCTCAGCCAGATTTCCAGCTTATGATAAAGCGCTCCTCGACCAAAAGGTCCTCAAGATCACCGGCACTTTTGCGGCCAACAGCATCCCGCCGAACGAAATCCTGAGTCGAATTCGACGGTTGATGACCCGGCAGGTGGGAATCATCCGCGAGGAGGCATCGCTGCTTTCGGCCGCCGATGAGCTGGAGGGTTTGCGGCGGCTTCGGATCCGGACGCCATTCGGCAGCCGGTGGCATCCCGATATGCTTCGTGGTACATCGGCGGCAAACATGGCGTTGCTGGCTCACGGCATCGCCCTGGCCGCTTTAGAAAGAAAAGAGAGCCGGGGCGCCCATTTTCGATCCGACTATCCTCATCGGAACGATGCCGGATGGAAAGCGAATATTGTGGTCAGAATCGATGCTTCAGGGCAATTCAAAATCAGAATTCAAAATCCACAAACAGAGGAAAACACCCATTGGTCCGGTACGAAATAGAGGTTTTTCGATTCGATCCTTCAGCTGGTTCAAAGGAAAGCTGTGATTTCCATACGTTCGATTTGGACCATCACCCCACCGTACTGGAATTGCTTAGAAGGATTCGCGATGAGCGTGACGCCTCTCTCGCATTTCGGGAGTCGTGCGGGCTTGGCAAATGCGGCTCCTGTGCAGTCATGGTCAACGGTGAGCCTGTATTGGCCTGTCGGTATGTCCCACCGCCGGGTCCGGTGCATATTGAACCCCTTGCCAATCATGAAGTGATCAAAGATCTGGTGGTTGAACGATCCGATTTCAATGCCCGACTGATCCGGATGCGGGCGTTTTACTCCCGCCCCGATTACGATCTGCCCCATAAAGAAGAGATACAGTGGCGTCATTCGTTCCGGGAACTCACCCGTTGTGTCGGGTGCCTGGCATGCGAAAGCACCTGCCCGTCTTTTGGCAAAGCCCCTTCGGCGTTTCCTGGACCGGCCGTTCTGGTTCAGCTGGCACGCCAGTTGGCTCACCCGCTGGCTGAAGGCAATGAAGCGCATGTGGCCTGGATCGACGGAATCCACAACTGTACCGCATGTATGAATTGCACCCGTGTGTGTCCGAAAAATATCGATCCGTTCCGAAACGCTGTTTTGCCCCTCAGAAACGCAGTTTCCAAGCGGACACTGACGCTTCCGCAAATGCAGGAAGGAATCTCGGACCAGTTTCACAGATCCGGAACTGTGGTACCCGCGGCCGCTCAAACCGCTGAACACGATGCACTCGACCCTGAAAGTGAGACAGCTCTTTTCCTCGGGTGCATGATGGGGCATCGGTATCCGCAGCATCGGAGGAACGTGCTGGATCTGCTGTCGGCCGTTGAATGGAAGGCTCGAGAACCTGAAGGGCTCTTCTGCTGCGGAGGCCCGCTGCAATGGGTGGGCAAAACGCAGGAGGCTGAAGCAGCCTTTGAAAACAACATTCGCATCCTGATGGGGTCCGGTGTCCGCAGGGTTATCACTCCCTGTACCGGATGCCGCCTGACCCTTTCAGATGATTATGCCGATCGTTACCGTCAAAAAACCGGCGGCCGGCTTCCATTCGAGGTAATTGATTTGGCCGAACTGATTGCGGATCACATCGATCGATTGGAGACTGACAGCGGCCGGAGAATCCGGGCGATCCTTCACGTACCCTGCCACCGGGGAAACGGACAGATCCGGATGATCGAATCCTTCGTGAACAGGAAATGTCCGGGTGTCGAACCGGTCGGCCTGAGCTGTGAATGCTGCGGGGGCATGGCCGCCTCCAGCAACCCCGCGCTTGCCTTCGGCCTGTCTGCGGGCGTGCTGGACGAGGCGGCCGCAGCCGGTGCGGAAACCGTTTTGACCGCGTGTATCTTCTGTCGCGACAATCTTCACCGGGCGGCCCGACGCAGCCGGAGCAGCATAAAGGTTGATCACCTCCTTCTCTTTCTGTCGCGCTATCTGGGCGCAAAGGAAGGGGAACCCCGGATGGGGTGAACGCATCGCCGCGACCCCGCTGCCGGCGTAATCTCAGTATCGCCCTGCCGTGATGCCTTGCTGAAGGACGCATACCGCTGCGTTCATACCGGAGTGAACGGAACCGCACGGAAGAAAGGAAATCATCCGGAAACTTCTTTCAAGATTTCTGCCAATGTCTCGGTGGCAAACCCGCTCGCCTTCAAGTTCTGGACCGAGAAGACGGGTTTGCAGCCCTGACGGCGCAGTCGACGCGATACGCCCCGGAGCGCGTCGAAGTTTACCGGTAACGCAGCCGTTGATTTTTCTGCAACATATTCCGGCCCGGCTGCTGATGAGACCGGTTCTGATGGCCGGGAGAAGGTCATCGACGCACCGTGTTTCCTCCTTCCGGCCGGGTTGAGCATCTTTCAGTCAGCCGGGACAGGAAGGCCGCCAGCAGGGCGGCTTTATCGATGAGAGAACGGATCTCCAGGTATTCATCTCCGCTGTGGGCGCCGGCTCCGTGAGGACCGAACCCGTCAATGGTGGGCACACCCAATGCGGAAATGTTGTTTCCATCCGAAGCGCCCCCGGAAATAGGCGACCACTGCAGGGACATTTCCAGATCCCGGGCGGTTTCTTCCAGAAGAATACGAAAAGGTTCCAGACCCGGGGTCGGCTCCATCGGAGGACGATGAAACTCCCCTGTTAAGACCGCCTTTGCGCCGGGAACATCTTCGCGGGCAGTGATTTTTCTCATGGCCTTCAGTACCCTCTCTTTCTCGGCCGCTGAAGGAATTCGGATATCGAGGCTCGCGCAGGCGGATTCCGGTACGATATAGGGTTCCGTACCGCCCGAGATGACGCCGATATTGACGGTGGTGCCCAGTCCAGGATCGGCAAGTTTCTGGATATCCAGAATTTTGAGCGCCAACGCTTGAATAGCACTGGCGCCTTTTTCAGGTTCAGCTCCTGCATGGGCCGCCCGGCCGTTCACTTCCAGATGAAAAATACCCACACCTTTTCGGTTCAAAACCATCCGGCCGTCTGATTTGGCAGGTTCCATAACCAGCGCCAAGTCGACGCCTCTGACCAGCTCGTGCCACCATTTGCCGGATGTCGGGGAACCGGGCTCCTCGTCCGAATTGACAACCACGCGAATGGAACCGGACCAATCGCTTGTCCCGCTCAACAGCGCCCGAACCCCGAAAAGCATTGAGGTCAGCCCGCCCTTCATGTCCAGAACGCCCGGTCCCAGCAATCGGTCACCCTGCCGGCGTACCGGGCTTTTTTCAATCGTCCCTAACGGAAATACGGTGTCTGCGTGCCCGACCATCAGAACCATCGGTCCATCTCCGTTTCGCTCGGCCACCAGGTGATCACCGAATTCCATTTGTTCGATCCGGCGGGTATGAAAACCGAGTTCCTTCCAGGCCTTTTCCAGCACATCGATCACCCGATTGACATGCGGTTTTTCCCGGCTGGGACTTTCCAGTTCCACAAGGTGTTTCAAAAAATCAAGGATGTTACTTCGCTGGCGCGCGACTGAATCGGCATACAATACCATTGCCTCCCCCGAACAAGTCCGACCGCACCGGCTCCTAAACCGGTAGGCCGGACTTCCAAACGGTGCGATGTTCGTAAATTTTTCGGGCCTGCTCAATGCTTACGGCCCGACCTGAGTTTTCCTGCATATAGGCCAGGATCTCTTCCAGCTGGAGCGTCATCCGCGTGTTAAACATTGAATAGGTATGGCAGAGCAGATAAACGATTTCGCATCGATTTCGGCTGGCGGCCCGTTCGATAACCCTGTCCCACACCCTCGAAAGCCTTCGAAAATTGGAACGCTCGTGAAAAAGATAGTTTCTCCCCAGATCGACGCCCAAGCCATCCCAACCCAGAGGGATCTCAAATAGACGCTGCGACAACGGCTCGGCAGCCGGGCGAAGGTAAGCGCCCGGAGAAGTAAAATATGCCGTTTCGGACGCATTTCGCCAGTCAACAGCTCGTTCGGGCCTGTGCAGGCCGGGTGCGGCGCTGAGATCAGCTCGAATCCCAGCGTCCCACAGAATATCCGCCAGAGGCTCGGTCATCCCGAAAAACCCGCCTCGAAAAGCTGAAAATTCGAGCCCCTGTTCTTTCATCTGATGAATTTTGGAAAGAATAACCCCTTTGATGTAGTCTCGGTCGAGGTAACGAGGGGCGGTTCCGGCGGACGCCAACGAGTCCTGATAACCATCTTCTTCAGGATGCAGCAGAAGTTCGCCGCCCATTGCACCCCACTGCCGCCAAAAGGCCAGATAGGCCGGCTGGAAAAACCTGTCTCTATACCGGGGGCTTGTGTGAACGCACACGGCCGCTTTTCCGCCGACGGCATTTCTGAGGAAATCCATCGCGAATCTGTATTTTTTCAGCAGATACGTATCCCGACACTCGAGTCCGGTTTTCTTGGGATCTGCATCTATAACCGTAATGAAGTACGCGGCTGGTTGCACAGCTCACTACCTGTTCCTCTCGGCATAGTGGAAACTTGTGCCGGCGTTCCTGTCAATCTTTCCCCCTTCCATCCATACTGCATCCTGCGGCCTGCATCGCACGCAAAAGCAACGGCCCTCCTGCGTCCTCTCCAACGGCAATCAATTCCTCACAAGAATACCCGAAGGAATTTCAGTAATAATATCCGGCTCACCATCGGTGACCGCAGCGGTGGTGCTGAGCCCGACACAGCACCTGCCGTATTCACGAAGAGCTACCGGCAGATGAAAAACCATTCCGGGCCGCAAAATGGTACCGTCCGCCCGTGCCGCACTAAGGTGTTCGATCCATTTCAACCCGACCGAATAACCGGTTCGCTTTCTGAAATTGTCGGAATATCCCGCTGCCTCGATAACCCTGCGGCAGGCCTCGTCCACCTCTCCGGCGGCAACACCAGAACGCAATCTTGAAAGCGCAGCCCTCAAGGCCTTGAGCACGACGTCCGACATTTCCTGAATTTTGGGTGAAGGTTCGCCGGCGACGATTGTCCGCATGATCGGGGCCGAGTAGCCGCAATAAACCGCGGTGTGTTCAATCAGCACGGTATCGCCGCGACCGATTCTTTGACGTTCGAATGTGCTGTGGGGGATTCCAGAGCGCCAGCCGCTCGTTACAATCGGGAAAACGACAAGCCGTTCGGATCCTTCCCGGATCAATTCAGCCGTGATTGCAGCGGCCACATCGTTGTCGGTTGCCCCGATTTTGACGGCCTCCAGGCCTGACCGGACGCCTCTGAGCCCGATGCGGCCCGCCTCTTTCATATAACCTATTTCGACCGATGATTTCAGATCCCGGGCACTTTCAACGATGCTTGTTTCGAGGTCCCCGTCGATATGTTTCCATGCCGCTCGAGGCAACAGCTGCTGCAAGCGCTGGTAAGTCATCACGGTCATATGGCAGCCCTCGGTTCCAATAACAGCCGCTTCACATTTCATTTCCCCGACCGCACGGGCAACCACATGCAGCAGCGATTCATCCGACCGCCCGGTGCTCTGTCCGGTTGTTTCCAGGCGGTGAATCCCGGGGGTATCCTCATAATAATGCACGTTTTGCGGCGGCACCTGTGAATATACCAGGGTCAGGAAAGACTCCAGGATTCTCAAAACATGAACGATTTCGCCGTCTAATGGGACCAGCAGGAATTGATCGGCACTTCCGAACGTGTGGTATCCGGTCAAGTACCGGACACTTTCCGGCCGGGTCAGAATCATCAACCGGATTCCATGGTCTTTCATCCCGGCGCGCACGGCGCTCAGGCGTTCGGTATATTCGGCATTTTCGAAATGGCTGATCTTTTTAACATGGAGCGGCTGGTGAGCCGCTGGGAGGCCGGACGCGATGTCATCCTGCGTAAATCCCCGGTTGTGATCGTGACCCACGGGGCCGAGGGCCCGAGGACCCAGAATTCCTCCATCATCGCCCTGAGCTATCTGGATTTGGCCGCGCCGGCCTTGGGCCTGGGCTGCTGTTGGGCCGGATTTTTCAATGCGGCGGCCAATGATTTCAAGCCCTTGGAGGAAGAATTGGCTCTACCGGCCGGGCACGCCACCTACGGTTCAATGATGGTGGGCTATCCTCTTTACACATACCATCGTCTGCCG
>ENA-OSEO01005277-OSEO01005277.1-sediment-metagenome-genome-assembly--contig:-NODE-5277-length-12596-cov-24.205847_pt1 | contig 12596 bp, 10 predicted proteins | sample MGYA00237883_ERZ534232 | MGnify/ENA metagenome assembly ERZ534232
TACAGCGGCAAGTTCGTTAGTCTGCTTCATTGTCAATAGAGTACAAAACGGCGGATGATCTTGGTGGCGTGACTATCAGCCCAGGAGGGAGAAAACTTGGTATGCCATTCGCGGGCAATAACCTCGAAAGTTTTCGTTTCCTGGAGACCTGCCTCCTTCTGTACTTTTTGATGACGCCTGGATCCGCTTCGTTGGCCAGCAGGTTTCTTGCCTGGTCACGTTTCTGCCGGGCTTCGGCAAGGGAAATATCATGATATGCGCCAAAGGCCAGCTTTTTTTCCTTTCCCTCGAAACGGTATTTAAAATTCCAGAGTTTTCCGCCGGCAGGAGTGACAAGAAGAAAAAGGCCCCCAAAAACCTCGGATTTCACTGTATCTTATAATGTCGCGCCGGACAAAGGAAAAAGAAAAGGCCCGATATTTCGGGCCTTTTCGGACAGTATCGGACGATACTGTCTATGCAAATGGTGGGATGCAGGGACTTGAACTAACTTCTCAATCCCTATATATTTCTAAATCAATGGTTAGATTGTATTGAAAAATACCGTCATAAATACCGTCAAGTTTATTAGGCTGAAGCCCTTATTTATTTTTCTGCGAAGCAGATGAAAGGCATTTTGCTTGATCTTGATATATGGGAGAGTCAAGAGATTTTTGCTTCCATTCTGGCCAAGAACGAACTTTAGTTGCTGATTTTTCTAAATGAGAGAGGAAATTATCTTGGCTTACCTTGCGGTTATCAATTTTCTTTCTGCTCATTTCTGCTCCCCTTTTTTGTATTCTAAAAATTTAGTGGCCGCTAACGTCTCTCTTTCTAGGTAGGAAGTAGGTAGCATTGGGATTCTTAAATCAGCCTTTTTCATAACCCACTTTAAAACTTTACCAGATTTTTCTTTTCGGTTCAAAGGATAACCCGATCCTAATTTCATGGAGAATAAATCGAGAAACCTTCTTGGGCCAACCCCTACAAAGGGTTCAAAATATACTTTTTGCTGGGCATCATGATGCCTTAAAAAATCAAGAGCGATTGATTCGTCGTGAAATTTAGCGGCTTTGCTTTTTGGGTATGGTTCTACATATACAACTTTTTTGATTCCTGCCGCTATAATATGTTTGGCACAGTTATGGCACGGAAAAGTAGTACAGTAAAGCGTTGCATCTTTTGAACTAATATTATTTCTGGCGCAAGCTAGAATAGCATCCATTTCAGCATGCACAACCCGGCCGTACTCTGTTATTTCGTCAAATTTAGTCTTTTTTATAGCTTCTATTATTTTTTTCTTATCAACCCCTAACGGCTCTATCTGTGTAATGATGTCATTAATTATTTTATCTTTTTCAATTTTGTTTGAGTCCTCTCCTCTTGTGTAATCTCTTCCTTTATCGAAATCTTCAATTTTGTGCGTTCTCTCATTGTAAACTGGCCAATATAAACCACCCCCAAATTTTGGGCAGTCATTTGATCCAGTTGCTATAATTTGATCATCTTTAGCAATTGCCGCCCCAACTTGTCTGGACAAGTCAGCAGATCTTAATGAGGAAGAAAATGCTATAAACATTGCCCATTCATTGAATGTTGGTGTTGCATAAGGATAAGCAAAACAAATATCTAAGACGCGCCACAAACTGCTTTTTATTTCATCATTATTATCAGTCAAAAAAATAAAAAAATCAGATAGATGAAAAGTATCTCTAGTGCGCTGTCCAAATTCAATATCTTCCTCTTCATCTCTCTCTATTAGTTGTTTGGCTTTGTCAGGGTCAATATCTTTGTCATCTTTCAGGTAATCAATCCTTCTAGATTCACTAGAATAAACTCCAATCAAAAAGAATCCTTCAGAATAGATATCCCGGAGCCTTGTGACTTCCTCAGGTCGTTTTAAGGAATTGATTATATATGCGGTCCTTTTCCTAAGTGGATTTTCTTCTGATCTGCCTTCACTAATTTTAGCAGCTGCACCTAGTGCAAGAACTGAATTGTCACCAGAGATCTCTCTGGCTTTATTGCCAGCGGTCATAAGTTTGTCAATTCTATCGAATTCACAACTTTCTTCACGAGATACTTCTATGTCAACAAGCGATGGTATTATCTCACTGGAAATACGAATTTGTTGCGTTTTGTAGTCGAACTTTTTTAGCCGTTCAGATAATATTTCAAAGACCTTTTGAAGCTCTGTGCCAACAGCCCCAACTAACCCGATAACCAATTCAGAATCATTAAATTTTGGGCCTGTACTCATTTGAATCTCCGCAAGATGAAATCCAATAATTTATTGATCAGAAGGAATTGTTGAGAATTTGAATTAAATCGCTGGGATGAAAAGAAACGGCCCATTTCCACTTTCCGAAACCCCCATGATTATTCACCGCTTTCACCCACTCGTCCAGAAAGTCTCGCTTCGTTTTGTTCTGTTGGGTGTCCTTGCCCTTGGTTTCCAGAATCAGGTGTTCGCCGTTTGTCAGCCTGATAATGAAATCGGGATAATACTTACGCACCACCCCCTGATAATTATAGAGCACCACAAAGCCGATATGGTCATTTTTTACCCAGGAGGCAACTTTTGCGTGTTTGTCCAGGAGATAGGCTTCGGATGCCTCCCAGGTGGAATCGAACACACAGAAATTGATATGGGATTTCTCTGTCCATTCACAAGGTTTGCTGGTGTGCCAGGTCCGCATGTTTCCCGTAGAACGGATCGGATTTTCATTATCAAAGACCGACAGCAGCTTTTCGGTGTTCTCTGTCCGGATGGCTTCCCAGATATGTTGGATGATCTTGTTGAGATTCAACATGATCAATATCCGTCGCCGCAGTTCTCCCTGCCGGAACAGTTCATTTTTGATGCTTATCTTGTTCGAGGCAATAAACCGTTCCACGATCCTGATTAACTGCACCAGAAAGAGTTCCTGCCGCCCCTGCCAGTTCGGCTTCTCGTAGTTGAAAATCCTTTTGGCCGTCTCAAAGATGATGGTCTGCAACCGGAACTTTTCACCAATCTCTTTGAGGTCAATTTCAGATAATGCGGCAGGGTTCGGTTTTCCGGCAATAATCGCGGCAAGATTCGCTTCTGTGATGGATTCATAGGGGTCCAAGGCGATTGTCGCCACCTTGTCCATATCCACCGTCAATTGGGACCGGTAGATATGATCCACCCGCAGGATATTGGGCCAGGTAATTTCATGTTCCTCTTTTTCTTTTACCGGCTCGATCACGGTCTTTGGTGGTGGCGGCGGTGGAGGAGGGCCTTCTCCTCCCTCATGGGGCAGAAAGGTAAATGGCACTCCGAAGATATTGACATATTCCGGGGCAAACAAACCATCTTCGCCAACGTCATACGATGTGCGCCTGAGTCCCCGTCCCACCACCTGCTCACACAAAAGCTGGCTCGAAAAGGCCCGCAAGCCCATGATATGGGTCACGGTGCTAGCGTCCCACCCTTCGGAAAGCATACCGACGGAAATAACGTTCTGAATTCGCTCACCCGGTTGCCCGGCTTTGCCAACCGTATCAACCTGCTGCCGCAGCAATTCCGCCTGCTGTTTTTTGGTCAGCTTTTTCCCATCCTCATCAACAGCAACAGTGTCTTCTTCTGCTTCAGCCTGGTTAAGCACCTTGCTGTCGATCTGCAAAGTCCTTTCGCTTTCGCACAGTTCCGGAATCAATATCTGGTTATGATCAAAGGCAAACTTGATGCGGGATGATGTTTCCGTCCGGTTCGCAACTGTTATCATAACCGGCGGCACGGTATGTCCCGTGTCCAGCCACCTGTTTCTGGTTTCCAGCCAGTCTTTGCCCAGAAGATAATAGGCATTGGTGATCAGGTCCGGCAAAGGTTCGGTTTCATCCGCCTTGCGGTTAATATTGTCTTTCACCTCCTTGTCCATATAAATATGGTAGAGGCGGGATTTGTAATCCGATCCCAGCTTGCCGTCATCCCGGATAACCACACGCGGCGTTTTGACAAGACCGGCCTCGATGGCGTCATTCAGCCCGAAGTCTGAAATAATCCATGGAAACAATGCCTCTTCACTACTCTGCTTGCCGGACGGCGCAAAAGGAGTGGCGGAGAAATCAAAACATTTCAAAACCCCCCTGGCTTTGTGAATGCGGTCCAAGCCGCCGACCCAGATGGTGGACTCTTCAATGTCCTCTTTTTTTATGCCTTTGACCTTGGATTCCGCAGGCACCCGCCAGGCATGATGGGCCTCGTCGTTGATCACCAGAATATTTCTGGCGGTCGCCATGTCACCCAATACATCCCGGACATAGGCCTCGTCACTTTTTGCGCCCCGCTTGTCCACCGTCTTTTTCTTGGCAACCCTCTCTTCGCTGTCCCATTGCAGGCTATGCCAGTTCTGGATAATGATCTTGCCCTGCCGCAGCTTATCAAGCAGACCAACCGGCACGATATTGAACAACTCGTAATAATTGTTGTCACCATAGGGGTTCAATACACTTAACCGGCTTTTAACCGTCAGTCCTGGCGCAACGATTAGAACGTTTTTGGAAAACCGCACATCCTGCTTGTTCGTTACCTTGTTCAGGATATGCCAGGCAATGGCCATAGCCATGACAATGGTCTTGCCGCTGCCGGTGGCCATCTTGCAGCACCAGCGGATAAACTCGCCGCCATCCGACGGAATGACAATCCCTGTCTTCTCTGCGTCAGGTGCCTCGGTCAGCCAGATCAAGGTTTCAATGGCCTCAAGCTGACAGAAAAAGAACTGCCGGTCCTGCCGCTCATCCGGTTCCTGCCAATGGGCAAGCAACCTCTTGGTGATACCGGTCACCCCCGGATACCCCCGCTCCCGCCATGCCTCGATCCTCGGACGGATGGAGTTCACCAATTCGATGGGAACAAAGATACCGGGATCATCGAACCCCTTTGATTGCGGGGTGGCAATGACATAGCCAGCCGGACGCCTACCGGGTTCAAGACGAAATTCCCTGGTGTCCCGTACATACTGCCAGAAGCGGGTCGGCTCCTCGTATGGTGAATTGATGATTAATTTTTCTATTTGCTGGCGGTTCAAGGAAATACCCTCTCACATTTTTTCGATCTTCAGGCTTTCCACCCCTCGGGCGTCGATGATCTTGACCGCGATCTGTCTGCCGGGCTTGAAAGGCAGGGACACCGTGCCCCGGAAGGACTCGATCTTCTCTTCGTCGATCTCCGCTTTCAGGTTTTTGGCCAACCGGTTCCAGCCTTCGTCTTTCCCGGCCATGGGGAAATAGACCTGGCGAGGGAAGAGGCTTCTGCCGTCATAGTCGGTGTCCAGCATCCACATGGCAATATCGCCCTTGTTGCCGGACTCTACATTGCCGGACTTGGGATCGTAGTAATCGAACCCGGCTACTTCTACCTGGATTTTGCCCTTGTCCTCGCCTTTGGTGATTTGTTTGATCCGTACATCAGGCTGACCCATGAGCCAGAATGATTCATTACTGGCTTTTTTCTTTTTCAGGTCTTCCGTGAACATATCGGCGTTCATCTGCACCCGCAGGAGCGTTACCCCCGGCCAGTTGGTTTCGTCAATGTCCTTGGCCGCCTCGGCATCAAACTGGAAGGCGGCGAACAATAAAATATCCGGTTTCGGTTTGATACTCATGGCCTCTTCAAGGGCCAGCTCCACTTGCCGCTGCTCTAGTGGCGCATGTTCCGGGCCGAAGGAGATGAAAACCCGCTTCGGTTCATCTTCCCTGGTTTCCCCTTCCGCTTGGAGATAGCGGGTGCCGGAGAGCGGTTCGATGCGGGTAAATTCGATCTTCTGGCCGCCCTTGGCCCGGATGCCGGACTTGAACAGTTCGTCACGCCACTCGGTCTGGCGCAGGGTCTCGCCGGAACGGGCAACCGAGGTGTCCGAGGCAGGGGCCTCGTTTTCAATCTCCTCGATTGATTTCACCACCGGCGCGGGTACTGCCTCCACGGTAAAAGGGCCGGTTATCCTCGTCTTCTTGCGGTCGATCAACGGCTGGTCGTAAAGGGTTTCCTCAACGGTCGGCTCGTTATTGGCGATGGATTTCAGGGTGATATGAGGCACGGTCTTGTACTGGAACCCGGAACCGACACCTTCGGAGGGATGGGCCAGCTTATAATAATCAAAACTGGCGGTCATCAGACGTTGTTTGGCAAGGGTGGTTGCCACCCGCGAGGTGTCGCAGGTGATCCAGCGGCGGCCCCATTGCTCGGCCACATAGGCGGTGGTGCCACTGCCACAGGTTGGATCAAAAACCAGATGACCGGGATCGGTGGTCATGAGGAGGCAACGTTCAATCACTTTCTTATTCGTTTGGACAATATAAATTTTACTATCGCCAAAACCACTTACACCTGTATCCGTCCAAAGGGAATCCAAAGGGTAAACAGGAAAATCATCTAAATATCTTATATACCTAAGACTGTTACCTGCTAATAATAATCTCCCTTTGTCGCGTAGTATGCGCATTCCATCCTGAGTAGTTTGCCATTGTCTATTTTTGGGTGGCGCGATCAACTTTCCGTCTATTTCTATAGGTTCTGCCAAGTGAGGGGTTGTAAACATTGCCGAGGCATCGCCTATATGAAATAATCTGTCGCCTTTCTCAGGAGTTTCTCCTTTAGCGAGTCTCCTTTTCTCTCCACTTTTCTTATGTATCCAGTCATACTGCGTTGCACCTAAATCACCGACTACTTTATCCCTAAATAACTGCCTATATTTTTGACTCTCCTTTTTCTTTCCATACCACAATACGTAGTCACAACGAGCAGGAAGCCCTTTTGTTCCTAGTCCTGTGGTTTTTGTAAATGTTATGAACCCAGAACAATTCTCAACCCCGTACACCTCATCCATCAGGTTCCGCACAAGATGCACATTCTCATCACTAATTTGAACAAAGATGGAGCCAGATTCATTCAGCAGTTCCTTGGCAAGTAGCAGCCGGTCCCGCAGGTAGGTGAGATAGGAGTGGATGCCCAGCTCCCAGGTATCACGGAAGGCCTTGATCATCTCCGGTTCGGCGGTCAGGTCCTGGTCGTTGCAGTCCTTCACATCCCGCTTGTTGACAAAGGGCTGGAAGTTGGAGCTGTACTTGATGCCGTAGGGCGGGTCAAAATAGACCATCTGAACCTTGCCGCCCAAGCCCTCCTTTTCCAGGAGCGAGTTCATCACCAGTAGCGAATCCCCGGCCACCAGCCGGTTGGTCCAGCCGTCCCGGTGCTTGTAAAATTCGATTTCTTCCCGCAAGGGGCGTTTTGCCGCCTCAAATAGCGACATTTGCATCGGCCCCTCGTCCCCCTTCCTGATCGAATTGATGATGGTCTTGGGATCAATCCGCTCATGGACGTGGAGCGACACAGTGTCCACCTCAAAAGAGGTATGCTCTGCCTTGCCCGCCCATTGCAGTTGCGGGTCAAGATGCGGGTCATACTGATAGGCCTTCTTGCCCGCGTCCTTGTCCGTTTCCGGCGTCACCAGTCCGACCGGCGGGTTATTCACCCGGTCCTTGTCGTCATGGGTATATTGCCCAACCTCTTTCTGGGGAGTCGCATTTTTCATGGCCATGGCAAATCCTGTCTGGAAGAAATATGTAATTACAGGAAATTATAAGAACAAACAGGAATTGAATACTAATTCAGCAGATAATTGTCAAGGAGTGCCTGACAGGATAGGGAAATGGAGGGAGACGCAGTTTCAGGATTACAACTTTTCAAACTTTCATTCCGGCCATGCTCAATTTTTTCAAAACCGCTTCGGCAATGCCATCGGCATCGGTTTGTGCAGCTTCTTGAGGTTTTGACAGGTCGCGGATAATTTCACCCTGGCGATGACAAGCAACCTCTCCATAGCTCAGAAAGGTTGTCAAAACCTTCTCATGCCCAAGGTTCTGGCTCCATGCCTTGAACTGCTCCGGGGTTTTGCAGACCTGCTCCCCGAGCAGGGCGAGGGTGTCTCTGAAACTGTGCGGGTTGAAGTATGACAGACCGGCAGCAATGAAGGCATTTTTGAATATGGTGCGGATGGGGGAAGCGGTGCTCCAGTGTTTCCGGTCCAACCCGGCGGCTTCAAAATGACGAGATGCGCCGACCATAATCCGGGTTGCCGGGAAGAGCGGATCATCATTGCCCCACAGCTTTTCGTCCCGGAGATAGCGCACCCACTCCGACACAATCTCAAGAATCTCATCACCCACCGGGAAAAAATAGGTGGTGAAGGTCTTACTGAATTTCGTCTGCACCTCGCGGGCATCCTGATTGGCACTCCCGGCAATAAGGTCAACATGCTTCAGCTTCATTGAGGCAATAGCGCTGTCCCTTGCCCCGGTCAACAAGGTGAAGGCGATAAGGGCGCGGTTACGTTTTTCAATATCGGTATCGGCTGGCATGGTGCTGATAACGTGCTTGATCTGAGCCATGGTTGGCGGCTCCTTGTGCCGCTTGGCGGTGGCGATCCTGGTGTCCTTGTCTGACAGGTTGAAATACTCTGTCTCGGAATACTGAATACGGGACTTATAGCTCGGCTCTCTGGACAGCCATTTGAAGAAATTTTTCAGTTGATTGAGGGTGGCAAGCAGGGTTGCCTTGCTCAGTTTCTCGCCGGAGCGCTGCCCCTTTTGCGCGGCAAGATGCTTTTTAAAGGCGATGGCCTGATCTACATGGAAATACTTGAAGTCCCGGAACTTGGTATAAACCTCGAACCGGTTCAGGGCCTTGGCTACTGCGTCAATGGTCGGCTCGCTGTGTTGCTTGGCTTCTTTCAGAAAGGCAAAATATTTGCGCTTGATTCTCTCATTGTCAGGGTTGTGTTTTTTCATGTTCTTTACCCCTTATTTCAAATCACAGTTTACGGAGGGTTTTGCACTATCGACTATGTGTCGCAACTCTTCCGGGAACGTGATGTCGAGATTGCCGCTTATTTGCCTGATTTTGGCCAAACTGACCCGCCGGTTCATGAGGGTATCACAGGCCGGACAAATGGCCGTCAGGTTGCCGGTTTTTTCATTGATCGGTGAATAATCAGCCATATCACCCGCCGCTGGCCTCGGAACACGGCACCGGACACAGTAGAGTTCTCCCGGCTTGCAGGTCTGTTTATTTTTTATCCGCCTTTCTTGCAGGTACTCAACCAGGACACTGCCTTGAATCAGGGTGGGCCGCTTGCTATCAATGGTGGCAAGGCCATTCTTGACCCAGTTGCGCACAGTGTTTTTGTGGATGCCGAACAGACCGGCCACCTCTTCCACGGTGTAGCTGCGGAGGGTTTTCACCCGACGGTGGTTTGGATGACGTTTTGCCATTACTCAGGCTCTCCCCCGGGTTGGCGGTAAGGTTTCCGTGGAGTGGCATCTATAGAATAGTGACAAATATGTTACTCCAAATAGGCGCGGGTGCTGTTGGCGTATTTCTTCAAACATTACCGGCTGTTACCTTTTGCTGTTTGGTTTTGGAGTATCAATTCCGTTACTCGAAAGCATCGGGGCTTCTGCTTCTGGAGTAACAGAACTGCCACACGAAGCAGCCTTTTTAGGTGTCAATTTTGTTACCGAAGATTTTTTCTTTTTGGCGTGAAAAGCTGTCCAGCCTCTTCCCTGTCGGTTGTCTTTTTTGCGGGGATTGCTGGCGGGACGAAATGCAGGGGTGCCGTATTGCTTCCAGCGGTCATCAATGAAATATTTGGTCATGTCCCCTGAACGGCCACCGGAACCTTGATGGGCGATGTCGAGAAAACCTTTCTCCATCAACTCATCAATGGCGTCCCTGAACTCCCGGCGTCCTACCCCTTTACGCTCCGCCTCGGAATACGGATAGACGATTTCACCATTGTTTTTGATGATCCAGTCATCCGACCTTTTGGCCCGCTTCACCGGCTCCATCTGCCTCCTGCGGAGAAAATCCAGGTAGACGATGATCGACCATTTTTTCAGGGATCGGAAGGCTGAAGAACGCAGCAGGTCTTTGTCAAACCAGATATTTTTCGTCATGATCAGCCAGCAAACAGGATCAACTGTTGTTGCGAACTTCCAGCCTGGCGGCCAACCATGCTTCAATTTCATTTTCCAGCCAGCCAACAGCACGAGACCCTAAATTGACCGGCCTCGGAAATGTGCCTTCCTGGATACGGAGATAAATGGTTGACCGGGACAAGCCAGTCCGCTTCTCAACCTGCTTGCGCCTGAGGATGGAAAGTTTCTCTTGGTTTGTGTTCGCCATAGCAATACCCCATAAGTTGGAATTAGAAGTTGTTGGACTATGGCTTGATGATAAGGGGGAAATGCGTTCGTGAATAGATAGACGGGTTACGAAAACCAACCCTTAAAACGCAAGGAACAGGAGGGTGAGTTGCGAAGGAACTCTAGGGTGAAAGGAAATGTCCTGCCGGACAAAAAGATTGTTATCTCAAGATCTTGATGGGTAGGTAGGTTCCGTTATGCTTTATTTTTCGCCTGGTGTCTTTGGCGCACCACCTTTAGAATCCCAATTTGAAATTTTTGCTATTTCCTCAATACCTTGCTCATTTGGGTTGCCGTCATCTTTTGTAAGTCCGAATTGATCGGCATTTTTGCGAAGCCACTTGAGAAGAGCCTGCTTCACTGTTTTTCCTTTGATTAAATCAGGGTCTACATTAACAGCCTCCCAAGCCCCAATAGCGGCCGCCAGCTTCGGGGCATAATTTTTGTGCGTTTTGTCAAGATAATCAGGTGTATCATCCGTTTGAGGAAAAAAGAACCCCGTTTTGACTCCACGGCTTTTAAGCCATTTTTTTAGATCTTCCACGAGTATGGTAGTTTTATCTACATCAATCTCATCAATCTCACAGTCATACATAGCTTCAGCCATTTGATCCCATTGCTGTTCAACCATATTTTTAATAGTTGCAGAAAGCCGTTTCCCGCGGATAGCATGCGATAAAGCGGCAAGTGCCGCAGAGAAATTATCAGGCCGTTCATGTTCCTGCCAGTTCATCACATATGGGTGTTCTCCAGGATCGACACCAATAATCAACAAAGCTGCTTGATAAACAGAAAGTTCATCACACAACCGCCAAAAATCCATTTTTTCCATAATTATTCTCCGTTAGCTTCCTTAAAAATTGGGACCACGTTGCCACCATTTTTCAATGTTTCCAGATAGTCAGCCCAGGCCTGCATCATTTTCCTACGTTCCGGGAGATGCTGCGCGTGGTTATAGGCAGCTTTTATGCTGTTCCGTTCCGCATGGGCAAGCTGGCGCTCGATAACATCCGACGGCCATCCCTGCTCATGCAGAACTGTTGATGCCATTGCCCTGAAACCATGACCTGACATTTCTTCCTTGGTGAAACCCATGCGCCGCAAGGCGGCTAAAACGGTATTCTCACTCATGGGCCGTGCGTTTGTTCTGACGCTTGGAAATACATACTGGCCCTTGCCGGTAATCAGCAAAATTTCAGTCAAAACCTCTAAAGCCTGGGAGGATAGGGGGACGATATGCGGGTCTTTCATTTTCATCTTTTCGGCAGGGATACGCCACTCGGCAGAATCAAGATCAATTTCCGACCATTCAGCATGGCGCAGTTCACCGGGACGGACAAAAACGAAGGGGGCCAATTTTAGGGCACATTTTGCCACCGGAGTCCCTTCATAACCATCAATGGCCCGGAGTAATTCACCAATTTTCTTTGGTTCAGTGATGGTTGCCATCCGTTCATGTTTTGCCGGGGTCAATGCGCCTCGCAGGTCTGCTGAAGGATCGCGTTCCGCCCTGCCGGTGGCAATGGCATAACGGAAGACCTGGCCGCAGTTCTGTTGCGCCCTGTGTGCTGTTTCAAGTATGCCTTTACTCTCTATCTTGCGAAGGGCAGCCAGGAGTTCCGGGGGTGTGATTTCGGCGATTGGCCGAGAACCAAGCCATGGGAAAATATACAGTTCAAACCGACGAATTATTTTTGTTGCGTGACTGTCTGCCCAGTTGGAAGAATATTTTCCGTGCCATTCTCGGGCCACCGCTTCAAAGCTATTCTCAGCCTGTTCAATCTGGATTGATTTCTGAACCTTGCGGGTTTGGGCAGGATCAATGCCATTGGCAATCATCTTTTTAGCCGCGTCCCGTTTTTCTCTTGCCTCGACTAGTTTCACATCAGGATAAACACCAAGGGCAAGGGTTTTGCGCTTGCCTGCGAAGCGATAATCAAGCCGAAAGTATCTCCCGGCCTTGTTGACCAGAAGATACATTCCCTTTTCATCAGTCAGCTTGTATTGCTTATCCTGGGGCTTGGCGTTGCGAATGGCGGTATCTGTGAGCGGCATGACGGTATCTCCATTCAATGGGTGGCGGCATTTTCCTTGCGTAAGGCTTTCAAAGAGAACCACAACCACTTTATTTAATGGGGAAAACACGATTTTGACGGTATCTAACTCGTAAAATCTGTTTATACCGTCAAAAATACCGTCTTTCGTGACGGGATGTCAATAGATTTTACCGGAACACCCAGGAAAAGAAAAACCCCGAACTCCTTATCAGGACTCGGGGTTTTATATCTTACCGGAACACTCCGGATTTCTTTTTGGTGGCGATGCAGGGACTTGAACCCCGGACACCACGGATATGAGCCGTGCGCTCTAACCAGCTGAGCTACATCGCC
>ENA-OSEO01005278-OSEO01005278.1-sediment-metagenome-genome-assembly--contig:-NODE-5278-length-12596-cov-3.614985_pt1 | contig 12596 bp, 11 predicted proteins | sample MGYA00237883_ERZ534232 | MGnify/ENA metagenome assembly ERZ534232
ATGTTGAACCGGTGGGCGATTTCCGGGGTGATATTCTCCACGTGGATGCCCAGCGCATCCTCGGGGTCTTCTTTCTGTTCCCTGGCCGCGATCTTGGTCTCCTCCCGCTTGGCGATCTTGACTGGAATCGTCTTTCTGTCGCCGTCCCGCAGCACGACGATTTGGGCCATCTCCCCGATCCCCAATCCGGCGATCATCCCGGTCAGATCGCGGGAGGTCTGGATCGACTTTCCGTTGACCGCCACGATGATATCTTTGGGCTTGATCCCGGCCTGATCCGCCGGGTCCCCGGGAAACACCTCGGTGACCAGCACCCCCTGTGCATCCTTAACCCCGTAGTATTCGGCCAGCTCTTTGTTCAGGTCCTGGATGGCCACCCCCAGCCATCCCCGGGTGACCTCGCCCCGGGTTTTGAGCTGTTCGATGATCCCCCCGGCAAGATTGATCGGAATGGCAAAGCCGATGCCCTGGCCGCTGGCGACAATGGCGGTATTGATACCCACCACCTCGCCCTTCATGTTGATCAGCGGTCCGCCGCTGTTTCCGGGATTGATCGATGCATCGGTCTGGATAAAATCGTCATAGGGTCCGGAACCGATCACGCGCCCCTTGGCGCTGACGATCCCCGCGGTAACCGTGTGCTCCAGCCCGAAGGGATTTCCGATGGCCACCACCCACTCGCCGACCTTCAAGGATTTGGAGTCTCCCAGTCGGGCGATGGGGAAATCCCCGTTGCCTTTGATTCGGATCAGTGCGATGTCCGTGTTCGGATCCCGGCCGACGATTTCCCCGGCGTATTCCTTTTCGTCCCGCAGCAGAACCATAATCTCATCGGCTCCTTCGACCACGTGGTTGTTGGTGACGATGTAGCCCTGGCTGTCGATCAGAAAGCCCGAACCCAGGCTTCGCTGTTTGAAATCCCTCAGTTGATCCTGACCGAAGAACCGTTCAAAAAAATCACGCATGGGATCGTCCTTGTCAAAAGGACTCCGAAAATGCCGAAAGACACGCCCCCCGCCCTTGATGGTTTTGACCGTCCGGATATTGACAACCGCCGGGCTGACCATTTCGGCAAGCTCGACAAAGGTTTCGGGCACCATCCGAACCGGTGTCTCTGCGGCGTCGGTGACCGGGGGCGGGCTGTAAATCAACGCCGCCAGCAGAGCGACGGCGATCCAGGGGACCCACCTGGGATGCTTTGCACAAGGGCATATCGCCTGTGATGTTTTCATGCTGCCTACTCCTCTTTAGGGGTAAAGATGGTTTTCGTGCTGCCGGGAAGACCCATCCTGCGACGAATCGAAGGCAGCGTCTCATCCCTTCTCTTTGACGTACCGGATTCTCAGATCATACAGGATGTACCGGAGCATTTCTTCCTCGTCCTTGGTCAGGTTGCCGGCGGTCTTTTCCTGAAGCATGCTGAGCATGTCGATGGTCTGCTTGGCCAGGGACAGGTTCTTTTCCTTTTTCCCTACGGCAGGGTCCTCGATCACCCCCAGCTGCACCAGTGCAGAGGCATTGAGAGAAAAAATAAAGGTCTGGAAATTGATCTCCGGCAGCTGGGCGGTCGATTCTTTGCTCTGGGATTCAGGCGCCTTCTCCTGTTCCGGCGGTTTGGATTCCTGGGGCTTTTCTTTTGTTTTTTCCGTCTCTTTTTGACCTTCTTCGGAAAAGAAACGTCGATCCCTTATCACAAAATCCTTTTTTTCTTCTTCCATTGCTGTCCTCCCTCCTATGGGTGTCCGGCCGGGCGCAGCCCAAAGGCCTGCCCTAGAATTCGAGCGGGGTCACCGCCTTTACGGTCCGCAGCCCCCGCAGCTCTTCAATGACGGGTTCGGGAATCGGGGTGTCGGTCTCAAGAAAGATGATGTTTCGATCCCCCTCCGCTTCCTGGCCCACCTGCATTCGGCCGATGTTGATGTTGTGTCTGCCGAGCGTTGTTCCGATCTCGCCGATGGAGCCCGGCACGTCCCGGTTGTGAATCAGCGCCAGGTGCCCCCTGGGAACCATCTCCAGACGGAACGAATTGATCCGGACCACCCGGGCCTCGTTCTTGCCGAAAATCGTTCCGGAAACCGTGCTGGTCATTGCCGTGGCGACGACCCGAACGGTAACCAGATTGATGTATTCCTCCGCATCCGCGGTCTGGGTTTCCGTCACCGCGATGCCCATCTCCTTTGCGATCACCCGCGCATTGACGAAATTGACGTCATCCTTTACGATGGGCGCCAGCAACCCCCTGAGTACGGAAGTGGTGACGGGGGCCAGATCGAGGCCTTGAAAGTCTCCGCGGTATTCGATCACGACCTCTCGGATGGGCCCTTTGCACAGCTGCGACTGCAGGCAGCCCATCTGATCGGCAAGCGCCAGATAGGGGCGCAGCCGGCCGAGCAGTTCCCCGGTCACCGAGGGAACATTGACGGCGTTGACCACCGTCCCGTTTTTCAAATAATCGATGATCTGCAGCGCCACCGCCATCGACACATTGGCCTGTGCTTCCTGTGTGGACGCCCCCAGATGCGGGGTACAAATGACCGTCTCCAGGTTCAGCAGCGGGGAGTCCATGGGGGGTTCCGTTTCAAAAACATCCAGGGCGGCGCCGGCGACTTTGCCGGACAAAACGGCATCATACAGCGCATTTTCGTCAATGATCCCCCCCCGGGCGCAATTGATGATCATCACCCCGTCTTTCATCCGCGCAAACGCATCGGCATTCAAAAATCCGACGGTATTGTTCATTTTCGGAATGTGGATGGTGATGTAATCGGAGGTCTCGAGCAGCTGTGCGAGGGATACGCTCTGAAAACCCGCCTTTTCGATCCGCTCCGGGGTGACATAAGGGTCATGAACGATGACCTGCATCTTGAGCCCGCGCGCACGGTCGGCAACGATGGAACCGATCTTGCCGAAACCGATGACCCCCAGCACCTTGTTGAAGATCTCCCGTCCCTGGAGCCTCTTTTTCTCCCAGCGTCCGGCTTTGAGCAAGGCGGTCCCCTGGGGGATGTTGCGGGACATGGCCAGAATCATGGCGATGGTATGTTCGGCGGTGGTCACCACGTTGCCCCCCGGGGTGTTCATCACAACGATCCCTTTCCGCGTCGCCGCCGGAACATCGACGTTGTCGAGTCCGATGCCGGCGCGCCCGATCACTTTAAGATGGGTGGCCGCTTCCAGGAGGTCTTCGGTGACCTTGGTGGCGCTGCGGATGACCAGCGCATGGTAATCGGAGATGCTGTTTCGCAAGGCCTCGGGGGAAAGCCCGGTTCTGACATCGACGTTAAATCCGGGTTCCCTTTGAAACAGCCGGATGCCCACGGGTTCGAGATCGTCCGAAATCAAAATGTTCATCATCTGTACCTGACTCTTTTCTTTAGGGTTTCCCGATCCATCGGAATTTCAGTTTCCTTACCCCCGGTTGCCCCGGTTCTGGGTATGGACCCTGCACCCCTGTCAAAATGGCTTCACCGGTTTTGGGTGCAAATGAATTAAAAGATTATCGGGCATTTTCCGGAGGGATTCAACCCCAATTTTAATGATTCGGACGGGCTCGTTTCTGGCCGGGGGGATTTGTTCCAGCCCGCAAAAAAAATAATGAAAAAGGGCTCCGGAGGGGAGCCCTTTTCGGGGGTAACCGGCAGGGATCGCTTAGTCTATCTATAATACGCTTTCGTTTAAAAATCCCTCCCGGCCTCCCTTTAAAAAAGGGAGGAGGATAATTTTCCCTCTTTTTAAAGAGGGTCAGGGGGATTTTTTAAGGAATTTCATTTAAACTCAGGTAGCATCATAGGTTACCGAATTTTTGATCCAGACCACTTAGGCGGCGTCTTCAAGCGCCCGCCGGGAGGCCATATCGAACAGGGTGCGTTCCCTGGCCTTGTCGATCCCCAGTTCCTTTCGCTTCTTATCGATGTGGGCGATCATCATCCGGGCCATCGCATAGGGATCCGCCGTAAAGCCCCATTTGCCGAGCCCCTGTTTCTCAAGCCCTTCAAAGAGCAGTGCGTGAAATTTGGTCTCCTCGACGATGGGAAAGGTGACCCCGAAGACCGTAAACACCCCTGAAGCCACGAAGTATTGGCCGATGCTGATGGCCTTTTCGCTCATCCACTCCGGGGCGGCACCCGCAACAGGAAGATCGGCGATGCTGTTGCCCAGCCCGCCGGTTCGGACCATCTCTGCGGCCGCGATCAAAATCCGACTGTTGTCCACACAGGAACCGATTCCGAGCACCGGGGGCATGCCGACGGTTTCGCAAACCTCCTTGAGACCGGGTCCCGCAAGGTGGGCGGCCTCGGGCGTGGTGAGCCCGGCTTTGGCCAATGCGATCTGGGAGCAGCCCGTTTGAAGCACCAGCACATCGTTTCGAATCAACTCCTTGACCAGTTCTACATGGGCCCAGTCCTGCTTGACCCGGGGGTTGGTGCACCCCACCACCCCGGCCACACCGCGGATCCGCCCGTTGATGATGTTGTCGTTGAGCGGGGTGTAGGACGCCCGGAAGCTGCCCCCGAGCATATAGTTGATGTATTCGTGGGAGAAACCGTGGACCCCGATATTTTTGATCCTGGGAATCTCCACCGGGGCCTTCCGGTTTTTGAATCTTGAAATCGCCCGGATCACGATTTCATCGGTGCAGGCCTTGGGGTCATGTTCGTGCAATTCGATGTGCTGGGCCCCTTCGATGTGGCATCTCGGGTTGGTGGTGATCAGATGGGTTCCGTAACATTCGGCGACTTTCGCAAGCCCCTGCTTGATGCACTGCACATCCACGGTCATGGCGTCCACCGCGCCGGTGACCAGCACCGCCTCGGTGGACATGAAGTTGCCGGCATGGGGAATCCCGTGACGAACCAGCATCTCCGCACCCGAACAGCACATCCCCACCAGGTTGATTCCGGCCGCGCCGGCCTGCTTGGCCGCTTGCAGCAGCGAGGGTTCATTGACCGATTCGATCATCGATTCGAACAGGTTCGGTTCATGGCCGTGAACGATGATGTTGACCTGATTTTCCTTCAACACCCCCATGTTGACTTCGATGCTGATGGGCGAAGGGGTTCCAAAAAGGATATCGGAGATCTCCGTGGCCACCATGGATCCCCCCCAGCCGTCGGCCAGGGCGGTCCGGCTGCACTGCTTGGTGATATTCTCATAATGCTGATCCACCCCCATGTGGGTCCGGTGCATCAACTCCATGATCTCCCGCATGGCGCCCCGGGGAACGATGCCGTGCTTGCGCCAGGTCTCCAGGGTCTTTTCCGGAACCCGCTTGGCAAAGGGAATTTCACCGTCGACCTGGGTGTAGGTCCGCTCAAGCTCCCGGTAAAGCTCGGTGGCGATCTGGGTGGTGGTTTTCCCCTCGGTTTCGATATCGATGGATCTGGCCACCTCTTCCAGCTTGATCGGGTCCTTGATGGAATAGTCCTTGATATTCCCGTTGACCACTTCCCGAAACAGGTCCAGCATCGACATGCCGTGGTCGGTATGGGCGGCCGCGCCGCTGGCCACCATACGCGCAAAGTTCCGGGCCATGATCGTATCGATGGTCGCCCCGCACACCCCGACCTTGCCGTAGGGGTCTTTGGCATTGAGCCGGCAGGGGCCCATCGAACAGTGCTTGCAGCACGCCGAGTCGGCGCCAATGGGGCAGGCCTTCATGTTCACGGCACGGTCAAAGGCGGTTTCGACCCCGTCTCTTCGGGCCTTTTCGAGCATCTGGGCGGTGGCTTCACAGCTCGTCAGATCACGAATTTCAACCGCCTTCTCTTTCTTGGGGGTGTCTTTGATCTTTTCCATTTATTCGCTTATCCTCCCTTCGTCAATCAACGCCATGCATGGATAACCCCATTTTCGGTGGCCTGTCGTCCGATTTCCCGCCAGATAGAACGGCAGGACCTTCGCTTCGATACCCGGCGGGGCATCCACCGGATACGCTCTTGCGGCCCCGTGGGGCGGGAAAATTGTCCGCCTGTGGCGGGGGTGAACCTTTTTCCGCCTCCGGCGGATGGGTACCGGCTGGCAGGTTAACAGGAATAATTCTTGATTAAGATAAACGATCGATATATCCTTGTCAAGCGGGTTTCCATTTTTTCCATTTTTTTTTACCGCGCGGCACCCCACTGGCGCGGGGGCCGCATCAAGCCATGAAGGCGGTCAGATGCGCATCGATCCATCCCGATCCTGTGTGCTGGTGTTTGTTCGGTCTCCGCAGCCCGGAAAGGTCAAAACCCGGCTGGGGGGGGTTCTGAGCGATCCCCAGGTGCTGGACCTGTACATGCACTTTGCCGAGGATGTCCTGGCAAAAGCCCGGGCCACCGGAGCTCTGGTACGGGTCTGTTATCATCCCCCCGATCAGCTTGACCGTGTGGCCGGCTGGCTCGGGAATCGATTTTCCCTGTATCCCCAACGGGGTGAGAATCTTGGCCATCGGATGAAAAATTCATTCACAGAATCCTTTGCCGACGGATTTTCAAGGGTCATCCTGATCGGAACCGATATCCCGGATCTTCCCCGATCGATGCTCAACGCGGCCTTGGCGGTCGTCTCCAGGGTGCCGGCGGTCATCGGACCCGCCCAGGACGGCGGATACTATCTGGTCGGGTTTCATCGCGACCGTTTTTTCCCGGAGGCATTCGAGGATATCCCCTGGGGAACCGCCCAGGTGTTGTGCAACACCCTGGAACGATTCGCTCAAGCTGGCCTCCGGCCCCATCTGCTGCCCCCATGGCGGGATGTGGATGACCCCGACGATTTTTTGGACCTGATCCGCAGGTGCCGCAGCCCCGAAACCGACGCTCCCCACACGGCGGCGCTGTTGACCGATCTGGGCTATCTCCGCCCCCGGAAAGGGAAAATGACTGCTGACCGGGCGCCGACTTGAATCCTGTGCGAGGATGTATTATGGTATCCCAGTTTCAAAAGGAGCGCGCACTGAAAGTCCGATTGCCACTTGAAAGGATGGTTCAACCATGGCGGATAACGTAAAGGTCTACTCACTGAGCACCTGCAGCCACTGCAGAGCCGCAAAGAAATTTTTGGGGGAATGCACCATCAAATACGAGTTTGTGGACGTGGACCTGCTCCAGGGCGATGAACGGCGGGCCATTCTGGATGACGTCAAAAAGTTCAATCCGAGATGTTCCTTTCCGACCATCATCATCGGTGACAAGGTGATCGTTGGGTTTAAAGAAAAAGAGATCAGGGAGGCGCTGGGCATCTGATGGACGCACAACAACTCTATGAACGGATGAAAAAGGTACAGGAGCCCAAGGGATATTATTTCAACAAGGACAAAGAGAGAACCTTTGAGCTGCTCAACGCCCTGCTTGAAAATAAGGACCGTTACGGGTACATGGGATGCCCCTGCCGGCTGCTCTCCGGGGACCGTGAAAACGACCGGGACATCATCTGCCCCTGCGTCTACAGCGTAGCGGACATCAAAGCATACGGAAGCTGCTATTGCAATCTCTACGTGTCGGCGGAATGGAACGAGGGCAAGATCGATCATGCCTACGTGCCGGAACGTCGCCCCCCGGATAAAATTAAGTTCTAGCCGAAGTCGTCGAAGGCGATCATTTCCGGGTCCACCCCCAGGCTGTCGAGCATTTTTTTGACGGCTGCGATCATCGGGGGAGGGCCGCACAGGTAATACTCGATTTCGGTGGGGTCCGGGTGCCGGCTCAGATAATGGTCGTAGGCCGCCTGGTGAATGAATCCGGTCAGCCCGTCCCAGTTGTCCTCCGGCAGCGGATCTGAAAGCGCAACGTGGTACGAAAAATTTTCGAAGTTCCGGTCCAGTTCGCGGAACTCCGCGTCATAAAACATTTCCTGTCTGGAACGCGCCCCGTACCAGAAGGTCATTTTGCGCCGGGTCTTTTTGATCACCAACTGGGTGAAAATATGGCTCCGCATGGGGGCCATGCCGGCCCCCCCGCCGATAAAACACATCTCCCTGTCGGTCTCTTGGACCAGAAAGTCTCCGTAGGGTCCGCTGAGGGTCACCTTGTCTTTGGGCTTGAGCCCGAACAGGTAGGATGAAGCGATGCCCGGGGGCACATCCGAACCGGGCGGGGGCGTGGCGATCCGAACGGTGAATCGCAGCGTGTCTTCTTCCGGGGTATTGGCCATGGAATAGGCGCGGAACACCGGTTCTTCCGCCTGGGCATGCAATCCCCACAGACCGAATTTGTCCCAGACGGCCCGGAAGCGCCTTTCCACATCGATCTTTTCATAGGTCATCTCGTATTCCGGGATATCGATCTGGATGTACTGCCCGGCCTCGAAGTCGATCCTCTCTTTTGCGTCCAGCGCGAGCACCAGTTCCTTGATGAAGGTCGCCACGTTTTCATTGGACACCACCGTGGCCGTGTATTTCTTGATGTTGAAGATTTCCGGCGGGATGCGGATCTTCATGTCCTCCTTGACCTTGACCTGGCAGGCGAGGCGCACGTTCTGCTGTTTTTCGGCCCGGGTCAGGTGGGGCATTTCGGTGGGCAGGATTCCTCTTGCGCCTTCATCCACCCTGCATTTGCACAGGGCGCAGGATCCCTTCCCTCCGCAGGCCGAAGGCAGGTAGATTCCCTTGGCCGACAGTGCGCCCAGCAGGGTGTTGCCCGGCGCAACCCGAAGGGTTTTTCCCGGATCGTTGTTGACCACGATCTTCCGGTCGCCCTTCTGCACCACCCTGGACTCCACCACCAGCAAGGCCAGCACGAGCAAAAGGACAACGGACAAAAACACGGAAAGACTGGCAAGGTAAATCGTCACCGCTATACAACCCTTTTCCGGTCTGTTCGCTTCATCCACTCAATCCCCCCACCCTGCCCTCCTTCGGGAAGGGGAGGGAAAAAGCGGGGGGCAAAAAGAAGATTCCCATGCCATCGGGTCCCCGGCCCGCACCGATCACAGCGTGATGCCCGCAAAGAGCATAAACCCGATGGCCATCAAGCCGGTGGTGATCATGTTGATGCCGAAGCCCTGAAGCCCGATGGGAATGTCGGCATACCGGAGTTTCTGCTGGATGGCCGCCATGGCCACAATGGCCAGGCACCATCCGGTCCCGGCCCCGATCCCGAAAACCACCGTTTCCGAAAACCGATAGTCCCGTTCCACCATGAACAGGGATGCGCCGAGAATGGCGCAGTTGACCGTGATCAGGGGCAGAAAGACGCCCAGCGCGGCGTAGAGCGCCGGCGAATACCGGTCGATGATCATCTCGACGGCCTGGACGATGGCGGCGATGGTGGCGATGAAAAGGACCAGTTTAAGGAAGCTCAGATTCATCCCCGGCAGCCCGGCCCAAGCCAGCGCTCCGGGGGCCAGCAGGAAATGATAAACGATCCAGTTGACCGGGGTGGTGATCGTCATCACGAAAATCACCGCCACCCCCAAACCGGTTGCCGTTTTCAGATTCTTGGAGATCGCCAGAAAGGAACACATCCCCAGAAAATAGGCCAGCAGGATGTTTCCGACGAATACCGAATTGAGCCAGATGCTGATGAGGTTTTCCATGCCGCCCCCCTATTTTTCGATCAGGGTGTGCTGGAGCCAGACAAACAGGCCGATGACGATGAATGCCCCCGGCGCCAGCAGCATCAGCCCCATGTTTTCGTATCCGGCGCGGTAGAAGATCTCGGGAACGACCTGAAATCCCAGCAGCTTGCCGGAACCCAATAGTTCCCTGAAGAAGGCGACCCCGATCAGGATCGAGCTGTAGCCCACGCCGTTGGCCAGCCCGTCGACAAACGCGGGGATCGGCGGGTTGGACAGCGCGTAGCCTTCGGCCCGCCCCAGAACGATGCAGTTGGTGATGATCAGCCCGACAAAGACCGACAGCTGCTTGCTGATATCATAGAGAAAGGCCTTGAGCACTTCGTCGGCGATGATCACCAGGGTTGCGATAATGCTGATCTCCACGATGATCCGTATGTTTCTTGGAATCAGGTTTCGAAGCGCCGAAATGGTCAGGCTGGAGAAGGCCACCACAAACGTCAAGGCCAGGCTCATGACGATGGCGGTCCGCAGCTGCACGGTGACGGCAAGGGCCGAGCAGATGCCCAGGATCTGCTTGGAGATGGGATTGATCTCCCAGAGGCAGGCGCGGATGGCCTTATACGATTGGCTCCGGCGGATGGCGGCAAACGGCTTTGAAAGGGTCAGTTCCATGGCAACACCCGTTTTAATTGTTTTCCTAACATATCTGGATTGGCCGTGGGCTACTTGGTCTCCGGAGAAAACTTGGCCCCGTGTTTTCGGAAGCGGATCGAAACCGGTTCATATTCACTCAAAATCCGGCGCAGACCCGCGGTCAGATACTTTCCGGTCAAGGTGGCGCCGCTGATTCCGTCCACATAGTTGTCCCGCCGGGGTTTGGGAATTCTTTCCGCCACCCTGCCCTTTGCAATGGATATCGACACAAAGTCGCCCCGGCTGTCGACGATCTTCTTGCCGACAAAGTTCTTCTGAAACCATTCCTTTTCGAACTCCCCCCCCAGCCCGGGGGTTTCCGCATGCTGGTAGACCGTAAACCCCGAGATGGTGGATCCATCGCTCCGGAGGGCCAGGTATCCCTTTATCCGTCCCCAAAGCCCCCGGCTGTTGATGGGAACCACGTAGGCATGGATGTCGCCGTTTTGGATATGCAGGTAGATGGGCATATCCTGCTCGCCGCCGATGGGGGTTTCGATGATCCCGCCCTCGGGCCCGGCCCAGACGGCACGGATACTTTTTTTATAGAGCGCTTCAATGGTCCCCGGCGGATAGCGCCGGCCCTCCTGGATCAACCCGACGGATTTGAGGATGTTTTTCTGTTTGTCCAACAGGACGTTTTTTTCCTGAAAGCGCTGAAGACCTGTGGAAGCAGCCGTCAGCAGAACGCTGATCACCACGGACAGGACCACGGCGAACAGGATGGATCTGAACCGCTCAGACATTGGGCACCCGCCCGTGCAATCGAATCCGAACCACGATGTGGTCCAGCAGCGGTGCAAAGATGTTCATAAACAGGATGGCCAGCATGATCCCTTCCGGAAATGCCGGGTTGAAAACCCGGATCAGCACCGTCAACGCGCCGATGGCGATGCCGTACACCCATTTGGCCGCGTTCATATCCGGTGCCGAGACCGGATCGGTCGTCATATAGGCGATGCCGAAGGCCGTCCCCCCCATCAGCAGATGATAGAAGGGATTGAGCGAAAGATAGGGCATCGAGGCTTCGGTGGCCGCCACATTGAGCAAAACCCCCATGCCCAGCACCCCGATGATGTCCCCCAAAATGATCCGGTAGCTGGCAATTCCCAGCAAAACGAGGAACCCCGCACCGATGATGCACAGCAGCGTCGAAGACGCGCCGATGCTGTCCGGATAAAGCCCGAAAAAGAGCTTGGATGCCGTATAGCCTTTTTGCGCCAATGCCTGCTGCACGCCACCCGATTCCAGGGCCGCGGATACGGCCAGCGGGGTGGCCCCGGTAAACGAATCCACCACTGCCGGGGCGCTGACCACCGTCCAGACATCCCCTGAGTTTTGTACCGGATATGCAAAATACAGAAAGGCCCGACCCGTCAGCGCAGGGTTCAAAAAGTTTCTGCCGGTCCCCCCGAAAATCTCCTTTCCGATGACGATGCCGAAGGATATCCCCAATGCCGCCTGCCAGAGCGGCAGCGTGGGGGGCAGGATGAGCGGAAACAGCATGGCCGAGACAAAAAGCCCCTCGCTGATGGGATGCTTTCGGACCACGGCAAAAACGATTTCCCAGAAAAACCCCACGGCATAGGATACGATCACCAGGGGCATGACGATCCGGATGCCCTTGAGAACCACCGGAAGCAATGAAAGCGACAGCCCGGAGGCCAGGTGCGACTGGTAGCCGGCGTTGTAGATGCCGAAAAACAGGTGGGGCAGCAGGGCGACGATCACCAGCATCATGTATCGCTTCACATCCAGGCTGTCCCGGACATGGGGCCCGGTTTGCGTAACCTCGGCGGGTGAAAAGAAGATGGATTCCATCGACTCGAAAAACGGATAGTACTTTTCGAATCGGCCCCCCTCGAGGAAGCGGCCGCGGTGAGAATCAAAGAAGCGTTTCAGTGCGTTCATGATCTGGCCTGTTCTCTGTAGTAGGCCGCCTTGGCATTTTTCAGTGTATGAAAAAGTTCGATCTTGGATGGACATACATAGGAGCAGAGCCCGCACTCGACACAATCCAGCAGCCCGTGGGCCAGGGCCTCTTCAACCTCCCCGGCCAGGATGCTCTTGAAGGTGAGCTGGGGCAGGATGTCCACCGGGCAGACCTCGGTGCAGTGGTTGCAGCCGATGCATGCCCGAATCCCCCCGTGCCGGTTGCAGTCCATCTGAAAATCCCCGGGGTTGAAGGCCGACAAAAAAGCCCTCGAATAGCTGGGTTTGCGGTACCCCGGCCGGAAAAGCCCCAGCATCTCCTGTTCACGGCCCTGGGGAAGAACCGTAAGGGAGGTCTCAAAGGGACCCAGAAAGCCGTCGGGATCCACCGGATAGCCGGTAAAAACCCCGCCGGCGATGCAGCGGGGCCGGTCCCCGGTTCGGGGGCCGTTGAGAAGATGCTTTATGGGAGACCCCAT
>ENA-OSEO01005279-OSEO01005279.1-sediment-metagenome-genome-assembly--contig:-NODE-5279-length-12591-cov-10.006712_pt1 | contig 12591 bp, 14 predicted proteins | sample MGYA00237883_ERZ534232 | MGnify/ENA metagenome assembly ERZ534232
AGCCGTCTTATCGTATATGACAATCTTGATTTTCCTTTCTGAAGTATAAATAATTGCGCTGTTCAGATCTCTGAGAATTCGTTTCAGCCCCTCATGCAGGGAGACTTCTTCCAAAGAGGCCGTAACCCGGTAGTTTTGCCATTTATTGTCCAGGCTGATATCGTAACCCGTAGCTGTCGAAATTTTGTTCAACACATTCCCTAAAGGTTCGTCTTTAACCTTCAGAGAAATGAGTTCGTCGCCTGCATTGGATTCATTACCTGCCGAAGAAGGAATCGGCGAAATAAAGGATAGGATGGAAAGGAGCAAAAGAATCAATACAGCGATCTGATGGCGGGCGAAAACCATGAAACGGGATTTCATGTTCCATTTCCTTATTTCAAAAAGTTGGCGCAAGCGCCTCAAACAGGTTGAAATTTTCAGTCCTTCACCACATGAAACGCAGATTCATCAAATGCGCAATTGGCGCTCACAAAAGACTTTTTAAGTCTTTAATTTTTCAAGAAGATTTGAAAGCTGAACCACATGCCGGCGCTCTTCCTTGATGATCTCATCGATCCGATCCTGTCCCGACTGAGCGGGTATCAAATCTTTGATTCCAAGATAAAATAGAATCGAATCCTTTTCAAGCCCTACGGCTATTCGGAGTATTTCCTCAAGAGTTTCATTTCCGGTGAGGGAATCGGCGACAGATGGACTCCCTTCTCCGCCCATGGTGTCCGCCATTGCGGCAAGATACTGAGACACTTCGTCATAGGGATCGAACACCTTGGGGCTTTTATCCTTTTCGGTAAGCGTCATTCTCATTTCGGTGAACACCTTCCGGTGCCCATCTTCCATGTTGGCAAGGCCCTCAAGAAATTTTTTATTTTTGGTATCGGATTGCAAACCTGCGGCCTTCCGATAAAAGGCGGCACCGTTATCTTCAATGCGTATCGCCATTTCAAAAACCTCATCAGCGTTGAACACGATGGTCATCTTGTTTGCTCCTTTTCTTGTATCTGTTTAGATCTTTGAAACACATCTGTTTTTACGAAGCGATTCATTTTCAAAAAGCTAAATTCTTACCTTTTCTTAAATATCATTCCCGTTGACATCCGGGAAGGTCAACCTGACATACGGTCATTACTGAATCTCTTTTGACTCTTTTTGAGAACACCAATGATCTTTGAGCTTTTCTAATTTTATAATCCGGATGCAATACGGTAGTCAAATTAAACTTAGATGATATTTCAGATCCATCCAATGCCATCAGAATTTTCCGGGGCATTTTTGCCTCCATGTTTTTGCGTCCCGGAATTTCTGCAATTTATGATATTATTGCGTTTAACACAGGTTTTTTTCACAGCAAAATGGAATGATGGAATGATTGAATATTGGGGTTTTGAAACGGAACACGTCAATTTTATAAAGACCGATAGAATACCTTTCTTCCCGAAAAACCGGCCCGCCAAACTACCGGCAGACAAGCGGACAAGTAAACCCATTATTCCAGGATTCCAATCTTCCATTATCCTCCCGCTATCTAGCGGAATGAGCGAAGTGAACCAGGTTCATTTTAGTATTTCTTTCAATGAAAAGGAGCCCTTCGCCGAGTGGGCCGGTGAACTTTTCGTTCTGTTCCTCCTAAAATAGATCTTGCAATTTTATTGTATTCGATGTATCTTCATTGTAGATACATTTTGTTGGTCATTTTTTTAAATGGAGGCGCAATATGCAAACTAAAATCAAAAAATGGGGCAACAGCCTTGCATTGCGAATTCCCAAATCATTCGCATTGAATGCAAACCTGAGACAAGACGAATTGGTTGATTTATCAATCGAAAAAGATCGGATTATTATTACTCCAATTGGTGAAAAAGAATATTCTCTCGATGAACTTTTAGAAAGTGTATCTGAAAGTAACCTTCACGGCGAGTTTGACACGGGAGCGTCGGTAGGAAAAGAAATCTGGTAATTATGAGCAATTATATCCCGCATAGAGGCGATGTGGTTTGGATAGATATGCATCCGCAAGCTGGTCATGAACAAGCTGGGAGACGTCCCGCAATAGTGCTGTCGCCAAGTTCCTATAACGGTAAAGTTGGTCTCGCCTTATTCTGCCCGGTTACCAATCAAATCAAAGGATATCCTTTTGAAGTAATCATCCCTTCAGGATTAAAAGTAACAGGTGCTATTTTATCCGACCAAGTTAAGAGCCTTGATTGGAAGATAAGAAATACCGAATTCTATGAAAAAGTACCTGAGACTGTTATTTTAGAAATATTTAAAAAACTTGCGACTCTGCTACGATTTAATAGATAACAAGTTTAATCTCAAAGCTGTTTATTAAACCGGCACAGAACAAATTGCATTAAGCCGGATTGCAATTCCTCTTCGCCTCATTGCAGCCGCTTATGCATACCGATGAATAAAGAAAAATGAAAACTTTAACAATTCGCTGGCAAAGACTCGTTAATGAAAGTGGTCAAACTTGCACACGCTGTGGAGAAACAGGAGGCACTGTTAAAACAGCATTTGACAAACTTAAAAAAACACTTGCTGAACTGGACATTAAAGTTGAGTTGGAAAAAGAGACTTTAGATTTTTCAATATTCACAAAAGACCCCCTTCAATCAAACCGAATTTGGATTGGAGGCAGACCACTCGAAGAATGGATCGGGGCTACTGTTGGTAAAAGCACCTGTTGCGATGTTTGCGGAGACTCAGAATGTCGAACAATATCAACTGGTCAAAATACATTTGAGGCAATTCCTGAAGATTTAATTATTAGGGCAGGTCTTTTGGCAGCGGCAGAACTATTTATAAAGTAACTTCATAAAAAATAACAAAAAAATCATCTAACCTTTCACTGCACGTGACACCAAGGGTCTTGCGGACCTCGGTGTCACGAGAGTTCGGCATCATAAAGAAATTTTCCATGAGCACGAGTTACGTACATGGGTACGATCCAAGAGAAGCCCGGCGCCTTCAGGATCAGGCGAGCACCCTGGTCGATCTATTGCATTCGGATTCAACCTATCCCGAAGGACCTACCGTCTTGGAGGCTGGCTGTGGGGTTGGTGCCCAAACAGTCCCGCTGGCACGAAATAGTCCGAAAGCGGCACACCGGATTGATAGGGCTATTCGTGACGCAGCGCTTCAATGGGATCCAGTTGTCCCGCCTTTCTGGCCGGAAAGAAACCGAAGATGACCCCCACGGCCGCGGAAAACAGGAAGGCGACAGTGACAATTCCCGCATCAAACACAAAGGGGACATTGAGGACGTGCGCGCCAATTGCGGCCGTTGTTATTCCGAGGATGATGCCGATCAGCCCCCCGAAGGAAGACAGCACTACGGCTTCCACCAGAAACTGCATCAACACATCCCGCTCCTGGGCACCGATGGCGAGCCGGATGCCGATCTCCCGTGTTCTTTCCGTCACCGAGACCAGCATGATGTTCATGATCCCGATTCCCCCGACCAGAAGGCTTACCGCCGCTACGGCACCCAGGAGTCCGGTGAGTACACGGGTTGTCCCGGTCATCGTGCTGACGAGTTCCTGCATATCTCTGACATGGAAATCGTCTTCTTTACCCACGGCAATGCGACGGCGCTCACGCATCAGCCGTTCGATATCCTGTTCGACTTTCTTGGTGGAAACGCCGTCTTCCGCGGAAACATAAATTCTGCTCACATCCAAATTACCGGCGATACGCCGCTGAAGCGTTCGCAACGGGATCAGCACGAAGTCATCCTGATCCGTTCCAAAGCTGGACTGCCCTTTGGATTCGAGGACACCGATCACCTGGCATGAAAGCTTTTGAAGGCGGATCGTGTTGCCAAGGGGGTTTTGTCCGCCGAAGAGCGCTTTGCGAACGGTTGAACCCAGGATGCACACGGCTTTTCCTCCCCGAAGTTCACTGTCTGTGAATTGGCGCCCGCTCTCAAGCTGCCAGTTGCGAACGTGTAAATAGTCCGGCGTGCTGCCAATAGCCGAGGTGGACCAGTTTTCGTTTCCGTAGATTGCCTGTATGGTTTGAGAGGCCGTCGGTGCCACTGCCACGAGCCCGGAGATTTCCCGGGCGATGGCCTCTGCATCACTCGCCTTAAACATGGCACCGGCGGATTGGATGCCGCCGGGACCGTAGCGGTGCTGACCGGGTCTGATCTGCAAAAGATTGGTACCCAGTTTGGCGATATCGGAAGTCACCTGCGCAGTCGCACCTTTTCCCACGGTCACCATGGTGATTACGGCAGCGACGCCGATGACGATACCCAGAATGGTCAGGGACGACCGCATAAGGTTGCGCCGGATTTCCCGAAAGGCCAGTAAAATTGTTTCCTTTAACATTATATCATCTTCCCGTTTTCCTCATCGGTGTCGATGATGCCGTCGAGGAAGCGAATGATTCGTTTTGCATAAGCCGCCATATCGGCATCATGGGTCACCAGGACGATGGTGATGCCGTATTCACGGTTGAATGCGCTAAGCATCTCCATAATTTCACGACTGCGGGCGGAATCCAGGTTGCCGGTGGGCTCGTCGGCCAACAGCACTTTTGGGTCGGCAACGATGGCCCGAGCAATGGCGACCCGTTGCTGCTGTCCGCCCGAGAGTTCACCGGGTGTGTGTGTTCCCCACTGCTTTAGCCCAACCGCATCAAGGGCTCGCAAGGCCCTTTCCCGCCGTTCATGGGACGGGATGCCGCGATAGACCAAGGGCAGTTCCACGTTTTCCAAAGCCGAGGTGCGATTGAGGAGGTTGAATCCCTGAAACACAAACCCCAGGTAATGCCGGCGTAACAGCGCGCGCCGGTCGCGGGACAGTTTCCCCACATCGACGCCTTCAAAAAGGTAAGCCCCTTTGCTGGGGGTATCCAAACAGCCCAGAAGATTCATGCAAGTAGACTTTCCGGACCCGCTCGGCCCCATCACGGCCACGAATTCACCCCGGCCGATGTGCAGATCGATTCCCTTCAGGGCTGGCATGGCAGCGGAACCCGTGCCGTAAACCTTGGTTACGCCTTTGAACTCCATGAGGGAGTGTTCGCTGATTTCCATGGAAAAGTTGGTCTTCATCGTCCGGATCTCTTCGTATCGATCACGAGCGGTATTTCCGGCTTGATGTCGCCGCTCGTCACTTCGGTCATACTGCCGTCGGTGGCGCCGATGCGGACGGCAACTGCGAGAAGTTTTCCATCGCGCAATGTCCAGACCTGCTGCAATTTGTTATCGCCGGTTGAGTCTTTGCGTTGTTTTGATTGAGATCTGGGCCGGCGAGGCAGGAGTTTATTGATTAAACTGCCGCCGTCGGACGGGGCCTCTTTTTCTTTAATCGAAGGGTTAAAGCGTAACGCAGCATTGGGTACCAGGATCGCGTTTTCCACTTTTTTGACGAAAATGTCCGCAGTTGCCGTCATCCCCGGCCGTAAGGATAGATCCGAGTTGTCCACGATCAGCACCGTTTTGTAAGTAACAACCCCGTTTATGGTCTGAGAGCCGTAACGGACCTGGGTGATCCGCGCCGGGAACGTCCGCCCCGGATGGGCATCCACGGAGAAAACGGCCTCTTGTCCCTCTGTCACCTGCCCCACATCGGCCTCATCTACGTCCACATGAAGTTCCATCTGGGTCAGATCTTCGGCCAAGGTAAACAGTACCGGGGCCTGAAACGAGGCGGCCACGGTCTGGCCGGGTTCGACGTTCCGCGTAAGGACGATGCCGTTAATGGGGGAATGGATCACCGCTTTTGACAAATCCGTCTCATCGGCTTCGAGAGCGGCCTGGGCCTGGGTCACCTGCGCCCTTGCGGTGGCCTCGACGGCCTTTGCCCGATGCAGCGTCGCCTGAGCCACATCCAGGTCGCGCTGCGACGGCACCATGTTATTGCTCAATTCCCACACCTCCTTTAACCGCGCCAGCTCGTCTCCTGCCTCTTTGACAGTGGCCTGTGCCTCCAATACCTTTGCCCGGGACGATTCCAGGACAGCTTTTGATTGCAAGACCTTGGCTTTCAGCTTGTCGGTGTCCAGCCGTGCCAGAATCTGGCCGACTTTTACCCTGTCGTTATAATCCACTTCGACGGTCTTGATGATACCGGACAACTCGCTGCCCACATCCACCTGGTTTGTCGGTTCCAGGGCACCTGTCGCTGTCACGGTTACGGTTAGATCTCCACGATGAACTTTCTGGATCTGATACTGCATGGAATTTGATTTTTTCGTCCCCTTCCAAACAACAGCACCTGTTACGCCTGCGATTGCCAGGAGAGCTACGATGAGCCACCATTTCAGGCGCTTTTTACGGTCCGGGTACCGATCATCAATTCCAATGGTTTGACCCGTATCGAATTCCGGGTTTGTCTTCAATTTCATTGCTTCCTTCCATGGGGCTTCGCCCCGATCGGAATGTTGGAATACTGGAATATTGGAATAATGGGTTGTGGGATGATGCAATGTTTGGTTAATGGTAAAATGGTAAAACTAATAATGAATAATATCCTTTTAGAACCCAACCTTCCATTATTCCATATTCAAGACGAGCATTCAAAACTCATAAAATACTTATATGTTCCTCAGGTTATAGAAATCTGATGCGTTTAATCCGTGCTGTCAGGTATCAGGGATTTCCACCCGCCTCCTAAGGATTTGTATAAAGCGATCAAATTCGACGTCACTTCGCTCTCGCTGACGGCCAACTGATCCTGGAGTGACAACAACGAGCGCTGGGCAATCAGAACGTTGTTGAACTCGATGAGTCCGGACACATATTGTTTCTTGGCCAGTTCAACAGCACGCCGTGCAGCCTCAGTCGCTTCGGTGAGGGATTGTCTGCGGCTTTGTTCCCTGGCATAGGCAACCAGAGCGTTTTCGACATCCTCCAGCGCCGTGAGAACAGCAGCCTCGTATCGGATCAGGGCCTGCTGCTGCAAGGCGGTTTGTACTTCGATGTTGTTCCGGATGGCGCCGGCGTCAAACAGCGGCCAGGCAACTGCGGCTCCGATACCATGGGTGCGGCTTCCGGTTGAAAACAGGTTGCCCGGCGACAGGGCTTCAAGACCGATGGAGCCAAGAAGCGAAAACCTGGGATACAGATCCGCCGTGGCAACACCTATCTGTGCCGTTTGGGCGGCCAGCCGGCGTTCCGCTCTCCGGACATCCGGACGGCGCCGTAAGATATCGGCCGGCACACCCACAGCCACTTCGAGAGGCGTGACCGGAATGGCCTTGCGTTCCGCCAAGGTATCATCCAGTGAACCCGGATGCTGTCCCATCAGTACGGCCAGCCGGTTCTCGGTCTGTTTGAGGCCGGTATGTAAGCCGGGTATCTGCGCCCGCGTCTGTTCGAGACTGTATCTGGCCTCTTCTACGTCCAGTTGTGTCGTCAGGCCGGCTTGACGGCGCCATCGGGTGATATTGTATGTTTCTTCCTGTGCTTCAAGGTTGGCTTCCGCAACCGTCAGGCGGGTCTGAAAGGAACGCAGCTCGACATAATTCAGGGCAACTTCGGCCAGCAGGCTGACAAGAACATCCCGCAAATCCTCTTCACTCGCCTGCAGCTCGGCTTCGGCCGCTTCAACGGCTCGTTTATTCCCGCCAAACACGTCCAGCTCCCAGGCGGCGTCGAAGCCTGCGGCGTATAGTTCTCTCTCGCTGCCGCTTCCGGTTTCTTCGCTGCTGCGGCTCGACCTCGCGGAGCCGCCGGCGTCGATGGCCGGAAAACGGGCGGCCTCGCTGATGCCGCGTCGAGCACGGGCCTCACGAACCCGTGCACGCGCTTCCTTAAGATCAAGATTCCCCGCAACCGCCGACTCGACCAGGTACGTGAGTACGGGGTCATGGAGAATCGACCACCAATCGGCCAGGGCTTCTTTTTTTAGATGTCCCCCTTCCAGTCCGCTTTTTTCCGGGGTATGCCATGCTTGGGGTATGGGTGTGTCCGGCGCTACATAATCCGGTCCCACCGTCGTGCATCCGGAAAAAATGGACAGCATCAGCGCTGGAAACAAGATTGCCCTGAATCGGATTGGAATTATTTTGGTAAAAAAATTCATGTGTTGATCGCATTTCAAGTGATTCTTCCCCAAATCGATGGATCGCTACTCCAGAGGTTTGAGGGCTAACGCTTTCAGCTGGGTTAGGTTGGAGGATCGCTTCGCTAAAGGTTTGAGGCAAGGGATATGCCTGCTTCCAACCTCCAACCTTAAACCTCCAACTGCGCAGAGCCTGTCTCCAAATATCACAGGATGATGTTGCCGAACCGGTCAGGATTATTCTTGACGAGGCGATTTTGCATCGGATGTCGGACCGGTATCCCGTGAAGATCGTGCAAAACGCCTCAAGTGTTTCGCCAGGGCGCTTCTCTCTTCCTGATTGAATTGCCTTGCCAATTCAATGGTTGCATCTGCCAGGCGCTGTTTCATGAGACTTCGCAGTTCATGTATTTTCCCAACTTGAATCCGGTAGCCGGTTTCATCAAATTCAGGTGCTGATAAAAGCCTCATCGCTTCGTTTCTTGCTTCTCGGATTTGATGGTATGCATCCCGATTTTTCTGATGGACCCTTTCCACTGTTTCAAGAAACAACGTTGCCTTATCGCCGGGTAATTTCGACGCAAATTCCTGCACGGACTTTCGAACAAAGTATTCTTTATGGAATCGATGCGACACATCGCCAATGACAACGCCGGCAAGCAACACGTTGAGGAGAAGTGAACTGAAAATCAGGATTTTCGTCTTTTTACTCATAGTACGTCTCCTTCATAAATGAGAAAATCTTCCAGGTGGGTTTCGTAATTTTCGGCGGAAGCGTATCCTGAAGGAATTGAGAAACCTATTGTAAATCCGATGATCAAGGTAAAGATGAGTGAAACGGAAACCGCCGTAAGTGCACGCCTGGACAAACTGAATTCCCGAAATATTTCAGAGAGGAACGCGCCAAGATGGCGTTGCGCTTTTTTCTTCCCGGGCAAAGCGGCTGTCACAATTCGTCTTGCCAGGTCTCTGCTCGGTTCTTCATATTTTCGTGTTTTAAGAAATCCTTCAAAACGTTCCTCATCTCGAACTAATTTTTGAAGTTCGGGAGAACTGTCCAGTGCCTCCAGCCCTGACGATCTTATGTCTTTTGGCCAACCCCGAACATCAGGGCCATACACAAGCAGTTTTTCCTTGAACCGTTCAATGTTCATTGTCATCGTGAACCTCCGTCAAGATATCGTTGGACGTTGTACTTCAATGTCGTTTTGGCACGCATGATGAGAGATTGAAGTGCTTTTACCTTCACACCAATGATTTGGGCCGCCTCAATATTGCTTAATCCTTCATAAAAGCACAGGTTAACCGCAAGCTGCTGTCTTTCCGGCAAATCGTGTAGCAATCGCTCCAATACAGCCTGCTTATGATGCACATCGAACAAGACGTCCGGTCCGGGATTTTCGTCTGCGAACTCTATGTTTTCGGGTAAGTTTATCAATTTTTTCTTTTTGCGATGATCCAAACACAGGTTTATGACGACCCGATAAAACCAGGTGGTGAATTTGGCTCGCTTACCGGGATCCCAAAGATTCGGCCTGTCCCATAGTTTCAAAAACGCCTCCTGAACAATGTCCTCCGCATCGTTTTTGCTGGAAACAAGGCGATAGGCAATACGATAGAATCGATTTGAGTGACGATCTACCAGTTCGGCAAAGGCTTCATGACTTCCTTCCTGTATCCGGCAAATCAGAGACTCGTCATCCAGATGCAAAAGCTTTACGTCCATATTCGCTTTCTCGTGATGGTTCCCACCGTTATTGTGCATGCTTATGCCAAGTGGTTCCGGGATTCCCGTTCAATGATCAGGTTGAATAGGCATCCAGTTGCAACGCATGGCGGTCTGGTTGCAGCCAACCGCAGTCATACCCGTGGAGTGGACTGATAAACGTTGCAGGGTTCTTTATAAATCCTTTTAGATCGGGATGTTGGATTTGCTGAACTGTAACCGTAAACCCTGAACCGCTCAACCTGGATTATATCTGTTAATACGAGCGAAAATCAAAAAGTCTTCGCTCTTTTTTTACGATTTCTTGCCGTGAAGCCTGTCCGCCTCCCCGCCAGCGGCATCTTCGACCGGCGTGAGCCGCCATAATACCATGTGAATAATCTTGACACAAACATCGGGGCACAGCTATTATTGACTAAAGTAAAGTTCTTGAACTGCTATGCCGCTGCAATGGTATGAGAAACTCCAATGATTGCCTTGAATGGAGAGGTAACATGAAAGATAAAAATTTCGACGACATTGATGACCTGTTAAAACATCCCGAGGTTCGGAATGCGACCGACAATATCAACCGGGAGCTGATTGAACGAAGATCGTATGTCCCACCCAAATGCAAAGCATTTGAAAGCCCTTACACCCTGTTGAAGGATAGCGACCGTTTTAAGTTCAATATTGATAAGGAAGCAAGGAACCAACTGCCGGACATTATCCATAATAAGGTGCAGACCATTGAGGGCCTGGATTCACCCGGAGAATCCTTCAAAGCACGATACTGCAAAAAACGCAACATTGGCATTGTATTTTCAGGAGGGCCTGCTCCAGGCGGTCATAATGTGATCGCCGGATTATACGATGCAGCAAAAAAGGCGAATCCGGAGTCGAAAATTTTCGGTTTTTTGCTCGGTCCGGATGGAATCATTGAGAATGAAACGATTGAGATCACAGGCAGCCTTGTTGATGCATATCGGAATCTCGGCGGCTTTACCATGATAAAAACCGGCCGAACGAAAATAGATACGAAAAAGAAGATGGCCTTATCAAAGGAAACCTGTAAAAAGCTTGAGCTGGATGCTCTTGTCATTGTCGGGGGTGATGATTCGAATACCAATGCGGCATTTTTGGCACAGGAAATGTTCAAAGACGGTGTCCAGGTTATCGGTGTTCCCAAAACCATTGACGGCGATATACAGGTCAGAGATGCTCAGGGTCAAGTTTTATGCGCCATGTCGTTCGGGTTTCACACTGCTGCAAGGGCGTTCTCAAACGCTATCAGCAACCTTTGCACGGACGGCAGTTCAGATGTTAAATACTGGCACATCTGCAAGGTTATGGGAAGGGTTGCCAGCCACTTGGCACTTGAAGTTGCGTTGCAGACCCATGCCAATATGACTTTTATTGGTGAGGATCTCTGTAATTACATCGATAAAAGGAGAATTGAAGAAGCCGCAAAAGCGGATAATATCGATTACACTGCCTATGGGATGACACTGAGGCATCTGTCTCGTGTGATTTGTGAAGGAATCGTCAGAAGGGCTGCTGTCGGGAAAAACTACGGTGTCATTGTTATTCCGGAGGGGATCCTGGAATTTATCAATGAGATACAGATTTTTATTATAAAACTCAATACCATTATTGCGGAATATAACGACACCCATGACACGGATTTCCATACGGATTTCCCGGTGCTTGAAGATAAGCTGGAATATTTACGGAGACAGGCCAGGCTTTCAAGGGAAGATCGTGGTTTTTCCGTATGGAATACCCGGGATGATGATCTGTTCAATGATATTCCTGAATTCTTTCAGGAAGGTCTTCTCATGGAAAGAGACAGTCACGGCAATTTCCAGTTTTCGCAGGTTAAGACCGAGAAGGTGCTCATGGGACTTGTCAATGACTACCTGAACATTTTAACAGAGAACGGATCGTATAAAATGGGCATCGAAAAATCCTATTACCGGAAGGTGCTCGAAAAGGGTGCGCTCGATCCGGATTACTTTGGTCCCATTATTTTCAAAAATTATGATGACGCCGAATTTTTACTGGTTAAATCTTCAATAATATCCGTAAAAACCCTCAAACAGGCTCTTGATAAGGAACAAGTAATTTCTGAAGCGGAAGAAATTCCGGCGCCTATTGAAAAGATTTATAAGAAATCCGTACCAAAGTTCAGTACGCAGATTCATTTTTATGGATATGACGGAAGGGGCAGCGATCCGACACGTTTTGACTGTAACTATACATACAATCTGGGGTTGTCGGTTTTCAGCCTGATAGCCAATGGTTCTACAGGCCAGATGGCGTCCCTAAAGAATTTGGAAAAGGATTTTTCAGAATGGGAACCGATTGGAATTCCCATCGCACCCTTGATGCACCTTGAAGAAAGAAAAGGGAAGCTGGTACTTGTTTTGGAAAAAAGTCTGGTTGATGTCAATTCCGCATCTTTTAGAATCGTAAAGGCATTTAGAGAAAAATGGCTTGCTGCGGTTCCGGGTGACGATAATTATAGACATCCGGGCCCCATAAGGTTTGCCGGAAAAAGCGAAGAAGACCGGCCGATAACCCTGGTTTTGAATGCGCTGGATCGTTCCGTTTAGGGTGTAAGAACAAATAAAAAAAATTGTAAGAGTTTAGCCTTTTGAAATTGAATCGCTCCAAGTGTGCTTAAATTTTTTCTGAAAGAACTCGTAGATAACGGCTCGTAATGAAAAAACTGGTTTTAGCTTCTGAAAATGGTTTTGATTTTAAGGCCATATGATCGCATTCAAGCCAATCCGGAATAGTTTTTTCATAACGAGCCGTAATCCACTCAAACAGCTTCCAGTAAAAATTTAAGCACACCTGAAGCTTCCT
>ENA-OSEO01005281-OSEO01005281.1-sediment-metagenome-genome-assembly--contig:-NODE-5281-length-12589-cov-2.736893_pt1 | contig 12589 bp, 11 predicted proteins | sample MGYA00237883_ERZ534232 | MGnify/ENA metagenome assembly ERZ534232
GACGCCCAGTATGTTAACGTGTCCGAGGAGATATGGATGGGTAGGGCGCTGGACCCCGCTGAGGTGAAGGCGAGGGTGGAGTCCACGTATCCTCCGGTCCTCAGCGATAACATGTACGGATTCATGCCGCGAAGGCTGGCTGAACACCGGGGCAGTACACTCATCAGCCTGGGCCGTGTCAAGGGCTACGGCGGCTCCTACCCGAGCCTCACCATGAAGAACCTGTTCGGGCTGATACCCGACCCTATGAGGAGCTGGTGGCACGGACAGAAGGACGGGCGGCTCACGGCCAGCATCCTGGATACAGCGAAGCTCTACGCCTCCTACTTCAAGCTCTACGGGGTATGCGAGGCCTTCAGGAACCTGACCGCCGTCGATCCAAGCGGCGAGGTGAAGACGCCTTGGGGCGGTTACTGTGTCAAGGAGGTGGAGGGCTTCGTGGTCCACGGCCCGAACCTGGTGGAGATGGACGCCTTGACCTGCGGCCTCATAGAGGTGGACCCGGACAAGGTGGGCTACATATCCGAGGGTGAGAGGCTGTTCGGCGCATACGACAGGAAATCTTATCGTAGAGCCGTGGAGGAGAGGCGCAGGTTCGTAGCCCCGCGAGAGGGCTAAAGCCTAAAGCTTAAAAAATCGTGCTTGACTATGGAGCCTCATTCGGAGAACACTGTATGCAGCAGCTGATCCACAACGGCGTCATGGTCCCACCAACATACGAGGCGCAGGGGCTGACAGTGAAGATCAAGGGCGAGGAACACAAGCTTACGCCGGAGCAGGAGGAGAGGGCCATAGCTTGGGCCAAGAAGATAGGCACACCCTACGTGGAGGACCCCGTGTTCGCGGACAACTTCCACAAGGACTTCAGCGAGGTTCTCGGCTTCAAGGTGCTGCCGGGCGACGTGGACTACACGGACATCTATAGATTGGTGCTGGTCGAGCGCGAGCACAGGCTTAACCTTCCCAACGAGGAGAAGAAGAAGCTGAGAGACGAGAGGAAGGCTGAGCGGGAGGCAAACAAGGAGCGGTATGGGTACGCCGTCATCGACGGGGAGCGCTGCGAGCTGGGAAACTACATCGCGGAGCCCAGCAGTATATTCATGGGACGCGGCCAGCATCCTTTCAGGGGCAAGTGGAAGGAGGGGCCCCGCCACAGGGACATCGAGCTGAACCTGAGCTCCGATGCGTCTACTCCCCCCGGAGAATGGAAGGCCAGGGTCTGGGACGCGGAGAGCATGTGGATCGCCCGCTGGAAGGACAAGCTCACGGAAAAGATGAAGTACGTGTGGCCCCACGACAGCAGCCCCATCAAGCAGCGGAAGGAGATAGAGAAGTACGACAAGGCAGTGGAGCTGCGCAGGAACCTGGGCAGGGTCCAGCGCCACATAACGGATAACCTCACCAGCCCCGACCTGCGGCGACGCAAGACGGCCACGGTCTGCTACCTCATAGACGCCCTGAAGTTCAGGGTGGGGGACGAGAAGGACGAGGAGGAGGAAGCCGACACCGTCGGTGCCAGCAGCCTCCGCACTGAGCACATCACATTCAACCAGGACGGCACCGTCACCTTCGATTTCCTCGGCAAGGACAGCGTACCCCTCAACCTTACGGCCAGGCTAGACCCCAGGGCGACGGCCAACCTCAAGGAGTTCGCCGAGGCGAACAGCGGAGGGCCTCTATTCGAGGAGGTGAACAGCAGCGTCGTCAGCGAGTTCCTGGACGAGGTCATGGAGGGTGTGACCGCCAAGGTCTTCAGAACCTGCCACGCTACGGAGGCCGTGGAGAGGCGGCTCAGGGAGTTGGAGGTGAAGCAGGGTGAGCCCGAGTACAGGAAGAAGCACGTCGCCACCCTCGCCAACCTGGAGGCCGCGGTCACGTGCAACCACAAGCGCACGATACCCAAGACCTGGGAGCAGAGCCTGGAGCGTCAGAGGGAGCAGCTGGCGCAGAGGAAGAGGAAGGCCCGGGAGAACCAGCGCAGTTATAAGCAGCACATCCAGGACACCACCAGGAAGTATGATGAGCGCACCGCCAAGTACGAGGCCAAGCTGGAGGAGGAAAAGGCCAAGCTCCAGGCGCTCAAGGATGAGCTGAAGGCGAAAGAGGAGCAGGGCAAGTCAACCAAGAGCGCCAAGAGCCGCGTAGAGTCCAAGCAGAAGAGCGTCAGGGCCACCAGGGAGCGCATACAGCAGACGAAGAGCAGGCACCGCGAGGCTGTCGAGAAGTTACGGCGTCAGGCCGAGGATCGGCGCCGCAAGGACCAGGAGACAATCGAGAAGTATGAGCTTCAGCTGGCCGCCAAGGAGCTTACCAGGGACTACAACCTGGGCACCAGCCTCAAGAGCTACGTTGACCCCCGCGTCTACTACGAATGGGGCCGCAGGGTGGACTACGACTGGAAAAGCTACTACAGCAACACCCTCGTGAAGAAGTTCAGCTGGGTAAACCTGGAGCCAGATGACGCAGAGAACGAGTAGCTAGCCTCCGCCTATGGGGGGCATCACCCGCACGGTGTCCCCATCCATAAGCTTCGTCTTGAAGCCATCCCGGCCCATAATGTCCACATCGTTGACGCTGAACATCAGGTAGTCGAGAAGCCGCCCCTCATCATCGTAGACGTAGCCCCTGAAGGCTGGGCCGTAGAGACCTATCAGCGCGTGGACCAAGTCCAGCACATCCGCGCCCTCAGGCAGAGCCACGGCTTCATCCCGTTTGCCAACAGCTTCCCTAGCCACGGCATAGTACCGGACATTGACTCTCACAAAACCTCAATGGCGGCCGCCGTTTAAGTGTTTTTTCGATAACATTATTGGCAGCTAAGTTGAAGAATTACCTGATTTATTTGGTAAGCATACTGAAAGGCTACGCGGGTAGGTTCCTGGAGGTCAACATGACCGACGGGTCCCTCAAGGACAGGATATACGACGAGGCCACCCTCAGGGAGTACCTGGGAGGCACGGGCATCGGAGCCAAGATTCTGTACGACGAGGTGCCCAGGGACATCGATTGGAGCGACCCACGGAACGTTGTCACCATAGCCAGCGGGCCCCTGGGGGGCACCGCTGTGGGCGGCTCAGGCACGATCAGTGTCGTCACGAAGGGGGCCTTAACGGGGGGCGCTACAAGCGTCCAGGCCAACGGCCTCTTCGGAGCCTACATGAGGTTCAGCGACTACGACGGCGTGGTGGTGAGGGGTGCATCAGAGGACTGGAAGTATCTTGTCCTAAAAGATGGGGGAGCCGAGCTCAGAGACGCCTCAGCGATCCTGAGTCTAGACACGTATGACGTGACTGACCGGCTCAGGGGAATGCACGGAGCTAAGGGGCGGGAGGCCAGCGTCCTGAGCATAGGGCCCGCCGGGGAGAACCTTGCCCTATTCGCAGGGGTCTTCGTGGACCACGGCCACAGCGCCAGCCACAACGGCCCGGGCGCGGTGCTGGGCAGCAAGAAGCTGAAGGCCATCATCGCGTTCAGGGGCAAAGGAAGGCTAGATGTCCACGACCCGAGGAGACTATCGGCGGTGGCCCAGGACATGTACAGCGACGTGGAGTACTTCAGAGGCACCATCGGCGGCGTCGCCAACATGTACAAGGGCGGCAAGGGGGACCTACCCATAAAGAACTACATGACCTACGACTGGGGCGCGTCCCCCGAGGAGGTTGAGTCCTTCATGGAGAAGAGCATCCGCGACAGATACCAGACTGACAGGATGCCCTGCTGGGGATGCAGGCTGCTCCATAGCACCATGATGGAGGTTAGGGAAGGGGACTACAGGTGCCGCGTCGAGGAGCCCGAGTACGAGCAGATGGCTGCCTGGGGCCCCGTCATAGGCAACACGGACGTCGAGGCCGCCATGATGCTCAGCGGCCTCACCGACAGGCTCGGCCTGGAGAACAACGAGGCTGGCTGGCTTGTGGGCTGGGTCATGGAGTGCGTAGAAAAGGGCTACATCTCTGAGCAGCAGCTTGGCTTCAAGACTGGCTGGGGCGACGTGGCTGGCGCCGAGCGCATCCTAAGGATGGCCGCGGTAAAGGAGGGCTTCGGCGATGTTCTCGCCGAGGGCGTCAAGAAGGCCTCGGAGAAGGTGGGGGGCAAAACAGCCGAGTGTGCCATCTACACAATGAAGGGCAACTCCCCCAGGGGCCACGACCACAGGACCAGGTGGAACGAAATGTTTGACACCTGCGTCAGCAATACGGGCACCATCGAGACTCACATGAGCGTCATGAGCCCCCAAGCACAGGGCCCCGCGAACCCCCTGGAGGTGAGCGGCGAAGTAGCCCGCACCAAGGGCCTGATGCAGCTTGAGGACAGCGTCGGCACATGCCGCTTCAACACAAGGATGAACTCCACGAAAATCGCGGAAGCCATCTCCGCGTCCACGGGATGGGACATGAGCGCCGAGGAGGCTTGGGACGTGGGTAGGCGGGCCGTGAACCTGTTGAGAGCCTTCAACATCCAGTCCGGGATAAGCCCCGAGCTTGACAGGCCCTCAGCCAGGTACGGCTCGACGCCTGTGGATGGCCCCACAGCCGGCGTAAGCATCATGCCTCACTGGGACGATATGATCCACAACTACTACAAGCTGATGGGCTGGGACCCAGAGACGGGTGTACCTCTGAAGGAGACCCTGGAGAATCTGAGCATAGGCTACGTCTGGGCAGACCTCCACGCCTAGCCCCCTATCATTTTATCCAAGTTCACGCCTTCTTCTAGGCATGAGAAACCTTGTCAAGCGTAAGCTCAAGGCCGGCAAGCCGGCCCTGGGCACCTGGGTGACCATAGGCCACCCCGACATGACCATGTACCTAGCCGACATGGGCTGGGACTGGCTGGTGTGCGACATGGAGCACAGCGCCTACGGGCCCGAAACATACCACTTCATGGTCCAAGGGATGCTGTACGCCCGTGAACGCTGCATGCCCATGTGCAGGATACCTTGGACTGACCTCATCTGGATCAAGAAGGTGATGGACGCCGGCGCCACAGGCATCGTCTCGCCGAGGATTGAGACCAAGGAGCAGGCCGAGGAGATGGTCCGTCTCATGAAGTACCCGCCGTGGGGTGAACGAGGTGCAGGCCCCAGGCTAGCCGCTTTCCGCGACCCCGACTACTTCAAGACAGCCAACGACGAGACCCTGTGCGTCGTAATGATAGAGACCGCGAAGGGCGTGGAGAACATATACGACATCTTCAGCGTCGATGGCGTAGATGCCTGCTTCGTGGGGCCCAGCGACCTAAGCCTAGACATGGGCATCCACCAGCAGTACACAAACCCTGTGTTCCTGAAGACCCTGGACAGGATCGTGCAAGCCGGCCGCGACCAGGGCGTCGCCCCGGGGATGCACTGCTTCACCACACCGGGGCCTACGAACATCAACGAGGCCATTGAACGCGGCTTCCTGTTCTGCGCTGTGAACAGCGACACGGCGTACATCAAAAACGGTGTAAACTCTGCCATCGAGTCCATCAAGGGCTGGAGGCCAGGGCAGTCAGGGGAAGATGTCCCCGTCTAACCCTCCAATTTTATATGATGAATCGTTGTAGGCGTCGCTATATCTTCTCTGGTTTCCTGAGGTCGATCTCCTCGATTCTTCCCACCTGTATCTTTACTGTTAGGTCGGCCTCCACGCTGTACTCAATGCACTTGCCGAGGGCGTCGATGGTGTCGGTCTCCACGTTGTGGCCCTCTACGAGGAAAAGGTATATTCCCTGCTTGTTGAGTTCGGGCTCCTCTCTAAGGAACGCCATCATCGCATCCTCCGCCAGCTTATCCCTCTCCTCCTCGTCATTGCCCCAGACGATCACCTGGTACAGCAACTTCAGCCTAAGTCCCCGGCTCTCAAACGGGCGACGGTAGACCGCCTTAATGTTTTTCTCTCCCTTGCCCGGGGGAGCCCTGAACCGTATAGTCGCAGCCTTGTAGTCTACCTCATATGCGGCCGAGCTGGCCCTCTTACCATCCACCTCGACCGCGATTATGGGTCTGACGGGTGGCTCCGAGAACTTGAAGAGCCTTTCAGCCCCATCTCCGTTGAAGGCGTCGGCTACGGTGTCGTCTGGTTCGACGGGTGCGCCGAACCCGGAGTCAGCCACATTAAAACCCTTGTTCGTCACCTGGACGTAGGGTAGGCTGCTCTTCTGGTTAAGGCTGAGCCGGCTGACGTCTCCCTTCTTTACTCCTTTTAGGTTCCTCTGAAGTGCGCTGATAAGGGCTTCCTCGATCTCGGCGAACATGTGTGATGAACTCCCTCGTCTAAGGTAATCATCGTCCTTGTTGTTATAATATTTTAGCGATTTTTATCGCCTGAAGCCGAAAATGTAATTATAGGATACCATAAGTATTGGTGTAGTGAGTTCTCATGCTTGGTAAAAGAAAGTCAATCGGCATCATAATCCTGTTACTGCTTATGGTAGCTGCGCCGTCGAAGCTGTCAGAAGCCTCTGTCACCGTCACCGTTTCTGGTGTCGTTAAAGACTCGTACACTGGTAGAGGTGTGGCGGGGGCGACCGTCGGCCTGTGGCCTCCAGCCCCCACCGGCGGCTTGATCCTGGTGTTACCCATCAAGATGACTACGACGAGTATCACGGGCCAATTCTCCATGTCCGTGTCCCTTGAATTCAGTACCCTTTACAGTCTCACAGCAACGAAAACAGATTACACGGGTAACACAGTCACGTTCTCCGTGCCTCTCAGTAAGCTCCCGACTGTGCCCTATCAAACCATCAACATAACGCCGGTGAATATTGCACCGGTCGCCGAAGCCAACGGGCCGTACTCGGGCAACGTAGGCGCCGTCATCTCCTTCAGCTCAACAGGGTCCCAGGACCCGGATGGAAGCATAGCCTCCTATAGTTGGAACTTCGGCGACGGGTCTAGCTCTACTAACCCTAACCCGACCCACGCTTTCACCACTCAAGGAATATACACCGTCACGCTGACCGTGACCGACAACGCCGGCCTCACCGGGACCGACACAGCTGTGTGTACCGTCATCAGCCCCCAGGCGCCCATCGCGGAGGCCAATGGCCCCTACAGCGCCGAGGTGGGCCAGGCCGTACCATTCAACTCCACAGGATCCAGCGATCCTGACGGCACGATAGTTGAGTACCGCTGGGACTTCGGCGACGGTAGCCCGTACTCCTACGAGCAGACCCCGTCTCACACCTACTCAGTGGCAGCAAACTTCACAGCCAGCTTGAGGGTTACAGACAACAACGGCCTAACACACATAGACACAGCCCCAGTCGCCATCAGGCCTTTGCCCATCGACCCGGTAGCCGAGGCGAACGGCCCATACTCCGGTGAGACCGACGAGGAGATAGTGTTCGACTCCACCGGGTCCCATGACCCAGACGGCACAATAGTGGAGTACAGCTGGGACTTTGGGGACGGCAGCCCAGAGGTCTATGACTGGAACGCGACCCACATATACGTTGAGACAGGTACGTACACGGTCAAGGTGACGGTCACCGACAACTCTGGTGCCACCGACTCTGATACGGCCACGTGCACGATAGTGCTGCCGCCCAACGTCGAGCCGGAGGCAGTCATTTCGGCGCCTGCTGAAGGCGAGGTCGATGAGCCCACATCATTCAGCTCAGCCGGCTCCGGAGACACAGATGGGGAAATAGTGGAGTATAGTTGGGACTTTGGCGACGGCAGCCCAGTGTCCCACGACCCCAACCCCACTCACACCTACGCTACAGATGGAACCTTCACCGTCACGCTGGTGGTCACCGATAACCGTGGTGGCACCAACGAGATGACCTGGACAGTGGACATCGCTCCCAAGCCTGGGCTACCGTGGGCCATCATAATTGGCGCGGTCGTCGTAGTCGGGGCCGCAGCGGCCTACTACTTCCTCGTGATGAAGAAGAAGGAGGAGAAGGGCCCCACCCCGGCTTCACTGAAAGTGTCCGCCGAGTCCACCAGCCTGCCCGCGGACGGCAGATCCACGCTACAGGTCGATGTCACGGTGCTTGACGAGACGGGAGCCCCGATCGGAGTAGAGAAAGATACCGCTGTGAGCCTTTCAACGACCATGGGGTCGATGAAGAGCCCCATAGTCATCCCAAAGGGTGTGACACAGGGCAAGAGCACGCTGACGGCCGGCTTCGAGCTGGGCACAGCCAGCGTCGTGGCTGAGGCTGAAGGCCTCAAGGCTGGGAAAGCCAGCTTCTCTCTGGTGGAGAAGAAACGGTACTGCATGCACTGCGGCGCCCAGATGTCCATCCACGACAACCAGTGCCCCAAGTGCGGCAGGATGCCCCCCTCAGGCGTCGACGTGAAAGAGTGCAAGAACTGCGGGGAGGTTATCCCCATCGTCGCCCGTTTCTGCGGCGAGTGCGGCGCGAGCCAACCCGACGTGGAACCAGAGACTGGTTGAGAAGAAAAAAACTTCCTCTCTTTTTATACAGGCCTCACCCTAGCCACGTGCTGTATCACGTTGGCTATTCTCGGCATATTATCGTCATCCACGTCCTTGAAGGAGACGTACCTGACCTCCTTGTTAGGGAATGGGTTCCTTATGGCGTACTTGTACCAGACCCTCTCGTTCGGCGAGAGAAGGTACTCGTAGTAGGGGTTCCTGCTTCCCTTAACTTGCAGCTGCGTGTAGTCGTGGAGATACAGTTCAGGCTCCACGTGAATTGTACCGTCCACGTACTCCAATGCGACCTCGAGCCACCCCTTTTCGCCTCTATTTGCGCCGGCCCAGTAATGCAGTACGTCGAAGTAGTCTAGGACGCCGAACTTGCATATCTCGCCGGTTTCCCCGACCCCCAGGACGAACTGTCTCGTGATGTACCCAAGGACCGTGGCAGCGTACCCGCCGACGGTTGCGTCGTCCAGCGTGTAGGATGAGCCCACCGGGCTCTCCATGTTGGTGAGGGTGACGCTCTTTGCCATCGTGTCGATGTACTCCCTGAGTACCCTTATCTCTTCCTCAAGGTGCTCCATCTCAGACCTGATCCCCTCCTGCATTCTGTTCCAGTCCTCGGACCGGATGATGTCACCCGGGTTCTTCTTTATCGGCTCAAACTTCGTCATTCACTCAATCCTCCACAACATTGATCATAGCCCTGACCCCCGTCGCCTTGATGCTCTCGACGGCGTCTTGGGCCAACTTGATACTCTCCTTCCTGGTCAACGCTGAGCGTGGAATCCTCAGCTCGAAGGTCGCCGGCTGGTGGGAGACCCACCTGAACCCAAGTTTGACTTGGGGTATCCCTATCGCGAACTTGGACTCGTCGAAGACGGCTGTGTCGAAGACGCCTATCTCCTCGCTGATGGGCTCGTTGTACGCCCACTCCGTGACTCTCCGGGGCAGTTTAGGCGGTTTGGTGGTCGATAGACTTTTCTTGACCTCCTTACCATCGATCATGGCCCCCCCGTCCTCGATGGTCAGGGTCTGGCCCTTGCTGACCTTGCCGTTAAAGGTGATGGCTTCGCCGGTGTCGAGGTTGGTTATCGTGGGCTTGTTGATGGACTCCTCCTCCGACTGGAGGCTCACATCGATCACGGGCTCCGCGTCAATTATGCTTTCACTTGAGAAGGCCCACGTGTCCCCTGATTGCACGCTGAACTCCCTGTAGACCTCCTTCTCGGGGTTTTCCACTATCTCCAGCGGGTAATCTGGGGGAAGGCCCAGTGTGAGCCTGACAGAGGACATGATGGCCTGCCTAGTGCCTCCGCCCTTGAACTCTATGATGGCTCTCTTCAACCGGTTTCTGTAATCCGGGTCCGGCTCACCCGGGTTTCTGTTGATGTTGAACATCCGCCCCAGCTTGTTGAGGTCGCCGTGGGTCGCGGTGTCCAGCCAGTGTGACCTCAGAACAGAGTCAAGCTCCTTCTCAGACTCGTCCACCTGCTTCCCCAGGGAGTAGACCAGATCGTGGATGATGGACTCCTTGTCCCACGTCATGTAGAACTGGGGGAACCTCTCCAGGATTCTCTGAGTCCTCTCCACCCCGTTATCCTCTCCGCGTCCGCTCCTTCAATAGGATGTTGACCTCGTAGGGCAGGGCCATCTCCTCGGCTGTTATCGCTATGTTCTCCCTAGTGCTCGTGACGGGCTCGGCCCCGGCCCTCGTAGCCGTCACGGTAAGCTCGGCGACATCATAGACTCCCTCGACCTGGAGCGTGGAGTTCACGATCCTGTGGTAGACCACGTCGTCCCCGATGTCCAGGGAAGATATGTAGGTCCTGATCCTCTCCTCCGCCAGGGTCCTCACCCTAGCGGGCGACGCGTCTCCACCGTGGGTGACAGTTATGTTCACGCTGACGTTCACGATCTTGGGCCTCGAGAACTCCACTTTTATCCCAGCGGCCCTCGTGTCGTCGATCACGGCCCTGATCTCCTCATCTGACCCGCCCTGGGCTATCACCTTGACGACGCCTGAGACCCCCTCAGGCATGTCCTCGATGAGCACGGAGCTGACCCCCTCGACGCCCTTTATCGCTGACTCTAGGGAGGCGAGAGACGCCTTGCCTGCCACCTCTAGAGCGTGTTTAGCTCTATCCCTCAGGTCCGCGTCAGGTTCGATGTCAACGCCTGACAGGATGTCTCCCCGGTTGATCACGTACTCTATGCCCATGAGCGGCTGGGGCATGACGACCAGAGATCCCGCGAAAACGTTACCGCTGACACCGGGGTCGAGGGCCTTCACGCGGACCTGGGCTTCCCACTTGCCGTTGGGCAGGGGCTCTAGGGTCCTGTCCTCCATGGTCTCATAGCTTCGGGTTTCCTCCGCTCTCCTAGCGTAATTGGAGACCCTCACACCCTTTGGAACCTGTATCTTCTCGTACCCTGTATAGTCCACCGAGAAAGTTGAGTTGGGGTCAGGCCTGCTCCCATCCGGCAGCCACCTGACTCTGCCCTCGTCGAGGACGTAGTCTTCGCCCATCCGGAACTCGACGTAGGCTCCTTTAGAGTTGCCCTCCGCCTTCAAGATGGACTTGACTGGGCTGACCTTTAGCTCGTAAATGTCTTTCCCCGACTCCAGGTGGGCCTCGTTTTCGATGACGATCTCCGGCGGTGGTGTGTTCCTGCCGAAGGTGACGGCGCCCATGGCCGGCTCGGCGGGCTTCCGGGTTACCCCCAGTATGGAGGCTACGAGGTCGAGAGAGCTTCCTGTCGCCGTGTCGATGAACCCCGCCTCGTACACCTGCTCAAGCTGAGCGTACATGTAGTCTATCTCCCTGCTCATGGCCTCGACTATGGTCCTGACGACGCTTCCGGGGTTCGCATCCGTGATAGCCCTCTCCTCGCCTATCGAGTAGTTCACCTCGAAGGCTGTGTCCTCATCCGGTTTCTTGCCGCCAGGGGTCCACTGCACCCTGCCCTCGTTGAGCCTGTAGTCTACGTCTTCTCTGAATGTGATCTCTTGGCCGTCGGAGAGTCCGTCTATTTTCACTATCTTCGTCGCGGACGGGTCGACTAACCCGTAGCTTGTTTGGCCCCTGTTGAAGGTGTGTCTCTCGTTGACTATTCCCTTCGTTATATGGGAGATTACTCCGTTCCTTATCTCGTCGTAAGTTTTCCTCTTGAACGCCATCACGCAACCTCCAGGTAGAACGGGTAAACGATGTTCATCAAACCACTAATCCCTATGGCTTCAATGGTTATGGAGATGTCGATCCTGTTGGGCTCACCCTTGACGATGTCCACCCTTACGTCAACCACCTCCTTCACCCGGGGGTCCTGGATGACGCACTCCTGAGCATAGCTTCTCGCCAGTTCCCGGGTCCTCTCGTTGTTGGCTTCCCCGATGAGCTCGTGGAGCCTGGACCCGTAGTTGGAGTGACCTAGCTCGGCTAGCTCACCCTCCATTGTCCTCAGCCTCATGAACAATGCTTGGGCGAGGTTGTACTCCTCGTGCACGGTCTCTAGGTCCCCGCTCTCCAACGCGGTCAGGTCTAGGCCCAGCTCCCTATCCGCGAGCCTCAGGTCCCGCCCAAGCATCTCCTTTGACATTGAATTTCCTTTCACTCTATCCAATAATAACAGTTCCGGCTGCTACCACGGTTCCAACGGGCATGTCCGCGGGGTCGTTGCATGAGAGAGCTATGTCGCCGGATCGCGCGGCCGGCTTGCCGTTGATGAGCACTTTCATGCTTCCATTCTGTATGGTAGCCATGTTCTTCGGGGGGACCTGGAAGGACACCCCCGGCGGCGTCGGTATGTGTGGTGGCTGGTGCTGGGACGTGCTGCCGATGGTCGCGGCCGGCATCCCCATGATCATCACGTTGGTGCTTAGGCCGCCGTTGATGATGGAGACGAACGGGTGGGGGAGGGGGGTCGGGACCGGGCCCGCCGCACTTGGAACCATGACAATGTGGAAGTCCACCCCCACTATCTGGTCTCCCTGTTTAGCTGCAGGCATCGCCATACAAATCACCTAGGGGTTGATCTGAACCAACGCCCCCTTTATCGTCATGCTGGCCCCGGCCTCCACCGTGCCCAGGGCTCCGGCTTTCAGATTCATCGATGAGCCTATGTTCATTTTCCCGTCGATGCCCGCGTTTAACTCGTAGTTGAGGCCCACATCCATCTTCATGTCATCCTTGATCGTGAAACCCACGTTC
>ENA-OSEO01005282-OSEO01005282.1-sediment-metagenome-genome-assembly--contig:-NODE-5282-length-12587-cov-3.810232_pt1 | contig 12587 bp, 13 predicted proteins | sample MGYA00237883_ERZ534232 | MGnify/ENA metagenome assembly ERZ534232
CTGGCCAGGAACCCGGCTAAGGGATTCTCACGGCCGGATCCGGCCGTGAGAATCCCTTAGCCGGGTTCCTGGCCAGGGGTCATGGGGCAGGATGTGGCCGCTTGGCCTCGTTTTGCCTCCCAGGGAGAGGAAAACCGCGAATCGGATCAGGACAGCCCGCCGAAGGGAACGAGGATGATGCCGATGAAATTTTGAATGAAATGCATCACCATGGGAGCTACCAGACTCCTTCTCCAGAGGTAGACGGCTCCGAAGATAAAACCCAGGATGCAAACACCCACCAAGCCCCCTGATCTTTCGTAACCGTGACCAATGGCGAAAATGGCGGATGAAAGCGCCAGTCCAGCCACGGGCTTTCGGAAAAGGGCAGTGAAGCGCCGGATGAGGTATCCCCGGAACATGATCTCTTCCGAAACAGCTACCACAACCAGGAGAACAAGGGCAAGGGCGATCTGGAAACTGCTCTCGGAAGGCACGAGATAGGGAGGAGGCGCCTCAGGGACGGAAAGCCCTGCTGCACGGAGGATCTTTTCCATGACGCCTATCCCGACCATGAGCGGCAAAAACAGGACAACGCCGAGGCCGGCTTCCCTCCAGCCGTTCCGGAGGGTGAGACCGATGGATGTAAAAGATTCCCCGTTTCTCCAGATGAAGTAAAGAACCAGGCACAAGAGCGGGATGTCGCTGAGTAGAAGGGACCCCGCGACGAGGGAAAAAGTGAGGTTTTCCGGCTTGGCCAAAGCCGCCGATAGGAGCATGGATGGAAGAATAAGGAGCAGAAAGACGCCCACCTCCACCGCTTGTATCTTCTTCGAAGGGTCCCTGCTCGAATGATTTGGAGCTGCTTCCATCTTCTATCCTTTCTCAGGAATGTTCATCATGGCTCATGGCCCGGAAGGCAGCCGGCCGGTCTCACCCATGGGCCGTCAAACCGGCAAGACGTTCTGTTGGAGAGGGCGGAGTGAACCATCAAGATTTCTTCTCCCTCTGTTTTCTTCCTTCCCGAAGGCGGTTTTTAGGGAATCATGCCCCCTCGCTGTCGGTTCAACACATCGATTTTTCCCTCTTATCCCCGGGGCCTTGCAGGTTTTCGCTTCGCCCCGCCGCCGCCATTGCTTTTGTCGATCTTTATAAACAATTTTCTCAAAAGAGGACATGGGGTCGTTTCGGTATTTTTCATGCACCTCGCTGGATCTCTTAGGGCGTTTCCCTTTCATCCCCCCCCGCCTTTTCATAGAGACACGGTCTTCCTCCTTGGGTTTGGAGTGGAGAGCAAGATGTCCTGGGACGGCGGTTCCATTTCATATTCGAGATTGAGGCACTCCAAACGGCTGCTTTGTGGTTTGAACTGGAGAAAACAACTGCCGGAGCATTGAAGGAGAGCCCTCTCCAGGGGCGAAAGACACTTTTGCGTGAAGATGAGAGACCTGAAAAAAAGTTCAACCAAGTCAAAAAAGAGATGCTTCTCAGTGAGCATAAATTTCTTTGAGGTTTTCCGTGTCACGGGAGTACAGGGCTCCAGAATGGCAAATACAGGATTCCGAGTATTCTAAAGGGGAGTTTTTTAGAACCATAATCATGCACGGGAATGTACGTAAAAAGAGGAGGAAAATCATGTTCGGGAAACGGATCAACCTATTCAAATTACTTGGCTTTGAGGTTCGGATCGATTTGAGCTGGATCTTCATCGCCATCCTCATTGCCTGGTCTCTGTCTACGGGCCTTTTCCCTTTTCAATTCAAGAACCTGAGCACCCAGACTTACTGGATCATGGGGGTGATCGGAGTGCTGGGGCTTTTTCTCTCCATCGTTTTTCATGAATTCTCTCATTCCATCCTGGCAAGAAAGTATGGCATGTCCATGAAGGGGATTACCCTCTTTATCTTCGGCGGCATGGCGGAGATGGCCGATGAACCGCCCAGTCCCAAAGCAGAGTTCATGATGGCCGTGGCAGGACCCCTATCCAGTATTCTGATCGGGCTTGCCTTCTACGGACTCCTCATTCTCGGGAAGATCGGCGGGTGGGGGACTCCCGTGAACGGGGTTCTGGGATACCTCGCTGCAATCAACGGCATCCTGGCCGCCTTCAATCTCGTCCCTGCGTTTCCTCTGGACGGAGGACGCGTACTCAGGTCGGCGCTCTGGGGGTGGAAGAAAGACCTTCGGTGGGCTACCCGGGTGACTTCCAATATCGGCGTGTTCTTCGGCATCCTGTTGATTGCTTTCGGCATTTTTAATTTCTTCAGCGGAAATTTCATAGGGGGCATGTGGTGGGTCCTCATCGGCATGTTTCTCCAGAGCGCCGCCAAGATGTCCTATCAGCAACTGTTGACACGAAGGGCGCTGGAAGGCGAACCGGTTCGTCGTTTCATGAAGGAAGACCCCGTCACCGTTTCTCCATCCACGACGGTTGACAGCCTGGTGGAAGACTACGTTTACCGCTATCACTTCAAGATGTTTCCCGTTGTGGAGCCATCGGGGCGCTTGCTGGGTTGTGTGACCACCAAGGATGTGAAGGAAATCCCAAGGGAGGAGTGGGCCGCAAAGACGGTAGGAGAGATAGCCAGGGCATGCAACGATGAAAATACCATCGGCACGAGCGAAGATGCCGTCAAGGCGCTTTCCCGAATGAACTCCAGCGGCAACAGCCGACTGATGGTCGTTGACGACGGCCGCCTGGCCGGGGTCATCACCATGAAAGATATGTTGAAGTTCCTCTCCCTCCGGGTGGAACTGGACGAAAGCTGAGAGGATAGAGGGAACCCGGCTGCCGAGACTGCGGCGAGGAAGGGAAAAGACGGCCCCCTCTCGCCAGTCACTTCAGAAAAGCCCGCATCACCCTGTGATCGGTTACTCATTTCCTGACGGCCGGTCACTTCAAATCAACTTCCTCTCGATCGCATAGGCTGCCAAAGCTGAGCCCGTGTGCATATCCAGCTTTCTCATGATGTTGGAGCGATGTCTTTCCACCGTCTTGATACTGATGCTCATGGCGCCGGCGATTTCTCTATTCTTCGCACCCCGGCCGATGAACCCGAGCACTTCTTTCTCGCGAGGGGTGAGGGATTCCCAGGAGGATTTGGTCTTCAGTGTTTTCCATTCCTCCACATAGCCTTCCATGACCTTTTCCGAGAGTTCAGGGCTGATGTAACGCTTGCCTGATAAAACCGTTCTTATGGCGGTCATCAGCTCTTCCCGGCGGGATTCCTTCAAACAGTAGCCATTCGCTCCGGAGCGGAGGGCTTCGAGGGCGTACTCCTCGGAATCGTGGACGGTGAGTACCAGAATTTTCGTTTCCGGAGAGCAAGACTTCACCCCTTTGATGACATCCATCCCGGTCTGGCGGGGCATGGAGAGGTCAAGCACGATGAGGTCGGGGGTCCTCTCTTGAACCAAACGAAGGGCTTCCACCCCGTCCTCAGCCGTTCCGACCACCACGTATTCCTGGGTACTCAAAAGAGATCGCAAGACTTCTCTCAGGAGGGTTTCATCTTCAGCAATCACGACTCGTTTCTGTTCCGGCATCATGAGCCTCTCTTCGTAAATGCGCAACTGCTCGCACGTCCTCGCTTTTGGTACGCTGCGCTTTCCATCGTTTCCGGATGTGCCTTCACGCGCGTGGGCCTGCGCCTTTTATCCCCATTGCGTTATAATTTGGTACCTATACCATTCTTAAGGAGGTGTGTAAAGTTACAAGAGCCCCGAAATAAGGAGAACTTTGTATGCCGGGGCCGGCGCCTGCGGTGCGCGGCCCCATTTCTTCACCGGCTTAGCTGATAAGTTTCATGGGTTCTCCGCAGCATACCAACTCCCCTCCACCGGCTTCCTTCACTTCAACCACGTTCCCGCAAATTTCGCACTTGTAAATTTCACCGACCTTCTTGACTTCCACCATTGTTCGACCTCCTCTCTCAATAATTGAGACCTACCTGTAGCAGCAAATAACAGGAGGTCTTCTTTCCTTAAATGGGGGCGATCTTGTATATGCCGCAAAATTCGACCTGATTCCGGTCTTCGACGTTCACCAATAAGAGGGGGGCTCCTCATTTCCCTCAGTTTATCCTGAAATCGTGGGCATTCATCCCTTCTGTCAGGATGAGTGCCGGATGTTTTCAGAATACATGAATCACCCCATTTAAGTCTCCCTTTGCCCCATGATTGAATAGGCTCAATTGAAGAGAGTCCGAACAGGCTTGAAGGGTGCATGAAACGGAGCGGGCGTCAAGCTCAACAGTTTCTTCACGACATAAGATCCCACCCTTCTCGAAGATTGTAGAATGGTCTTCTTTGCGTTGGGACAAGTCGAAGACCGGGCCGTAAATTGCCATGAGGGGGAAGGAATGAAATGAACGAAGTGGCGTTGCAGAAAGAGATCGAGAAAATCGCAAAAGAGCTTCGTTTTTCGGGGGAAGCCATTGAAAGCCGGTTCATAGAGATAGAGGCCGAGATCGAGCGGATGCGCACAAGGATAGACGAGCTGGTGGAGTCCGTGAAATCCTCCTTTTCCGAAGTTAGTGCCGGGGTTCGGCAAAATGTGACTGAAGTGACGCGTGATGAGAAACCAAGAGGAGATTAGGACGGAGGCGGCCAAAAAAAATTCTGCTGGAGTCTGCTATTTCTGGCAGCGCGGGCAAAAGGAAGCGGTGCGGCCCGAAACCTTTTCATGGGCAAGTTCCGTTCCGCATTTAGGGCAGGTTCCGCCCTTTCTGTGAGGGACGATAGAATGGCGGGGAAATTCCTCCGGGTTGGCGTGACAGTCAACGGCCGCCTTCAGCACGTCCCTCATATTTTTATAGAGATTCCGCAGGGTCTTGTTGTCCAGGGTCTTCGCCTTGACTTTAGGATTCAAACCCGCCTGGAAGAGGATCTCGTCGGAATAGACATTTCCAATGCCTGCGACAATTCGCTACTCTTGTTTCTTGTTTCCAGTAGTTCGAGAATTTTCCTGTTTACTTCATCTATTGCCGATAGATTCACTCTTCTAATAAAGGAGATTTCAGTGTAAAAAATATACTCATCATATCTAAACTCAACTCCTTTTTGTTCTTCGACTTGCATTCTTATACGATTAATTCCGGATCCATATTTTTCAACATATCCCAGTTCATACATAATACTTGATATAAGAGGGTTTCTGGGCTTGTGGATTGGATGTTCCGGTGTCACACCAAACGGAAAGGCACCTGGATTTCGTATAGATATTCTGTCCGGAAAAATGAATATTTGAGTATATCCGGGATCGTAGTAATTTCTATGTATCACTGCATTCAGAAGAGCCTCCCTGATCGCCAGTACCGGATAGACTTTCATTCTCTTTCTCCTTAGGTTACCCGGTAGAAGCATTTCGACTGTCGGGTTATTCTTTTCCAAAATATCAAAAGCCTTTTCAACCATTTCGGGTAAAGAACCCTCAAGTCTCTCCCTATAAAGGAGTTCGTTCATTGTATCATCCGTAAATTGCATTACCTCAATACATGCAGAGCTGTAGTATGACTGTGGAAGATAGGTAAAAAAAAGCACACCCGCAGCATTCAGAACCAGTCCGTCATTAACCTTATTAGCCACTCCCAACTGAACAAGCCTTTCATCAATTCTGAGATGACCGGGAGCTCTTAGTCCCCTCGCCTCTTCTCTAACAAGATAAAACTTGTCAATAAGTTTCCCGCTAACATCTTCTACCAAAACTCTCGATGGAGAAGTATCAAACGAAACCATCAGACTCTCTCCCGCCATCATGAGCAGTTCTTGAGGATTAATCGGCTTATTGTTTCTTCCTGCCCTTACATAAGCAATATTCCTAAATGAGTGTAGACTGCTTGACCTTTCGACTTCTACAATTATCACGTTTGTCGAATCTACTTTTAGGACCTCAGTTCTTATTGCCACAGAAGGAATCATTGAACTTATCATATCTGATAATTTCCTCAGCTCTTCCTCCGGATCAATAACACCGGTTATCTTTAGATTATCTGAAATACCGACTACTACCTTACCCCCAAATGTATTACTGAAAGCGCATATGGATTCAATACACTTGTCGTTGATCTTTCTTTTAAATTCAACGGTTTCGCTCTCACCAGTCGCAACGAGCCCGAGAAGTTCTTTGTAATCCACGAATCCACCTCCGCCATGAATAACTTAACTAATATCGATTTATTATATCATTCATTAAGCTTAAGTCGCTTAATGAATCTTAATGAATGTTGTCTTCCTTGCCTTCTTTTCTTTCTCTTCCATACCTTATCAAGCCCGGCATGACGTGAAGGGAGTGGAAAACAGGGACTGACGGGATCTTAGCGTCTGTCCCATTTTTCGCGTCTCTTTCCAGAACGGCTCTTCTCGCTTTTGTCGGAGCAGTCCAGAATTTGACGGACTTGTCGACCAGGTCGGAGTGATATAATCGCTTTGGAGGTGTTGTTCTTGGACATAGGGAAGATAGTACAGGCATTGGTAGATAGGCCTCTTCAAAGTGAAGAAAATCACAGCCTTATCAACCGTCGTAAAGAGATTCGATCTCTCGAGCTTCTCATAAAATACCAGCCTTTCGGCATATTTGGCATTTCTGGAGAAACTGGAATAGGAAAGACTACCGTGCTGAACGTTCTTGATTCCGGAAATATAAAGAAGCTGAGTGTTTCGTTGATCCACAGGGACAATCGGGAAACGATTCTTTACGACCTGCTTTTTAGCCTGTCCAACGTGCTCAAAAAGGACTCTTCCGGCAAAGTGAGCGCTACCGCGAAAGGAACGGAAGAATGGATCGTCGAGCAAGTCTCGATTATAAAGGGCGCATCGTTGGGAGTCTCTCTCTTCGGAAGCGGCGGAGTCAGCATTGAGAAGCAGAAAATGCCGAGATTCAACGTTTTTGCCGCTCATGAAAAACTGCGAACTCTACTCGAGACACTGGTCATGAACTACGGCAAGGTTCTACTGGTAATAGATGAACTTGATAAAGAAAGCAAGCAGGATGTCATTAGTGTTCTCGATTCTTTGAAGCTTGAACTACAACAGGACAAATTGATGGTATTGTTTTCGTTGCCCTACGGTATTTACAGGGACTACAGACAGGACAGGATGAAATGGAACGAATCGGGCAATCTTGAGAACGTGATAAAGGATGTAGTATTCCTGAGTGAGCTGACGGATTCGGATATAAAGGAGCTGCTTCTTAAGCGTCTTGGCAACCTCACTTCATGGTTCAGACCGGAATCACTGGAACCGATCGTTAGCTTCGCTGACGGTAATCCGCGGGATGCACTCTGGATAGCTCAGAAAGTGGTTTTCGATAATGCAGGTGCGAAGTTCATATCTGTAAGCGACGCAAACGAATCGGTAAAGAAGATAGTAAGAGAATACATGGGAGATCTGGCACTCACAGAAATTCAGAGAAAAACACTGAAAGTGGCATCGGACTTCTCTGGAAATAAAGAAGAACTACTCGATCTATTGAAAAGCAATGCAATCAAAAGAACGACCTCCTATTCCACAATCGAAAGACTTACTGCATTAGGGTTGCTGATTGAAAGAAACGGAACATACAGAATATCTGGAAAAGCAAAAGTCTTTTTGAACATCTCCCAGTGAAAACTGTCGGAGCAGTCCAGAATTTGACGGACTTGTCGGCCAGGTCGGAGTGATAAAATCTCTGTGCAGGCACTGTCTTCCAGTAATCCTCTTATACGGGATCTCGTTTCTTGAGACTCTAGAAGGAGCTTTTAGTTCTTATCGGAGGATGGTGGACCTTTAACGGTCACCGTGCTTCTCCATCGCACAGCGTTTCTTATCCAAGCGGTTCTTTTTGCCCGGCGTAAACGGAACTGGCCGCACGAAGTGCGACTGGCCACCGAAGGTGACTGGCCTGCGTCAGCAGACTGGCACTGAAGGTCTTTCCCCGCGAAGCGGGCCTTGCGTCCTGGCATGATCTTAGCCAGCCTTGCGTCCGGGTACGATCTCTGCCGGCCTTGCGTCCAATGTTCTATGAGGTCATCACTTCTTGCTCCTAAGGTACTTCGTCATTGCAACGATCTTATGTGAAAGATCCTCTATTCTTTTTTGGAGAGAAGAGAAGTCCGACTCTCTGACGTATCCTATCTCACACGCAATATAGAGCTGAGTCGCGAGTTCATATAAAGAACCTCTTGCATTATTGAGAAAATGAACGAAGTCTTTTGCTGTGGATCGTCCCTTGCCTTCGGCAATATTTGAGGGAATCGAGACGGCGGCTCGCCTAATCTGATCAGTCAGGCCGTAAAGTTCGCTTTTGGGAAACTTTTCAGTCAGAAGATAAATGTCTTTTGCTAATGTCACTCCAAGCTTCCAGATTTGAAGATTCTCAATGTCCATCATCTAACCTCCTCAACATATGCTGAGGAAAATATAGCATTTTCACGTTTTGGCCTTCAACTGCTCTCATTGACTTTGTTATTGGTGGTTTTTCATCCCCGCGAAGCGGGCATTGCGACCTGGCGCGGTCTTCGCCAGCCTTGCGTCCACAGATGTTCCTCAGTGCATTGCGTCCCGGCACGGTCTTCGCCGGCATTGCGTCCAATATTCTACAAGGTCATCACTTGCGATTAAAGGTGACTGGCCTGCGTAAGCAGACTGGCTTCCCGACGACGTAATTATTTGTGAGCATAACTCACATTTCGCCTGAAAGCTTGTCTATTGTTCTTTTAGTTTTTTGCCGAACCCCCTACCCCTTACCCCGCACGCCGGTTCTGAGAGAATTTTACAATCATATTGTCGACAAAATCTTGACTTAAACACGGATAGATTCTATAATCGATCGTACAGTACGATAAACAAGCATAATTGTGTCTGATTGGAAATAGAATAATTTGAACTATTGATTGAGTAATGTTAACATAAGTAAGAAGAAACGAAAGACTTCCGAACTACCAATTAAGGCTGTGTAAGCAGAGATCCCCAATCTACTTGTATTCAGTTCTGTTTCTATTTAAGTCGTTAGATTGATTATTATGATCAAGGAGGGGAGAAGGTATGCTAAGAAGAATAGCGAATTTGAAGTACCTGATCGCTTCGTTCCTCTTCGTAACCCTCTTTTTCATACAATCGCTTACTCTCACATGGACTCCAGGATACGCCTTTCAAGCTCTCATACTCAATATAGCAATTATGCTCGGCATATACGCCTTCAGAGGCTTCGATAATTTAACGACTTACTCTCTAAACTCATGCATCGTCTCATATATTTCTGGCACTGTTCTCGGTGTTCTCTTTGCTCTCATCCCGATAGTATTCTTCACCCCGCGCCTCCCTAGACTCACGTTCTTCGTGACAACAGCCGTTTCAGGATTAATCTTCCCCTTCCTATCATGCGTGCTTATGAGATACACGATAAAGCATCTTCCCCCGCGAAGATATCTTGTAATAGGCAGAGAAGAAGAGCTCGGCCCGATACTCGAAGAAGTCAAAAAGGCCTCGATGGGAAAGATAGAAATCTATTCCTACATGAACCCCTCGGCAGCGACTCTGACTGAGGCGATATCTTTCGAAGATGTGAAGCCGTTCGATGCGATTCTAATAGGCGACCCTGAACTCGCGAGAGGAGTCCAGCCTATTCTGAACGAGGCGATCACTAAGAACACATCTATTGAGTATCTTCCAACTTTAGTGGAGAGCTCTCTTCACAGAATACCGATAGAGATCATCGAGAGATTCAGAGAATACTACGAGATAGTCTTTTCCCAGGCAAGAATATCCAGAAGAATTCGTGTAGCAGACATCGTATTCTCTACGTCTCTGCTTGTTCTATTCTCTCCGTTTATTCTTTTCAGTGTTCTATATATACTGATTCGCGATGGGAGACCGATCTTCTTCACGCAGCCTCGCCATGGAATAAATGCAAGAATATTCAAAGTATATAAGTTCCGAACGATGAACGAACCGGAAGAGGAAGAAAACCTCCCCACACTGACTAAAAGCGGCAGGCTCTTGCGAATGACACGACTGAACGAGATTCCGCAGTTGTTTTCGGTTATTAAAGGCAATATGAGCATAGTAGGCCCGAGGCCTGACATACCATCAACTTACGAGTATTGCACAAGAGAAATACCTTTTTACAGATACAGAACAAGGGTGATGCCCGGTATAACAGGTCACGCTCAGGTCGTTTACAGATACGTAGATAAACTCGAATACGATACCTTCGCCAAAAGGCTTTCATATGATCTTTATTATGTTAAGAACATGGACTTCAGGCTGTATCTAGCAACGATGCTTCGTACGGCAGAAGTCATGCTCTTTCGAAGGGGTGCGAAATAGTGAAGGAGATTCTAGTATCTAACGTAGAAAAATGGCTGACGCCTCATCTTGAAAGAGTATTTCATATCAAATACACAGAGCAGTTGAAGCACTCGAATTACTCTTCATTCGATCCTGAAATCCCATACATCATAGGGTTTGAATACATAGGAGAATTCACAGATGTTGGAGCGCTTGGTGATGTCCTTCATCTTGCGGCACAATCTGGAAAGCTGAAGACCATCATCTTCCTTTCTTCATACGGAGTATATGCGCCCAAGAAGAGCAGCTTCAAAGAGTCGGACATAGTCTGCCCCAAGAACTTCGTTGGAACAAGGGCAGCTATTCTCGAAGACATACTCGTCTATCTTGCAAATCGCTACTCCCTTGATCTAACGATTCTCAGACTCTTCAATCCGTATGGTCCTTATCAGCTTTCGCCTTATGTGGTACCGACGGTTCTAGAGAAGATCGCCTGCTCCGGCACGGTAAATATCGGTGACTCCGAGAAGGTCCGCGATTTCTTCTACATCTCCGATCTCATAGATTTGCTGACCGTCTTGATTCAGAAAAATCCTAAAGGAATAGATATCTGGAACGTAGGCTCGGGTATCCCAATATCAATCAGCAGCCTAATTACGAAGGCCCAGGAAGTGACCGGAGGCGAATGTGACGTCTTGTTCGACGCCACAAAGCTTCGTGAAGAATACGACTACGACTACGCCGTGGCAGATATTACCAAGATAAAGGAAGAACTCGGCTGGGAACCAAAGGTAAGCCTCGAAGAAGGTCTTGCCCTTACATACCAGTGGATATTGGGCAGGAGTGGAAAGTAATGTTCAAGTACGGCTTCATAATGGCTGGCGGACAGGGCAAGCGACTCAGGCCCCTAACGGCAGCCATTCCAAAGCCTCTCTTACCTGTGGGAGACAAGCCGATAATCCAGCTGATAATAGAACACATGAAAGACTACGGAATAGTAGATATATTCGTTTCTGTAAACTACAAAAAAGAGATAGTGAAGAGCTTTCTCCGTGATGGCTCGAGATACGGAGTAAACATAACATATATCGAAGAACTTGAAAGGACCGGAACTGCAGGCTCTCTCGCTCTCCTTCCAGATGATTTCGATGACAAGATCATCGTCTCAAATGGCGACCTGATTTGCGATGTAGATTATTCGGTAATAAATGATCTCCTGAGAGAGTACGATCTTGTTCTTACAGGAATCGAAAGAAAGGTACCCGTAGACTTCGGCGTGCTAAAGATGAACGGCTCCCCTGAGCTAGTAGACTGGGAAGAGAAACCAAAGCTCAAATATATAATAAACGGTGGAATCTACGGCATCTCGCAAAAAGTGATAACCTATATAAGAGAAAACATACCGAAGCATCAGTACATAGATATGCCAGCTCTCTGGAGAAAGATGAAAGACAACGGGATGAAACTAGCAGTTCACGTGCACAATGGAAGCTGGCACGATGTAGGAAGAATGGAAGACTATATGGCACTCACAGGAAACGGAGAGGATACTAATTGAAAGCGCTCGTAACGGGAGCCGGAGGCTTCATTGGCTCTCATCTTACAGAATATCTTGTCCAAAAGGGCTTCGAAGTCAAGGCCTTCGTCCGCTACAACTCAAGGAACAACTGGGGCTGGCTCGAAGAATCCCCCTATAGAGAAAGAATAGAAGTCTACACCGGAGACATACGCGATTTCGATTCGGTCAAAGACGCGATGAGAGGTATCGATGTCGTGTTTCACCTGGCTGCCCTCATAGGAATTCCTTACTCTTACGTCTCGCCTCTGGCATATATAAAAACGAACGTCGAGGGGACTTATAATGTACTCCAGGCTGCAAGAGAGCTGAAAACAGAGAAAGTGATCCATACATCGACAAGCGAGATATACGGTACGGCCCAGTACGTCCCTATAGACGAGAAACACCCCGTCAATCCGCAGTCTCCTTACGCGGCAACGAAATCCGGGGCCGACCAGCTGGCGCTGACATTCCACCGCTCTTTCGGCCTGCCTGTTTCTGTCATCCGGCCCTTCAACACCTTCGGCCCGAGACAGTCGGCAAGAGCCGTGATCCCCACGATAATTTCACAGCTTTTGGCCGGAAAGAAGAGCATAAAGCTCGGCAACCTTGACGCTACGAGAGACATGAACTACGTCCTCAACACCTGCGAGGGTTTCTACCACGTGGGTCTGCACGAGAGAAGCACCGGAGAGGTTATAAACCTCGGCTCGAACAGAGAGATCTCCATAAAAGACCTCGCGCAACTGATTGCGAGCCTCATGAACAAAGAACTCAAAATAGA
>ENA-OSEO01005283-OSEO01005283.1-sediment-metagenome-genome-assembly--contig:-NODE-5283-length-12586-cov-3.614837_pt1 | contig 12586 bp, 11 predicted proteins | sample MGYA00237883_ERZ534232 | MGnify/ENA metagenome assembly ERZ534232
CATCATCAAAGCGGTGGAACGTGCACCGGCTGGCGCACGGTTCGTCATCGGAACCGAAGTCAACATGGTCGACCGGTTGGCCGCAGAGAACCCCGATAAGCTGGTCGTGCCATTGGCACGCTCTCACTGCAAGACGATGGCTCTGACCAACGCGTCCAATCTACTGCAGACGCTGGAGAGCATCGCCCAGGGACAGCCTATTGGCCAGGTGTACGTGGAACCGGAAATCGCAAAATGGGCAAACGTGGCCCTGGAAAGGATGCTGGAAATAAAGTGAGCAAGACAATATATACGGATGTCCTGGTGATAGGCAGTGGAATCGCTGGGGCAACTGCGGCCATGCGCATCGCAGATGACCCGAACATGAATGTCACTGTCCTGACCGTGAATAAGGACCCTCGCGAATCGGGAACCTACTACGCACAGGGGGGGATCATAGATCGTGGGCCGAATGACTCGGCGGAATTGCTTGCTGAGGATTTGTTGAGGGCCGGTGCATACTACAATAACCCGGAGGCCGTGCGCGTCTTGGCTGAGAAAGGGCCTCGTTTGCTCGACGAGGTCTTGCACAAAAGACTGGGTGTCGAGTTCAGCGAAACGGCAAACGACAATCTTGAATACATCCGCGAGGCGGCTCATTCGACGGAGCGGATTTTACACGTCGCCGATGCCACAGGGCGCGCGATCGAAGAGAAGGCGATCCTGGCGTTGGAGAAGTATCCGAACATCCAGTTACTGACAGAACACACCGCGGTCGATCTGCTGACGCCGGCGCACCATTCCACTGACCCGCTTGCCATCTATGCGCCCCCTTCCTGTGTGGGCGCCTACGTGCTGGACCAGAGAAGTGGAGAGGTGCTCACCTATCTGGCACGTTACACCGTGCTTGCCAGCGGTGGGTTGGGACAGATTTTCCTGCACACCACCAACCCGGCGACCAGTCGCGGCGACGGTTTGTCGATGGCCTATCGTGCGGGTGCGCGGGTCATCAATGCCGAATACGTGCAGTTTCATCCGACTGCCTTCTATGCCAAGGATGCCCCACGTTTCCTGATTAGCGAAGCGGTGCGTGGTGACGGTGGACGCCTGGTCAACGAAAAAGGCGAACCGTTCATGCAGAAGTACAGTCCCGAATGGAAAGATCTGGCACCCCGCGATGTGGTCGCGCGCAGCATCCACCAGGAGATGCTACACACGCACGTGCCCTGTGTATACCTGGATCTGAAGTCGTACATCCCTGAAGAGGAAATCCGCCATCGCTTCCCGAACATTCTCAAGAGCTGTCTGGAACATGGCGTCGATATCACGCAAGAGCTGATCCCGGTTGTCCCTGCCGCCCATTACTTCTGTGGGGGCGTGTGGGTCGATACGCATGGGCGCAGCAGCCTCAGGAATCTCTATGCCGTTGGAGAGGTGTCCTGCACGGGCGTGCACGGAGCGAATCGATTGGGCAGCGCCTCGCTGTTAGAGGGGCTGGTGTGGGGCTGGCGGACAGCGAAAGACATCTTGCGCAAATCGCGTAAAGAGGAAGCGCCCATTAAGGGCGATGACATCCCTGACTGGCAAGATGTGGAGAATGCGCAGGTCGCGGACCCGGCTCTCATTCGCCAGGACATGACGACGATCAAAAACATCATGTGGAACTACGTCGGTCTAATCCGTAGCCAGCAGCGTCTGGAAAGGGCGATCAACGATCTCTACCATCTGGATCAAGAGATCATCGAGTTCTATCGGGCCAGGCGGATGACGGACGACTTGATCGGCCTGCGGAACATGGCTCAGGCCGCGTTGATCGTGGCGCGGGCCGCATGGGAAAACAAGATCAGTCGAGGTTGCCACTATCGGGAGAACTGAGCTGCATGATCAGAGTCGCGTTGTAATGAGATCCGAGAGACAAACCAAAGCCTTCAAATTCTTCGATCTGATCATGGCACTTTTCGTCGCTGTGCTGCTGATCAGCAACATCGCCTCGACGAAGATCGTCGAGTTGGGTCCGCTCACCTTTGATGGCGGCACCTTGCTGTTTCCAATCAGCTATATTTTCGGTGATATCCTCACCGAAGTCTATGGTTATGGCCGTTCTCGGCGGGTCATCTGGGTGGGGTTCTTCAGCGCTATCTTGATGGTCATTACACTCACCGTGGTCGGTTGGCTGCCTTCAGCAGAAGGTTGGGAAGGGCAAGAAGCCTACCAGACCATCTTGGGGATGACACCGCGCATTGTATTGGCTTCACTGGTTGCCTATTGGGCGGGCGAATTCAGCAATTCGTACACGCTCGCACGAATGAAGGTGCTGACGAAAGGCCGCTGGTTGTGGATGCGCACGATCGGGAGCACGGTCGTCGGCGAAGGCGTGGATACGCTGCTGTTCGTGATGATCGCTTTCTGGGGAGTCCTCCCGGGCGAGTTGCTGCTGAGTGTCGTGCTGTCCAACTACGTCTTCAAAACGGGCCTGGAAGCGTTAATGACGCCTGTTACCTATCAGGTCGTTTCCTTCCTGAAGAAGGCGGAAACGGAAGATTATTACGATATCGATACGGATTTCAACCCATTCTACGTCAGCATTTCGCGTTGATGCGAGCGCTCCAGCGGCTTCCCAGGTGCAAGTCAGTGGAGTCTAATGTCAGCTAAATTGGGCAACGTGTACAAAGTGGCTCTAATCGCATCCGCGGTGTGCCTCTGTGGGTGTGTCTGGATCGTGTTGGCCGCCATCGTTGTCGTGGGGGAAACAGGTCACCTGGCCCAGGTCAGTCAGTGGTTGGGACGACCGCGGCAAGCAGCCACGGAAATCGTCATCGCGCAGCCGCTGCCATCACGGGCAGCGACACGCGTGCCGAAACTATCTCCGACGGCGACTCCGGTTGGGGCTACACCCGTGCTGGAATTCACGAGGATACTGCCGGCCGCATCGCCTGTCGCCAGCCCTTCTGTCTCGAGGACGACTGTGGCCTCTCCGCGCGCGGTTGCTCCCTCGGCCACAGTTGTGTCCACGAGCGAGCATGTCTCGACGCGGCCAGCCTCACCGAGAGCGACGTTGGCCCCGCCTGGGGTGCAGACAAGTACGTTGCCGGCCACTTTGCCACCGACTCGTGAGCCGGTGCACACGCCAGTTTCTGCTGCGACGCCCACACTTGCGCCACTGCTTACACCAACAGCCACGGCGATACCGACGCGCGAAGCGACACACACCCCGGCGCCAACGGCCTCGCCCACACCAACACGGGACTCGTTCAACATCATTCTCCTGGGCAGCGACCGCAATATCCCCGGCAAGGGGACGTGGCGGACCGATGTGATGGCCTTGACGGTCATCGATCGCGAAACGCGGGAGGTTGGCGTGTTGGCGATTCCGCGCGATCTGTACGTGAGCATCCCCGGACACAAGCCCGAACGGATCAATACCGTTGACTTTCTCGGTCACTATACCAAATATCCCGGTGGTGGGCCGGCGTTGTTGAATGAGACGTTGCAGCAGAACTTTGGGTTCGGATTTGACCGGTTCATCCGTGTCGATTTCGCCGGCTTCGTTGAGCTTGTGGACATCCTGGGTGGGATCGACGTCATGGTGGATTGTGCTTTCGAGGAGTTGTTTGCGGATCCCGATCTTCCGGGGGGACGGTTGTTGAGTGTCTCTCCGGGATTGCAGCACATGGATGGCTACACGGCCCTGTTGTATGTGCGCGTCCGTCATGGCACGACTGATACGGATCGCTCGCGGCGCCAGTTCAAGGTATTGATGGCGATATGGGATAAAGCACTCCAATTGAATACGATCCTGCTGTTACCGCAGTTGTGGAACAACTACCACACGACGATCCAGACCGATCTGAGTCTGATCGAAGCGCTCGACTTGGCACGGGTGGCCTACGAATTCGAACCCGGCAACATGCACGGTCGGGTCATCGACCAGACAATGGCTACAGCCGGCAGGACAGCCGAAAAGGCCTGGATCCTGATACCGGACCAACGACGAATACGTGAGGCGTACGCTGGACTGCTGGCGGCTCCCAGTCTGATGGATGCCGGTCAGCGTGTCGGTCGGTGTCCGGCTGTTCCCGCTGCGGCGGAGTGAGCGCGGGGTTCGTGTCTACGGCTCAACGCCTTCGTAGCGCAAGACCTGCTCTGCGGTCTCCGTATCCGTGATCAGACAATGGATCAGGTGGCCGCGCAAAGCACCGATGATAGGCTCCACTTTCGATGGGCCTGAGACCAGGGCAAGGATGTTGGGGATGCGCCGGATGTCATCCCAACTGATGGAGACAATGCGATCGTCCAGATCAGTGTGGACGGGTTGACCGTGGTCATCGTAGAAACGGAGCAAGATGTCTCCGATGACTCCCATCCGGCGGAGATAGTTGACCTGGTTCGGCGTGATGTGCCCGACACTGACCATCGTCCAGTCGACTGTGGGTTGTCCAAGTCCGACCAGTGCGATATCACATTGCCGCGCATGTTTCAGGGCTGTGCTGATGGCCGGCTCTTCCATCAGTGCCGCGAGTACGGTGTCGCTTTGCACCAGAATCGGAGAAGGCACCGTCTCGATGGGGGCTCCGAGAATCTGGGCGAGCCGCGCGCTGACGTTATACTGGCGCCCGGCGCCATAAACGCTCCCGAGCAGCTCGTTAACGACGCTTGGTTTCGCCCTGACCGAGTCTCTGATGTACGGAACCATCCGCGCGACGACTGTACTCCAACCCGTGACCCCGAGGCGACACCCCGGGAACATGATCTGCTCGAGGTATTCGGCTGCTGCCATGCCAACCGCATCCAGCGTATTGTCCTGTGAATCGTACGTGGGGGCGACAACAGCTTCATCGATCCCGAACGTATCCTGCAGCTTCCTGACGAGGTGCCGCTGTGGGGACAGTCTTCTGGTCACCCTGACTTCGACGATGCCTTCGCGCTTGGCTTTCTGTAGCAGACGGGTCACCGTGACGCGCGATACATTCAGCTTCTGTGCAATCTGCTCCTGTGTCAGGTTCTCGTTGTAGTACATCCAGGCCGCCAATAATGTCGGATCGTCTTGACTCTTGTCAACCATAACCTCGTGCAATAATCCTTTCCTGCATTCGCTGTGTCATCTTGAGCGGTTTATTACTGGCAATCTAACGTGGCTATCTGGCGATTGATGCCTTCGATAGCCGGATAAATCTCCTTGTAGATTTCATACTTTTTGCGGCAGTAGGCTGCCCGCGCGGATGGCTGGAAGCTGTCCCGGATGTTCACAATGTTCTTGGAGGCCGCCACCAGATCGGTGAAGAATCCCGCACCGTAGGCCGCCAGGAGCGCGGCACCCAGGCATCCCGCTTCCCCGAACGCCGGGCGCGAGACCGGTCTCTCCAGGATGTCCGCTTTCAGTTGGAGCCATGCATCGGATTTGGATCCGCCACCCACGACCCGCAAATCGTCGCTCTGCATGCCGAGAGAGCGAAGGTTGTCCAGATTGATCTTGAGCTCGAAAGTGACGCCCTCGATAATTGTATGCGCGGCGCTCACGACGTCGAACGCTGGCGTGAGTCCCAGGAACGCGCCCCGCGACAGCGGATTCTGCCACGGCATGCCGCTGCCCGACAGGTGCGGGAGGAAGAAACCGTCACGCGCGCGCGGCTCCTGACCGAGAAGCTCGGCAAATACGCTCAATCCGTTTTGCTCCGCGTCCTCTCGCTGTTTCTGGGCGAAATTGTCGCAGAACCAACCCAGGGAACGTCCTCCGTCCCACAAGAAAATGTGTGTGACGTATTGATCTTCGACCGCACTGGGCACCCTGGGCATGTTGAAACCGATCAATGCTTCGGTCCGCGCGCCGGGCGCCATCACGATAGTGACTGCCTCGACCGTTCCCATCGAGCAAATGATGTCCCCCGGAAGCACCGTGCCGCTACCGATGGCATTGCACATCTGATCCATAGCCCCGACGGCGACCTGCACATTGCGAGCGTCTGGGAAACCGAGCGCTCGCGCAGTGGCATCAGTCGGGTGTCCGACCGAGGTGCCGGCCTGTACGCTCTCCGGGAGATTTTCGCCGCGGATCCTGGCATAGGCCAGCAGCTCCGGACTCCAAATCTTCTGGTCAATGTCGAACAGCATTGTGCCCGACGCGGAGGTGTGATCTGTGACCAAACCGGTTCCCAACGTCGCGTGCAGCCAACCGTGAAAATCGAGAAACCGCGTTTGGCTCCCGACCAGATCCGGCCTGTTCTCGTGCAACCAGATGATCTTCGTGATCACTGCCATTGGATGGGGAGTTCGACCCGTTTTGGCAAACAGCGCCTCGCGTCCGAGATCCTTCTCCATTCTCTCCGTTATGGCAACGCTGCGCAGATCTGAGCAGAGGATGCCCGGGTAGAGCACGTGCCCCTTCGCGTCGGAAGTAATCAGACCCTCGCCAAATACCGAGAACGATAGGGCGAAAGTATGTTTACCCAACTCGATCTGCAGCTGATCCAGCGCGCGGCGGACGGTTTCGCAAACGGCGTGCCAGATTTCGAGCGGATCGAATTCAGCCCAACCAGGCCTGGGCGTGTTGATCGAATACTTCTGCGTGGCGAAAACTTTCGGGTGAAATTCTTCGTCGAATACAGAGACTTTACAGCCTGAAGTTCCTACGTCAATTCCAATGAAATACTGCACGCGAGATTCCCCTCCATCTGGAATTGTGGTGGCACCAGCCGACGCTGGTGGAATTGTGGGCAGGCCGCAGGTGCTTTTCTCCAAGCTGTTGTGGCATAGTATAAATGCAGATTGATAGCTCGTCAACTTCGCAACAGCACCGACGTACCTTCCGAGGCAAAAGTGACGTGAACCGGATCTGGCCTCATGTCAGTGGAGCTTCTCTGCAGCAGGCACCGTGACGTGAAGCCAGACCGGTCACTTTAGCGGATCTCGAAATGCTTTCTCTGCTCCGGCTCAGCCGTTCGCCAATCCGTAGGTAGACATTGCGGTATCGACGTCGTATCCTCTGTGGACGATCGCCTGCAGGGCCTGCACGACACTGCTCATCTGTGGATGCTGCCAGACGTTCCGTCCGAAAACGACCCCTTGGGCGTCCGCCTGGACGATCTCCCAGGCGATTTCGAGCGCACCACGGATATCCTTCATTTTTGCGCCGCCGAGTACCATCACGGGAACGCGGAACCGGCGCACCAGGTCAGCAAACGCAGTCATTTCACCGGTGTATGGTATCTTCAGAATATCCGCTCCGGCTTCCAAAGCGATCCGTGCTCCGTGTTCGATCAGTTCCGGATCATTCTTTCTCTCCGGCGGGATAGCAGGTCCCCACAGCACAGGTTCGACCATGAGGGGCATGTTCCAGCGATCGCATTCGTCGGCAAGTTCGGCGACGATCCGGATGTTCTTCATTTGTGTTTTCGCTTCGGTTCCCCATGCCAGAATCACCTTGACTGCCTGGAAATCACCGCGCAGTGCGCTTTCCACTCCCACCAGCAGGTCATGCTCGATCACGGTCTCCGGTACGCCCGGAATCGTCGAGAACAAGGGCAAGTCTACTGTCAATATCCTCGCCGGTGCACCTTTGCCCATGAACAGATCCTCGGTAATCTTGGCGAGTCCGATATTGATCAGGGTGGAGTCGATCCCCAATTCAACCAGCTTCTTCACGACTGCCACCGGGTCGGTCAGGCCCGGGAGACTCCCCATCACGATGCCGTGATCGACGGGGATGTTCACGGCTCGGCCGGTTTCAGCATTCAGCAACTTCGAGATTCTGATTTGTTTGGCATTCATCAACGCGGTAACCTCCAGAGTGTAGATAATGAACGAATAGTATAGACGATTGTGTATGAGCTAGTAAGCAGGGATTCCTCGCCTCGCCGCCTTCTGCAATGAAGAAGTGGTGTGCGTCAGTGCATATCTCGTCCTCCGCTGACATTCAGCGAGGCACCAGTGATGAAACTCGCATCGTCGGACGCCAGGAACACGACTGCTTTTGCGATATCCAGTGGTTGGGTGAGCCGCCCGAGCGGTGTCAGATCGATGTAGAATTCTTTCTTGAACTCCTCAGGCGTGACGCCCTTGATACGAGAGGCATCCTGGATGACCTTCTCGACCATGGGCGTTTCAGTTGGGCCGGGACAAATCGCATTGGAAGTGATGTTGTACTTGCCGACTTCCAGCGCCAGAGTCTGGGTGAAACCGAGTGCCCCCCATTTGGTCATACAGTACGGTCCGGTATATGGCTCTCCCATCTTGCCGGACATGGAAGAAATCATGATGATCCTCCCGTACTGCCGTGCGATCATCGCCGGCAGCACCGCCTGGGTACACAGAAAAATCCCCTTCAGATTGACGGCAAGCACTTTGTCGAACATATCTTCGTCATAATCGACGATGAGACATTTCCTTTCGACCCCCGCATTATTGACAAGGATGTCGATTTTGCCGAAGGTATTCACTACTTTCGCGACCATGTTTTGTACCTGTGGTTTCTGTGTCACATCCACCTGGAGCGCCACAGCCTCGCCACCGTCTTTGCGAATCAGTTCGACCGTCTCCTGTGCTCCGGCGAGGTTGACGTCCGCCACGACGACTTTCGCCCCCTCGGTGGGCAGGTGACGACTGATGCCCCTGCCGATTCCCGAGCCGCCACCCGTGACGATTGCCACATGATCTTTGAGTTTCATCATGCCCTCCTTCTTGTTGTTCGGACGAGGCTGTCCTTGTCTATTCCAGCCTGTCTTGTCGCTGTCAGTCCAGAATGTCCTCATGAACGACGAGTGTCTTCACGCCACTGGTTTTCTTATGCGCTACATCTTCAAAGGCCTGTTTTACCTGGTCGAACGAGTAGTAGGGACCCTGAAGCGGCAATGTATGGATTTGCTTGGACTCCATCATGTGCAGGACCCGGCCGAAGCAATTCACGCCGGAAAATGTACTGTAGATGTGAATCTCATTGGCGATGAAGTTATTGAGATTGAATGTAACCTGTTGAACCGGATAATAGCTGATGATCAGACTCTTTCCGCTCATTCTGATCAGGCTGCTGGCGAAATCCAGTGTTTTGGGGTTGCCAGTCGCCTCGATGAGGTAATCGGCCTTTTTCCCGCCCAGTGCGTCCAGGACTTCCTCTCTGGCAGTCGGGCTGTGCCGGTTGACAACCTGCGCGATACCTACTTTTCGAGCGATGTCCATTTTGAACTCGTGTGACCCCAGCAACACAACCGAGGCTCCGGAAGCGCGGGCCATCTGCGCAGCCAACAGGCCGATCGTGCCGTCGCCCATGACGACGGCCTGGCGCCCGGGTCTGATCGACAAATGATCCAGGCCGTGCATGGTGACGCCAGTCGGCTCTGTCATGGCTGCTTCGCGCAATGAAACGCTGTCGGGCACCTTGAGCGTTTGCGCAGCGGGCATCAGAATGAAGTCAGCAAAACCACCTGGCAAGTCTCCTGCGACGCCCACCTCCGTGCGGTTGTCACAGGTGTGATAGTTGCCCACAAAGCAGGATTCGCAGCGACCACAGGCGATGTTACACTCGCCGACAATACGGTCTCCCGCTTTCAGATGGGTGACGCCCGCTCCGACCGAGTCCACGACGCCGGACCATTCGTGTCCCGGCGTCCAGGGGAACGACAGCAGACCCATCTCGAAATAGGGCATCGTGCCATGATAGATCTCGATGTCGCTGCCGCAGATACCCGCTGCTGCAACTCTGCAGACCACTTGCCCGGGACCGGGCACCGGTTTCGGGATTTCTTCGACGCGTAGATCATGAGGACCATGTATAACGACAGCTCGCATCATCTCTGGCATGGCATTTCCCCCTTCTGAAACTCGTTTGTTTCGTTCTCTTCAAGGATGACCGCTTGATTCGCTCTACAAACGGCGATGTCGCGCCGCGCCACTATTCCCACGGGGCAATGACGACCTTGAGACAATCGTCGGACATCGACTTTTCGATCGCTTCTGCGGCGCGCTTAAGTGGGTAACGGTGCGTGACCACTTCTTCGAACGGGTAGATGAGCCCGTATTTTTGCATTTGGAGCAGAGACGGTGCATAACCGGTCGCCGGGTGGTTGGTAATGCCGATCAGCCGGACATTCTTGGCACACAAATGGCGGTGCGGGCTCAACTCGACGGTTCCTGCTTCCACGAAATTACCCGTCTCGATATATGTACCTCCCTGGCGGAGCATTTCCAGTCCTTCCAACACGGGTTGCGGCCGGCCGATACACTCGACGACGACGTCGGCACCTCGTCCACCGGTGAGCGCCTTGACCTCTTCGATGCGTTGCTCGGAGGTGGTCTCATTCACGTTGAACGTCACATCTGCCCCGAACCGTTTTGCCATGTTGAGCCGGTACTGCGATTTGTCGATGGCGATGACCCGCCCGGCACCCAGCAGTTGCGCCTTGATGAGGTGCACGAACCCCAAGGGACCGACGCCTTGAATGACGACGGTATCACCAGACAGGAACCCCTCACTCGCCAACGAAGAGAACTCCTTGGCCTTATCGAGGTTGAAACTGCACGCCATGAGTTCCGTCAACACGGCTGCTTCCGGGGAGAGATTCTCCGGGACCTTGTAGACGAACACTTCCGGCGCAATGTACATGTATTCGGACCACCCGCCGAAAAGATGCGGTGGTTGCGCACAAGTTCTCGTGGTGCCATAACACCAGTTGTTTTCACACCACGGGTAGGCGTGGATGTGACGGCATGACCAACAGGTACCGCAGATGACATCCGGGGCCATCGTTACGCGGTCGCCTTCTTTGAGAACCTGCCCATCGTACTCCAACCTGGTACGGGCTTCCTTGGTGATCTCGGCAACGACCCCGACGTTTTCGTGTCCGGGGATGATCGGGAAAGGGACATCGACCTCGGTCAAGGTTCCTGCAGCCTGCTTGGTCTCCCCCTGATAGGTATGTTTGTCCGTGCCACAAATTCCGGACAGCTCCATCTTCATCAGCATGGAGCCCGGTACCAGATCGGGTAGAGGGTATTCGCGCACTTCCATTTGTCTTGGGCCAACCATAACTGCTGCACGTGAGCTTTTTACCATCTTAGGGATCTCCTTACTATCTGCTTACCATCCCCGTTGTATGCGGGGGATGTATTATGTGATCGGGTTGCGGGCCTGCAAATTCTGCAGGCCCGCCGGTGGGCTGTGCCCCAGCCCGTAAGGGTGCGGTGGCTAGTCGCCGTAGAAACCTGCCAGGAAAGCTGGTGCGTTGTCGTACGTCACGACGAACTCGCCACTGTCGACGAGCTTCGGAACTTCCTCACCCTGGAGGTACCGGACCGCGAACAGCGTGCTCAAGAAGCCCATGCGGCCAGGGAACTGTGCAACCGTGGCCCCCATGCGCCCGTCGGAAACCATCTCCAGCGCCGGGACGGCACCGTCCAGCCCACAGAGTGGAACCGTATCCGTCAGGCCGCGCGCAGCCAATGCTGCAGCCGCGCCGAGCGCCATCATGTCGTTCGCGGCGAAAATGCCAGTCAGGTCGGGATTTGCGGTGAGCACGTCTTCAGTCACGGACTGTGCTTTGGGCGTCTGCCAGTCGGCAGGCAGGGAGATGCGCTCGATGTCCGGATATTCCGCCAGTGCGCGCTCCGCGCCAGCCTTACGGTTGATGTACGACTCGCCGCCTGGAGCACCATCCAAAACCAGCATCTTGCCCTTGCCGCCGATCTGCTCCGCGACCCACTTGGCCCCCATGTAGCCAGCCAATTCGTTGTCGGTCTGGACCTTGCTGATGACGACGTCCGTATTCGGGTGCCTGTCGACGATGAAGACCGGTGTCCCTTCTTTGGTGACTCTTTCGATCACCGGGACCATGGCGTCGAAGCCGTGGCAGTCCACGATAAGGGCATTGACGCCGGCGGCGACACTGTCCTCGATCTGGGCAATCTGCTCTTCGGGATTGGAATCATCTTCAGCGTAGAGCACAGTCAGTTCGACATTGCCGAGCTGCTCGGCGGCTGCCTCACCACCACGTGCTACCCGGTTCCAGTGGGGGTTGTCCACCGCACCGAGCAACATCCTGATTTTCCATTTGCCATCAGGCGGGTCTGCCGCCAGGGCCGTCAAGGGGAGCAGGCTTGAGAGCAAGAGCGCTACGACCAACACTACCAGAGTCTTCTTGTACATCTTCATTCTCCTTCCAAAAGAATTGAATACGCTGACTTCCTAAGCTGGATCTTCCGACACTTATCTGCTAATAACGGCTGACCTTGGTCTGATTGGGCTGCTTATCACCTCCTCGTGTGGTGTGGAATCCGGACAATGGTGCTATGTGGTGACGGCTATTGCCCTTTTCCCTTACGTCTGATGCTGCTGTCGATATAGACGGCGAGCATGATAACCGCTCCGCGAGCGAGGTATTGCCCGTATGCGGGGATCGCCAACAGGTTGAGGATGTTGAGGATGACAGCAATGATCAGCGTCCCGATCAAGGTGCCCATGATGCCGCCCTCACCGCCCGCCATGCTGGTGCCGCCGATGACGACGGCCGCAATCGAGTTCAGTTCGTCGCCGTTGCCGACGGCGACCTGGCCGGAACCCATCCGCGATGCCAGAACGATAGCTGCCATGCCTGCAAAAAGGCCGGAGAGTGCATACACCCCC
>ENA-OSEO01005284-OSEO01005284.1-sediment-metagenome-genome-assembly--contig:-NODE-5284-length-12583-cov-3.526147_pt1 | contig 12583 bp, 8 predicted proteins | sample MGYA00237883_ERZ534232 | MGnify/ENA metagenome assembly ERZ534232
GGGGATTTTGATTTTGATTTGCGCGCGCTGCCGGTCTGAGAGCTCAATTTTCATGTGGTCGCTGCAAAATTCAATTTCTGCCCCTTCCTCAACCCGCTGGTCGAGGGCTTTATCCTTCCAGCTCAGACGGCTCATTTCCTGAAGCTTGCGGGTGGTTTCATCCTGTGCGATCAGGGTGGCGTTGATGGTGTGCACCCCAAAGACATGGTCCCAATGCCAGTGGGTCAGTACAAGATAATCCGGGGCTTTGAGGCCATATTGTTTTAAGAGCTTCAAAAATTGATTCGCGTGGTCTGGCGAATTGCCGGCGTCCACCATCAACGTGAATTTTTCTCCAATGACCGCGCCCAACAAGGGGCGGTCGGTTGCCTCTATGGGGGGCGTAGTGTAAATATGATCGGTGATCTGTTGTAATTTCATCTTCTTACCAGTCTTTCACACCCTTTTATCGGGCTAAAATCTCACGGATTGTGTTGTCGAGTTGTTGCAGATAGGTGGGAATATTGTCAATTTCGGCATTAGGCTGGAAGGTTTGCCAGGCCGCGTCCGCGAGGATATTGCGGACAATCGGCCAGGATGGGGCGTGGGGCGCGGGTTGGGCAGAAGCAAGTTGAGCGATAACTTCTTTCCACTGGGGGTGAATGGTGGCGTCGTCCATCATCAACTCGGCGGCTCCGGAAGTCACCGGGAGGGTGGCGGAAGCGGATGCCAGTTTGGACTGGCGTTCCGGGTCTGACATCCAGCGGATAAATAACCAGGAGGCCAACTGTTTTTGTGGGCCATCCACCAGGATGGCGTAGGAGTTTCCGTAAATCAAAAAGGATTGCTCCTGATTGTCCGAGGGGTAGGGGATAGCCTGCCACTTGTCCCCGCTTTCGCTCCTGTGTTGCGAGGCTGCCTGGGCCGGGATATCGTCAAGCGTGCCAGAGTAGATCAAAACCTGTCTGTTGCTGAAATAGTCGTAAGGCGAGGAAATCCGGCTGTTCCAGGCACAACCTTCATCAAACAGGGTCCGTAAATAAGTCAGCGCCTGTCTGGATTGTGGGGTGTTGAAGCGATATGCTTCGTCATTCAACTCGGCAAAATCGATCCCATCGAAAGCGTTGAACCAGTGAAGCGTGCTCATCGGGCTGGTGTTGACAATCCATCCGCCTGTGCCGTCGTTCCGGTCCAGTTTTACCGCGCCTGCCGCGGCGCAGACCTGTTCTTTAAATTCCGCGGTGGTGGCAGGCGGCGTATTGAACCCGAGCTCTTCAGCCCAGGTGCTGTTGTAGATTAAAACAGGCGCGGTGCGCAGCGCGGGAATTCCCAACTGGCGCTCACCCCAGGAATCCTGTTTCCAGATCGCGGGGTTATAGGTCTCAATTTCTGCAGTCGGGATGCCCCATTGCGGGTTTGAGATGTAATCGTTGAGGGAGATAATCCCATTTTCGTTTTTTTGCCAGAGCTGTAATTGTTCAATTGGCGCCACGATGACATTGGCGGATTGGTCTGTTTTCAGATTGGCTTCAACATAATCATTCAGCAGCGCGTCGCTTCCCAGGGCGGTAATGCTGACCTGGATGTCCCAGATGTTGGTGCGGTTGAACTCGGAAACCAGCCCGGAAGCGGTTTGCTCAATCTGTCCGGACCAGGGCACCGCGAGGATAATCTCCAGGCCTTTGAGTTCTTCCGGGTCAACCTGTAAATGTGCCGGTGGGGTTGGGGAGGGCTGATGATTGGTTGGCTGCGCGATTGGGGCGCTGGTAGCTTTCACAGGCGCTGAGGTTGTCACTGCATTGTCCACCGGTGGGACTGGCATAGGCTGGCAGCCAGCGACACTCAGCATGACCAATGTAGAAAGGATTATCCAAGATTTTGCTTTAGAGATCATATTGTCAGGCTTTCCTGTACTCGTAATGGTTATCTCAGATGGAACAACGTTTGATCTGGATCATAAATGGGATACTTATTATTAATCAAAATCGGTTTGCCATTCCGGGTGGCGATGGTGCTCAAACAATCTGGCGAGAACTTCGGGTGTGGTCCGCGCCAGGGATAGCGGTGGAATATGGCTTTCATCAAAAAAAGCTGCGCCCGAAGTCTCAACGCTGTCGGCAGGTTCTCCGCCGATTAGATCACACAGAAAATACATTTTGAACAGGTGGAAGATGTAGGGAGTGTGGCCGTGCTGGTTGCGGTCGTAAAGCGCCAGCAGTTTTTTTGCTTTTACCCGGTAACCTGTTTCTTCCCATACCTCCCGTTCCACCGCGCCGCTGGGGGTATTGTTCACATCTACCCACCCGCCAGGCAGAGTCCAGCCGCCGTCCGAAAGTTCGCGGACAAGGAGTATTTTACCATCCCGGAAGACAACCCCGCGCACATCTAATTTTGGGGTCGCATAACCAGCTTCTGCGGCAAACAATTCCCGCAGGATGGGGGCTTCGAGGCCGGCCTGGTCAGCGAGTATTTCCGCGGCGATTTCACTGACTTCGAGATAGCGTTCTCTTTCAAACGGGTTTTGGGTGTATGCCAGCCCGCTTTGGGCGATAGCCTGCAGGTTTTGAGCCCATACCAACCACTTTGGTGTTGTCATTGCGGTCCTTTCCACGGTGATAAAACGACTTTAAGGGAACTGATGATAAATTTTATCAAGCATTTGTAGAATTGACACGGTTGAGGATTATTTGTATAATCAGCACATCTAAATTCTATATTTGAATTGCCAAAAGTAGTAGGCCGCAGGAGAACTGACAGAGAAGGAGCGCCGTGGGTTGAGAGCCTCCGCAGGGAAACCAGGCTGAAGTCGTTTGGTCGAATTGTTGAAGAAATCCAGCATTTTTTGCGGGAGAGTAGAACAGCACGGAGTAGCCCGTTACAGCGAAATCCCGATTATTTTATCGGGGATTGAGTGTGTTGGCGCTTTTGTGCCAATGAACTGAGGTGGTACCGCGGGAGATTTCCTCTTTCGTCCTCTGGGATGAAAGAGATTTTTATTTTTTTGACCCCATGGGTCTGGAGGTATGGATGACACAGGTGAGTTTGCCCAAGACGTATGATTTTAAGGAAACTGAACAACGGCTATATGAGTGGTGGGAAAAGACTGGTTACTTCAAGCCGGACAATGACCCCCAGGCGCCGGATTTTGATCCCACGAAAAAGCCGTTTGTCATCTCCATTCCACCGCCAAATGTGACCGGGAAGCTCCATCTTGGCCACGCCATGTTTGTTTCGATGGAAGATTTGATGATCCGATATCACCGCATGAAAGGGATCCCGACTTTATGGGTTCCGGGTACCGATCACGCGGGGATCGCGACGCAATTATTGGTGGAACGGTCTCTGGTGGAACAGGGAACTTCGCGCGAGGAACTCGGCCGGGAAGCGTTTGTCAGCAGGACTTGGGAGTGGAAAGAGAAGTACGGCGGTCTGATTACCCAGCAGATCCGGCGGTTGGGGGCCTCCTGCGATTGGGAGCGGGAGCGTTTTACATTGGATGACGGCCTCTCGCGCGCCGTGCGTGAAGCGTTTGTGCGGTTATATGAAAAAGGGTTGATCTATAAAGGCCCGCGCCTGATCAACTGGTCTCCGGGCCTGCGCACTGCGGTCTCGGACCTGGAGGTGGAATATTCGGAAGAACAGGGTTTCCTGTACTATTTTAAATATGTCCTGGCAGACGACCCGGAGGATTATATTCCGGTGGCCACCACCCGCCCGGAGACGATCCTGGGGGATACGGCAGTGGCCGTGCACCCGGAGGATGAACGCTACCGGCAGTATGTCGGCCGCAAAGTGGTGGTGCCTGTCCTGGGCCGGGAAATCCCGGTGATCGCGGATGAATATGTGGACCGGGAATTTGGGACCGCGGCGCTGAAAATTACCCCCGCGCACGACCCCAATGACTATCTGATAGGCCAGAAGCACGATCTTGAAATGATCAATGTGCTGGATGAAGGCGCGAAGATTAATGAAAATGGCGGCCCTTACCAGGGTATGGATCGCTTTGACTGCCGTAAAAAGCTCTGGCAGGATATGGAACAAGCTGGATTGGTGATCAAAAAAGATCCTTATAAGCTCAAGGTTCCACGCTCGCAGCGCGGTGGGGAGATCATTGAGCCGATGATTTCCACCCAGTGGTTTATCAGCATCAAGCCCCTGGCTGAAGCGGCGCTGAAAGCTGTCCGGGAAGGGCGGATCCAGATTGTGCCGGAACATTTCACCCGGGTCTATTACAACTGGTTGGAGAATATTGAGGATTGGTGCATCAGCCGCCAGCTGTGGTGGGGACACCAGATCCCGGTATGGTACTGTGATGACTGCGACGCGATGATCGTTTCTCGCGAAGATCCTACAGACTGCCCGACTTGCAGCTGCGGCAAGCTCCGCCAGGAATCCGACGTGCTGGATACCTGGTTCTCTTCCGGGTTATGGCCTTTCTCTACCCTGGGATGGCCGGATGAGACCCCGGATTTGAAGTATTTCTATCCGACAACGATGATGGAAACCGGTTATGATATTTTGTTCTTCTGGGTGGCGAGGATGATCATGTTTGGTCTGGAATTCACCGGTCAGGAGCCATTCAGCGCCATTTATCTGCACGGTCTGATCCGGGATGAACATGGCCAGAAGATGAGCAAAACCAAGGGCAATGTGATTGACCCGTTGGAAGTGATGGATGAGATGGGCACTGACGCGCTTCGATTCACCTTGCTGGTCGGTTCAACGCCGGGCAAGGATATGAATTTGAGCACCAAGAAGGTGGAGGGCAACCGCAACTTTGCCAACAAGATCTGGAACGCTGGCCGTTATGTGACCGGCGCGTTGGAGAAATCCCCGGCTGAGCCTGAAGCTGAACCGGTGTGGACGCTGGCGGATTCCTGGATTTGGGCGCGCCTGCAAACGCTTGTGCGGGATGTGGAGCGCTTATTCCAGACTTACCAGTATGGTGAAGCCGGCCGGCAGATTTACGATTTCTTCTGGAGTGAATTCGCGGACTGGTATCTGGAAATCTCGAAACTTCAGCTCGCGGAAGGTGGAGACCGGGCTTTCTATACGGCCTATACCCTGGTGAAGGTGCTGGACACCTGTTTGCGCCTTCTGCATCCCTTTACACCGTTTGTCACCGAGGAGCTTTGGGGGCATCTCAAACAGGCCGCCCAGGCGCATACAAGCCGTTTGTCTCCCCAAGGGGGATGGGAAGACGCTTTAATTGTGGCAAGCTGGCCGGAACCTCGCCCCGAAGAGGGTTGGGAAACCGAAAAGATTGCGGATTTCGAGCTGTTCATGGAAGTGGTGCGTTCCATCCGGAATATGCGCGCGGAGAAAAAGGTTACACCCGGCAAAAAGATCCCCGCGCTGATTGTGGCGGGTGACAAAACCGTGCTGCTTCAAGGCCAGAAGAATGCCATCGCGGCACTGGCTTACCTGGATGAAGCGCAGGTTGAAATCCGCGCGGCCCAGGATGAAAAACCGCAGGACCAGGTTTCGCTGGTCGTCTCGGGTGTGGAAATTTACCTGCCGCTGATGGATCTGGTGGATAAAGAAGCTGAACGGGAAAGGCTGGAGAAAGAGCTAGCGGAAATAACCGGACAGATCAGGCGGCTGCAAGGCCTGCTTTCCAGTCCCTTCGCGCAGAAAGCGCCTCCGGCGGTGGTCGAGAAAGAGCGCCAGAAACTGGCGACCTATGAGGAAACAGCAGCAAAGCTTAAAGAACAGCTTGAAATGCTGAATGGGTAATCGGTGAGAGCAGTAAAAAGCAATAAACCGGCACGATTTTTTGTGCCGGTTTATGATTTAAACAGCATCGCTTACGATTGTAATGCGGCCCGCTCTCGTTCGACTTGAAAGATGCGTTTCAGGACTGCCAGCGAGGTCGCGTAGGTTGAGTCCATCCCGTAGTAAGAGAGGGAACCCGCGCCGAGGTTTTTGCCCTTGCTCATCGGCGTGTCTGAAGCGTAATGCAGCATACCCAGGTCAAAGGGCACCCGGTGCAGGCTGACGATCTCATCAGTGGGGTGACGTTTGGGCCGGTACATTTCGTAGATCGCCGAAAGATAAGGGCCGGCTTCCATTTCAATGTCAGTATAACTCTCTTTGTAGATCACATCCATCACACGGGCGTTTTGCAGGAATGTTCCCAGCACAGTCACTGCTTTCTGATTGTCCAGCACGGTACCATAAACCAGATAGGGGGCAACATCGTCAGCTTTGAGCGCGTTGCGGAACATGTATGTGTTTTGAGAATGTTCATCAAATACTACAGTGGGGATAATCACATCCCCATGCACACCGTTCAATGAAGCCGCTTTGCCAATGATGTAGATGCCCTGGATAGGGCCGAGGTGTTCCGCGGCTTTAGCCAGGATGTTGTAAGCAGAGAGGCCCAGGGGATAGTCGATGTTCAGGATCAGCGCGTTTGTTTTGTTGAGGAAGTCCCAGTTGCCTTCGCATAGCCGCGGATCCATGGTGCTCAGATTGATTTTGGAAAGATCAATGATCTGGGCTTCCACGTCGAAGGCGGTTTTACTGCTGGGGACGCGGATAATGCCGTGCTCCCGTTCAAATTCTGTTTGCTCCTTCAGCAAATGTTTTCCGGCTTTGGTTTGAACATATTTTTTAAAGACATAATACAAGAAATTGTTCTGGCTGGAGAGGACATACTCCGTCTGGATATTTTGCCATTCATTGAGCAGTTCTGTGTTTTCTTCCTGTTGAATGAACCGGACCAATTCCTCCTGATGCTGCAACGCGAAACCAGTGATCAGGTTGACCATACTGTGGGTGTTGCTGGAGATAAAGTAAATAGGGTGGTCGTGCAGCGCCGGGTATTTCTGGGTGACATTGTCCAGCCAGTTGCGGGTGTCCCGCCAGTATTCCGTCAGGGAGCCACTTAACAGACGGAACTGGAGCCGGCACTTGTGATTTGCGATTTGCTGCAGAGTGGAGACGAAATCCTCCCCCCAGATGGATTTCAACCGGCTCAGATCTTCGGGCTGCATCTCCAGGTCTTCAGCCAGTTTATTGAAGTTGCCCGAGCCTTCGCTGAGGTCGTCCCAGTCGATGGAGTTATAGATGTTTTGCAGCAAAATATGCAGTTTGTTCCATTCGATCTGGTAGGCGGTCAGCATGGGGACCACATCGTCAATGTCTGACCGGCTGGCAATAAAGCAGGCCAGAGTATCTTTGCGGTCAAAATAGGTCCTTCTTCTTCTGGCTTTCGCGCTGACTTCTTCCCACTTTTCAACATTGCCATAACCGTGGCTTTGAAAGATTGCCGCACTTTGCCCCATGACCACTCGTTTTACCTCAGGCATACAATCGGGCAGCCGCAGCAGGCTGTAAACCAGCGCCGAGATATCCGGCGAGGTTTTTCGGGCGTCGGGATGGAGCGACGAATTCATGCCGGCGTGGATTTCTTCCAGCGTGCGAATTTTAACTTCTGCGGTGGAACGCAGCAAAGAGTATACAGTTTGCAGGTAGAGTTGAATTTCTTCTGAAGCGGTGCTGGGGACTCTTCGTTCCATATCCTTTTGATGTCCTTTTAATTGATTGTAACATGTAGTATGTGCGGTTAGAATAGGGTTGCAGTGAACAGGCTTTTGAATTGTAGCGTATTTCTGGTTGTTACAGGTGCGGTGAATGAAGGATCGTTGGAATTATTGGATATTGTTTGTGTTTTTTAGCGGAGGCGCGGTTCGTGAGGTGATCACCAAGCTGATCCTTGATGTTTACCCCCCTGAAGTCGTTTCCACTGTTGCGGCATTGATTGCGGTGGTCAGCGTAATATTATTCTACCTGTCGGGAAAACAACGTTACAACAATGCTGTTCAGGAAGAAAACTGGACTGCCAGCGTGTTTATCTGGATGGGGGCGCTCAGCCTTTCCACCGCTTCAGCAGTGTTTTTTGGTAATATCGCGATTGACCGGATTGGCCCTCTGGCATTCAAATTGGTGGATGTGATTGTTTATCCCTTGAGCCTGTCCTTTTTGGCTTTTCTTATCCTGAGGGAGATGATTTCCAGGCAGGTGATTTTTTCCACGCTGATCGCCCTGGTTGGATTTTATGTGTTTTACGCCGGCCGGATCACTGAGCTTACCCTTGGTTGGGCTGGCATGGCCGCGGGTGGGCTGTCTGCGTTGTCTTACGCGATTTCTTTAATGATTGTGAAACGCCTGTTATCCCAAAATATTATCCCTGAAAAAATTGTCGCGGCCCGGTTTTTATTGTTAAGTCTGTGCGCATTTTTTGTGGTGCCGGAAAAATCCATTGAATTTTCCTGGCAGGCTGGTTTTTTACTGCTGCTTCTGGGAATATTGGGGTATGCAGGCCTGTTCACCATGTTCTTTTATGGAGTTAAAGATATTCCGGCTACGACGGTTAATGTGTTTGTAGCCAGCACGCCGCTTTTCTCCGCGCTTTTTTCATGGCTTCTTCTGCCGGATGTGCGATACAGCGTGGTGGAGATGATCGGATTGCTGATTATTATCTTGGCTCTGGGGTATATGCTGGTTGTCAGAGACCCTTCTAAAACCAGCCCGCCTTCTCATCAAAAGCCAATGGATTCGAAAAACGCGGGGTTCTTGGTAAAATAAAACTGTTGAATGATCGTTTTATAGGGATAAGGAGAAAGCATGAAAAAGGTTGGATATATTGGTCTTGGGATCATGGGAAAATCAATGGCGCGCAATATCTTGAAGGCGGGGTTTCCGGTTGTAGTGCACAACCGCAGCCGGGAAAAAGTTCAGGAACTGGTGGCAGAAGGCGCGCAGGAAGCGCATACCCCGGCGGAAGTGGCTTCAAAAGTGGATGTGGTTTTTACAAACCTGCCCGATTCCCCGGATGTGGAACTGGTTGTATTTGGCCCGGATGGCATTATTGAGGGCGCGCACGAAGGGATGATTTTTGTGGACAACTCTACCATCAAGCCGGCTACAGCCCGCAAGATCGCGGTGGAGCTGGGCAAAAAGGGCGTACGCTGTCTGGATGCTCCGGTCAGTGGGGGCGATATTGGCGCGCAGAAAGGGACACTGGCTATCATGGTTGGTGGCCCGGAGAGCGCGGTTGAAGAAGTCCGCCCTATCCTCGAAGCGATGGGAAAAAAGATCACCCTGGTGGGTGACGCGGGCGCTGGACAGATCGCCAAGGCTGCCAATCAGGTGATGGTGGCCGCCCAGATGGTGGCGATGGGAGAGCTTCTCATTCTTGCCAAGAAGGCCGGAGCTGACCCGCAGAAAGTCGTTGAAGCCATAAAAGGCGGCGCGGCACAATGCTGGACGCTGGATGTAAAGCCAGAGCGCTTGTTTGCCGGCAACCGCAACCCGGGCTTTAAATCCTATATGCAGGCTAAAGACTTGAATATAGTGGTGGAAACAGCGCGAGAGTATGGTGCTCCAGTCCCGGCGGCTGCTTTACACACCCAATTGTATAATGCAATGGTTGAAATGGGTTTGGGAGAACTGGATAACTCGGCGGTGCTTGAAATTTTTGAGATGCTTTCGAGTGTGAAATTGCTGGAAGCGTGATCAAAACTTTTCAGAGATAGACAGCCCCGGAGAGGATGCTTGAAGGGGCTGTTATTTTTCTGTAGATAAATGCAAAACGGCGATCTCTGGCGGGCAATTGAAGCGGACTGGCAGATGCGCCCAACCGATTCCCCTGGAAATGAAAAGCGCGGTTTTGTCTGTCCGAATGTACCCGCTGGTGTAGCGTTTGTTGTTAACCGGCAGTATCGGGGCACCATAGAACGGGATTCTGACCTGGCCGCCGTGTGTGTGGCCGGAGATGAATAAATCAATGCGAGTGTTAAAGTCTGTGTCTGCTGTATCGGGGTTATGCGCCAGCAGGATTTTGCAGCCGCGGGCAGGGATCCCTTCAAAAGTGGGGTCGATCAGGAGGTTGTCTTCCCATAAATCTCCGGTTCCGCCAAGCCAGATGCACTGCCCGTTCCGTTCGATGGGTATGGCTTTGTGGCGCAAATCCTGGCCGCTTTTCCGCATCCAGTACAGCGAGCGTTCCGTGTCCGCCCAGTGGTCATGGTTGCCCAGCACAGCGTATACCCCCTGAGGAGCAGAAAGTTGGGAAAGTATTGGCCAGACCTGGTCGATCTGTTCCGTGGCATTATTTTCATGCACATAATCCCCGGTGCAAACAATGATGTCCTTCTGCAGCGTATTGGCTTTATTCACCACCCATTGGATCACTGCCCGCGGAACCAGGAATCCGAAATGCAGATCGGATAAATGAACGATGGTGAAACCCTCAAAAGGGGATGGCAGGTTGGCAACCGGGATGTTGTAATGATTGATCCAAACCAGGTAGCGTTCGATGAAGAAAGGGTAACTGGCAACGACCAGCCCTGTTCCTCCGAACAACATGGTTTTGATGAATTTCCGCCGTCCAATATCTTTGATCTCGTTTTTCAAACCGCCTCTTTTTTTGATACCCATTACAAGATTCTATCAGGAAACGCGCGCGTTTTTACCGGTTCGGGTTTATTAAACCATAAGTCGGTTGTAACCTCATTGAAATCTGGATAAAAAGCAGTATACAATCTTTTGCTCGTGACAAAATTCACGAATAGTGGTATTATATACCTGTGTTTGATTATTCGCTTATACGAATATATGGAAAAAGGAAGCTATGGAAATTAGGGATTTAGAGCAAGAAATTAACTTGTTGCACGAGCGGATTTGCTACGCTCTGGGGGATCCAAAACGGATCCTGATTTTGTATCTGCTGGCGGAAGGTGGCAAATGTGTGAACGATATCGCGGAAAGTCTGGATATTCCGCAATCCACCATTTCCCGGCATCTGCGGGTTCTTCGTGAACGAGAACTGGTGGAAACTGAGCGTAATGGGACTTCTGTTTTCTACACGTTGGCGGACCCCAGGATCATTGAATCCTTAAACTTAATGCGTGGAATTCTTTCAACGCAGCTGGACGCGAGGGCAGACCTCGCGAACATGATTAAAGATCGATAAAAAATACCTTTACTAATTTATAAGGAGTAAATTGATGAAAATCGTAATCGTTGGTGGTGTGGCTGGTGGTGCCAGTACGGCTGCGAGATTGCGGCGGGTGGATGAGAGCGCCGAAATTATCCTGTTGGAACGCGGCCCTTATATTTCTTTCGCCAACTGTGGTCTTCCCTACCATATTGGAAACGTTATCTCCGACCGGGAAAAATTACTTGTGGTTACGCCGCAGGATCTGAAGGAGATGTTAAACATCGACAGCCGTATCAACAATGAAGTCATTAAAATTGATCGCCCAAATAAGGCTGTGTTGATTAAAAAACTGGACACAGGCGAAGAGTATGTAGAAACATATGACAAGCTGGTCCTTTCTCCTGGAGCTGCGCCCATTGTTCCACCTGTGCCGGGCAGCGATCTTCCTGGTGTGTTTTCACTCCGTAATATCCCGGATATGGACCAGATCAAAGCCTATGTGGACCAGAAGAAACCCTCTCGGGCGGTTGTGGTTGGGGGTGGTTTCATCGGTCTGGAGCTGGCAGAAAACCTCCATCATCTTGGGATCCAGGTGGCTGTGGTGGAAATGATGAACCAGGTGATGGCACCGATCGACTACGAAATGGCTGCCATGGTACACCAGCATCTTCAGTTCAAACAGGTTCGTCTGGCCTTGGGTGATGGTTTGAAAGCTATTGAGAAAGGCGAAGGGGACTGGATGAGTGTGGTGCTGCAAAGCGACCGCCGTGTGGATACCGAGCTGGTGATCCTGTCTATTGGCGTTCGCCCCGAAAATCAATTAGCCAAAGACGCCGGTCTGGAATTGGGTGTTCGCGGCACAATTGTTACGAATGAGCATATGCAGACCTCCGACCCCGATATTTACGCGCTGGGTGACGCGGCCCAGGTTACCCACTTGCTGACGGGAAAGGCGACCAGCCTGCCGCTGGCGGGTCCTGCCAGCAAGCAGGGCAGGATCGCCGCAGATCATATCGCCGGCCGCGAAGTCGAGTTCAAAGGCGTTATGGGTACTTCCATTGTCAAGGTGTTTGACCTGACGGTGGGTTCGACCGGGTTGAATGAAAAACAGTTGCAGCAGGAAGGAATGGATTACAGGACAGCTATCATCCACGCCTCGAACCACGCGGGGTATTACCCTGGCGCGGCACCCATGGCTTTCAAACTGCTTTTCGCGCCGGATGGAAAAATTTATGGCGCGCAGTTGGTTGGCCTGGAAGGGGTTGATAAGCGGGTAGATGTCATTGCTACTGCCATTCATGCCGGGATGACTGTCTTTGATCTGGAAGAACTGGAACTGGCTTACGCGCCCCCCTTTGGTTCTTCCCGCGATCCGGTTAATTTGATCGGGTTTGTGGCTGCCAATGAGCTTCGCGACGATATGAAAACAGTGGCCTGGACTGAAGTGGATAAATTCAACAGGGATGAGGTCTTTTTCCTGGATGTCCGGCAACCTCAAGAATTAATGTTGGGTTTGATCGATGGTGCCAAGAATATTCCCCTTCAGGTACTTCGCCAGCATGTTAATGAAATTCCAAAGAACAAGCGGGTTGTGGTATATTGCCAGACCGGGCAGCGATCCTACTTTGCCAACCGTGTTTTGAAGCAATTGGGTTA
>ENA-OSEO01005286-OSEO01005286.1-sediment-metagenome-genome-assembly--contig:-NODE-5286-length-12577-cov-3.571360_pt1 | contig 12577 bp, 11 predicted proteins | sample MGYA00237883_ERZ534232 | MGnify/ENA metagenome assembly ERZ534232
CGCGGCGGGATCAGGAGCGCTGGTTTATCCGGCAGCTTCACATCGCCGATCAGATGGGGCTGCCCGTCATCTTGCACGAGAGAGACAGCCAGGGGCGGCTGCTCGAGATTCTCAAGGACCACCCCCACCCGGGCAGAACCGGTGTGGTGCATTGTTTCAGCGGAAACCGGCCGGAATTGGAGCAGTATCTTGCCCTTGGATTTTGTATCGGGATCACCGGTATCCTCACCTTGAGGGATCGCGGTGCACCGCTTCGCCAACTGGCTGGATCCATTCCGAAAGATCGGCTCCTGGTCGAAACCGACGCCCCCTATCTGACCCCCACCCCGGAGCGGAATCGGGTGCGGCGAAACGAGCCGGGATTCGTCAAAACGGTCTTGATGAGGCTTGCCGAGGTTCGGGGGGACGATCCGGAGACCCTGGCCCAAACGGTCTGGGACAACACCTGCCGGCTCTTCCGTATTGTCGAAAAGAGCTGACGAATCCGGGGGGTGCTGCTGGGCTGCACCCCCAGCAGTCCTGCAGCGCCCCGGTAGACCTGCCGGTCGGGTGTGCAGGGCCGGAACAACTTTCTATGCCAGCGCGGTTGCGGTGATCTCCACCTGGGCCCCCGCCGGCAGGGATTTCACCTCCACGGTGGTCCGGCCGGGGGGGGTGGCGGTAAAGTATTCGGCATAGATCCCGTTCATCCGGGAAAAATTCGCCAGGTTGGTCATGAACACAAAGGTGCTGACCACCCGATCCATGCCGGAGCCCGCAGCCTCGAGGATGGCCTTGATGTTTTCCAGGGTGCGGCGGGTTTCGGCCTCGATCCCGCCGGGTACGATCTTTCCGGTACCCGGATCGATCCCCTTTTCACCGGCGACAAAGACAAATCCGCCGGCTTTGATCCCCTGTGAATAGGGTCCCACCGGCGCTCCGGCCTTGTCGGTTTGAATGACCTCAATCTCTTTCTTTCCCATGGCATCGATCCTCCTGTTCGCTGTTGCCGTTTTCGGATATCGACGGCGGCGAGTGCCCCTAATCCGGCCCCTCGACGCTATTTTCCCGGTTCGATCAGAGCCGCCTTAACGGGCATACGGGCGGCTTTGAGGGTGGCTTCATCCGGCCAGCCCACGGCGATGTGCGTGTCCATCCGAAGATATTTCGGAAGCTTCAGGTGCGTTCTGAGGTTTTCGGCCTGTTTGGCGGAATGGGTCAGCCACACCCCGCCCAGGCCCAGTGCGTGGGCCATCAGCAGCATGTGGTCCGCAGCCGCGGCGGCATCGAAGTAGATGTTTTGGGGCGAGCGGCCGGGAAAGCCCATCCAATCATATATCCGCATGTCCTGGCAGATGACGATCTTGACCGGGGGGATCGGCACATCGGCCTTGATGATGGCCATGGACTTGGGATCTTCCAGGATCAGGAACCGCTGGCATTGCATGTTGCAGGCGTTGGGGGCGGCCAACCCGGCCTCGATGATCCGGTGCAGCATACGCTTGGGCACCCTTTTGTTTTTCCACTGGCGGATGGATCTTCGGCCGAACAGGAGCCGGTTTGCGGTCTCCAGCTGCGTTTCATCAAAGGCTTGGGGAACCCCGGTGTCCAGGACCGGCAGGGTGCCGGACTGAACCGCTTCAACGAGCTCGAGATACCGAAGGGTCCATTGCATATCCGGGTCCCTTGTGGGCAGCTTTCGCTCCTTCCAGATGTCCACCAGGATCCTGACCTCGGATCCGAAGTCTTTGGGGGGTTTCCGCTTCTCGCCGAGAACCTGGTAGAAGAAAGACTCGATGGTGTGATGGGTTCGCTCGTGGATCAGGGCGCGCAGGATGCTCTCTTCGAGCCCGAGCAGATCCTTTCGGGTCAGGTCCATGCCTTTGATGCGATAGGTCTCATTCATCGGAAAACCTCCCTTGGATTGAAGATGCCCCCACCCGTGGGGGATGCCGTGCCGGGTGCACACCGTTGTCCCCGCGCGGTTCGGGCTTTACACCCCTTCGAGCAGCCTGTCGGCGCATGCCAGTTGAATGCAGACCGCCACCAGCTCCATGGCCTGGGTCACCTGGTCCAACGGCGGAAACGTGGGGGCGATGCGGATGTTCCGATCCCCCAAATCCTTGCCGTAGGGGTAGGTGGCGCCGGCCGGGGTCAGCTTCACCCCGGCGGCCTCGGCCATCTTCACAATCGTCCCCGCACACCCCTCGAGGGTGTCGATGCTCACAAAATACCCCCCCCGGGGATTGCTCCATCGGGCGATCCGGGTCCCGTTGAGTTCTCCGGACAGGATCCGATCCACGGCATCGAATTTCGGTTTGGCAATGGCGGCGTGCCGCTTCATGTGGGTCTCGATTCCCGACATGTCCTTGAAGAAGCGCACATGCCGGAGCTGATTGATCTTATCGGGGCCTATGGTTCGATAGGACATCAGCCGTCTGGCCTGGTCGATATTCGCCTTGCTGGCGGCCATAAACGCCAGGCCGGATCCGGCGATGGAAATTTTCGAGGTCGAACCATAGATGAAGACCCTGTCCGGGTTTCCGGCTTTCTTGCAGGCGGACAGCAGATTTTTCAGTCTATCCGGCGTATCCGTCAGGTGATGGACCGCATAGGCGTTGTCCCAGAAAATACGGAAATCCTTTGCCCGGGTCTCCATATGGGCCAGCCGGTCCACCACCTGATCCGAATAGGTCGTTCCCGTGGGGTTGCTGTATTTGGGGACGCACCAGATCCCTTTGATCGCCGAATCGGCTTTGACCAGATCCTCCACCCGGTCCATGTCCGGTCCGTCGTCGTCCATTTCCACGGGCAGCATGTCGATGTTCAGATAGTCGCAGATAAAAAAATGACGGTCGTAACCCGGGCTGGGGCAGAGAAATTTCACCTTCCCCTGGTTTGCCCAGGGGATCCCGCCCGGAACCCCGAACAGCGCGGCGCGCACCAGGGCATCGTGCATCATGGCCAGGCTGGAGTTGCCCCCGATGATGATCTCATCGGGTTGGACTTCAAGATACTCGGCAAAGAGCGCTTTCGCCTCGGGAAGCCCGTCCACCCCGCCGTAATTGCGGCAGTCGGTGCCATCGGCAGCCCTGTAGGTGTCCGCCTTGACGCAATCGAGCATCCCCGACGAAAGATCCAGCTGTTCGGGGCAGGGTTTTCCCCGGGTCATGTCCAGGACGAGATGTTTGGCCTTGAATGCCTCATACCGTTTCAGCACCTCTGAACGGATCGCTTTCAACCTGTTTTTGTCCATTTCTCGGAAATCCGGCATCTATGCTGCCCCCTCATGTTTCGGTTGCCCGGTTTTGCACCATGCTCACGGTCTTTCATCCGCGGATGACGCTGAATCCCACGGATGGAATATCGACAGCCTTTGGAATGAAACGGTTGTTTCCTTTATCAGTTTCTTTTGACAAACGCCAGAGAAACCTTTTTAATGTCCATTCATTGCAGATGCATTTTTTGTCCCTTTGTGCGGGAAGAATTCGGAAGCGATTTATTTCAGAAGGAGGAAAGCATATGATGTCGTTCGGGGCTGGCAAAGGTGAGCGCTACGAGGTGGTGAGCCCTCTGGGCGAGGCGGTGGTTGAGATGATCCCCATGGCCCCCCGCCTGGATACCCTGGAGGGCAAAACCATCGGTGAACTGTGGAATGGGGGGTTCAGAGGGGACGAGACGTTTCCCATCATCGAGAAGATGCTTCGGAAGCGGTACCCCGGGGTTAGGATGATTCCGTATACCGAGTTTTCTTTGTTCACGATTGCCTCGCTTCATCCGGAAAAGAAGCAAGAAACGTTGCGCGCCTTGCGGGCCGAACTGAAGGAAAAGGGCTGTGATGCGGTGATCACCGGAAATGGTGCGTGAGGGACTTGCACCCCGGCCGCGGCGCGGCCCGCCATAGAAGCCGAAAAGCTCGGTATCCCTTCCGTAACCGTTGCTGCAACGAGTTTCCTGGATCTGGTGACCCGAACGGGGATCGCCGAAGGGGTGCCCGATCTGCGTTACGCCGAATATCCAGGGACGATCAGCCTCGATTCGGTGGATACGATACACCGGTGCTTTGAGGAAAAGACCCTGGATCGGATCATCGAGGCCTTGACCCGGCCCCTGGCGAAAAACGATGCCCAAGCCGGAGCGGCGCCGGCCATCCAGAGCGTATTCACAGGCACCCTGGAGGAGGTGAACCACCACTTCTTCTCGAAGTGGTGGACCGACGGGCTCGCCGTCATTCCCCCGACCCGAGAGCGGGTCGAGGCGTTTTTGAAGTATACCCCCCTCGCCCCCGATGAGGAAGTGGCGGTACTGCGTCCGTCTTCGGTACGGGTTACCCCGTGGAACATTGCCGTAAACGGGGTGATGGCCGGATGCCGCCCCGAGCACATGCCGGTGCTGATCGCGGGCGTGGAGGCCATGGGCGATCCGCTCTACAACCTGGAGCAGCTCGGCAGTACGGGCGGATGGAACATGTTTTTTGTCGTCAATGGCCCCGTCGCCAAGCAGCTGGGCATCCAAAACGGAGTCGGGCTCGTATCCCGGGGCGCCAACACGGCCATCGGCCGCGCCATGGGACTGATCCGGCATAACCTCGCGGGGCACCGGCCGGGGGAGGTGTACATGGGGACCTTCGGCTACATCCTGCCCCCCGTTTTTGCCGAAAATGAGGAATCCTTGTACGAGATGGGCTGGAAGCCTTTCCATGTGGACGCCGGATTCAGCGCGGATGCGAGTACCGTGAGCGTGTGTGGAACCGCCAACTGGGGGTATCAAATGTACCCGACGACCCTCGATCCCGAGCGCCTTGCGCAACTGCTGGCCTACGATGTGGCGCGCGCCGGCAGCCCCAACCACAGCCTCGTGCATCACGACTCCCCGAGGCTGGTGTTTACCCTATTTATGACCCCGAGCGTGGCCAGAACCTTCGCCACAGGCGGTTATTCAAAACAGGATGTGCAGACCGCCGTGTGGAAGCATGCGCGGTACAGTCTGGTGGAGGTGGATTTTGAATCCTACAACGGATCCCATGAAGGGCAGCGGGAAACCCACCGCGACTACCTCGAGAGCGGCAGACTCCCGGAGGGGCATATCCAGAAGGGCAAATTGCCGGTGTGGTTTCCCGGGGTCGCGGACGGGCAGGATGCAACCCTTCCGGTGGTGCCGCGACCCGAGCAGATCCCCATTTTGGTATGCGGGGATCCGACCCGAAACAAGGCGATGACGTTCTACACCATGTACAACGCCGTTGTGACCAAAGCCATCAGGCTGCCGGCGGACTGGGACCCCCCGGGGAAAGATAGCGGGTTCCCGGGAGAAGGAATTTTTTGAACGGAGACGGGTGCACCCCGGGGCCTGCGCCAGGGCCCGGATCCGTCTGATGCCCGGCCGCAGCAGCGAACCCTCGCCCCGGTGAGGCTGGGGTATCGAAAGGGCGGGGTCACCCCTTTTTGTTTTTCCGCCAGGCTTTGGGGCTCGCATACGCATCCTTTTGCACCCACATGCCGCGCCGGGATTCCCGGGCGTCCTTTTCCGCCTGCCGGTATGAGGATATATCCAGCGTCCTGGGGGGGGTGCCCCGATAGACCTCGGCCAGCCCCATCCGGACCATCTCAAGATTGATATTTTTTCCGCCCAGCTGCACCACCCCCAGGATTCGGTTGTACCGATCCGTGCCGTAGCCCCGGATGTCGACCGGTTTGTTGAGCACCATTTCAGAGAGAACCCGCTTGGCGTCACGGCCGAAGGGCTGCCCGGAGTCCGCGGTTTTCTTTGAAACTTCCGGGGCATCGATACCGACCAGGCGGACCACGATGTGGACGTCGTGGCCCTCTGCCCGGATCGTGTCCCCGTCATGGACCTTGGTCACCAGAAACTGGCCGGCATGGACCGAGCCGATAAAAAACGCAAACGCGACGGCCGTCAGCAGCAGCGGTATGAAGGGTGGGGTGCGAAATCGCGACGGAATCATGGGTATCCTCATCTCTGGGGGTGTCTATTGCTGATTGAAATCGGAAAAAACGATCAAAAGGTTGAATGCGGGGGCCGGGAAAACCCAAACGCAGTGCATCGCCGGGAAAAGGGGAACAAAGCCCCGCGGCAAGGCCCAGGGGCGGTTTGTGCCCGACGGCGCCCCGTTGGGGCGGGCTACCCCGCCGGGGGAAGGAGGGATGTCAAAGCGGCGTGCAGCCGGTCTGCAATATAGGCCGCGGCGTCCGGGGTCATGTTGATGGTGTGAATGATGATCCGTCCGGTGTGAAGGTAGCTGTCCCGGATCAGGATCCCGTCGTTTTTGAGCGCTTCCGAGATGTCTATTGCCCGGTTGCCCGGATCGGAGGCCTCCAGATGAATATCCAGCATCGGGTACCCGCCGGGGTAGTCTTCGATGATCCGGGTTCGGATGCCCCGGACATCCCGGATGCGGTCGGCAATATCGCCGAGAAAACCCCGCAGACGAGCGGCCAGGGCCTCGAATCGTTCTTCCGTAAAGTTTTCCAGTGCCGCCAGCAACCCGGCGATCTCTTCTTTGGTTACCTTGCAGCCGCGGCCGATCCCGTGCTCCGGCTTTCCCCGGAGTTTTTCTTTGGGAATCAGGGAGGCCGGCGGATCCCACAGATCAAAGGCGTCTCCCGCCATATCCAGCGTTTGCAGGAGAGCCGATGCGATCAGCTCTTTTCTGCCGCAGAGAATGCCGCTTCCCTGGGGCCCCCTGATGCCCTTGCCGCCGCTGATGCAGACCAGATCGGCCCCCATGTCGACAAACCGGTGCAGGTTTTTGACGGGGGGAATCTGGGCCGCGGCGTCCACGATGACCGGGATGGAATATTTCTGTCCGATCGCGATGACATCCTCCAGGCGAGGATGCGCGCCCTGCCGCGCGGCAAACGCCAGGGCCGCCGTCTTTTCGGTGACGGCCGCCTCTATGTCCCAGGGGCGAATGGAGTATACCTCCCGGGGGGGCGTTGTCGAGTTGGGGATCCCGGCGCCGATGATCCTGGCTCCCGCGGCCCTGATGGCGTGGCTGTAGCCGCTGATCTGATGCCATGGGATGATGACCTCGTTGGGGATGCCGTTGGTATCGGGCAGCCGGTTCATCCGTGCGACATCCAGCCCGCAGATGCAGGCTGCGGTCGCCAGGGTCAACCCCGCGCTGGTGCCGTTGGTGACGATACCCGCTTGTGCATGGGTCCGCTGGGCGATCAGGGTGCTGGCCGCGGCCTGGAGCTGATCGATGCGAACCGACAGAAAGGCCGCTGCGGTCATGGCATCCAGCGCCTCTTGGGTCATCCAGGCCCCACCCACCCGGGTAATGGTGCCGGCGGCGTTGATGAGGGGTTTAACCCCCAGTTTTTCAAAGATATTCATGGGTTTCCTTTCTCGGAACGAATCCGCTGTTGACCCTCCCTGGGAGCCTGGGCCGCAACCGGCAGGACCCAATCGTGATGAATTTTTTAACAGGCTTTGGGGTGCAAGGCAATAGGAGAGAGCCTCAGGATTCAAGGGGTCAAGGGGTCGAGGATCCTCTCTCCCCCAGTTGGAGAAAAACCTATCCTGAAAACCCCGGCGGGCTGCCGGGATTTCTACAGGATGCGGCAGGATAAAAAATGCGGATGGCCCCCGGATTTTTCTTGACAACAGGGGCAAATCGGATATGCATGGAACACGCTGGCCGCAATGAACAGCGGCTGTCCCTTGCCTGTCCTTCGCTAAACGTACAACGCATGTCTGCACGAATTTTTCCCTGTCCATCCCGGATAGGGGAGAAAAGGGGGGACTGGGCAGGTGCCGATCACCGCCCATGACGGCACCCCGACCAACCCCCGAGGTTTTAACGAGGTTTCAACCAAAGGAGGTCTGAGATGGTGTCCAAAAAAATGTTATCGATGGTGTGGGCAGCACTGGTGTGTGTGACCTTTCCGGTGCTGGCCGGTGCGCAAACCCCCCGAACCGGGGGCATCCTGCGGGTGGCCATGGAGGCCGAACCGCCTTCCCTGGACCCGCACACCACCACGGCCACCATCGTCATGGTGGAAGCCATGCACTGGCTGGAGGCCCCCTTTACCCAGGGCGAGAAATACGAGGTCATCCCCGATCTTGCCGAATCCTTCACGGCCAGCGAGGACCTCAAGGTATGGGACATTACCTTCCGCAAAGGGGTCCTGTTTCACAACGGTCAAGAAATGACCTCGGCGGATGTCGTGGCATCCCTCAACCGCTGGGGCAAACGGATGGTTTACGGAAAGTCCTTTTATGCCGGGGTGGAAAGTCTCCAGGCAACCGATCGGTACTCGGTGCGTCTCACCCTCAAGAGCCGATCCTCGGTGGTGCCGGCGTACCTCACCCAGCGGGCCCGGTGCTTCATCTATCCCAAGGAGGTGATCGATGAGGCCGGGGAGGGGACCGTCAAGCGGTATATCGGAACCGGCCCCTTTCAGCTGGCCGCGCACCGGCCCGACCGGTTCATCAAGATGAAGCGCTTCGACAAATACGCGGCGCGCACCGATCCGCAAAACGGTTACGGGGGAAAGAAAACGGTCTACGTCGATGAACTCCACTTCATCCCGGTGCCCGAACCGGTGCAGCGGGTCAACCTGCTCCAGGGGGGGGAGGCGGAATTCAGCAATCAGCTGGTCACCGATGCCTACAAGAGGCTTCAGGCGGACCCCAATCTGGACACCGCCATCGTCAAATCAAACTGGATCATCGGGGTGTTCAACAAAAAAAAGGGACTGTTCACCAATTTGAAGCTTCGCCAGGCCGTTCAGGCCGCCTTGGACATGGACCCCATCCTGATGAACGCGACCGGAGGCAAAGAATTTTACCGGCTGGATCCCAGCCTCATTTACAAGGATACCGTCTGGAACACCGACGTGGGAAAGCCCTACTACAACCAGGCCGATCCCGAGAAGGCCAAAAAGCTGATGAAGGAGGCCGGGTACAAGGGAGAGACGATCCGATGGCTCTCCACCAAGCACTATCCCTACATGTTCAATTCCGCGGTCGTCGCGGCCCAGCAGCTTCAGGATGTCGGTTTCAAGGTCGATCTGCAGGTGCTCGACTGGGCCACCCTGATCAAGCGGCGAAACAACCCCGATGAGTTTGAGATGTTCACCACCGGCATCGGCATTACGGCCGACCCGTCCCAGGCCAACCACATGATCTGCGGCTGGGCCGGATGGACCTGCTACGATGAGCTGGATGCGTTGATGCAGCAGCTGATCGCCCAGTCCAAGTTCGAGGATCGATACGAGACCTGGAAGAAGATGGAGGCCTTCAGCTACGAGAATGCAACCAACATCAAGTTCGGAGATTACTTCACCCTGCGGGCCATGAAGAAAAATGTCAAAGGCTACGTGAGCATGGAGATCCCCTTTTTCTGGAACGTCTGGCTGGATAAGTAGAGGCACCGCGGGGCGGAGGATGGGCACCCCGCTCCGTTGATTTTCCCGGGGCACATCCCGTAAAAATTACTTCTCATAGACGTTTCGCGGGGGGGGCGACCCTGGGGCGTCACCCGGCGTGCGAAAGATCAAGCGGCAGGAGACGGACGTGTACGCGTATCTGATCCGCAGAATTCTCTACCTGATCCCCGTGATGCTGATCGTGGTGACATTTGTCTTTTTCATGGTTCACCTCATTCCCGGGGACCCGGCCGCGGTGATGGCCGGATCGGAAGCCAACCCGGAAGAGATTGAATACGCCCGGCGCCTCCTGGGGCTCGACCGGCCGCTGTATGAACAGTACGGGCGATTTGTCCTGCGGCTTTTGCAGGGCGATTTGGGCAAGTCCCTGTTCCTGGAGCGGTCGGTCGTCTCGGTGATCGCCGAGCGGCTGGAGCCTACAGTGGTGCTGACGCTTTTTTCCCTTGTGGTGGCGGTGATCATCGGTATCCCTGCCGGCGCCATCGCCGGGGCGCTTCCCAATACCTGGTCGGATAAGAGCACGATGGTCATCGCCATGTTCGGCATCTCGATGCCGTCCTTCTGGTTGGGCCTCAACCTCATTTATCTGTTTTCCCTGAAGCTCAAGATGTTCCCGCCGGGAAACTACGTGTCCTTATCCACAAGTGTGACAAGGTGCATCCACTACATGCTGCTGCCCTCCTTCTCTCTGGGCTTCGCTTCCGCGGCCCTGGTCGCCCGGATGCTGCGCTCCTGCATGATGGAGGTTCTGAGCCAGGACTATATCCGGACGGCGCGGGCAAAGGGGCTGGCCGAGCGGGTGGTCATCTACGTTCATGCCCTGAGAAACGCCATGGTGCCGACCCTGACGGTCATCGGCATTTCGGTGGCGATTCACCTGGGCGGGGCCGTGGTGACCGAAACGGTATTCAATCTTCCCGGCGTCGGACGGCTGGTGGTGACCTCGATTTTGCGCCGGGATTATCCGGTCATCCAGGGAGTGGTTCTGTTCACCGCGTCGATATACGTGTGCGTGAACCTGGTGGTGGATGTCATCTACTGTTTTATCGATCCCAGAATCCGTTACGACTAGGTCCCGACATCTTGAATATTCAGCAGCTGTTTAAAAAATACCGGTGGCTAAAGAGCCTTTCCCGAAACAAGGGCGTCTGGATCGGGGGGATCATCGTGCTCTTTATGCTGATCATGGCCGTATTCGCTCCCCTGCTCGCCCCGCTGGATCCCATACGGCTCAACCCGATGAATCGGCTCAAGCCCCCCATGCCGGGGCACCTGTTCGGCACCGATTCCATGGGACGGGATATTTTCAGCATGGTGATCTACGGATCCCGCATCTCGCTTGAGGTGGGAATGTCGGTGATGGTGTTTACCGGCCTTGCCGGGATCCTCATGGGGCTGATATCCGGATACTACAAGATCCTCGACAACATCATCATGCGCCTCAACGACGGCATGATGGCGGTCCCGTCGATCATCCTCGCCATTGCGCTGATGGCCGTGCTGGGGCCGCGGGTGTCAAACATCGTCATCGCGCTTTCGGTGGTTTACACCCCGCGCATGGCCCGCATCATCCGGGGGTCGGTGCTGTCCGCAAAGGAGCTGGCCTATGTCGAAGCCGCAAGGGCGCTGGGGACCCGCGATGCCGTCATCGCCTTTCGCCATATTCTGCCCAACTGCATCGCGCCCATGATCGTTCAGGGCACCTTTATCTTTGCCTATTCGGTGCTTGCAGAGGCTTCCCTGAGCTTCCTTGGGGTCGGGGCGCCGCCGACCATACCGAGCTGGGGCAACGTGGTGAGTGAAGGGCGGCTGTTTATGCTGGAAGCGCCCTGGATTTCTTTGTTTCCGGGCATCGCCATCCTGCTGTTCGTCATGGGGCTGAACCTGCTGGGAGACGGGCTGAGGGATTCGCTGGATCCAAAGACACAGGGGCTGCATCGATAATGATACAGGGACCGGATGGGCCAAGGGGGTAAAGGGCGGATCATGACCGCGCTGCTAAGCGTATGGGAGCTCAGAACCCATTTCTACACCGATGAGGGGATCGTAAAGGCGGTCGAAGGGGTCAGTTTCGATGTGCGCAGTGGGGAAACCCTGGGCATTGTCGGCGAATCGGGATGCGGAAAGAGTGTGACCGCGCTTTCCATCATGCGGCTCATACCGGATCCGCCCGGCCGGATCGTGGCCGGCAACATATGGTTCGACGGGCAGGATCTGACGAAAATTTCCAGCAACAGGATGCGGCGGATTCGCGGCAACAGGATCTCCATGATCTTCCAGGAGCCCATGTCTTCGCTCAATCCGGTATTTACCATCGGGTTTCAGATCGCCGAGGCCCTCAGGCTCCATCAGGGGCTCTCCAAAAGCGACGCCCTGGACAAATCCGTCGAGATACTCAAACGGGTGGGCATTTCTTCTCCGGAGCGAAGAATCCGGGAATACCCCCACCAGATGAGCGGCGGGATGCGCCAGCGGATCATGATCGCCATGGCGCTTTCCTGTAATCCCGGAGTGCTGATCGCAGACGAACCGACCACCGCGCTGGATGTCACCATCCAGGCCCAGATCCTGGATCTGATGAATTCGCTCAAGAAGCAATTCCAGGCCGCCATCATCCTGATCACCCACGATCTTGGGGTGATCGCCGAAATGGCGCAACAGGTCATTGTCATGTACACGGGAAAGATCGTCGAGAGCGCAGACGTCAATACCCTGTTTGAGGACCCGATGCACCCTTACACCCGGGGGCTGCTCGGCTCCATCCCCAGCGAGGAAATGATCCTCGGCAAAGGAAAACTCAGCGAAATTCCCGGAATTGTTCCCAGCTTGACCGAGCTTCCCCCGGGATGTCCCTTTCATCCCCGGTGCAAGGAGGCCATGGCGATCTGCACGGAACGGATCCCCGGGGGGGTCGACCCCCGTCAGGGACGCAAGGTGGCGTGCTGGCGCTACCCCCCGGAGGGACATCCGCAGATAGACAATCCATCGGGAGAAACCGACCGGACCAGGTGAACCGTGATGGGAAGCGCAAGCCGCGTCATTTTAACGGTAGAAGATCTTAAAAAGCATTTCCCGATTCGGGGCGGGGTTTTTTCCAGAACCCGGGGCCGGGTGTTCGCCGTGGACGGGGTGAGTTTTTCGGTAAACCGCGGTGAGACCATCGGGCTTGTCGGGGAGAGCGG
>ENA-OSEO01005289-OSEO01005289.1-sediment-metagenome-genome-assembly--contig:-NODE-5289-length-12573-cov-6.768886_pt1 | contig 12573 bp, 15 predicted proteins | sample MGYA00237883_ERZ534232 | MGnify/ENA metagenome assembly ERZ534232
CCGGCCCAGGACGTCGGCGCGATTTTGCCGGAGGGACCGTCCGTTGATAAAAACTTCGCCGCGGGTGGGGGTCAGGAGCCCGCAGATCATTTTCAGGAGCGTGGTTTTACCGGCCCCGTTGACCCCGAGCAGCCCGACGATTTCACCTTTTTCAACCCTGAGGCTGACATTATCAACCGCCACCAGCCGCCGCCGGTTCAGGATGTCTTTAAATTCCTTGGTCAGATTTTTAACGTCGATGCTGTCCATGTGTCGGCAGCTTAACACGGATATAGGTCGTAAAGCAACTGTAAATATAACGCATTTCGATTGTTTTCAGATAGATATGGAATTAATTGCGGTTTTTGTGACCTGGGACGTGAAAGATCATGAAGCCCAAATAGCGACCGGCGGTGAGTTATACGGACAGACGGACAGCGGTCGCTCGTCGCCGCTTCTATTTTTTGTCAACCGCGGCCATAACGGCTTCTTCAATTTTCTTGTACCCCGTGCAGCGGCAGATATTGCCGGCGATGCCTTGCCGGATGTCCTCCCGGGTCGGTTTAGGGGTGTTTTCCAGCAGGGCTTTTGCCGTCATGATCCATCCGGGCGTGCAGAAGCCGCATTGCACGGCATTGTGGTCAATGGCCGCCTGCTGCAGGGGGTGCAGCCGCCCGTTTTGCGAGAGCCCTTCAATGGTTTGGATTTCACGGCCCTGGCAGCGTATGGCAAGGGTCATGCAGCCCAGGACCGGTTCTCCGTTGATGATAACGGTACAGGCGCCGCAGACGCCTGAATCACACCCCTTTTTACTTCCGGTCAGCGCCAGATCTTCCCGGAGGACGTCGAGAAGGGTCCGGTTCGGTTCAACGGCGACGTCATGCAATTCCCCGTTTACGCTTAACGTGATGACTGTTTTCATGCGGCTCCTTTCTTGCCGGCTGCAAGGTCCATCGTCCGACGTACGGCCGCTTTGACGTAGGTCCTGGCCATGTTCCTGCGATAACCGGGGGTGTACCCGTAGGTGTTGTTGATGGGGCGGGCTTTTTTATAGGCGGCTTCTGCCAGTTGGTCGATTAAATCATCCGTAATGGTCCGGCCTCCGGGGTCTTCGGCCGGTTCGATCAGAAGCGGCGCTTTTTCAACCGCCGTCAGCGCCAGGGCCATATTCCCGACCGTTTTTTTGTCGGACTGCAGCGCCAGGCTGAGAGCAACCCCCAGGAGGGGATAGTCAATCGATTTGCGGATTCGCATCTTTAAATAAACGGCGGCAGAATCGGCTGCGGGGGCCGGTAGCTGAATTTCGGCGACCAGTTGACCCGGTTTAAGAGTGCAGGGCTGCCGGCCGTTCCCGGAGAAAAGCCGCTGAACCGGAGCGACGGCGTCTCCGGTGCTGTCGGCTATCCTGATGGCGGCATTGAGCACCATCAGAACGGGCGCGAGATCGCCGCAGTAGGTCGCCCAGCAATGGCTGCTTCCCCGCACGGCATGGCAGGTGTCGCCGCCCAGTTTCAAGCAGGGCCCCAGCGCCTGCCGCAGCATGGGCGGGCGGTTGTAATAGAGGCAGCAGGTGTCCTGACAAAGATTGCCGGCGATCGTTGCCGACGACTGGAGCTGACGGCTGCCGACATCCCGGGCGGCTTTTGCCAGAACCGGATATTTTTCACGGACCATTTGATGCTCGGCCAGCCGGCGAAGGGTGACCAGCGCGCCGATATTCAGTCCGCCGTCCGTTCGCACGCTTATCCGGTCCAGATCGGGAATGCCGCACAGGTCCACCAGCAGCCTGGGAGTTTTAAGCCAGTTTTTCAGGGCCATCATCAGGTCGGTTCCGCCGGCAACCGGAATGGCCATGGGGCCGTGTTCCTTGAGCAAATCGCAGCATTCGCCGACAGAACCGGGCTTGACGTAATCGAAATGCGGCAGCTTCATATTTTTCTCCTTCCAGGGTTAACCCGTCTTGGATGAATCGGCCTTCAATTCAAAAAGGACGCTATTTTTTTCCGGATGGATCCTTTTGCTTAAGGGCTTCCAGAATTTTATCCGGCGTGATCGGCAGGCTCCGGATGCGAACCCCCACCGCATCGTAAATAGCGCCGGCAATCGCCGGGGGGAGCGGCACATTGTTGGTTTCGCCCATCCCTTTGGCGCCATAGGGACCGTCCCGATGGCTGTATTCCACCAGGACGGATTCAATCTCCGGAACTTCCATGGCAGTGGGCACTTTGTAATGTAAAAAGTTGGGATTCAATACCTCGCCTTCCCGGAACAGGTATTCTTCATACAGGGCATATCCCAGGCCGGTGGCAACGCCCCCTTCCAGTTGCGAGACGCAGTTGGATGGATGAATGGCCTTGCCGACATCGTGGGCTGCATATACTTTAAGAACGGTGACTTCACCGGTATCCCGATTGACTTCAACCTCGACGCCGTGGGCGCCCAGCAGCCAGAAAATCATGTGGGTCGAAAAGTATTCACCGGGAACATCCATTTCAGGATAGTAAAAACCTCTTCCCAGCACAGTAGCGCTGGAGCCGTAGTGTTTCTTGAGGATGTCGGCGATGGGCACGGCCTGCCGGGGGGCGCCTTTGACAAAGATCCGGCCGGCTTTGGCCACCAGGTCGTCCGGGTTTGCCTCCATGGTTGCGGCGGCCAGTTTAAAGATCTGGTTGCGGGCGTCTATCGCCGCCATTTTGACGGCATTGCCCATATGAAAGGTCGACCGGCTGGATGTGGTGGAGGCGTCATACGGTGTGAAGGCGGTGTCAGGAGTGGCCTTGCGAACCCAGGCGAGGGGTACGCCCAGTTCCTCGGCGGCCATCTGGCACAGAACGGTTTCAGAACCCTGTCCGACTTCCGTCGTGCTGCTCAGAATTTCGACGGTGGCGTCTTCGTTTACTTTCACAAAGGCGGCTGAAGCAAAGGGCGTTTTAACCGCTCTTTCCATGCAGGCGATTCCCCTGCCGCGATCTTTGCCCGGGAGTTTTTTGTTCCAGTTCATTTTTTCAGCGACCTTCTCCAGGCAGGTCGCAAGCCCTTCGGAAAAAAGAACCTGGCCGGAGGTGTGCCGGTCGCCGTCCCGGTAAACATGCCGCAGCCGGAACGCCAGGGGGTCCAGGCCCAAGTCCTGGGCGATCCGGTTCATATGCGATTCATAAGCCCAGGCCGATTGGGCGCCGCCGTACCCCCGCATGGCGCCGGCGACCTGGCGGTTGGTATAGACGCAGTAACTGTCTATGCTGACATGGGGAATATTATAGGGGCCGGGCCCGGATACGCCGCCGAAGCGGCAGACCGTCGGCCCTTTCTCGGCATATCCGCCGGTGGCCCAGTATAATGTCACCTGCCGGGCCAGGATGGAGCCGTCTTTTTTAACGCCGGTTTTAAAGTGAATTACGGCAGGGTGCCGGACGATCGCGGAACAGAACTCCTCCTCGCGCGAGTAGATGACACGGATGGGACGATTGCGGATTTTCCAGGCCAGGGCGATGGCGCAGGCCTCGGCCTTTAATCCGCCCTTGCCGCCGAAATTGCCGCCGATGTAAGGGGCCCCGATCACCCGGACATTGCTGTTAGGCAGATTCAGAGACTTGGAAATTTCACTGCGGCAGCGATAGGGCGAGTCATTGTTGGCCCAGAGGGTCATGCGGTTTTCGTCATCCACCAGGCAAATGGCGCCATGGGGCTCGATCGTGCAGTGCTGCTGCATGCCGGAGGTAAACGTGTCTTCAAAAATGTGGTCCGAATCGGCAAAGCCCTTTTCAACGTCTCCCTTGCGCAGCTGGAAATGGTTGCAGATATTGGTGCCCGCCACCGGGTTGATTCCCGGCGAATGTTTGTATGTCCCGAGATCTTCATGAATGATGGGCGCCCCCGGCGCCGCCGACGGCTCCGGGTCAAAAACGGCCGGCAGTTCTTCATACGTCACCTCGATCAGCTGCAGGGCTTTTTCAGCAATAGCCTCGTCCACGGCGGCGACGGCGGCGACGCCTTCACCGGCATAGCGGACCTTGCCGACGGCCAGGAAAGGTTCATCGCAAAGGGATTCGCCGTGCAGAAAAGGTATGTCCCGGCCGGTGACGACCCCCTTGACGCCGGGGAGTGCTTCAGCCCGGGATGTATCGATGGCGATGATGCGGGCGTGCGGGTATTTGCTGCGCAGGACCTTGCCGTAAAGCATCCCCTTGATCTGCATGTCCTCGATAAATACGGCCCTGCCGGTCACCTTGCTTCTGCTGTCGAGGCGGACGGGAGATTTGCCGACGTATTCGTATGCTTCCTTTTCCGTGCTGCTGACTCTAACTGCCATTGGGTCCTCCGCCGGTTGCGGGTTGATTTAAAACAGATAAACTGATCCATCTTTAATTCTCTTTTGGGCTCAATTCCCCGCGGCTTGCCGCAAGTCGCCATTCCGGCGAATGCCGGAATCCAGAAACACAAAATGGATGCCGGATCAAGTCCGGCATGACACTCGATACCCCGTAGCTTGCTGCAGGTTAGTTCATTTAACACGTAAGGGCGCCGTCAAGCACAGCTCGGGCAAAAATATTATGCTTGACTTGGTAATTACAATGTAGCTAAAATATAAATCGATGTCAAAGAAAAAAATAAAAGGAGGTAGCAAGGATGAGCGCAGAGGAAAAAGATGAAAAATGGGTCCGCTGGCAGAAAAAACGCGTATTTGTCAGAGAGGTGGCCGGAAAATACGGCGAGGTCTACCGGACGCTGCTGGAGCAGCCCAGGGTCTACAGCAGCCAGGAAGTGCCGTTTCACGGCGGCCCGACCAAGTTCGGCAAGAATGTGGTCAATCCCATGCGGATCATGGTGACCCAGCTCATTGAAACCCACATGGATGTCATTCCGCCGGGAACCCACGGCCAGAAGCATGCCCATATGAACAGCGCGGTTTTTTTTATCCTCGAGGGCAAGGGCTACGATGTCCATGACGAGGAAAGGATCGACTGGGAGGCCGGCGATGCCTGCATCGTCGAGAATGCCTGCGTCCACCGCCATTTCAGCAACGGCGACAAACCGGCCCGGATCGTCATCATCAAGGCCAAGCCGGCGTTTCTGTTTTCTCATCTGCTGTTCCAGAAGGTTATGGAATATCCTCCGGAGCACGCACCGGCCGGTTATGAGAATTACCAACCCGAAGATTGGAGGGAATAAAAAATGGCATATGATGAAAGCAAATTCGCGCATGTCGGCAGCAACAAGGCCGATTATTATAAGGAGAATCTGAAGGAATCAAAGGAGTTCCGGGAGGAGTACAAGCAGCGCAGGGGAATCGTCAAAGCCGCCGAAATGCCTTGGGAAAACTCGCCGGACGGCAGGATCAAGCATGTCATCAATGAAAAGATGAATACCACGGAGTGCGCCATCGACATTTATATGCAGTTTCTGGAACCCGGCAGCCGCTCGGGCAAGCATCGCCACATGTCTGAAGAAGTGTTCATGGTGCTTGAGGGGAGCGGTTATGATCTTCACTGGGATGTCGATTTTAAACTCCATGATGAAGGCTATGAATGGATCTGGAGCACGGAACCCAAGAAATTCGAGTGGAAGGAGGGTGATTTCGTTTATATTCCGCCCTACACCATGCATCAGCATTTTAACGGCGATCCCGCAAAGCCGGCCAGGATACTGGTGTCCACCAGCCGCCTGGTCAAAGCGCTCGGGTTTAACTGGTGGGAGCAGGTCGAAAACGCGCCGGGATACAAGGAATGATAAAAACGATTCGCTTATAGGGGGTTTAATCGCCCCCTTTTAGAATATTTCCATGTATATACACTTAGGCGGGCGCTTCAATCCATCAGCTTGAGCATCAGATCGGCCTCCACCGGTTTGACTTTCTCGAGGGGTGAAAAATCCGGTTCGGGGTCGTAATTTTCCGGGTCGAAAGAAACAAGATCGCCGATCAGGTTGGACCTGCGGCCGGTGTTTGTGTTGACTCGAAAAGGGAGCTGGATCCGGTCGCCGCTTGTTCCAGCCTCTACGGACCGGGGATAATAGGGGGTCTCCGTCAGACCGCTGCGTTCAAGCGTCGATGCCATGAAGTGTTTTACCTTAAGTGCCGGCAGCGGCCGGGTAAAGCCAAGGATCAGATGGTATCCGACGGTGGGGAATTCCACTAAAATATTTTCCCTTTGAATTCCCATGGAGGCAAGGGTGCCCATCACCCGTAGGGCCTTTTCCTTTTCCAGATCAATTTTATCTTTCAATACGGACCACTCCTGTTTCCGGGGCAGGACATCCAGATCGTACAGACAGAACGATACATTTCCGCCGGGGTCCATCTGATAGACGGCATATGTGTTGATCCGATGGACGTGCTCGCGGAATCTTTCAAATGTCAGACCCCCGGGTATGCGGGCATAAGCGCCCTCTTTTTTAACGGCAACACAGTCTTTTCTTCCCCGATAGATCGTGATGAACAGCCGGTAGGCCTTTTCCAGCGATTGGTTTGGCGTCGCCATGGGATCTCCTTTTTTATCGATTTTTTAAGATTTTGCCGAGGTTTTCAAGGTCTTTTGCCGTGTCGATGTCGAAAAAGTGGAGGGGGTCTTCAATTTCCACCGAAAGCACCGCTTCCGGAAAATCCCTGATGACTTCTCGGGCGCCGATGTCGCCGCTAATGGTCAATAACCGTTTATAGAACCGGCTGCTGAAAAGGGTCGGGTTTCCCCGTTTGCCTTGGTGGATCGGGACGCAAATGTCTTTTTCCGATGCCCCGAACCTTTCCAGCAGGCGATCGATCAGCGTTGAATTCACGAGGGGTTGATCCCCCAGTAAAAACATTACCGCGGGAAAGTCCTGCATGACGGCGGAAAGGCCCGCCCGCAGCGATCGGCTCATGCCGTTCCGGTAGTCCGGGTTGATGATCGTGGAAAAACGGCGATCGCCGTATTTCAGCGCCAGACCGGATTCGATTTGCAGGGCATCGGCCCCGAGAACCGCAACGATTTTATCCAGCCGCGAGCCGAGGCACGCATCGATGACCCGTTCGATCAGCGGTTTACCCTTCAAATCCACGAGCTGTTTGGGTCTGCCGAAGCGGGTGGACAGGCCGGCGGCCAGAATGATTCCTGCTGTGGGATTTTTGGGATTCACGGAATATTTTCCTCCGGGCAAGTCGAAACACCATAGCACAATAAAAAAAGTTTTGACAGCGAGTCTGCACGGATGTTAACGAAACACTTCGGGTAGGACTCGGTTCAAGCTTGAATCCTCGAACCTTGGACCCCTTTCTCCCAACTGATTGGGAGAAGAGCCTAAAATGGAAATTCAGGGTTTTTCGGAGAATGGATCTGATATGCTCGACAAAGATACGGAAATCGCATTCAACATTCAGGTGGCGGCCGGAACCTATCTGATGGGCCTGGAGGCCCCTGAAATCGTTGCAGCGGCAAGCCCCGGGCAGTTTGTCATGATCCGGGCGGGTTCGGCTATGGAGCCGCTCCTGCGGCGTCCGTTCTCCATCGGGGGGACCCTCCGGGGAAGTCTGCTCCTGATCCTCTACAAGGTCGTGGGCCGGGGAACCGCCCTCATGGCTGAAGTCAAAAAAGGGGAGCGCCTGGCGGTTTTGGGCCCCCTCGGGCGGGGGTTTTCAATGCCTCGCCCCGGAAAGCAGCCGGTCCTGGCTGCCGGCGGTATCGGGATCGCCCCTTTGATATTTCTGGCCCAGTCGCTTTCGCAAAGCCGGCCGCTGTTTCTGGCCGGCTATCGCCGGGAAGATGAAAAGATTCCTTTCGACCCATTCGGACTCACGGATGAAAATCTTCAGATTGCCACCGACGACGGCAGCGCCGGCCATCATGGTTTTGTTACGGATTTGCTGGAAACCCATATCAGCCGGACAACGCAGGCTTCGGCGATCGTCTATGCCTGCGGCCCGGCGGCCATGCTCAAAAAGGTGGCGGCGCTGACCATTGCGAGTCAGACACCCTGCCAGATGTCCCTGGAGGCCCAGATGGCCTGCGGACTGGGGGCCTGCCAGGGATGTGCGGTTAAAGCCTCGATTCCGGATCGTCTAACCTACTACCTGGTCTGCAAGGACGGGCCGATATTTCCGGCCCGGGCCATCGATTGGGAGGCCTTATGAGCATAACCAAACCGGACTTGTCCGTCACGTTGGGTCCCTTAAGGCTGAAAAATCCCTTGATGACCTCTTCCGGCACTTTCGGCTACGGCCAGGAATTTGCCGGATTGTTTGACCTGAATCTGCTGGGAGGGATCGTGGTCAAGGGGCTGTCGGTCAATCCGAGGGCCGGCAACCCGCCCCCCCGGATCGTCGAGACCCCCTGCGGCATGCTCAACGCCATCGGGCTGGCCAATATGGGACTGAAGGCGTTTGTAGACAGAATCGTGCCGTGGCTGGCGGGCCTTGCCACCCCGGTTGTGGTAAACATTTACGGACACAGCGTTGACGAATACCGCGCGGTGGCCGGCGGCCTGAAGGGGATTGATGCGGTTTCCGCCCTTGAGGTTAATATTTCCTGTCCCAATGTCGAATGCGGTGGGATGGTTTTCGGCACCGACCCGGCGGTCGCGGCCCGGGTGACCGAGGAGGTTCTTAAAAACTCGGACAAGCCGGTGATTGTGAAACTGTCCCCCAACGTGACCGACATCCGGGTAATGGCCCGGGCTGTGGAAGGAGCCGGCGCCCATATCATATCCCTGATTAACTCACTCACGGGCTTGGCCGTGGATATCAAGACACGGCGGCCCAAGCTGGCAAATGTTTCCGGCGGGCTGACCGGCCCGGCCATCCGTCCCATTGCGCTCCACATGGTGCACCAGGTGGTCCGTACGGTTAAAATCCCGGTGATCGGCATCGGCGGGATCATGAACTGCCGGGACGTCCTGGAGTTTCTGATCGTGGGCGCCCGGGCGGTACAGGTGGGGACTGCGAATTTAGTCAATCCCCTCACGGCGCCGAACATTGTCGCAGATCTCGAACGCTACTGCCTCGATAACGGCATCGCCTCCATCACCGACATCATCGGAACCCTCGAACTGCCGCCCGGGCGCTGATGCTGAATTTAATTAACTTTTATATCGGCATGGATTGAAGCGCGGAAGGAGATTATCCATTGGATTGTCGGTCCCGGTCCCGGCCGGCATCGGCAGGGGTCACGGTTTAGCGGCGGGTTTTCCACGCCAGTACTATAAACAGTACAAACCATACCGATGTCCGCAGCGCCATTGCCCGAAGACTGTCGACTGCGATTGCACTGCCGCCGGCGTACAAAAAGACGATTCCCCCCAGCACGATGAGATTAAGCACGAAGATTGCACATGCAGCGTACCTGCCGCGGTGGAGGTTGTGCCAAATGGCCGCGCCTGCCGCAACATACACGAACCCCATCAGGGTGTTATAGATCAGCAGCGGCTGGTAGACGACATAGCCCGGTTCTGAATAGCCCAAGAGGACCCGCCCGCCGGCTGTGACGGTTGCAAGACCGAATATAACCGCCGCGACCGCTGCGATTCGTTGCCTGAGACTGCTGTTTCGTAAAGAGATCGCCATGCTGTTTACACCCACCGGATATCAAAAACCGATTGCGGGGCGCCTTCCCATTGCTTGGCGGTTAAATCCACTTTTGGATCTTTACCCCCGGTCAATTCAACCAGTATATCCAGGATGCCCATTAATTGATGGCAATAGGGAACGTTGGATTTATCATTCGGATCGTAGTCATGATGGATTTTGACATGGTTTTTTTCTATTTTTTCCAGTTTGAGGGTGCTGAAATTAAATAATAAGCTGTAATAGCTGACAAATCGATCCAGGGCACTTTCGGGATCTTTGGTCGCAATGACGGATTTGTAGGTGTTGGAAAACATTTCCTGCCCGCTGACTCTTCCCCAGAGCCGCGCCAGATCGAGGTTCCCCTCGGCAATCAGCATAAAGGCGGCAAGCCCGCAGCGTTTGTACACATCAAGGGGGTACCATTTCATCACCATAACGCTTGAGTTGATAATTTCCCAGTCTTCCGGTTTGAGGTATTTATTCCAATCCTTGTCCTTGTTTTGCCGGATCATGCGGACAAAATCGAGCAGCATGGTGCCCTTTACTTTTTTTTCATCCATTCTTCCCCCCTCCTTACGGCATCATTTCAATTTACGGGTGTCTTGATCCTGTTTCTGATGGATAACGGTTATGGGCATATCGGCCACGCCGGCATAAAAGACGATAATTTCCGCAGGCACATTCCCCTGATTAATGCCGTAGTGCAGCGTGTTCACAACCTCGACGATGGGATCGCCCGCTTTAAGGTGCAGCGTTTTTCCGTCTGCAGACACGACCGTGAGTTCCCCCTTCAGCAGCACGCCGGCATTTATAACCGGATGAAAGTGAGTTTCAAGCCGGCTTCCTGCAGGTATGTCGATCCGCAGAATCGTAACCTCCGGTTGGCCCTGGGGGTGCGCCGGCAAAACATTCCCATCCCAGCTTTGGGTGGTTTTAACGAGTTCCTTGACGGCAATAGGCGCATCGTTCGGTTTCCGGCTGATTAGATCCGTACTGCAGCCGGGCAGGAGCAGAAGAATAACGGAAAGGATTATGAGGATTCGGGAGGTTTGCTTTGTCATTGAATCGCCTTCTGAAGAATGGGATAAATGGAACCGGGCTATATCGCAGGCACGCAGTATCTTTTCTGCTGCATGTCTATTTATATGCCGAAAAAATAATAAAACAATTTTTCAACTATTTCATTTTGTTTACGATCATTTAAGGTAATAGCACATAGATGGCACCTGCTTCAAGGGAAATAGGGGCTTTCATGACCAGGGTTTTTACGGCGCCGCTTTCAGATCCCCTTGCAGTCTGAAATCAACCTGCAAGAGGCGGGATTGCCGGCCGATGGTGCAGGTGATTTCGAGTCCGGCTGCGTCCCGGCCTCGGAAAGGATGCAGCCGGATGATTTTTGATTTCATGGATATCACTAATTCTTTCGATCATATCCAGGATACTCCCCCTGAACGCATCATAGTCTTTATCCGGAAAATCTCCGGTGAGGATCCATTCCAGGGCATAGTACACCCCGAGGTAATCGTAGGCGAAAATGCCGAATTCGTTTCTCAAGGCTTCGATGGCCTCCGGGCAAAGAAATGACAGACAGGTGGGGCTTTTATGGGTTGTCAGCAGGCACCCGCGCCCGGGGTTGTGATATTCACAGGGCGAGTCCGAGGCGGCCCGACCGCGTTCCCCCGGTTTCCCATAGAGCCTGTGCCGCTCCTGCTGCAGAAGATCGAAAGCCGGATGCGCCAGGTCATGGAGATTGTAATATTTCTTGCGGCAGCAAACCGTCACAGTCCCGGTTCCGCCCCTTTCCATGGCAGGCTTGATGCACAGTGCGGCGCAGTAATCAAAGACTGCAAAGAAATGATTGAGCAGGCATTCCGTATCCAGATATCGTTTCAGATTCGCTTCAATCGTATGCATGGATTAACCGGCTTCGCCCAAGGGGTGAAAAATTTTCATAGAATCATCGGGCCGATGGCGATTACGGTTTTTACAACAGCCCGCGGTTTTTGGCCATGAGGATCATCTGTTCCATGCCGGTTGCCGGCGGCGTTATCTGATCTTTTTCCGGTTTCGGCGCCAATCGCATGGCCTCTGTCGAACAGGTAATCACACACAGACCGCAGCCGATACACCTGTTTCGGTTGACCACTGCGATGCCGTCCGCATCCATTTCAACGGCGTCCATCTGGCAGCGCGCGAGACAGGTCTCGCAACCGGCGCAACTCGGCCGGTCCACCACGGCATAATAGTTGGAGCTGACCAGTTCCGCCGGCCGGGGATGTTCCTTGATGGAGAGAAGCACGCCGCAGCAGTCTCCGCAGCAATTGCACATCCCGGCGGGATTCTGGGTGGTGGCGGGCTGCGTGACGAGACCGCTTTCCTGGGCATCTTTTAAAATGGATACGGCTTCGTCAAAATTAACCCGGCGGCCCATTCCTCTGTCGATGTATAATTGCCCCATGGACCCGAACATGAAACAGGCTTCCATCCTTTTATCACAGCCGCTCTCCACCGCTTTTTTGCGCTTTCGGCAGATACAATCGGCGACTACAATCGTATCTTTCGATTTTAGGATTTCAACCGCGTCATCATACCTGGCAACATGATGGGCGACGTCGACCGACTGCTGTACCGGTATGGTTCGCAGAAACATGCCGCCGATATTTTTAAAATTATCGGAGAATCCCTCCTGGTGATACTGGTCCATCATTTCGGCCAGTTCCCGGTCCAGGTTTTTGACCTGGAACTCAAAAACCCCGTGGACAAAAGGAATCGCCGCATATTTGGATGCGTCTCCACGCTTCAGCCTGAAGAGCAATCCTCTTGCCACCATATCTTCCAGCCGGAGACCAGTCTCCTCCGCCGGCCTGCCGATCCTTGCGGCGACCTGATCCACTGTTTCGAGCTTTTGCGTCATTGCCAGAAACAGCTCGGCATCCTCTTTCCGGAAGAGTTTTTTGAGGATCTTCAATTCGATTCCCGACGCAGTGGCCGGAAAACCGAGGGAATACATGTCCAGTTGATTTCGAAGATCCTGATAGATGTCTTTTTGCATGCGCGCCTCC
>ENA-OSEO01005291-OSEO01005291.1-sediment-metagenome-genome-assembly--contig:-NODE-5291-length-12569-cov-2.724464_pt1 | contig 12569 bp, 5 predicted proteins | sample MGYA00237883_ERZ534232 | MGnify/ENA metagenome assembly ERZ534232
CGCCCCGCTGATTATTGCCGCATCCAGCAGTGGGGTGGCAAAGGCATCGCTGTCATCAATCTCGATCCGGTAATTGGTCGCATCCGACACGCCGTACCACCGCAGGGTGGGGGTGAAGTCGTTGGTCGGATCGGGGGAATACGGGATCGGAACCGGAGTGTCGTATCCGATCGGGGGGGATAAGGAAGACAGTTTGAGCACCTTGGAATCGGTGCGGTTGTTGTTGTCGTTGGTCCGGATCTGCACCTTGATTCTAAACTCGTCTCCTGCTGACTGAAATGCTTGCACGATATTTGCCGGGACAAAGAGGTACCCCAGATCGGCCGGCATAATACCGGTCAGTTCCTTTACATAGGTGCCGTTGTCGTAGACTTCGATATATGTGCGCGAACTGGTAGGCGGATTTGGATCGAGGTTCTGCGGTGCGTCCCAGTTCAGGGTAAAATTGCCGTCGGTGTCCACAGAGATATCAAAGCTGCTCGAAGAAACCATGGGCAGCGCAACCAGGCCATTGAACCGGTATTGCTGCACCATCGCATGCCCCTGGGAGTCGGTGATTTCCAACCGGTATGTACCGACAATCAAGGGAGCTTCGATATTGGCGTAGAAGCCGATTCCGCTGTCCATCTTGTCGTCATAGGTGTACTCTCCGGATGCTACATCGTATCGTGCCTTTATCTGGTTCCAGGGTCCGCTGAAGTTAGGGGACGTTATCGGAACAAGGCTTCCATCCGGATCATACAAGCGGACGGCGGCCGGCGGATCTGGAATGCAGATGTTATCCTGATCTCTGATTTCAAAGTAGAGCCGGTTGAATTCACCCCCCTCTTCATAGAGTCTGTGCTGCACATACATGTACATGCTCAAAGGAATGGAAGAGGCGTCGTTGGGATCGGTGTTTGCAGTAAATTCTTCGAGGTTTGTAAATCCGTCTGCGTCGGGGTCCTCTGCGGAATCATCCATTAGAGGATTCAGGCCGTTTTGCACCTCCCAGCCGTCGGGCATGCCGTCGTTGTCGGTATCCGGGTTGTTCGGATCGGTGCCGTTCTGATATTCTTCAAGGTTGGTCAGGGTATCGGTGTCCGCATTCAGGGCGGCATCCGAAGGATCGTTGGGATTGAGTCCGTTTTCGGTTTCCCAGTCATCGGGCATGCCGTCGTTGTCGGTGTCGGCAAAGGAGGTGGTAAAGTGCGGCAGAAGGTTGTAAAGAAAGGTGTTGGTGGAGAAGTTGTCCACGTCAGGATTTCCGGAAAATTCGGATTCCCGGTAGGCGTAAACCCGGTAGCTGTATGTGGTGCCGGACATTGCCCCGCCGGTGAACGTGTACGAATTTTCGGATAGTTGACCACTCCGGTGGATGTCGCCATCCCAACCGTCATAGAACTGCACTTCATAACCGGTGGCACCGGGAACTGCATCCCAGGTGAAGGTCGGTGTGGAATCGGTGACCAGGGTGCCGTCCTGGGGCAAAAGATTTGCTGGGGGCGCTATGGGGTTGAACGTGCATGAATCCGTAACCTGGGCGGTGTTTCCGTCCCTGTCGGTTACGATAAAGGTGTAATCCCCGTTTTGGATGGTTCCCGGATCGGTGACGGGTTCCCAGTAGGAATAGATGGCTTCCTTGCTGCTTTTGATTTCATCGAGAAGCAGCGTGCGGGTGGTGGTGCCGCCCGGGAATGTGACGACAACCGCTGCGATGTTGCCGGGAACCCCGTCGGTATCGTGGACCTTTACTCGAAACAACAACTCATAGAAAGGACTTGCATCTTTGGGGTTCGGCATCTGCATCACCGCCACGCCCCAATGATCCAGATCGATGGATGGGGTTCCGGACCCACCGGTAACAGCCCCGGTCATAAACGTGGGCATCCGGCTGGTTCCCCAGGGGCTGGTGGAGCCGTTGTCCACATTTTCATCGAAAAATTCTCTTCGGGTCGTAATCCGGTACCTGTAAAGCGTATTTTCCTTCAAATTTCCGGCGGGCAGTTGGTAAGAGTTTGTCGTGGTGGGGAATGCATAAATTCGATTATACGCGGTGTCGTAAATTTCCACCCGGTAGAAAGCCGCCCCCGGAACCGCATCCCACGTGAAATCGACCGCTGTTCCGTTGACCACCGTGTCGTGTACCGGAGACAGCGTCGATACGGGCGGATAGCCGATGGGGTTTAGGGTCAGATCTTCAGTGGTGGTATAGGTATGCCCGGCTTTGTCGATGGCCGTGAAGGTGTAGGTGCCGGCCGGGATGGGGTCGGCGGAAAAATTCCAGGACGTGTAGACCCCGCAGGTCGATGTATTGCCCGGGTTTTCCAGATCGTAGTAGAGGGTTTCTTTGGTGACCCCATCCGGGAACGTGACCTCTACGGATTGGATGTCGTTGGGAACCCCCTGGCCGTCGTGAACCTTGATCCAGAACGAAAGGTATGGCCCGAACACATCGCTGTTCCAGGCTTCCACCCCCGCGTTGTCCAGATCGATATGGGGGGAGAGATTTTCGGTCACACCGGTGTAAAAAATATAGTACTTGCTGCTCGAAGCCGGCGATCGGGATTGACTGTCGACCTCGAATGAACTGTGAGAATCATAGGCGTCGATCCGATAGCGGTACCCCGTGTCTGGACGGAGGATACCCGGGGGAATGGTGTAGGTGGTCTCTTTTCCAGTGTACCCTCTCCAGATCGTTTGCCTCCCTTCATAGTCGTAGATTCTCACCCGGTGCCGGTTGGCGCCCGGAACCGGCGCCCAGGTGAAGGTGGGGGTGTTGTCCGGTGTGTACAAACGAATACGGGTTTCTATTCTTTTCCACGATGGATCGACCGGGAACACATCGCCGGTATGGGTGTACGCTGCCGTCGTTCCATCCGCACCGAAAACCAGCGAGGTGCCGTCCCATGAGATCGACAATCGGATCGTCTGACCGACACTGGCGGAAATCAGCTCCCCTTGCGCCAGCTTTGTATCGATGCCGTTTGCATCTTGTGCGGAGGCAGAGTAGCGCACCTTGTTTTGTTCGATCCAGATATAGGCCCATACCTCCCCCATGGTGCCTGCATTAAAAAATGTCCCGCCGATTCTGGCCCGGGGAACACCGGAGCTGGTTTGGGTGATGGTCACGTCGGCCTCAATGGCGTTTACCGAGGCAGCAGATATGAATTCGAGTCTGCAGGGGGTTTCACCGATGCAATTTGCCACGCTCGAAACCATCGCGCCGTTCTGTATCGAAATACAGCCGTCCCGGAAGCCCCACTTGACGTCATCCAGAACACCGGAATCGAAATTGTCGTACAATTCGCCGTTTACGTGCACATTGTCGAAGGTGGCGGTGATGCTTTCGTTGACCGGGTTCTTGTTGCTGGGGGTAAAGGAATCCTCGTTGGGCAAATCCAAGGGGCCGGCGGTCACCTGGTCGATGAGTGTCCCCACATTGCCGTCCGGATCTGTAACTCGAAAGGTATACGATCCGGATGGGGGAGGGCTTCCCTGGAGGTCTCTATAGAAGGTGTAATAGGCGGATGCGGAATTATTGGTGCTGTCGAAATTCATTGGATAGACGGTGCCGTCTGGAAATTCAACCGTAACGGGGTGGGATGCCCCGTTGTAAGAAACACCGTCATGATCGATGATCTTTACCCAGGTGTCGATGGCGGTTGCCGAAGCCGTGTGCCACACATATGCGCCGGAGCCGTCAAGATCGATGGCCGGCTTGGCGCCGTGGGTCAAATTTCCGGCCATGGTCAAGGGCAGCCATGCGCTGTTGGAACGGTTTTGGACCTGGATGTAATCCGAGCTGTCGGAGACGCGAACCCGCCATTGGTAAGACTGGCCGGGTTGAAGCCTTCCCGGCGGGACCGTGCAGGAGAGCATGTTGTAGGTGCGGGGTGTCGAAAAAATGCTGTTTCCGTTCAAGTCTTCGATTTGAAGCCGGTAATAAAGCGCCACACCCGGGTAGTAAACCGGAGACCAGGAGAAGGTCGGCGTCTTTGAGGTGAGCACGGCGCTGGCTTCCGGAGACATGCCGGCTGTTGGGATGACAGGGATTTGACGGATAACGCTTTGGGTATCGGTGGCGGTGAGCGTCCCCCCACCGAGGGTGACGGTAAATGTATACGTGCCGACTGGGGGAGAACCGGCTGCAATAAGAAAAAATTCATTGGGCGGGTAAAACGTAAAATCACCGATCGCCAACGGCACACTGCCGTTGGGGCCGGTGATGGTAATGGCGGTTACATCACCCGGTAATGCGCCGGAATAATTGTTGATGTAAAGATCGTAATAGGTCGTGGGACTTCCGTCGGACTGATAAACGTTTTTAACTGTCCCCACCAATGTCGGCGGAGTCAGATCGGTCGACCGGCTCGTGCGGTCCCCGGATTTGCTGCCGTTCGGATCGTGCCATAGGGTGGTTCTGACCTTGTGGCCCCAGGCCAGATCGCCCGGCAGGCCGATCTCGAAATTTCCGTTTGAATCCACAGTGCCTTCGGCGGAAAGGATCGCGGTGGGGTTCGACCAATCCGAATAGACCCACACCGCCACTTTTCGGCCTTCAAGCGCGCTGCCATCCGGCGCTTTGGCCATGCCGCTGATTTTGTTTTGGGCGACATCGGCCGTACTGGTCAAATTCTGGGCGACCATGGTATGGGTATCCCCCCCGTATGCGGCCTCAAGGCTATCGCCTATATCCAGGGGGTACTGCGGGAAGTGCTCCCACCAGTTGGCCCAAAAGTTCCCCCAGGCATCGGTCTGGGTGGAATAGGTCCCCTTGGCGCCGGAATTGACGGTAACCTCTACGGCCGTTTCCGGCGGAAATCCATTGCCGTTGATCCAGTTGTGATCGATGTCTGCGCTTAGGGCCGGGATATCGTTATAAAGGTAAATCTTTGTAAAAGCGCTTGAGACGCCATCGTCGGATTCGTGCCAAAGGGTTACCTCGACTTTCTGACCCGGCACCAAATCAAAGGGAGCCAATGATACAGTATAGGTTCCATCTCCTGTAACCGTGGACTCGGCGTTATGAAGGGGTTGCCCCCACTGAGGCGGGAAGATCTCAACGCTGACCCTATTACCAACACAACCGGCGGCGTTTCCGGTGATCCGGTCATCGTCCGGATCGGCCTGGGCCGAAAAATCCTTTAGCGTCATGGTGAAGCATTGACTGTCGTAGCAAGCCTCGATGCTGTCTCCGAAAACGATGTGTATATTGTTTTCCCAAAGGTTCAGATTGAAATTACCGCCCCCGTCGCTTGGAACATGATAGGTGCCCTTGGCACCACCGTTGAGGGTTACGGTGATATCGGTATTCGGGGGGAACCTGTTTCCGTGTGCCCAGTTTCCATCCACATTGCCCCCCAGGGAAGGAATATCGTTATAAGGGGCAAGACTGGTGCGGTTAACTGATTGACTGGTTTGAGTTCCCTCATAAAGGGTAAGGAATAGCCTATGTCCTCGAACCAAATCTTCAGACAAATTGAGGGTGAAAGCACCATCTGATCCAATGGTTGCCTGTGCATAGTCTAATATTTGACTTTGACTCGGATCTATCGAGATGTTTACATCTACTGCCCATCCCGGTGTAGCATTTGGAGCAGACCCGGTGATCTGGTCGGTATCCAAATGGACTGTTGCGTTGATCTCTTGGAGGGTCATGGATGCCGTGTTGATCCCGTCATTGGCGGCTACGGTATCTCCCGGGGCAAGGTGATTTCCCGGCCATAACTGCCATCCTTCGGCAAAAAAATTTCCGTATCCGTCGCTTTGAATACTGAAACTACCTTTTGTACCGCCGTTAATGGCAACCGCAACATTGGTACTGGCCTGAAAGCCGAAACCCTGAAGCAGGTCGTAGGTGATCATCGCCTGCAGCGAGGCTGCATGGGCGGTGTTCGGGTATCCCGGAAGGGCGGGAGAAAAAGCCAGCGAAAATATGGCGAGCCATAGCAGGATCGCTGGACGGTGAATCAAGGAACCCTCGGTTCTCGATCGGCTGAAACCTGAAGTACCCATTTTGCCCTCCCCCTTTTTCCCATTAAAAAACAAAAAGCCGGATCACCATGGCTGGTGGATCCGGCTGCAACTCCGTGAATCCGATCCCCCGTCTGTTCACGGGGCAAGGACCGTTCTGCCTGCTGTGAGGGTGTGGCGCTCCCTGGTGTCGGACTCGGGGTAAAGCGGCGTGTATTCGGGTCCGCGCCACTCGCTGGTTTCATTTTTGCCACCTTCCATGCTGGAATCAACATGGGGACAAAGACGGAAGCCTTGCATCACTTCCTGTCGTTTCTACCGATCAAAAGGGATCGTGCAATGCATCCCTTTTTTACGAAACCTTAAAGCGATCAGCGTCGACAACGGTCCTGCAGTTGGAATTGTCTTTAAATTATGAATACTGATATCAGGGCGGAGGAAGCAACTCTTTTTATTACCATTTTTTCGGGTAAATATTGGGTATATAAAATACGTAATGGGTCTAAGCCACCAGGTTCGATAAATCCAAAGATTTTTCCTTTGGGGTGCAGGTTAACGCGGATGGGGAGCATTGCCGATTTGTTACAAAAATTCGGAGCCGATCCGGTCCGTTCGGGGAACGGACCCTACACCTATTGGGTTAGGCCATAGTGTGATCACTTTGTAGGGGCCGATCCCCCGATCGGCCCGCTCCGCAAATGCCGAAACCGGCGCCCTATTAACAAACGGGTAATGCTCCCACGCGGATGAACGCCGATTATTCCTTCTTACGGTTGATCGGAGATGATCATCGGATGGATTCGAACAGAATGGTCGATGTCCTTGAGCTGATCGCTCATCAGCTGCGATTGGGTTATCTTCAATGCAGTGGTGTGGTTGCCATCGAGGCCGGATTTGATATCGAAGGTGAGATCGATAATTGAAAAATCTTTTGCTTGAATTCCCTTGGGTCCGGCCATGACCAGGATCAGCGACCCCGGTTTTTTGTCATTGACGATATGCATCAGCGAAGCGGTGTGCGTTGTTTTTTTGGCCTTTTTATAGACCAGCAGATTCTGATCGTAGGTTATGACCAGCCTGATGCCGGCCAAATTGTCCGCCGTATCGACCCGAATCGGGATGGTGATGGATTTCCCCGGCTTTGCCCTGAGGGGGGGGATGGAAAGTTCGGTTCCGTATACGGGTAGAACCCCGAGCACCGTACCGATGATCATCAGGTATGGGATGATTCTTAAAGACATGGCATGTCGAAAGCACCTTGCAGGCATATGATCGATCCTTAAAAATTTGTTCATTTCATTTCCGCCGAGGAGGGTGGACCGGATGGCCTTTGGGTGCGCTCAGAGAGCATTTTGAGCACCTCTTCCTTGCCGGCATCGGGGTATTTTAAAAGGTAATCGGCGATCACGTTCGCCGTAAATGCAGCCGAAATGGACGTGCCGGCATAACTGCCCGGGTTTCCCTTGTAGCCCACCGGAAAGTTGCCGAACCCGGGGGCGTAGAGCGTAACAAAATCCCCGAAATTGGAATTTTCCCATACCCTTCCGTCCGGGGTCAACGCTCCGACCCCGATGACCGAATCATAGGCCGCCGGGTATACCGGTTTTCCCGTGGGCATGTTCCCTGCAGAGGCGATGACGATGAGCCCCTTTGCCTCTGCGGCCTGAAGGGTTTCTTCCAGAAAGCGGCTCCGGGTTTCCGATCCCCAGCTCAGGCTGATCACGGTTGCCCTGTTTTCGATGGCAAACTGTATGCTCTGCAGGATGCTGAAGTTGGAGGTGTATCCGTTTTCATCAAACACCTTTACCGGCAGAATCGGTATGCGCCCCCCGGCCCGCGCATCGACGCCTTGGGGTTTGATGACTCCTGAAGCAACATAGGCCATCTGCGTGCCGTGCCCCAACGAATCGTTTGCCGAATCGCTCGGATCCACCGCATTCAATGCGCCCACCACCAGATCCTCGATGCCGGTATGGGGTGCAATACCGGAATCCAGAATGGCGATCGGTGCCTTGCCGTCACCGGGATCCAATTTCGGGGTTTCATTTTCCGGATCCGTCAGACCGGGAATCTGAGCGGGGAGTGGAAGCGGGTAGGCATAGTTGGGTTCGGCCCTGGAGATCCCTACCGAGGCATCGATTCTTTGACGGATGGCGGAAACATCGGAGTGTTCGGGCAGGCGGATCCGATACACGCCTGAAACGGCATTTCGCTCGAGCACCGTTGCATTGATCTTGTCCAACAAACGGGCCAATTCGGAAAAGTCCGCCTCCGGTCGGAGCCGGACGAGAATTTCATCTTTGACATAGAGGGTGCCGTCTTTCGGGTCTTTCAGGATCTCGAAGGTGGTTTTTCTGGGCAGATCGATCATGCGGGATTTTTTCCCCGGATCGAATATCTGTATTTCGGCCAGCCGGGATACCGATCCCGCTGCCGCCGAATGCGTTTGCCAGACCAGCACATGATTGACGGATTTGAGGATGATCGAAATTCCGGCTTGAATCTCCTGATTTTCTATGGAAACCGTGATGTCGGGATTCAATTGGGGGTCAATCTTGACCCGAACCCCATGGTCGGCAACCCTGCGCAGGATGTTCTGCAGCGGTACCCCGTCGGCTTGGATCCAAATCCGATTCGCTTCGATTTTAACAAAGAGCGCCGATGCCGGCGGGGCGATAAACAACAGCACGATGAGGCACATCGATATGAAGTGGATTCTTTTCATTTTGTTAAACGGCCTGCGAAAGGGGAAGATGTCCGGGGAGGTCAGGGTCATTGGACACGAAAAACCAGCCGCACCTGCCTGTCCCCCTGCCGGATAACGACCGTATCTTCCTCAATCCCTTTGATGGTAAATCCCTCGATGGATTCGCCCTCCCGGAGGATCTCGCCGTTGATGACGGCAATCCGCTCTTTGGGATCTTTCGACCAGGCGATGGCCTGCAAGAGCATGGACGGATCGTTGTATATCGCAACGAGGGCCGAATTTTCCTTTTCGGGAGGTTTTTTGGAAAGGGATTTCGCCTGGTTGAGCGGTATCGTCGCGGGTGAAGGCAGAGACAATGGATCCGCGTGGTAATCCGTCCCTTTGCGGTCAAGGCGACTATCCGCGGGGGGAGTGGCCGCTTCCGGTTTTTGCTTTTGAGTTGACAGCGCCATGGGTTCCCATCGGGGGTTTGGAGCCTTCACGTTGATCGGGGGTGAGGTTTTGTTGGATGCTGCCCCTGGCAGGTCGGTTTTGTGCGCATTGTCGGGGGCCGTTTGGAGTGATGAACCGACGGATTTTTTCGCGGCGATGGGATCCGAGGGTCGATTCAGCGGTTTTTCAGGATTTTCATCCACGGCCATGAACTCAAGGAAATAATTGACGAAAACCGGATTTCGATAATAGAAAAAGCCCGCGGCAACCCCCAGCATCGCCATAGGCATCATCGTTAGGGACAGAAACAGGCGCTTTCGAGACCGGCTCCTTCTGTTTGCGGTTCGGATATGCGCGGACCAGGGGCGCAGGCTGTTGGAATCGGCTTCGAGTTTTCGCAGGGCGTTTAGAATTGTACTCACAACGGCTCCATCTCTTTTGGCCGGATATGGGGAATCGGAAAGGCCCCATGTTCGTTGTAAAGAACGATTTTGGTAAACGGCCCCACCACGCCGTCGGCAAGGATCCCGTGTTTGGCCTGAATCGTCCGGATGGCCTTCCGCGCGGGCTCGTCATAGTTGCCGTCCAGCCGGATGTCAGGAAATCCCATATCCTTTAGCATCATCTTGAGCGTGATGATCGATTCCTGGGGTGCATTGGTCGGAATTTCTCCGGTGCATGAGAAGAAGTTTTTCCAGGGAACTGCGGCAAAACCCGTCCAATAGGGTCTGATCCTATCCAGACTCGCGACGATGGGCGCCCGCCCGCCGGGGTTCAATGTGGCACTCTCGTCATCCATTTTGCTGATGGTCAAATACGCCGTCGTCGAACCGTCCGGGACAGACAGCTCGATCACCGCGGGGAGATTGAGCTTTTTGATCAGCCGCAGGTCTCCACCCGTTACCGTTTGGCAGAGGAAACCGTTATGCCGAGCCGCCATTCGAAAAAAGGCCTGGTTATCTTCGATGGTTTCCAGATACGGGAGGAGGGTTGCATCGGTTTTCCAGGCCCCAAGGACCGTTTTCAATGCATCGTTTCGCGTTGTGAGATCGCGCATCGCCGGGAGCCAATCGCCCAAATCCTCGACAATCACGATACCCGGCTTTACATCCGTCGGTTCGGGAAAAGTCGCTGGGGTCGACATGAGCAGGGGGGTGAACGAATCCGGCATCGGGGCCGGGTCCGTTGCCGGGGCGATTTCATTTGCAGAAAAAAGTGGGTTGCCCGGAGGGGTTTCCTCAACCCAATCCGCTTCGGTATCGATTGCAGGGGCTGTGATGTCCGCCGACGGGCTGTGAACCTGAACCAAAGCGCTGGGGGGCCGAGGGGGGATTTTGATGGGTACTACGGCCTGCGGCCGGAGCACTTCTGAGTTCGGGTGGAAGGCCGCCGTCAACTCCATCAGGCTGGGCGGATAACGGACCATGATGATCAACCCAAGGCAAAGCGCCGAAAAAACGAGTACCCCCCGGTTTCCCTCAAAAAGGCGCGTCGAGACAGGCTTCCGGTTTCCGGTGAGTTCTTTGAGGGCGGATCGCGCGATTTTAGCGGTAATCCTGTGCCTGTTCAAACCAAAGGCGGTCAGGAGGGTTCGATCGCAGGCAATGTTGATCAGCCGGGGAAGTCCCTTTGAGTACCGGTAAATCGCCTGCACCGCGGCCCGGGGAAACTTCATTGCGGGTCTTCGAGACGCAATGTTGAGCCGGTGCCGGATGTAGTGGTCTGTTTCGGCATACGTCAGCGGCAGGAGCGAACAGGATAGGGTGATCCGCTGGCCGAGTTGCCTGAGCTTTGGAGAGTTCAACATCTCCTCCAGTTCCGGCTGGCCGACCAGGATGATCTGAATCAGTTTCGACCGGGTGGTTTCCAGATTGGAAAGCAGTCGGATCTGCTCCAATACGTCGAAGGATAAATTTTGGGCTTCATCGATGAGAAGCACGATGTTTTTCCCTTTGGCTTTTTCTGCAATGAGAAAACGGTTCAGCGCATCGATGAGATCCTTGGTATTGTCGGCTGCAGAAGCGATGCCGAACTCTTCATTGATCGATCTGAGCAGCTGCAGGGCGTCGAGTTTCGGATTGAATATGTACGCCGCTTCGGTGCGATCGTCCAGATTTTCCAGAAACGCCCGGCAGAGGGTCGTTTTTCCGGTCCCCACCTCACCGGTTATCTGAACGAACCCGTCGCCCTGGGACACCGCGTATGTCAGATACGCCAGGGCTTCTTCATGGATTCGGCTCAGAAAAAGGTAGGCCGGATTGGGAACCAGGGTGAAGGGTTTTTCCTTGAAACCAAAAAAATGTTGATACATCGCATCGATCCCCGCAATTCAATGTCGGTTTCCCAGCATAGTCGCTGTCGGGTAAAAATTCAATGTAAACCGCGTTTTTTACTGAGTTCCTCCCGGCTCTGCCGGCAGCGCAACGGTTTTGATTCGTACCCCGATAAACCCGCCCTTTACGGTGAACCGCAGCGGTTCGCCTTCCCGAAGCACCACCATCTCGATCTCTTCGTCCGATGATTTGGCTTTGGACTCCTTTACCAGCGCCGAGGCGCGGTCCATTTTACGCCCGCCGTATTCGAGGATGATGTCCCCCTTTTGCAATCCCATCGCTTGGGCCTGAGAGGCATCGACGATGCTCAGCACCTCAACGGCATTGATCGCCTCTCCGGGTATCCGGGGTTCTCCCTGGGTGATTCCCGGTTCGGACGCGGCCGACTCGGCAGAGGCCCTGGACCGGGCTTCAGGAAATACGGAGACCCGGCTCGGCTGCCCCCCGGTGTACTCAAGCGCGAAATTTTTTACCCCGAGATGACGCATCAACCCTTTGATCATTTCATGAAAGGAATCCGCACGGGTCGTATACGAAATCCTTTCGGCGCTTCGATCATCAAGACCGGTGATCTGGATTTGAAACTCCCGGTTAAGGTCATTGAGAATTTCCGATAGGGGAGCGGCATCGGCATGAAAAAACACCTTTTCCTGCTCGAACTGGATCTGAAATGAACCCGTTGGGGTGTTTGCGGCGGCCCCGGGGGGTGCAAGAAAAAAAGCGTTTATGCCGATGCATGCCGAAAAAACAAGGATCATCGGCAATATATAGAAGTTGTGTTCTCGAAACGTGCAGGACCCCATGCCGGATCTATCTCTCTTTGTTGAAGCCTTATGCCGTCTATTCAAGGAATCAACTTTCCCTCAAGAGGTAAAGGGGTGAATTTAATTTAAAGTCCAATTATGACCAAAACCTGCTTTCCTGTCAACAACAGGAAAGTGAGTAATCGCCGGGATGGATATTTTATGTTCGCGTGTAGGTTCTGATGAATCGTATCAACGCAATTATTTGACTGTCGGTAAGATGAAGAAACTGCACACCGCACCGGTATACGGAAAGAAGGCTGAAACTGAACCGGCTTTCGCAGAGACGATCTGAGATGATTTTAAAGGGGATACCTTTTATATAGAATCGCTGATTTG